>Ga0224561_1000085_pt1 | contig 12492 bp, 11 predicted proteins | sample CSU2metagenome_FD_180953 | JGI IMG/M metagenome (GOLD analysis project Ga0224561, IMG submission 180953) | Soil microbial communities from Bohemian Forest, Czech Republic - CSU2 | ecosystem: Environmental > Terrestrial > Soil > Temperate forest | place: Czech Republic: South Bohemian Region... | reverse complement strand
CGCATTTGCGCCCCGAGGACGGAAACCGGAGGGACAAAGAGCGATATGCGTGCCGGCTGGGCGCGCAGGTCTTCCGCACGGGAATCGCGGTGCCGAATCATTGTTGTCTGACCGACCTGAGCGCCGGCGGCTGTTACCTCGAAGTGTCGCTGCCGTTTTCGAAAGGCACATCCGTGGAGATTGTCGTCCACACGCATGAAATCAAACTCCGGCTGCGCGGTACGGTGCAGGCATCGCATCCTGGCTTTGGGATGGGAATTGCGTTTGAATTGAATACCAAAGAGGAACGCGACCCAGTACAGAAGTTGACCGACTTCGTGGCCGCGAGCGCGGAAAGTGCGGAAAGTGCGGAGAGCTCGGAAGACTCGGAAAATAGTTAGCCGGCCGTTTTCTTTTCTTCTTTCGTTTTTTCTTCTTTCTTGTCTTCCGTTGTTTCTTTGGCGACAGCCTTTTTGAAGTAATCCAGAGACATTTGCAAGCCGGTTTCGAGATCGATCCTGGGATCCCAGCCCAGGAGTCGCCGCGCCTTGGTGATGTCAGGGCGGCGTTGCTTGGGGTCGTCCGGCGGGAGCGGTTCGTGGCGGATTTTGCTTTTCGAGCCGGTGACCTTCAACACCTGTTGCGCACATTCCAGGATGGTGAACTCGTTGGGATTTCCGATATTGACGGGCGTGTGCTCTTTGGATTTCGCGAGGCGCATGAAGCCGTCGATCTCATCGCTGACGTAGCAGAAGCTGCGCGTCTGGCCACCGTCGCCGTAGACGGTGAGGTCTTCGCCGCGTAGGGCCTGCTTCATGAAGTTGGGAACCACACGGCCGTCATTGAGCTGCATTCTGGGGCCGTAAGTGTTGAAGATGCGGGCGATGCGCGTGTCGACCTGGTGGTAGCGGTGGTAGGCCATGGTGACAGCTTCGGTGAAGCGCTTGGCTTCGTCGTAGACCGAGCGCGGTCCAATGGGATTCACGTTCCCCCAGTAAGTTTCGGTCTGGGGATGCTCGAGCGGGTCGCCGTAGCACTCGGAAGTGGAGGAAACCAAATAGCTGGCGCCATATTTGCGGGCGAGATCGAGAGCGTGGAAGGTGCCGAGCGATCCAACCTTGAGAGTGGCAATGCCGTGGATGGTGTAGTCGACGGGGCTGGCGGGGCTGGCGAAGTGAAAAACGAAATCAACTTTGCCGACGTCGAACGGTTCGCAGATATCGCGGTCGAGCAGTTCGAAACGAGGCTCTCGGCGGAGATGTTCAAGGTTGGAGCGGCGGCCGGTGAGCAGGTTGTCGACTGCGACCACGTGCCAGCCGTCGCCGAGGAGGGCGTCGCATAGATGAGATCCCAGAAAACCGGCGCCGCCGGTGACCGCCGCGCGTTTTGAACTCATGCTCTCTTTGCGCCGTCCCTTATAGCGTCGTTACCGATTGTGCCGTTTCTTACCGTGTCATCCCCGCGGACAGCTGAGGATACGCCATCGGGGTGGCAAGCCGCGCGACCCACGCTGTAGTAGGTGAAGCCGTGTGCCGACATCACTTGAGGATCATACAGGTTGCGTCCATCAATCACGATGGGATACTTCAGGATCTGGTTGAGGCGCGGCAGGTCGAGGTGAGCGAATTCCTCCCACTCGGTGAGAATGAGAAGCGCGTCGGCGCCGTTGGCGGCCTCGTAGGCAGAAGTGGCGAACTTGAGGTTGGAGGCGATGTTCGAGCCGCTGGTCGAATTGATGTTCGAATGGATGTTTAAATTGACGTTTGTCGATTTGATATTTGACTTGATGCCGTCCTTGGCGTGTGCCATGGCGGCAGGATCGTAGGCTGTGATGCGGCAGCCCTCCTCGAGCAGCGTCTGCACCAGGAAGATCGCGGGCGATTCGCGGATGTCGTCGGTGCCGCCCTTGAAGGCGAGGCCGAGCACGCCGAGGTTTTTTCCGCGCAGCGTCCACAAGGCGCTGCGCACCTTGCGCAGGAAGCGGGTGCGCTGTTCTTCGTTGATGTGCATGACTTCGTCGAGCAGGCGGAAGTCGTAGCCGCATTCCCGGGCCACAGCGCGAAAGGCGAGAACGTCCTTGGGAAAGCAGGAACCGCCGTAGCCGATGCCGGGGTTCAGAAAGCGGCGTCCGATGCGCGAATCGGCGCCGATGCCTTGGCAGACCTGATTCACATCCGCACCGACTGATTCGCAGATCGAGGCCACGGCATTGATGAAGGAAATCTTCATCGCCAGGAACGAATTTGACGCGTGCTTGATGAGTTCCGCGCTCTTGCTGCTGGTCACGAGGATCGGAGGGGGGACGGAAGCACGATCCGGCTGGGGAATTGCGTTGGCGCGCTGGTAGTAGCTGCCATCGGTCATGGGCGCGTAGACTTCGCGCAGAACCTCGGCGGAGCGCTCGTTGTCGCAGCCGATCACGATGCGGTCGGGAAAAAGGAAATCGGCGACGGCCGTGCCTTCGCGCAAGAATTCGGGGTTGGAGGCGACGTCGAAGCATGCGGGGTCGGCTCCGTTGCGCAGAATCACTTTTCGGACCCACTCGCTGGTATAGACCGGGACGGTGCTTTTTTCGACGATCACTTTATAGCCGCCGAGAGCCCCGGAAATTTCGCGCGCCACCGATTCGACGAAGGAAAGGTCAGCCTCTCCGGTTTCAGTTTGCGGCGTGCCGACGGTGACGAAGATAACATCGCTGTCACGGACGGCCTCCTGAAGGTTGCCGGAAAACTCCAGACGGCTGCCGCGATGGCGGCTCAGCAACTCCGGGAGGAATTTTTCGTGGATCGGGACCTGGCCACTCTTCAGGGCGTCCAGCTTGGCTTCGTCGTTATCTACGATGACGACTTGATGCCCAAGGTCGGCGAAACAGGCGCCCGCGACCAAGCCTACGTATCCAGAACCAACCACCGCAATGCGCATGTTTCCGACTCCTGGGAGCTCGTAGGATCGCACGCTGGCGTCGCGCGAAAATAATGCGGTTCCTACGCGCTTCAGATTACCATTGCAGAGGAGAAAAGAATTGCCGAACGGGGCTGTATTTCAGACTGCGACCGTTTCGGGACGGCCGGTTTAGATTGCTTGTGCGGAGCCCCGCTCCACACAACCCTAGCCAAAACAGGTAGTCGGCGGTGACGAAGAAAACTGGTCGAGCTTCGCTCGACCGGACAGCCGAGGGCGGCTGTCCCCACATGAGCATCTCCCAAACTGGAGCCACTACGCAGGCGCGCCAGGTGGTTCCGGCAGGGCCCGACAGGGCGCGAAGGTTGTATTGACAAGCCCTGGTTTTAGGGCGAAACTCCGCTACAGGCGCTGTTTTCGGTCTGAAGTCCTGTTTTCATGGCTCCTCATCCCATGTCCGATCCTGGTTGGCCGCCTGCGGCGCCGGACGGCCCGCTGCCGGCGGCCGAGAGTGCAGGTCCGCGTCCGAACGCTGGTGGTTTCGAGTCTGATCTTGCTGAGCTGGCCGCCAAGTTTGCGGCTCACGGCGGCGAGAGTTTTCCCGCAGATCTGTCGGCGGAACTGGCTCTGGAAATCGTGCTCAACGAAATTGTGGAGCAGGCTTGCCTGGCCACGGGAGCGACAGGAGCCGCGGTGGTGCTGGAGCGGGATGGAGAAATGGTGTGCCGGGCCAGCAGCGGTCCCACGGCTCCAGAGTTGGGCGCGCGGCTGGACGTTGCCTCGGGACTTTCCGGGGAGTGCATTCGAACGGGGCAGACGCAGCGTTGTGACGATGCGCAGACCGATCCTCGGGCCGATGCGACTGCTTCGCAGCGCTTGGGAGTGCGCTCGGCGCTGGTTTTGCCGCTTATCGATGCCCATCGAACCGATGCCACCCGAATCGATGGCAACCGAGTGGTCGGCCTTTTTGAAGTTTTTTCCCCCAGGGCATGGGCTTTCGGAGATCGTGACGAGCGCACGCTGGAAGCGCTGTCGGTACGGGTGTTGAGGAATCTGGAGCGCGCCGCCGGGCCGCTGGAGAGTTTAGTCGGGGGTGTGGCCGGGAGTCCCGTCGGGAATGCTGTGGAGAGTTCGGCCGGGGCTGGGATCGAGAGTCGAATCGAGGATCCGGTATGGAGTTCGGTCGATGGTGTGCCCGCGGCGGATTTGCTCCCGGATAATCCGCAATTCGGTTGGGAAACCACGTCCTTTCCGGTCCCGGTCCCCGTCCCGACCGCAGACGAACCAGAACCCGCTGAAGTTGTGCGCCCGGGTTTAGTGAGCCCTGGCCCGGGCCGACGATTCGATGTTGTGGGGTGGGTCTTAGGTGCGGCGGTTCTGGCTTGCACCGTGCTCATGGTGGTGCTCGTTGTGGAACGCACGGGACCACCACATACCGGTTCGACGAGGACAACAATCCGTCGACCCGCCGTGCGTCCGGCCACGGCGGCATCTGGCGCAACGAACTCTGATGCGATGGTGTCAAGCCTGAAGGCCGCAGCCCAGCCTGGTGGACCGATTTCCACCTCGGCGGCCGTGCCGGCATCTTCACCGATAGCGTCCGCGCCGGCTGCACTGGACCATGCGCGGTCCGCTGCACCCGCAGGCAGCTTGCTGGTTTTCGAGAACGGGAAAGAAGTATTTCGCATGCCTCCTTCGCAAGGTCAGGCTGAGCCGCCCGCAACTGCGCACGGCGGGGTTGAGCCAGCGGCTTCCGTGACGCCGGAAAGAGTTTTGGCTCTGTCACCGGCGGCCGCGGCAAACAGTCTGATTCATCGCGTCGAACCCGACTACCCGGAGGAAGCGCGGAAGCGCCAACTGCAGGGCCCGGTGGTGCTGGACATTCACATCGGACAGGATGGTACTGTCCTGGACACCAAACTGGTCAGCGGGGAGCCGTTGCTGGCGGACGCTGCCATGGCGGCCGTGAGGCAGTGGCGCTTTCAGCCACGTTTGGTCGACGGTGCTCCGGCCGAGATGCAGACCAGAATTACGCTCAACTTCAGGTTGTCGAACTAGACTGTCGAACTGACTCGACCGGATCGCTGAAACCGAAACGGGGAAGAATCCCCCTCCTGAATGGCGGATCATCAGCCGTCCCCCCTCAGCTGGAGAAGCCACCGGGAGTATCATGGGCACGCGTCGCAAGCAGTCATTGAATCACAATCGCGAATCGTAAGCGCCGGAATCAGGGTCGCTGGAATCAGGAATATGTTTTTGGACTTCTATGGCTTGCGGGAACAGCCTTTCGGGGTTACGCCCGATCCTCGCTTTCTCTACCTGAGCCCGGCGCACCGCGAAGCGCTGGCTTCGTTGTATTACGGAGTGGAAGCGGAGCGCGGATTCCTTGCCTTGATCGCCAAGCCGGGTCTGGGAAAAACGACGCTTTTGTTTCATCTGCTGGAAAAGCTTCGGCGCAACGCCCGCACGGTGTTCCTGTTCCAAACCCAATGCAACTCGCGCGAGTTCATGCGGTTTCTGCTGGCGGAACTTGGTGTGGAAGGGCCGGACCAGGATTTCGTGCACCTGCACGAACAGTTCAACCAGATGCTGTTGGCGGAATCACGCGCCGGGCGGCGCTTCATCGTGGTCATTGACGAAGCGCAAAACCTGGACGCTTCGGTGCTGGAGACAGTCCGCCTGCTTTCTGATTTTGAAACGCCGCAGGCCAAGTTGTTGCAGATCATCCTTTCGGGTCAGCCCGAACTGGCCGAGAAACTGGCCAGCCCGCGACTGGCGCAACTGCGGCAAAGAGTCTCGTTGCTCAATCGGTTGGCTCCGCTCTCGGCGGAGGAAAGCGGCCGCTACATTCAGCACCGCTTGCGCGTCGCTGGGTATTGTGGAGGGCAGTTGTTTGCTCCGCCGGCACTGAAGGCCATCGCGCAATTCTCGGCGGGGATTCCGCGCAACATCAATAACTGCTGCTTCAACGCTCTGTCGCTGGGCTTCGCGCTGGGGCAAAAGGTTGTGGACTTGAATGTGGTGGAGGAAGTCATCCGTGATTTTGATATTTCGGAGCATGTTTCGGATAATGCCGCGGCCGCGGTGGAGCGGGAGGTCCGATCTTCCGACTCGAAGCTGGATGCGGATTTGAGCGTCGCGATAGCGGCCGCTTCGAAGATCAGCAGCGACACAATTGGAGTGGCGCCGGTTCCTGCCGCGAACGGTAGCCGTTCCGGAGCGCTAACGCCCGCCGAGGCGATCGCATACATGCAGCATCTGTCCTTGCAGTTGAAAGACTGGAAGCGCGGTTCGAGTTTGGCTTCCGATGGTGTTCGGTCGAGAGGCAAACCCGGCATGCTGGACTGAATGTATGAGCCGGAATTTCGCACTTTTACAAATCGTTGGGAAAGGGCAAGAGTACTTTCAAACCGCTAGCGAAACACCCGAACTTCTTGCCGTTCCGGTGCATCCGCTGGTTCCGAAAACATTTCCTCCCGATTCCGCCCATCAACCGTTGCCAGAGCAACTGGAGCGTGAACAACAGCCTCTGCGGTTTGAGATGGAAGGGTGGCAACGCGAGGAACTGACGAAGCTGGTGCGCGGCGTATTTCTGGCGCCCGGAGCTGAATCCAACCATAGTGTAGTCCTGGCCAGCAGCGAGTCCGGCAATGGCTGCAGCTGGATTTGCGCCCGCGCCGCAGAATTGCTGTCGACCCAGGTAGCTGGACGGGTTTGCCTGGTGGACGCCAACTTCGGGCGGGCCACGCTGCATGAGCACTTCGGAGTTCCCAACCATCACGGACTTTTGGATGCTCTGCGACAGGAGGGTTCGATGGGTGGCTACGTGAGCCAGTTGTCTCGCCGGAATCTGGCGTTGCTGAGCGCGGGCACCAATTTTTCTGCGGACCGTCCGGATCGAAGTCCGGATCGAAATGTGGCTGCTTCCGAGCGGATGCGCCGGCGCCTCCGGGAACTGCGCGCCGATTTCGACTACGTTCTGATCGATGGCGTGTCGCTGGATGTTGGCGACGAATCGATCGCGCTGGGGAAGATGACGGACGGCATCGTGCTCGTTCTGAAGACTCATTCCACTCGCAAGGAGCGGACGCGCAGCCGCGTGTTGGACTTGAAGTCTGCGGGAGTGCGGATTCTGGGAGCGGTTCTCAATCAACCTGCGTGCTAACTGGGTTGCTTCCGCATTACCGACTTCCGTGCACGCGGAAAAAGTGAGCCATGAAGTCAAGAAAGGACCAATCTCCGTGACGGGGCGGTTTGTCCCTGTGGTTACCGTGACTTCCCGGCTCTTCGCGGCGTGATAAACTTGCGCCAATCGCCAAGCCTGGTGAGGTTTTGGCGCAACCTGGACCTGCTCCCTCGGCCGGTTCAGTTCAAGAGGAATTCATGAAACCAGCCATCGAAGTAGACACACGTGTCTCCAGCGATCCTTATCAGAAGACCGTCCGCTGCCTGCGGTGCGAACAGCAATTCGAACGCTACCAGTTGATGAAGGTGCATCTGATTCCGGGCAGTGGCAGTCACGGCCTCGCCATTCTGACCTGCGCCAAGTGCGGGCACGTGGAATTCGTCATGGAATCGAGTCCGCTGCTCAACTCTCTCGAGTTGGTTTCGGTAGACACGGGCGACGGCGACTAGGCGAACTTCTCCGCGATTCGCAAAGGAAAAATAAAAACGTGAAAGTTCTGGTGATCGGCGGTGCCGGCTATATCGGCAGTCACGCGGCCCGCGCTCTGCGGCGAGCGGGGCACCAGGTCATCATCTTCGACAATCTTTCTGCGGGATACGAATCGCTGGCCCGCGGCTTCGAATTGGTGAAGGGCGACGTGCTCGATCGTGCTGCGCTCGCGCAAGTGCTGCCTCGTGTGGATGCGATTATGCATTTTGCGGCCTTTGCGTATGTTGGGGAATCGGTTACGAACCCACAGAAATATTTTCATAACAACGTGGAGGGAGGATTGTCGCTGTTGAACGCGGCGCTCGAGGCGGGGGTGAAGAAGATTATTTTTTCTTCGACTTGCGCGGTTTACGGCGAACCGGCGAAAATCCCGATCGCGGAGGACACTCCGCGGCAACCGGTGAATCCTTACGGCGTTTCCAAGCTTTTTGTCGAGCTGGCGCTGGAGGCCTATGACCGGGCCTATGGTTTTCGCTATGCCAGTCTGCGCTATTTCAATGCGGCCGGTGCCGATGAAAGCGGGGAAATCGGCGAACTGCACGAACCGGAAACGCATTTGATTCCGCTGGCGTTGCGCGCGGCCGCGGGCCAGGGGCCGGAATTGCAGGTGTTTGGGTCTGACTATCCTACGCCCGACGGAACTTGCATTCGCGACTACATTCACGTCACCGACCTGGCTGACGCGCATGTGAAAGCTCTCGATCATCTGGCAGCGGGCAAACCTTCTTTCGCGGCGAATGTGGGGACGGGCCGCGGCGATTCCGTGCAGGAAGTTCTAGCCATGATCGAGGAGGTGACGGGAAACAAAGTTCCGCGGCGGGTGGTGGCGCGGCGCCCGGGAGATCCGCCGGCGCTGGTCGCCGATCCGCGCAGGGCGCAGGAATTGCTTCACTGGAAGGCGTCGCGTTCGCTACGCGATATTATTGCAACAGCCTGGAACTGGATGCAGAGCCAGACAAAAACAGAAAAAGTGCGTTAGTGGATGCAGTGGTTGAGGACGAAAATCTCGAATGACCAAAAAACAAAAATTTTCACGCAATGATTTATCCGGCAAGCGCGTTGCCTTTCTTGGGGCCGGCAAAATGGGCGGCATTCTGTTGCAGGCGCTGCTCAAGCACGGGATGTTGTCGCCGAACCTGACCTGCGCGACGGTCGCGCACGAAGAGCGGGCCACGGCTCTGGCTTCCAAGTGGAACGTCGCAGTCGGCACCAGCAATGCCGAAGCGGTGAAAGGGGCCGACATTATCGTGATCGCGGTGAAGCCGCAAGTGGTGCAGGACGTGGTGAAGGAGATCAGCCGTTACGTCACGCCGAAGCAACTAATTATTTCGGTGGCGGCTTCGGTCCCGACTTCGCTGATTGAAAAGAATCTCGCGGACAAGGTACCTGTGGTGCGCGCCATGCCGAACACCCCGTGCTCACAAGGCGCCGGCATGACCGCCGTCTGCAAAGGCGCGCACGCTTCCGCCGAGCATGTCGCGCTGACCTGCCGCCTCTTTGATGTAGTGGGGCGCACGGTGGTCGTCGACGAAAAACACATGGACGCGGTGACCGGCCTTTCCGCTAGCGGTCCGGCCTACATTTACATCATTCTGGAATCGCTGGCGGAGGCTGGCGTGAAAGTTGGTCTGCCGCGCGATGTTGCGACTTTGCTAGCGGCGCAGACCACGCTCGGAGCGGCGAAGGTTGTGCTCGAAACCGGGGATCATCCAGCGTTGCTGAAAGATGCGGTGACCACTCCCGCCGGGTGCACCATTGACGCCATCCTCGAACTTGAGGAAGGCAAGCTGCGAGTCACGCTGATCAAGGCCGTCGTGAAGGCGGCGCAGCGGGCGAAGGAACTGGCCTACAGCTGAACGGAGAGCGAAGGCTGGCTGGTTCGCCGAGTGACACCCTTCGGAGTGGTACTCGCGCGGCGGTCAAAATGGATATTCCCAACTTGCGCCAGAAAGCGGACTCAGGCAACGTAGTCGCCCAGTCTATCCTCGGGAACTGCTACCTGGACGGAATAGAAGTAGGTGTTGATTATGAGGAGGCCTTCCGGTTGCTATCGTCGGCTGCCGGCCAGGGAGCTTCGCGGGCCAAAGCGAACCTAGCTCGTATGCACGCCGAAGGACTGGGAGTCCCTAAGAATCTTCCCGAAGCGATCCGGATTTATGAGGCGGCAGCGAAAGCGGGAGAGTTCTTTGCTCAGGTCGGCCTTGCCCGGATTCATTCGCAAGGGTTGGGCGTGCCAGCAGAATCTGGCTCGGCCCTTGAGTCGTACTCTGCGGCAGCCGCTCAAGCGGATCGGATCGCCGACTGCGAAGAACTGCGTGAAGCAAAGGCGTATGTGGCGAACGCCAGATGATGCCACAATTCGCCATATTCTCATGCGTCCTAGCCGAGTCCGAGATCGCGCGCCGCAGTATCGACGATCGATTTGCCAATCATGAGAGACGCAGTTGCGGCGGGTGAGGGAACGTTGAGCACATGCAACATTCTGCGCGACGGAAAGAATTGAAAGTCGTCGACCAGCGTGCCATCGGGCTTTAAGGCCTGCGCGCGGACTCCGGAGCCCCCCGGAACCAAATCTTCCGCGCGCACCGCGGGAACCAGTTGCTGCAAAGCTTTCACGAACGTTCGCTTCGAGAACGAACGATAAGACTCGTGGAGCCCGCTGCGCCAGTTCTTCGCGGCCATGCGCCAGAACCCGGGAAAAGCCAGCCACGAGGTCATGTCGCGCAGACTGATGTCGGAGTGCCGGTAGCCTTCGCGTTGCAGGGCGAGCACGGCGTTGGGTCCGGCGTCCACGGTTCCGCCGACGCGCCGCGTGAAGTGCACGCCGAGAAAAGGGAAACGCGGATCCGGCACGGGATAAATCAACGAGCGCACCAGGGACGCGCGCTCCGGAACAAGATCGTAATACTCGCCGCGAAAGGGAACGATCATCACGCCGGGCTCGTCGCCCACCATGCGGCAAACGCGGTCGCTGAACAGTCCCGCGCAACTGATGAGAAATCCGGCGGTGTAGGCGCCGCGCGAGGTTTCGACCACAATTTCATCCGAGTTGCGCTGGAGGCCGGTGACCTGCGTCGAAGTGAGGATAGTCCCGCCTTGCGCGGAAATTAACTCCGCATACTTCCCGCACACCGCGGCGTAATCCGTGATGCCCGTGGAGGGAACCACCAAAGCCCGCAGGCCGCTGGCGTGCGGCTCGATTTCGCGCAACTCCTCCGGTCCGATGAGGCGAGGTCCGCTCAGGCCGTTGGCTTCGCCGCGTTGCCGCAATTCTTCCAGGCGCGGCAATTCGGCTTCGCTGGTAGCGACGATGACCTTGCCGCATACTTCGTGCGGTATGCTGTGTTCACGGCAAAACTCCACCATGGCCGCGGCCCCGGCTACGCACAGGCGCGCCTTCTGCGATCCGGGCTTGTAGTACACCCCGGAGTGGATGACGCCGCTGTTGTGTCCGCTCTGGTGGCGGGCGACGCGATCTTCTTTCTCCAAGACCAACAGCCTAAGCTGCGGAAGGCGGCGCGTGATCTCGAGCGCGACCGCGAGGCCGACTATGCCTCCTCCGATGACAATTGCGTTGTAGCTGGTTTCAGACATTCAGGTTTCCGACACCGCTCGCGCCGGAACTACGTCGCGGCCGTGGATTCCAGCCGAGCCATGATAAATCACAGATTACGGATGCAGATCACCGATGCAGATTACATCTGGATGATACCGGGAACATGAAGCTCTCGTCACGGCAGGACGATGAGGGTGACCGTGGTGCTGTGGGTGAGCGAACCGGAGACACCAGTGACGGTTACCGTATAAGTTGGCGCCTGAAGAGTGGTCACAGAAACGGCTCCGCTGGGCGATGAGATGCCTGCCGCATCGCTCGCTGCGATCTGGAAGTTATAGATCTCGGGGGCTTGCGGTGTGGAGGGCAAGAGTCCCGTGACCGCAAAACTGGTGCTGGTAGGGGCTCCGATCGACGTACCGTTTTCATAGACGGTATAGGAGTTGACGCTGCAGCCCGAAGCTACGCTGGACGGCTCCCAATTCAAAGTTGCACTGGTACGGGTAATCGATGACGCGGATAAACCAGTCGGGACGCTGGGCGCGGCCCCGCAACAGCCTCCGGGGCTGATGCCGGTGCCTCCGGCGCAAGAGAGCAGCAGCCGTGCCAGGAGCAGCCCCACCAACAAAGTCAAAACGCTGCGCCAGCTTCGTCCCCTGCGGCGCCTGGTTCCCCACAGCACTACGATCCCCGGCATCGTCACCCCAATATGTAGAAGTAGAAGGCAAGGCCAGCGGCCCTTCACGCGGACCCGGTGAATGACTCGCTCCAAGCATTGAGAGCATCGCCAACGGGAAGCAATCGAAAGTGGCACTATATTTCGGGAACGGACCACTTTGGGAATCGCCGCCCTCCGCCCTGTACAATCGTTTTCGCGCTTTCCTAACTAAGGGAGCGCGGGTGCAAAGGACAAATCATCCTATGAAGCCTGCCATCCTCCGATTGCTGATTGCGTTTGTTTTTCTCGCCGCGAGTCTGAGCATCCCTTCGCCAGTTTCTGCGCGCGGCGGGGCAGATGAAAAGGTGTCGAAAGAAATCACCGTTGCGGCCGCCGCGGATCTAAGTGTTGCCCTCAAGGAAATCGCCACCAATTACGAGAAGCAGTCCGGCGTGCAGGTGAAACTTTCCTTCGCCGCGTCCGGCGCGCTCACCCAGCAGATTCAGAACGGCGCTCCCTTCGATGTGTTTTTCTCCGCCGACATGGATTACCCTCGCCAGCTTGTCGCCTCGAACGATGCCGACGCCTCAAGTCTCTATAGCTATGCCGTGGGTGCTCTGGTGCTGTGGGCGCCAACCAGTTCACCGCTCGACCCGGAGCATCAGGGAATAAAAGTTTTGTCCGACCCTTCGGTGAAGAAGATTGCCATCGCCAATCCGCAACACG
>Ga0224561_1000084_pt1 | contig 12523 bp, 13 predicted proteins | sample CSU2metagenome_FD_180953 | JGI IMG/M metagenome (GOLD analysis project Ga0224561, IMG submission 180953) | Soil microbial communities from Bohemian Forest, Czech Republic - CSU2 | ecosystem: Environmental > Terrestrial > Soil > Temperate forest | place: Czech Republic: South Bohemian Region... | reverse complement strand
AGGGGCGGATTGATGTAGGCAGCGCTCTGAATGTCATCGAAACCCACCACCGAGACGTCGTCCGGCACGCGCAGGCTGGCTTCGTGGAAAGCGCAGATGGACCCAATGGCAGAAATATCATTGTAGGCAAACAGGGCGGTAAAAGGCTGCTTACGCGCGAGCAATTGCTTGGCAAACGGGTAGCCCAGATTGGGTGTGGGATCATCTCCTTCGAGCTGCACAATCAATTCTGGCTGGATGCAGATGCCCAAATCCTCGGCGACTTCGCAGATCGCGTTCCAGCGCTCGTCGGAATCGACGCTTACGGTCGAACCTTTCATGAAGGCAATTTTCTCGTGGCCAAGATCGACCAGATGCTTCAGGGCCATCGAGGCAGCACGGCGGTGGTCCAGAACAATATTGGTCATGCGTTTGACCTTGCGATGGCCGGGAACGGCTACTGTCGGCAGTGAGGGTTCTTCCGTCAAAGAAGTGTCCACTGTGATGAAACCTTCGACCCCCCGTTCTCGAAGCATAGTGGAGTACGTGGCGAGCAGTTTCTGGTCGTGGCGGTGAGCCACGGTTAGAAAGAAAAAATTCTGCTTTCGAAGATAACCTTCGATACCGCTCATTATGAGAGACCCGTAGGGGTCGCCGATTTCTTCCAGAATCACGCCAATCGTGTAGGTGCGCTTAACCCGCAGGGAACGCGCGAAGAAATTCGGCGAATAGTTGAGGTCCCGTGCCGCCGCCACAATTCGTTTTTTTGTGCTCTCCGGAACGGAATGCGAAGCTGAAGAACTGTTCAGAACGGCCGAAATGGTGCTGACCGTGAGCCCGACGTGTTCTGCCACTGACCTCAGCGTCACGGTTGACTTCTTGTTCTGAACCGCTTTTTGTTTCTTGAGAGATTTCATTCAGCAGTTATCCTCGCCGAACCTTAGTCCTTCGCCTCTGCGGCGCTTGATTTTTCTGTTTCCGGACCCGAATTGTATGTTACGAGTAAGCTGCGGGCAAAGCCAAAACATCCAGAGCTCGCCGATTTCCGTTAAGAATATCGATATTTGCCACTCTTCCTCCGGAATATCATATCGCGCCCGCGCCCCGCCTCCTCAGAATATCGGCCTGCCTCACTTTTCCCTTCGCCACAGCATAATCGTGGAGGTTCTCTTGCAGAATATCGTTATTTTCTGCTTGACAACGATCACGCAAGTGGGGCTTAATCTTGACGCACTGGGGGAGTAACGCAAAAGCATTAGCTGGCGGACCAAGCTGGGAGACCCAGTAGAACAACGATATTCTCACCGGCTCCGAAGTTGTAGTTGACGCAACACTTGCCGTAGTCGTGGCGACGCGATTAAGGCTGTTTGGTGAAGGCCGGGTTCCAAGGCGGCCGTGCATTCCAAGTTTGTTTAACTCGAAAAGACCCGTCTCCGTGGATGGGATCAACTTATGCGTGGGAGGAACTCCATGACGAGCTTCATTCGCTGGACACTCGTACTGTGCCTCGTGCTGTGCGTGGCCGGATCGGCATTTTCACAGAATAGGAATAGCGGTGAGATTCGCGGCACAGTATCGGCCGGGGGCGCTGTAGTGCCGGGCGCAACCGTTACTCTCACGAATATCGACACGGGTGAGACTAAGACGTTCGTCACCAACCAGGACGGTATCTACGACACCGTTTCGACGCCTGCGGGAAACTACAGAATCAGCTTCTCGCAAACGGGCTTCAAGAAACTGGTGCGCGGCCCCATCACACTGCAGGTGGACGTGATCACCGAGGACGCCAGCCTGCAAGTTGGCGCGGTAACGGAAACGGTGGAAGTGACCGCGGGGGGCGCCCCGCTGGTGGAGACCGAAACCGGGCAGCAAGGTACCGTTATGGATGCCAAAAACATGACAGAGCTGCCTCAGTCCGGGGGCGGGATCACCGGCGCTGACTGGGCTTCTTTCAACATCTATCTGCCGGGCGCGGGAGGCACTACAAACGGGCGGACCTCGCAGGCCGGGGGCGCCTGGAATGCCGGCGACGCGGTTTCCATCAACGGCAACCTGCCGAACTTCGGCAACTTCCTGCAGGACGGGGCCAGCACCTTACTGCCGGCCAGCTACAACAACGACGACGAGGTCTTCGAGACCGTTCAGGAGGTTCAGGTCAACACCTCTTCCTTCTCGGCGGAATACGGTATGGGCGGCGTCGTATTCAACCAGATCAGCAAGAGTGGAACCAACGGCTGGCATGGGTCCGGGTATGAGTTTTTGTCGCAGAACTTTCTGAACGCCAACAGCTTTTTCAATAATCAGGCGCCTAAGTTCGTTACAAACCCCCTGAACCCCACGGGCCCGGAAATTCCTAACATAGCGGCTCAAGTGCCGTATCTGCGGTACCACCAGTTTGGCGCCACCATCGGCGGGCCGATTCTCAAGAACAAGCTCTTTTTCTTCTTCGACGTAGACAGGATCGTCAATAACAGCACGGCGAACGGCTACGTTACCTCTCCTACGGCCGCCATGGAGGCGGGTGATTTCACCGGCATGTATCCCGTGTATGACCCGCTCACCACAACCGGCTCGGGTACATGCAGCCCCAATGGATGCACGCCCACCCTTGCTCGCGTCCCTTTCTCCGCCGAATGCGGCGGCCTCAACATGATTCCGAACGGCACCAACTGCGGCGGCGCGCCCAGCCGGTTCGACCCCGTGGCGCTGGCCATTATGAAATCTAACTATGGCTGGCCCACCGCACCGCAAGGGGTCGGAACATGCGTGGGCGGTCTGTACCCGAACGAGTGTACAAATAACCTCTATCTCGCGCATACCAATCCCGCCCCGGTTCACCGCTATTTTGGGCGTATCGACTACAACATGAGCGATAAGAACCGCATCATGTGGTCCATTAGCCAGAAGGATAACCCCGGGACCGATAACGGCCTGTTCACCTGCCCGCTGAATTGCGGTAGCGGGGACGTGGACGGCTACAACACGCAGGTCACCGACACGTGGACGATCACGCCGACGGTGGTCAACGAAATCCGGATGGGGTATACCAGGCAAGGCAACTGGTTCCTTTCCCAGTCCCTCGGGTTGAACCCCGCGTCGGCATTTGGCCTGCAAGGTACCCACTTTAACCAATTCCCCCTCATCGGCGGCAACAACTTTTATGGTGGATTCGGCGGCCCGAGCGCGGTAAGCGTCTTGTCGCCCGCCACGGACGCCACTTACATCGAGAACTCGTTTGACCCCTCCGACGTGATCACGCTGGTCAAGGGCAGGCACATTCTGCATTTCGGGATTGAAGTGTTAATGGCCGAGGGCAACACCACGGCTTGGGGCTCCAACAGCGCCGGCAACTACGGTTTTACCGGACAATACACCGCAGGCGTCGTGCAAAACACGAACACGACGACAGGCGCCATCACGAGCACGCTGAATACCGGAGCCACGGGCTCGGGCTTCGCGGATTACCTGCTCGGCAACGTCCAGGGATGGAGCGCGAATAATCAGGGACTGACGGGCATGCGGCTGAAGAGCCCGCAGGCCTTCGTTCAAGACGACTGGAAAATCAGGCCCAATCTCACCCTCAACCTCGGCTTGCGCTGGGAGGGGAATACGGGCATGAGCGAGGTACAGAATCGCCTGGGCGATTTCGACCAGAATCTCATCAATACCACCGGCCCCTTCGCCGGCACCCTGGGCGGGGTATGGATTGCCCCTCAGGATAACCGAACCACCTTGCAGAAGCCGGTTTGGGATATTTTCCTCCCTCGGGTAGGCTTTGCCTATTCGATCAGGCCTGACACCGTCATCCGAGGCGGTGTGGGGTTCTTCGCCTATAACTACAGCATGGATCTCTATGGTGGTGAGGGCGGTGGGCAAATGGGCTTTGGCGCTACCTTTCAGGGCAGCATCAGCGACCCTCTCAGTGCAGCCGGGGACACGGGCTGGATTTCCGGCACCGGCAACACTACCCCGCTCTATTTAAGCTCGAGCGCTGCGATGATGAACAACGCCTTGCCGTACATTCAGGGCTCGAAGAACCCGGCCTCCTACACCACCAATCCCGTCTATAGTCCACCGTACGAACCCTATAACATCCGGCCGGGAGAGATCTGGGAATGGAACCTCTCCGTCGAGCACCAGTTCATGAAGGACTATGCGGCGTCGGTTACTTACGTCGGCAGTCACTCGGCGAATCTGCAATATGTCACCGACGCGAACCAAATCACCAACCCGGCCCTGCTGAACTCGAACGATGTGTCGGCCTGTAACGGGGCAACACCCACATCAATCGCAGCCAGCCCCACCACTTGCGCGCGTCCATTTCCGGCGTTTGGAGGCCTTGGTGGCTCAAACTTCAACGGCATCTCCAACTACGATTCGCTGCAACTCGACTTCAAGAAGCGTTATGGCTACGGGCTGACCTTCGATGTCAACTACGCCTGGTCGCATATGCTGGATGATCAGGACTCGGCCGGATGGGGCAGCACCGCCGGGCAACAGGTTTGGGAACGCGGAAACGATCCCTCCGGTAACTACGCCAACTCGAACTTCGACATCCCGCAAGCGTTCAAAGGAACCGCGGTATACGAACTTCCGTTTGGCGAGGGTAAGCCCTTCTTGAACCACAATACGATCGTTGACGCTATCGTTGGCCGATGGCGCGTGTCGGGGACGTTTATTTACCAGAGCGGCACTCCGTTCACGGTGTTGGACGGCGGTGTTAACGACTATTCGCAGGCTGGCAATGTTTTTGCCAACCCCGTTGCAGGTATGTCCCCCAAGTCAGGCACCTGCCCCAACAATGGCTATACGACACACACCCTGAACTGCTGGTTCAACTATGGAGCCTTTGAGACCCCAGCCGAGCAGGGCAACGGGGCGTTTGGGCTTGGAAGCAGAAACACGATCTTCGGGCCAAAACTGTCTGATGTTAACCTGTCTCTGGCGAAGAGCTGGCATTACAAGGAACGAGCTTCGCTCACACTGCGCGCGGACGCCGTCAACGTCCTGAACCATCCGAGCTTCTCATACCCGAACAATGATGTGAATAACGGGAACGCGCAAATCACAAGCCTCTCGAACGGGCCACGTACGATCCAACTGGGCGCGCGAATAACCTTCTAAGGGCGCCCGCGTAACCAAGAACAAAGAAGGACGGCAGCTTACTGCCGTCTTTCTTTTTTTTCGCCCCAACGAAATGCTGAAGCGCACGTGGTTCGCCGTATAATCATCGGATTATTCGGATTATGAGGACAAAACAATTTGATAGTTTGCAGTGCGGTGCGCTCTTGTTTGCGCTCCTTCCCTGCTTTCCCTGCTTCGCGCAATCCGCTCCCACCACGCAGCAGCAGATCGAGTCGCATAACCGTCAGGCTGCGCAATACTTGAAAGAGAACCACCCGGATCTGGCGGTGCCCGAGTTCAAAGCGATTATTGCCCTCGATCCGAAGAATGTGGATGCCCGCGGCAACCTTGGCACCATGTTGTTCTTTCAGGGGGCGTATGCGGATGCGATTCCACAGCTCCGCGCAGCCCTGAAACTGCGGCCCACTTTATGGAAAACTCAGGCTCTTCTGGGCATCGGTGAAGTGCGGACGGGCGATATCAGCGCGGCTCGCGGCGATTTGGAGAAAGCATTTCCGAAAGTGCAGGAACAGAAAATTCGGATTGATGCCGGGATGGAGTTGATCGGAATCTACTCCGGGACGGGCGATCTCGATAAAGCCGCGGAGACTGCGAATGTCCTTCGGAAGCTGGATCCGACGAATGAAGCTGTTCTTTACGCCTCCTACCGGATCTATTCAGACCTTGAAGCCGAGACCCTGCTGAGCTTGTCCGTGGTGAATCCAAACTCTGCCCGGACACACCAAGCCATGGCCCACGAGCTGGCCAAGCGCGGGAATATAGCGCAAGCCATTGACAACTACCGCGCCGCGATCAAGATCGACCCGCAGCTTCCGGGAATCCATTTCGAACTTGGCGATATGCTCAGGACCTTGGCGACTCCAGAGGGCCGGGAGGAAGCCGAAAAAGAGTACAAGGCTGCGTTGGCAGCGAATCCGTCTGATGAGCAGGCCGAATGCAGACTCGCCGATATCGCCTTGCAGAGAGACGATTTGAAGGAAGCTGGCGAGCGTTACACCCGCGCTATACAGCTGCAGCCACGTGATCCCGAAGCAAGCATTGGCCTGGCGAAGGTTCTGATGACAATGGATCAGCCGCAGAAAGCCGAGCAGCTTCTGCTGCATGCTCTCCAACTGGACCCCACCAACGCTCTGGCCCACTTCCGCCTGAGTACGATATATCGGCAGTCGGGACGTGCCGCGGAGGCTAAACACGAACTAGAGGAGTACCAAAAGTACAACGAAATGAAGGACAAACTTCGCAAAATCTACCACGACTTGCATCCGGAAGAACCCATGGGAGATAGCGACGACGCTAATCCTAAATAATCAAGCCACGCCGGAGGAAAGGTAGGCGCTACCAATTAAGTAATTGATTATAAAGGAGTTTATGGTGCGGAAGGGGGGTTGAACTAACCCATCACGTTCACCTACGTTTAGCCGCAGTACCTTCCCTTCGACAGTTCGAAAGAACAGATCGCCGAAACCATTCCGGGCTACCAGCGTGACACGCTGAGCGCAAAGCCAACGCCAAGGTTCGAGCAGTCGGTTTAGGTCGAGGTGTTCAACCTCAAACGACGGTTCCACACGACGTTTCGGTAGTGGCAAGGGAAGCGATTCCCCTGCCCGTGACCGGATCACACCATAGCCAACGATCAGCGGACCTTACGAACGGTAAATGTCGCTCCCGGCTGAACCTCTTCGTAGGGGTATTCGGGAAAATACATTGAGAGCCAGCTTGACGTTGGCAGCTTCTCCAGGCTCCATTGAGTCCGGTCCGCCCACGAAGATCACTCTGAGATAGTTCTCCGTCAAACGATTTCCTTCACGAATCGCAACCCGCTGTAATTCTGGTCCGATGACGATGTGAGGACGATACTTTCCAGTGCTCAACCCTCGGCGGCCATGGGACAGGTCGGGAAGTAGCGTGAACTTCGCTTCAACAACTGGAACTCTGACGGACATGCGTTCCATGCGCAAAATTCTACAATCAGAACTATAGCCCTGTCAGTCTGTAATCAGGACATCTCAAAACCCCCTTCCAAAGGAACTGGCGCTGCCCCTCGGCCGCATGGAAATTCCTAGAAAACTGTGCTTTTCGTTGCCGAGAAACAACCGACTTCGATTTGGCATCGGGTGGAGCGAACCAATTCTCGGGCGGGAGTGCCCACTGGAGTCCAGCGCCTTTCACGGCGCACTGTTTCACCGACCGGGGTCAGCGGATGGAAGTGTTGCAGTTCAAGACTTGTGCGAAAGTGACCATTCTCAAAGGCGACTTCGAGACTAGAGTGGGGTTTTGCCGCGGAGAGGGAGGCATGATGAAGCGAGCGGAGATCACTCCTATCGACAAATCGAGGGATCAAGACCAAGGCAAGGGCGCTGTGGAGCAAGACCAGAATAATCAGGGTGGCAATACCAGTATGAACGGCCAATTGGGCCACCGGGACGACGATGCAGAGTTGAAAGCCGCTGATTCCGACTCGTCCGGATGAAGGGAGCGGCAGCTATTGCGTCCGCGAAAGATGGGTTTTGGAGTCGCTACGAAGCCCGTTTCTGTGTGACGGGATGCAACCGGGAGCGGTGTTTTTCCTTCATTTGTTCTGTAGAAACAACTTTGCGGCCAAGGTCTGCGAGTTGCACAAGCTCGCTCTGGATTGCTTGTAGCCGTTCATTCCTCTGTCCGTGAGCGACTTGAACATCTGCTCCATTCCCGCCGTCACGTCGGAACTGCTCATTCAACGCTTGTATGTCGGCGATCTCCGCTCGGAGACGCCCAATTTTCTCCCGAAGAACCCCTAGATGATCCATATCGTCAGAATACCTTACCCAACGAATTCTGGAACATGAATTCACTGTTTTCATCGTCATAGCCGCCGAAGTCCAGCGCCTTTCCCGGCGCACTATTTCGCCAATTAACCAACCGGGGCGTTCGCTTTACTGGCCAGAGCCGTTTCGGGATGTCGGTTTTCACGGAAAGAGATAAAGTTGGCGTGGATGCCGCCTTTCCACGTCGCTGTTTTTTCACCATCAGAAGCATCAAAGAAAACAACCGTGCCCTTTACACCCCGAAAATATCCGCTCCACTCCGTGGTGTAGACCTTTTCGTGCTCCTCGTGCCTCCGGTCGCACGCGGCTTGAGCAGAGGGAACAATCGACAACCACTCCGCACCCTTCTCCATGGCTGTTTCTGCCGTGATCAACAGGGTCGAAAGTCGCGGTCCCGGCGCTGAAAACAAAACAGTTACTGGCACGACCTTCATGAGGTTTCGCGGGCCGGGGGCGCTAGATGACAGTTAGCGAAGGTCCTCTGATGGAGCATCTGATGACTGGGTTCTTAAGATGTTTGCCAAGGTGACCTTGGCCATGTGCTCTGTCGCGTAGGTCGATGCAGGATCGAGGGCAAGCGTACCTAACAAACGTACCGCACCTTCACGATCCCCTTTCAGTTGCAGGATCAAGGCCCTGTTAATCTCCAAAATACCCCTCGTTTCACTGTCGGGGTTCGCTGCCAGCCCACGCTCGGTGGCCAAGAGTTTTTCAGCGTCGTTTTCCGAAATGGCCGCGAGTTCTTTCCAACCGGGCGCAAAACCCGGAACCCGTTGGACCAGTTGGTGCACGATTCTAGCCCTTTTGTCGGAATCGTCCGTCCACTCAATGACAAATATGCGACATAGGTTCCGGCTGGTAAGTCGCCCCTCTTCTCTCGATCAAGCGTGTCGATCGCTGTGATGGCGGCGAAGAACCCGCGCGGAGAGAGGTCAACCGTCTTCCGGTAGTACTTCCTCGCGCTCTCCGTGTCCTTGATCAGAAGGTGGGTGAACGCCGTGTCATAAACTGGGTAAGGCCATTGAGGAGCTAGATTGGATGCCTGCTCCAAAAGGCCGATAGCTTTCTTGTAATCACCCGACTGGCCAGCCAGCCTCGCCTGTTGATGTAAGGACTTGGGCTCGGCGGGCACATTGAACTTGCAGACCACCTCGTAGCGAATGGTGCCTGTTATCCCGCGCAGCTCGTCCAGAGTAAGGGTACGGCCATCCGCGCCACGAAAAATTACCATGGGACCGCCAGCCATGCCCCAAGTATGCTCTTAGAAGTGGATGTTGAAAACAGGCGCTCAAATTTCGACTTCTTTCGATTCAGTTCACATCTGAAGCGTTCGAAACTAGTCGGGAAATAAGCGTAATAGATTTTTGCAACAGCTACGAAGCTCTGAGTATCGCCGTGCCGCTTTGGTCGGCCTCCAAACGTCGCAGGTCCGCTACGAATGCATCTACTGCCGTCGCCTCAACGGACACAAAGAAAAGTGCAGATTCAGCTTTCGGAGTCCTACCATGTTCCGACTCTATTTTGGCCTCGACAAGCGCATGGCCCGCGGCGTCACTACAGTAGAAGAGCATGTTGACGGCCCCGCCCGCCCACTTATGGCCGAACACTCCAAACTGTAGCTCCCTTTTGTCTGACGGATGACGCGGAAAGCCTTCGACCTTTGCTGCGGCTTCTTTCAGTCCACCTAGGGGCACGTAGACGGCAGTCGAACCACCGAACGCTCCATTCCAGCCAAAAATACGAATCTCCAAAACGTCAGCGTCTCGCCATTCGACTTCACATCTAAAGCCTATCTCCATAGTGTTGGGCGTGTGCCATTGTTCAGAGTTCACAGCATATCAGCGGCGCAGATGTTGAGAACAAGCGATTTCACGTTTCGACGGCCCGTCGATGTGAGCCGCCACCGTTCGGGGGGATGGGTCTCAGAAAGTTGAAGTTTGGGGAGAGTGAGCACTTCTATCATTTGCACCGTGAAACTCTGGAAGAGAGGAATTATCACCATCGGGTGCGGATTGCTTGCATTTGTTTGGAGCATGGGGGGTGGGCCGTGCGACCCAAGTTCGACGGTTGGGCTAGTTCTCATGCTGGCGGGTATACTCGCGATTCCGGTTGGCGTGGTTATGTTGTTCGCCGGAATGGTTATGGCATTGCGTCAGAGGCAGATTCAGTAGTCCGGAGGCACGTCCGTGAAAAGCCCTGTCGAATCAGTCTTTCTGTTGGCCTATGTACTCTGCATCTACGTCGCACTTCCGGTTGCGGTCTTAGGCGGCTGGATTCACTGGGCGAAGCAGCCAAAATCATTGACGCTGTTCTCGGTCCTCTCCATGATCGGCTTTTTCCTCGCTACGTGCTCCGCGCTACTCGCTTTCGGCGGACTCTTATACGCTCACTCGATCGGCGGCTTTCCGTTCTACGACCCTCGCCTAATGCGGCTTTATCGCTGGGGTGGCCGGTTGGCGCTGGCGGGAATCGTTCTGGGCATCATCGGCTGCTTCCGCCGAAACACGCTGCGCTGGTACGCGCCGATCTGTTCTGTCGGAGTATTCATCTTCTGGTTCGGGGCGGCGTTTGCCGAGTAGTCCCTGCAATCGGCCGATTTCACGCTTTGCCCGCCGCTGAAGCCCAGCGCCTTTTCCCGGCGCATTTCAATAGTTGAAGCACCTCATCAGTACAGGTGAAAATTACACTGTCAAGTCAATTGACGGAAAGACTCGTGAAAGGCAGCCCCTTACCGACATACGAGGCCGTGCCCGTCGTTGAAGCAACGATGGTTCGCATCAAGCCAACCCATCGCTGATAGCGGGTCAAAACAGAAACCGAGACAGACATCTTTCAGTTCTGAGTGGGTCTCGTAGTATCGGGGGACAGCGTCGAGCTCTCGAAATAGATCGACAACATCTTCTGGAGGGTTTGATCCATTGGAGGAATCGTACCCTTTAAGACCGGAGCCCTGATCCGAAAAATACCAGCGATCAGCGTTCCAATTCCAAATCGGCCTCACCACATCCTGTGGCCGTTTTTCATGAGCCGACTCAACCATGGCTTGAATACGCTCGACGAGAGCTTTCGGCAGTTGCAGCGAACTACCGTTGTGTTGGAAGCGATACTGAAACAGTTTTCGGTCGCTCCCTGTGAAAGAGACCGAAATCGGACGATAGGGGCGTTGCCAGTAGACACTGAAGCATCTCTCGTGAAATTGGAGTCCACGTTTTTCGACGTGCAAAATTTGAAGAACTGGATAGTCGCTGTAGTCAACAGCACCCGGAATGCGATACGGCAGCACTGATTGACTAAACCAGACTGCCAAAACGACAATGCCTGCACCGACAGCAGGCCAAGTTCGTTCGCGCAACGGCGTTCTTCGGAACTGCCACTGTGCTGGAAGAAGCCGCCACCCGGCAGTGACGACGGCGAATGCGATGAGGCCGACGATGGCAATCGCCAACTGTGCAGACGGAGGCACGTATGCACCCAGTTCCTTGTCTGGAACATTAAACACGAGCCAGACATTTCCCAACCCGGAATCTGTCATCACATTCGAGTAAATCCACGGTACGCTCATTAATCCTGCGAGGGCGGTGGCATGAGCGAACGTAGGTCGATGCGGAATTGTGCCCGCAGCAAATGCAAAGAGGACGACAGAAACGAAGCAGAGAAAGTAAAACACCGCTTGACGTGGGCTCACTTGAAAGAATTGCCCAGTGTTCACAAGAGCGAGCAGAAACCAATACGGCCAAAATAGGAGGGAAGCAAAAGTTACGAGACCAGACCTGTTCTTGAGCAAAAGGAGAACCGCGACGACTAGGAACAGAACCAAGACAGACAGCAGAACAAGTGCGACGCTGGTAGACTCGCCAAGATTACGCACTGGATTTTTCCAGAAGGGCACCGCTAGGATTGGAAAGAGAACGGTGACGATCACTGCTCCCAGACCGTGGAGGACCGCTGCGTACTTTCGATGCTTCGGTAGAGTTGAATCGGCAAAGAGAAACCGGGGGTAGGAGAAGACAAATAGTAGGGGGACGGCGCTGACGAATAGCCAGTAAAGAAGTAGCACTGACCATCTTCCCTCAGCGTCGAGATTGCGACTGAGCAGAAAAAGGGAACATGCCGCAGAAGCACCAGCGTAAATGATCTTGGTCAACGTCATTGCGGTTCACGCTCTTGCACAGGACAATAGTTGTAACGGCGGACAGATAACCGCCGAGACCCCTCGGCTCGCTCGATTGTACTTCGAGGCGAGATGGCAGCTTGATTGAGAATGCGGCGCATTTGACGGTTGCCCTTAGGCGAGCGTTTGCTGCGGCTGCTGCGAGAAATCTTCATTCAGAGGAGCCACGTGGAAGGCTACGAGGACGAAACCAAAACTGAGTCTTCCAACGCTCGTTTGCCGCTGCACCCGGCGATTGCGGAGGCGCTGTTGGCGTGGGGTCATGAATCGGCGTACAACGCGGACACCGACTACGTGTTTGCCAGTCCGACCATGATGGGGAAAAATCGCTGAACTCCAATAGCGTCCAGCGGGATTATCTCCGTCCTGAAGCGATCAAAGCGGGTCTAACTCCGATTTGCTGGCACGCGCTGCGACACTATTC
>Ga0224561_1000082_pt1 | contig 12536 bp, 13 predicted proteins | sample CSU2metagenome_FD_180953 | JGI IMG/M metagenome (GOLD analysis project Ga0224561, IMG submission 180953) | Soil microbial communities from Bohemian Forest, Czech Republic - CSU2 | ecosystem: Environmental > Terrestrial > Soil > Temperate forest | place: Czech Republic: South Bohemian Region... | reverse complement strand
GCCGTCGTCCGGGTGGGGTCCCCTTCGACTTCGCTCAGGGCAGGCTCTCACCCGCCTTCAGCGGGTTCGGGATGACATCGGGGTTTCAGGACAGCCTCGCCGCTCCAGGCCGGCAATCCTGATTTCCACACGCAACAGAAACTATTCGTTGCGTCTCGATGCTGACCGGGTGCATACTCGCGCGACAGGGGGTGCTCTTATGCACAGAACGGCATTACTGGTCGTGATCGCCCTGCTTAGCGTCAGCGCAGGTCATTCCTCTGCGCCGGCCTCGGACTGGGCGATCAACGCCACTGCAATTGAGGCGTGCAGTTGTCCACACTTCTGCATGTGCTACTTCAACGCTCATCCTGCAGCTCACCACGAAAACGGCAAGGCAGAACACTTCTGCAAATTCAACAACGCCTACAAAGTGAATAAGGGACATTACGGCAGCACCGATCTCGCCGGGGCTAAGATCTGGTTGCACGGCGATCTGGGCGGCGACTTCTCGCAGGGCCAGATGGATTGGGTTGTGGCCACATTCGATAAAGGCACGACTGCCGAACAGCGGCAAGCGCTGGGGGAAATCCTGGGTCACGTGTTTCCAGTGAAGTGGAAGTCGTTCCAGACTGATGAGGGCGATGTCGATACCTGGACTTTCGACAAAGACCAGGCGCACGCGACGCTCAATGGCGGCAAGACGGCCGAGATCAAACTGAAGCGTTTTCAGGGGATGACGGACGAACCGGCCGTGCTGAAGAACGTCAAGTACTGGGGCACACCGCGCAACGACGGCTTCGTGATGATGCCGAATGAACTGGAGACGTACAAAGAGGGTCCTAACGCCTATGAATTCAAAGGAACGAATGGCTTCATGCTGACGTTCGACATGACGTCCAAGGATGTTCCTGCGGCGAAAGGGTCCTCGATGAGCTACTGACGAGTGTTTCCACTTTCTTACTCGAATGCGCCGGCGCTGTTCTGGCGCATTTTTTGTGGGAGCTGATCTCAGCAAACTGACAACCGTGGAAAAAGTTGTCAAGCAGGTAAGGGTGAGGGATTAAGTGGCTGATTCGGTGGGGAATATATAGTTCGAAACCATGTCACATTTCCTTGTCTGATTTGACATTCTGGATATAGAGAAGAAAAACGAATGGCGCTGGCCGAAAAGGGCTCTGCGCCATTTTTATTGCCGGAATCTAACAACAACGTCAAAAGCGACGGACAAAGCCTGCCCTGAGCGGAGCCGAAGGGAGGGTCCGTCCTACACGGTCAGTGCTCCACGCGGTGCAGGGCCTCTCTGGCGGGGGCGTAGGTGTGGGCCAGGGACAGGGCGGCGCGGAATTCCCGGGCTGCGCCTGCGCGGTCGCCCTGTTTTTCCAGCATCTGTCCGAGGAGGTAGTGGGCTTTGAAGGCGGGGCCGGTTTCGACGGGAGACTGCAGGTAACGGTGCAGCAAGCGCTCGCCCAGCGGAAGATTGCGGTTGGTGCGGAGGAGCATGCTGGCGCCGTCCATGAGCGATTCGGGGCGGTCGAGCGGGCGCGACTCCAGGGTGGTGAGGGCCTGCTCCATTTCGTCAAAGCGGTTGGCGTGACGAAAAAAAATGGCGAGGTTGAGCCATGCGCGGGCGCCGCCGTGGCTGGCGTCAATGGCGGCGCGGTACTCGCGCTCGGCGGAAGGCTCGTCTTTGGCGCGCTCGGCGAGGCGGCCGGTCACCCAGTGTCCGGCGGCGGGATCCAGGCGCGCGATGGCTTCGGCCTGGGCGCGGGCTTTGTCTTTGCCGCCGCCGACAATGCCGGGTGCTTCGAGATAAAACTCGGCGAGATCGGTGCGGGCTGCCACGTTGGAGGGATCGAGTTCAACGGCGCGCTCGAATTCAGTGCGGACTTTTTTCGCCAGGCCTATGGCGCTGAGAAATCCGGCGCGGTCGGCTTTTTCGCCGTCGATGCGGCCGAGCCAGAGATGATAAAGCGCGTTGGTGGAATCGAGAGTGACGGCGCGCTCGCAGGCGGGGATGCCGCGGTCCCATTCGTCGAGCATGAAGTAGGCGCGGCAGAGCAGGTTCTGCGATGCGGCGTCGTCGGGCGAGTGGGCGAGCTGCTGTTGCAGGGTTTGGATGGTGTCGTCGACGCGGCCGGCGGCGAGGAGGTCGGCCGCGGAATCTGCGCGGGCCGCGATGGAGACCGCGACGAGGAAGAGAGCGGCCACGCAGGAAAATCTATGAGCAATATTCCGCAGATAGCGAGACCAGGACCGCGCGAGCAGCTTCAGGACTTCCTCTTGAAGCCGCTGCAGGCGCCGGGGTGCGTGAGGTCCCTCGCTGCGCTCGGGATGACAGTTCGGCGGAACAAACGAGATTTGCGAAGGCTTAGTCAGAGTCTTCTTAGGGGACCACCTTCACCGGGGCGCCGTCGGACAGAGGCTTGGAACCTTCGGCAGTCAGCGCGACCACGGCGTTGTCGGGAAGTCCGGCGGTGATTTCCACGCGGGTGAGATTCTGCAGTGAAATTTCAACTTCGCGGTGGCGCAGGTGACCATCGACTACCTGGTAGACGTAATAGACGGCAGGTTTGGTGTCGTCGATGCGGAGGGCATCGCGCTGCAGCGTGAGAGCTCCGCTATGCTCGTTGGTGATGACCGCGACTCCCACGTTGATGTTGGGAAGCAGGCGCAGGTCGCGATTGTCGAGGATGCAGATAGCCTCGCCGACGTTGCGGGATACGCGCAGCTTCACGGTGGAGGGCACGGTGGAGAGGGAGCCATTCCAGACGCGTGCGGGGAGAGCGTCCCAGGTGACTTCAACTTTTTGTCCGGGGGCGAGGCGGCCGAGGTCGGGCTCGTCGACAAAAATTCGCACCTGCACGCGGGTGAGATCGGCCTCCTGAAGAAGCAGATCTCCCGCCTGCACATAGGCGCCTTGCTTCACGGGCAGGGAATAGACGATGCCATCGAAAGGTGCACGGACGCTGGATTTGCTGAGCGCGTCTTCGGCGGCGTCGTAGGCGGCCTGGGCTTCGGAACGTTGCGCGTTCACCTTGGCGATTTCGGGCGATGAGTAACGAGCTTTCTGTTTTTGCTCAAGCAGGGTGAGGTCGGCCTGGGCGCGGTGCAGGCGGTCTTCCGCCTGCTTCACTTCTCCCGGGGCGGCTGCGCCTTGTTGCTGCAGGCGGCGATAGGCGTCGAGACTGCGCTGCGCGGCGTCGCGTTCGCTGCGGGCTTTCGTCAGCAGCGCGTCAAGGGTAAGCACTTCTTCGTGAGTGCCTCCGGTGGAGACATCGGTCTGATCGGATTGCGCGGCGGTCATCTGCGACTTGGCGTGCTCGGCCTGGCTGCGGACGTTGGCGTCGTCGAGTTGCAGAAGAAGCTGTCCCTTGCGCACGTGATCGCCTTCCTTGACCAGCAGGCGCTTGACGACCGTGGCGATGGGAGAGTGAGCCTCGAAACTTTCCTTTTCCATGGGCTCAACTTTTCCGTTGGTGGAAACCAGGCTGCGGATGGGACCACGCTCAACGGTGGCAACGTGGACGATCAGGGGCGCACGACGCGAGAAAATGGGGATGAGGACAGCGGCGGCGATGACTCCGGCGGCCAGCCAGGTGTTGCGGCGGCGGCGCGCGGGATGCCCATTCGAATTGTGGTTGTTCGACGCCAAATTCTTTTTCGTGAGTGGTTTCCGCTGACATGCCCTCGCCAGGCCTTTTTCGCCAACCTGTTTTCTTTCAGGGCGGTGCGGGAACAACTGCAAGTAACAATCTACCACCGCAGCGTTCGGTGAAGAAGCGCTGACGGCTCTGGCGGCAGTACTAGTTTAGATGCGGATGGGGAGCCCCAGGCCGCAAGAGGTTTCGCCGCCAAGCAAAAGCCCCACCCTTCGATTTCGCTCAGGGGCAGGCTTTCTCGCACAGGACGCGAGAAACGGGGCACCCGGTTGAGAATGGGGAAGAAATGACGCAGGGCTTTATTTATGTGCGCGCAGCGCAGAGCGGATTTCATCGTTGCTCATGACTGCGGCAATTTTATCGTTCATGTAACGCATAGAGATTTCGTGATGCTCAAGGTCGTAGGAGTCAATACAGTCTCCGGCCATGATGACCGGCCAATCTCGCTGGTAGGCGTCGATGGCGGTCGTGCGAATGCAAGCGTGGGTATTGATGCCGGCGAGGATGATGGCGTCGGGTCGGAGCCGGGCAAGAGTTTCGTCAAGAGCGGTTCCGTAAAACGCGCTGTAGCGTTTCTTCACCACGACGGTATCTGCTGGAGTGACTGAGAGTTCGGGAAGAATTTCGCAGCCTGGAGTGCCTTTGATGGTGAGGCGAATGCCTTTGGCTCGCATCTCAGGAAACGCGTCCCGCAGGTCGGTCTCGAACTCCTGGCGCACCCAGATTATGGGATGGGAGAAAGTTCGCATAACGCGAGCCAAGTCGTTGATGGAGTGTACCAGCCGTGCTCTTTTGCCCGGCTCCCAACTTTCGAGAAAGTCGCGCAGCATATCAATCACGATGAGGACCGGCTTTTCCATGAAGGAGAAATTAACAGAATTCGAGCGCTCGCATTTCGTAATCCAACCCTGGCGATCCGCGGTCGCAGATTGCCGGTGCGGCAAGAGCCCCCACTTCTCGCACAGGACACGAGAAATGGGGCACACCCAGCGAGCACCGTGCACGTCTGCGTGGGACACATTTACAATGGGCGCATGACCAAGCCACGCTACACGTCGGAGCACGCTGCTGCCGGGTTGGACGCTGAGTTCCGGGAGATTGAGACCTGGGCGAACCAGTTTCCGGGATATGAGATTGTGATTGATGATCCGGAGTTTACGTCGGTGTGTCCGAAGACTGGGTTGCCGGATTTTGGCGTGATCACGCTGCGCTACCAGCCCGATAAAGTCTGTCTGGAGTTGAAATCGTACAAGGAATATTTGCAGTCGTACCGCAACCTGGGAATTTTTCAGGAGAACATTGTGAACCGGGTGCTGGAAGATGTGGTGCGCTGGGCGAAGCCGGTGTGGGCGGAAGTGAAAGGCGATTTTCGTCCGCGGGGAGGGATTTCGACGACCGTGGTGGCGAAGTGGCCGCGTGGGAAGAAGCGGCGGAGGCCCTGAGTGGTGTTGGCGATGGTGGGAACTCCTTGTTAGCTACTAGCGGCATAGGTGCTATAGGGGTCCCTCGCTTCGCTCGGGATGACAAAGCATAAAGATGCAGGGCGACGATAATCCGCGCCGCAACAGCGCCATGTTATATTCGCTCGAACTGTGGATACGACGAAACTTCATCCGCGCACGGCGCTGATTCTGCTGACGGCGCTGAATCTGCTCAACTACATCGATCGCTCCGTGTTGAATGCGGTGCAACCGCTGGTGCAGGACGAGTTTCATCTGTCGAAGACGCAGGTGGGCTACCTGACCAGCGCGTTCCTGATTTTTTACATGTTCGCGGCGCCGTTTGTGGGGCCGCTGGCGGACCGGTATTCGCGCAAACTCATCATTGTGGTGGGCGCAGTGTTCTGGAGCGGACTTACGCTTCTCACCGCGGTGACGCACACGTATGCGGAATTGCTGGTGCGGCACACGCTGGTGGGAATTGGCGAAGCGACGTTTGTGACCATCGCTCCGACGTTCGTGGCCGATCTTTTTGCGGAGGAAAGACGCGGCCGGATTCTGGGCGTGTTTTATCTGGCGATTCCGGTGGGCTCGGCGGCGGGATATTTGCTGGGGGGAAATCTGGCTCCGCATTACGGGTGGCGGTTTCCGTTTTACATTGCGGCGGCGCCGGGATTTCTGCTGGCGCTGGCGGTTTCGTTTTTGAAAGAACCGGAGCGGGGACAATTTGATTCGCGCACGGGAACTAACGAGACTCCGGAGCGAACAAGTCTTTTTGGGTTGTTTCGCAATCCGGCATTTCTGGCTGCGACGCTGGGCATGGCGGCGATGACATTTTCGATGGGCGGCATCGTGGTCTGGATGCCGCAGTTTCTGTACAGCGAGCGGCATTACACGCTCGCGGCGGCCAACTCAACGTTCGGCGCCATTATCGTCGCGGATGGAATTCTGGCGTCGCTGGCCGGGGGATGGTTCGGCGATTATCTTTTGCCACGGATGAAGAGTTCTTATTATCTGATTTCGGCGGCCAGCATGGGACTGGGGATTCCGTTCATGATCGTTGCGCTGTTCGTGAAGGGACGCGTCATGGTTCCGGCCATCGCGGTGGCGGCATTTTTTCTGCTGCTGAATACTTCTCCTCTGAATGCCGCGGTGATCAATTCGGTGGGCGCGCACATTCGGGCGACGGCGCTGGCCATGAATATTTTCATCATCCACCTTCTAGGCGACGTGCCTTCGCCGACCATGATGGGATGGGTCGCGGATCGGAAGTCGCTGCAGGCAGCGTTTGTGCTGCCGGTGATCGCGATGGGGATTTCTTCTGCCATACTGTTCTACGGGATGAAGTTTGCTCCGGCGGTGCGGGTGGATGCGAGCACAGGGGCGCGCTGAATATTCTTCACGGATGGAATCGAGCGGACCTCGGCGGCTAAAGCCGGCGAATTCTGGGGCGCTTGTACGGGATGGCTGACGCCGTGCCCTTTCCCAACCCTATTCGCGATGGTGCACTTAAGGATCCTGGAGGAGATCCCAACAGCTAGGGAGATGAATTACTTTCACTGGATTGCTGGGACGATTCTGGCGCTGGCGTGGGTCTCCCGCATTGTCGAGGCTGCGCTGGGGATGCCCAGTGTTGCTGATGTATCGCGTCCGGAGTGGGATCGGAATCCGGTTGCGGCCGCTGGCAACCCTCTGGTTTCGATTATTGTGCCGGCGCGGAATGAGGAAGAATCCATCGAACAGGCGCTGCGCACGCTGCTTGCGCTCGACTATGACAACTATGAAGTGATTGCGGTGAATGACCGCTCGACCGATCGGACGGGCGAGATCATGGAACGGGTTGCGGGAAATCTCCAGTCGGGAAAACTTCAAAATCAAAACCCCCACCCTGTCTCTCCAAAGAACAGAGAGACAAGGATGGGGCACCCGCTTCTTACTTCTCGGCTGCGGGTGGTTCATCATCGTGAGCTTCCTGAGGGGTGGTTGGGGAAGACGCATGCCATGTGGACGGCGACGAATCAGGCTGCGGGAGAGTGGTTGCTGTTTACGGATGCCGATGTGCTGTTCAAGCCGGATTCTTTGCGGCGCGCGCTGGCTTATGCCGAGGCCGAGAAGGCGGACCATGTAGTGCTGTTTCCGCGGATGATTATGAAACGGCCTGGAGAGTACATGATGATCGCGTTTTTTCAGACCATGTTCATGTTTGGGCACCGGCCGTGGAAAGTGGCGGACCCGAAGGCGCGCGATCACATGGGCGTGGGCGCGTTCAACCTGGTAAGGCGAAGCGCGTATGAAGCGGTGGGCACTTACGAACGGTTGCGCATGGAAGTGGTAGACGACATGAAGCTGGGCAAGGTGATCAAGAATGGGGGCTTTGCGCAGCGAAATGTGTTTGGCGCCGATTTGATTTCGATTCGCTGGGCGAACGGCGCGATGGGCGTGGTCGATAATTTGACGAAGAATTTTTTTGCGATCCTTTCGTTTCAGTGGTGGCGAACGTTGCTCTCGGCGTTGGGATTGGCATTTCTCAACCTGGGACCGTTTTTGGGAGTGTTGCTGGCGCACGGCTGGGCGCGCGTGCCTTATGGGTTGGCGTTGGGGTCGATGTTTTTGATTTATCTGGGGATGTCGTGGCGGTCGGGCGTGCCGCCGTATTATTTTCTGTTGCATCCCGTGAGCACGGTGCTTTTTATCTACACGCTGCTGCGGTCGACGGCGCTGACATTGTGGAATGACGGGATTGTGTGGCGGGGGACGAAGTATCGGCTGGAGGAGTTGCGGAAGGGGATGGTGTGAGAGGGGCGAGTTTTGCCGGGGCGCCGGGTCTGTGCCACTGAGACGCCGGGCTTCGCCGCTTCGGCTGGGTCAGGGCAGCTCTGGCGGGACAGCCGAGGCGGCTGTCTCTACATGGGCAGTAACCGTGGCGCCTGTCCCTAGTGGTGTAGAGGCGAGAGTGTTTGGGAACATGCGGACCTGCATTAAGTGACTTTAAGAGCGTGCAGCGGCAGTGGTTGGGATCGAGCGGAAAGCGGAAATATGTCTGGTGTATTTCCCGGCAATGAAACCGGCCGAAGTACTATTCGAGACCTCGATTTGGAGGAAACGTCCCCACTTCTCGCAAAGGACGCGAGAAATGGGGCACCCGCTGGTTCTGACGATGAACTACTTTATTTGAACGACTTTACGGCTGCGGTTTCGTCGTCCTTGACGTCGAAGACGGTGTAGAGTTTCGTGATCTGCAGCAGGTCGTTGACCTTCTTGGTGAGCTTGAGCAATTTGAGCTCGCCGTTCTGGTTTTTGGTGGTGGTGAAGGCGCTGACGAGTTCGCCGATGCCGGAACTATCGATGTAGTTGACGTCGGCGAGGTTCAGGATAATCTTCTTGTTGCCCTTGGAAAGCAGATCGCGCACGGTATCGCGCAGGGTTACGCTGCCTTCGCCGAGGGTGATGCGGCCGCTGCAGTCGACGATTGTGACTCCATCCACCTGCCGGGAACTAATCTTCATGCTCACTGGGAAGCCTCCTTGCCGCCCGCGGATGGACCGTGGACGTGCTTTATCATTTTGAGTTCGGTGCCCGTGTGGGACGGGCGAATTTCAACAACATCCATAAACGAGCGCATAAGAAAAATACCGCGCCCGGAAGTTTTGAGCAGATTCTCCGGGGCCAGAGGGTTGGGGATGCACGCCAGATCTATACCGGCGCCTTGGTCGGAAACGGTGATGACCAGATTCTCGGGAGTGCGTTCGAAAGACAAAGTGACTTTCTTGTCGGGGGCGTAAGCGTTGCCATGCAGAACGGCGTTGACCGCAGCCTCGCGGACGGCCATCGAAATCTGCATGACCTCATCCTCGGAAAACCCCAACTCTGTGGCAATACTGGTGGCCTTTTCTTCCGCGCTGTCCACCGTTTGCAGGGTGGAATCCAGCGTGTATGAGACCCTTTGCTCGGTTATGCCCATAGATGAGGGGAGAATCGGGAATCCGGCCAGGCGCCCGCTTGTTCTGTCGCTGCGCCGTTCAGGTCCTCGCCGGAGGCCCTTTTCCAGGGAATGCGGTAGTTTGCCTGTCGGGCGGAGAATTGTCAACGCTGACAGGACACGCTGACAGGACACGCTTGACAGGACACGCTGACAGGACCGGTGACCGGACCGGTGATGTCGGGACCGCTTGACAGGACCGCTGACAGGACCTACAGCTGACAGGACCTCCGGGAAATCGGGACGCTCTGGAGAATCCCGGTCACGAGTTGTTAACTCCTTGATCCTCGCTCCATATTTGTCTACACTTTTCGCAAGCGAGGTGGCTATGAATCGCTTTGCTGCTGTTGTCTCCTCTACCCTCCTTTGCTCCGCCGTCGCGGTTTGCCAGTACTCTGCCTCGATGGACACCACCGCCGGTAACTCGCATGTCACGATGCACTTTCGCGCGGAATCATTTAGCGAGCAAACCATAACCGGAGCTCCTTATTCTGCAGAGGAGACTGACGAAAACCAGCAGACGTTGGCCGATGGTACCCACATCACCCAGGTGATGCCGACGGTTAAGAAGTATCGCGATTCCATGGGCCGTACCCGTACGGAGCGACGACCTTTCAACGGGGCCATCGCGTCAGGTTCTGAGCATCTCGAGTTGCCCACGCTGGTCGAGATCGAAGACCCCGTGGCCCATTTCCGATATGTTCTCGACCCTGAGCACAATATCGCCCATCGGGTGGAAATCAGGGCCCGGGAAGACCGTTCGCACCCATCGGAATCCGGAACTGTTCAGAGTGGAAGCGGAGAGACGGTCGCGGTGAATGGCAAGCCAGGTTCGGGGACGGCTGCAGCGGCAGCGGCGCCAATCAAAGCACGGACCGCAGCTCGTTCCGCGGCCGAAGATGCCTTGCACCCAAAAAGCTCCAGCGAAAATCTTGGGACAGAAACGATGGAGGGAGTAATTGTCGAGGGCCGGCGCAGAACTACGACGTGGCCAACCGGCTCTGTTGGCAACGATCGCCCCTTGATCGGGACCCACGAATACTGGCGCTCCCCCGCGCTTAAACTCGAGATTCTTAGCACATCGGATGATCCCCGCAACGGACAACACACTCACAAAGTAACGAACCTCAGCACCAGCGAGCCCGATGCTGCACTCTTTCAGCCTCCGCCCGTGTACACGGTGAAGGATGAGACGGGCGAGTTTGAGATCAGCTGGTCGACTCCACAGCGATGACCGACAACGAATAAGTGAACCTGCGCGAGTTTCAACGCTTTCTTAAGATTGGATTGCTGGTTCTGGCTGGGCTGGCGGCTGCCGCTTACGTTGGGGACTATGCGGTGTTCCGCATCCGCGCGGCCTTCCACTGGAATGTCTTTGGGACTGTCACCGTGGAGCCTTACTATGCGATCGCGCAGAAGAGCGGCAAGACGCAGTTTATCTTTCAGCCGCCGCAGCCGCAGACTTGCATTCATGCGCTGGTGCCGCACTCGGGGTATAGCACCTGCTGGTATTTGAGCGGGCATCCGGAGCAGAGGACGGATATCTAGGCGGCTGCTGGGGCTGAAGCCGGCGCTGATTTTCGAGCCTCACGCGGCGCTGAAGCGCCGCTCTTCCACGGTACTGCACGCGCCCGGTACTACGCTCGCGCGTGAGTTTTCCGCACGCTGCCAGGCGTCAGTTGCGGCATGGTAAATTGAATGGCTCCGGGCGGTGACGGGGCAGCTTTCGATTGGGGGATTCATGTTGTCGAGCCAGAACAAGAATTATTTTTCAGTGCGCGCGGCGTGCTTGTGCGCGCTTACGGCCTGCACATTCGTGATCATGGCGGTAGCGCCGATGGGGGCGGCCTCGAATCAGGCTTCCTCCGCGGCTTCTTCTGCGGCTTCTTCTGACCCCAGGCTGGAAAAGGCTTATCGCTTTCAGCGGGGCGGGTGGACGTATGTGCATCTGGAAGGGACGCCTGCGGAGATCGGGTTCCAGCATGGATCGCTTCTGGCGCCGGAAATTGTGGATGCGTTTGCGGCCATCCAGCTTTTTGACACGCGGCAGACGCAGCGTGATTGGGAATTCTTCCGGACGACGGCGCGGGAAATGCTGTGGCCGCACATTGACGTGGAGTATCAGCAGGAACTGCAGGGCATTGCCGACGGAGTGAAAGCGCAGGGCGTGAACCTGGATGTGTATGACATTGTTGCGCTGAATGCGTTCGAGGAAGTTCCGGATTACTACGTGCCGTGGCTGAACAAGAAGAACAAGTCGGAGAAGCCGGGGAAGGCGCCGAAGCTGGCGGCGCCGGGGAATTGCAGCGCGTTTATTGCGACCGGGAGTTATACGAAGGATCACCAGATTGTGATCGCGCACAACAACTGGACCAGTTATCTGGCGGGTGAGCGCTGGGTGGTGATCTTTGACATTGTGCCGGAGCACGGCAACCGCATATTGATGGACGGATTTCCGGGGGTGATTACTAGCGACGATGATTTCGGGATTAATGCGGCGGGGATCATGAGCACGGAAACGACCATCACGCAGTTCGAGGGGTGGGATCCGAATGGCAAGCCTGAATTCATGAGGTCGCGCAAGGCGCTGCAGTATGCCAAGAGCATCAATGACTACGTGCGCATTATCAAGGAAGGTAACAATGGCGGATACGCCAACGACTGGCTGATTGGCGACCGCAAGACCGGCGAGATTGCTTATCTGGAACTCGGGCTGAAAAACACGCCGCTGTGGCGGACGAAGGATGGATATTTTGTGAGCTCGAATTTCGCGCGCGATCCGAAGCTGATTCGCGAGGAGACGAGCGGGTTCGATGTGAATGATGCATCGTCGTCGGCGAATGCGCGGCACGCGCGCTGGGAAGAGTTGATGCTGCAGTCGAAAGGCAAGATTGATGTGGAGATGGCGGAGGGTTTTTTGTCGGATCATTTCGACAGCTTCGACAAAGTGGGCGGAGCCACGGTGAAGAACCAGCCGAACGAGCGCTCGCTGTGCGGGCACGTGGATGTCTCCCCGCGGGGTGTGAAGGAGTGGGAGTGGGCGGCCTACAATCCCGGGGGCGCGGTGCAGGGGAAGGCTACCGACAGCAGGATGGCGGCGAATATGAGTTTTGTGGCACGGGCGGGGCATCCGTGTGGGGCGGATTTTGTGGCGGCGGATTTTTTGGAGAAGCATCCGGAGTATGCGTGGCAGAAGCCGCTGTTAAGGGATATGAAGGCGGGGCCCTGGACTATGTTTGTGGCGGGGCAGAAGGGTGGGGAGTAGGGCGGGGACTGGGGCTGGCTGGCAGTAGGGAAGAACTCCGCGCGGGCTTCGCCCAGCGCGGGACGGGCGGGGCGCCCGTCAGCACATGAGCACTGGCGGGACCAGCGAGGGCATCGACGACGTGACTTGTGGGCGCGACGTTCGTCTAACGGAAACGAGAGGGGAATATCTATGAAGGAAACTCCGCATGAGTATACGCAGCGAATTGTTCG
>Ga0224561_1000081_pt1 | contig 12582 bp, 10 predicted proteins | sample CSU2metagenome_FD_180953 | JGI IMG/M metagenome (GOLD analysis project Ga0224561, IMG submission 180953) | Soil microbial communities from Bohemian Forest, Czech Republic - CSU2 | ecosystem: Environmental > Terrestrial > Soil > Temperate forest | place: Czech Republic: South Bohemian Region... | reverse complement strand
AGGTTGAACCATTCGGTATAGCTCCAGGCGTCGAGATAGCTCACCGTCTTGCCTTCAATCTTCCAGCTGCGCTCACCGTGGCGAAACGCCGGAACGGCCGCGGCCGGACATAGAAGGATAGGGTGGTTCCGCATTTGCGCGAGAAACCCGGCGCGGAGATTGTCGCGACGTATCCAGTCGTCGAGAAGTGTCTCCGCCGTGTGAGGCGGCTCCGCGGCGGACATTTCTAGAAATTGTCTCAGAATCGGGCTTAGATCATCCTCGCTAGCTTGAAACATCGGACGGATGAGCATTCCTCCAAACCCGACGAAGAACTTCGTCCACAGCTCGCGCGCTTCTTCAAGGCCTGCGGGACGGAACGGCTCGACCTGGAATCCCGCGTGCCGCAGGGCTTCTGCGGCTGTGCGCACGGCTGTGCGGGTCTCCGGCGTGACCGGCGTGCGCCCGTCGTCTTCGAAATATCCCACTCTCAGTTTTTTTGCTTCTTCCTCGCTTGGCCAGCGCAGCGGCACCGGGGCGGCACAGGTGTCGCCGTCGTCGGGGCCCTGCATCACTTCGAACAACCGCTTCAGATCGGCGACGGTTCGCGCCATGGGACCGACTACGCCGATCAGCGCAAATGGCCCACCGGACGCGGGATAATGCCCGGTGGCAGGAATTCGTCCGGGCGTGGGCTTCAAGCCGCAAATGCCGCTGAAATGCGCGGGCACGCGAATCGAGCCGCCACCGTCGCTGCCCACTCCGCCAGCTGACATTCCTGCGGCGATAGCAGCAGCCTCGCCGCCACTCGATCCGCCGGGCGTGCGCTCGAGATCCCAGGGGCTGTTGGTGCGGCCGTAGAGCAGGTTTTCCGTTTCCCACGCCATCAGGAGTTCGGGAGTGTTGGTAACGCCCAGCACAATTGCGCCGGCATTTTTCAAGCGAGCGACGATCGGCGCATCTTGCGTGGCGACGAATCCGGACCGCAGGCGGGTTCCCGATTCGCAGCGCAACCCGGCAACTTCCAGTGAACTCTTGATGCTGATGGGGACGCCGTGCAGCGGGCCGAGCGCACCGCCCGAGGTTTTTCGATCCGCCACAGCAGTTTCCGCAGCACGCGCCGCGCGCCGGGCGCGTGCGGAGTCGACATGAACGAAAGCATTCAGCTTCGGATCCAGGCGCTCGATCTTCGCGAGATGAGCCTCGACGAGTTCGACCGGAGAAATATCTTTTTTGCGGATGCGTTCCGCCATGGCGACCGCAGAGAAGAAAGTCAGTTCACTCATGGAGTCCTTGCTTGCATGGCGCGATCCAGCGAATTTATTTCATCGGTAGTCAGCCGGCGATAGTCGCCCTTCGCCAGTTTCCCCAGCTGCAGCGGGCCGATCGCTATGCGTACCAACCGGAGCACATCGATTCCCAGCGCCTGCAGCATGCGTCGAATCTGGCGATTCTTGCCTTCGGTCAGGATGATCTCGAGCCAGCAGTTTTTCTGGCCGGAGCGCAAGAGGCGGGCTTCACTCGCGCGCAAGGTTTCGGCGTCGCCGGATTTCTCATCGGACTTCTCGCCAGAACTCGCGCCGGAATTTCCCGCAACATTCACGCCCACGGTCAGCGCACTAACCAATGCTTCGTCCGCAACTCGGGCAATCTGCACGTGATAGGTCTTCGGCAGGTGAGTCTCCGGCGCCGCCACTCGGGCGCCCCATTCTGAATCGTTGGTCAGCAGGAGCAGGCCTTCACTCGCTTTGTCCAGGCGTCCGACGGGAGCAACCCATACCGGGTTGACCCATGCGGAACTATCCCGTGTCGACGCGCCCCTCAAAGAATCCACACCTTTTGCCGCGAAACCTGATCTCTTGAGAAGCGAGTACACCGTCTCGCGACCTTTTTCGTCCGCGACTGTGGTGATCAGGCCGTGCGGTTTGTTCATCATGAGATAAATTTTCTCACCGGCTTCGATCGGACGATCCTCCACTAAGATGCGGTCACGCGTCAGATGGACCGGCGTCTCCGGATCGAATCGAACAACTTCGTTCAGACGCACGCGTCCCGCGCGAATCAGCTGCGCCGCCTGCGAGCGCGAGCAATAACCCAGCTTTGACAGAGCGCGAGACAGGCCAATCCGCCGCGCTGCTTTCTTGGGAATCACCGGTTCATGCTACCAACCATCTCGCGTATTTTCAACAGCTTACGGGTGCCATGGGTGCGTGGGAATGCACGCCGTTTGCACAGTCCGAAAGCAGGATGCAACGGACGGGCAACAGTGTTACATCTTGTAACGAGTTGGACCGCTCAGGCGGTTTTAGGTCGGGGCAGCTTTGACAGCAACTTCGCAATCAACAACGTCTCTGGGTGCGGGAGGAATTCGGGCAGGGTGGGTGTTATTTTCTCGTATAGCTGGTGGTTTAGTAGCTTGATGAGCAGAATAGCTTCGTCTTGAGTCAGGTCTAAGGTCACAACCCCATCAGCTTCGCGCCGAATTTCTGGCGGGTCAATGGCCCGTTCGTCCCATAAGTTTTCAACATGCGAGGGCTGCGAGCGTCAAATCGAGGTAAAACCTGTACCTGTCGGGCTAGGTTTCCGACCAAAGTGTGGGTATGCCCACTTCGAGCAAACTTACCTTGGGGCAAGTTTGGTTAGTCGGCATGTCCCGACTAACCGGCTCAGGAAGTCGGTTTCCAGCCCCGTGCGCTGCGATCTGCGACCGGTACGTCTGACGGCTCGCCCTGTGAGATGTTGAAGTTTGGTATTGGACAGTGAGCGTCATCGAGAGATGTTTCATCAACCATGCTCGCTTGTGTACCACCCTACAAGTCACGGTATCGGCTCTAATGCCAATCTGCTCACGCGGGATGAGGTGAACCACGCGACGACGTACAGCATCAAGAAAACGAAGAAGGCATTCGCCGCGAACGCAAAATGAGGTTCAAAGTCCTGCAAGATGCCCCGTTCAACGACCGCGGCTTTACCGTCGATGATCGAAGAATACGCACCGTGCAGGCCCGAGAATAGGACCCAGCCGAACAAATAGAAGGCCATCGTAATCAATTTGTCCACTCTGGTGGAGCGCTTACGAAGCGCTCTGAGGGTTTGTGCGTCGACGCCACTTCGCAGCTCTCCGCCTTTCCGAACTCGCAAAACCGTAAAGATGGCTGAGAAGAGAACGTAAGCACCGAGCACAATTAGCCCAATGAATAGCAGCCTTTCCAACGAAGAAAGGTACGGCCAGACTTCCCAAATAGGCGTCGGGCTACTTGGATCGAACATGGCAACTCCTTGCTAAGGACTCGACTCTGCAACAGATTTCCCGTGCATCATGCTAACTGAAGTTGTAACAACGAAGCACGTCGGACTAGACTCGGCCCTTGGATTTCGGTTCTATCCCTCAAGCCCCGCTGCGGTTCCCAGAGATCGAGTTCGTTTGGAGCTAAAGTCTGTGGGCTTGGCGCGTGAGCCGAGGTCTTCTCGTGCACAATCGAGCAGCGCTTGGTAGGATGTTGATCGCCGAATCAACCAAGGAGTGCCCGTGGCTCACCAACATCCTCCCCGCTTCTTGAAGATTGTGGACGACGCGAAGACCCGCATCCGTGAAACCAACGTCGGCGAAGTCAAGGCCAGGATGGATCGCGGCGAAAAGTTTCTACTCGTCGATGTGCGCGAAGAGAGCGAGTTCGCCAAAGATCATCTGCCGGGCGCTATCCATTTGGGCAAAGGCATCATTGAGCGCGACATCGAGGCGCGCGTGCCTGCGTTGAATACCGAACTGGTGCTCTATTGTGGCGGCGGCTTCCGGTCGGCGCTGGCGGCAGACAACCTGCAGAAGATGGGCTATACGAACGTGATCTCCATGGACGGAGGCATCCGCGACTGGCGGGAGAAGGGATATCCGCTGACCAAGGAGTAAACCGGTTCCCAGTTCTCATTTATGAACGATCGTATCTTCTTCTGGTCGCTGACCTCGGCACTCGCCGGATTTCTTTTCGGTTTCGACACTGTCGTTATTTCCGGCGCCGAAAAAACAATTCAGACGCTTTGGGGACTGACTCCGGGACTGCATGGCATTGCCATGGCATCGGCGCTATACGGCACCGTGGTCGGGGCCCTGCTCGGGGGTTGGCCCGCTGACCGGTTCGGACGCAAAGCCACGCTGCTGTGGATCGGTGTTCTTTATTTCATCGGCGCGGTGGGCTCGGGCTCGGCCCCAAACGTAGCCACATTTATTGTGGCGCGCGTCATCGGGGGGTTGGGCATCGGCATCTCCACCGTGGTTGCCCCTATGTACATTTCCGAGATCGCGCCGCCTAAGTATCGCGGCCGCCTCGCCGGCATGTTCCAGTTCAACATTGTTTTCGGCATCCTGATCGCGTTCGTTTCGAACGCGCTGCTCGCGGGCATCGGCGAGAACGCCTGGCGGTGGATGCTGGGCGTGGCCGCGTTTCCGTCGCTGCTCTACGTTGTCTTCTGCTTCGGTCTTCCTGAAAGTCCACGCTGGCTGCTCAGCAGGAAGGGTGACCGCGAGGCCGGCGTGCAAGTGCTGCAACGAATCGACCCTGACGCCTCGAAAGCCGAAATCGCGGCCGAAGCGGACGCGATTATCGCTGCGTCCTCAAAGCAAGGATCGTCGGGGAATTTCTGGACGAGACGTCTTCAAAAACCAATCCTGCTCGCCATCTTGATTGCGTTTTTCAACCAACTCTCCGGCATCAATGCGATTTTGTACTTCGCCCCACGCATTTTTGAACTGACCGGCCTCGGGGCAAAAGCCGCGCTGCTGCAATCTGTCGGGATCGGCGTCACTAATCTGGTTTTCACTTTCGTCGGCCTCTGGCTGATTGACCGGTTGGGCCGCCGCACGCTTCTCTACATTGGTTCGTTCGGGTACATCACTTCGCTCGGTCTGGTGGCCTGGGCCTTCTTTACGGAGCACTTCTCTATTGTGCCGGCTTGCATCTTCGCCTTCATCGCTGCCCACGCCATCGGTCAGGGAGCAGTGATCTGGGTTTTCATCTCGGAGATATTTCCCAACCGTCATCGCGCAGAAGGTCAGACTCTGGGCAGTTTCACGCACTGGATCTTCGCCGCCCTGCTCACAACTTTTTTCCCGAGGATGGTTACCTCCTTCCCTCCCGGCTACGTCTTTTCTTTTTTCGCCGGCATGATGGTTCTTCAACTCATTTGGGTGAAAACCATGGTTCCGGAGACGAAGGGCGTGCCCCTGGAGCAGATCCAGAAGCAACTGGGAATCGAATAGGAGCGAGGTCTCTGGTGGTCTTTCCCTACTTGGTCTGCGCTGGTTCCTGATAAAGGCCGATCACGTTTCCCGCGGGATCGCCGAACCTTGCCGTAATTTCCGGCGCGTCCACGCCAATAGGCTGCACGATTTTGCCCCCAATTGCGACGACCGCGTCTAAGGTCGCGGCCACACTGTCCACCATGATGTAGAGTACCAGCCCCGGACTGTGCGGAGGCCGGCCAAGAACCCACGCGCCGCCGACTTCTCCGGTGTTGTAGTCAAACGCTGTTGCGCCATCTCCGCGCCGCCGAATGTTCCAGCCGAAGACCTGCTTGTAGAAAGCCGCAGACTGCGCAATGTCCAACGCGGGAATCTCCACGTAGCAAATCTTGCCATTCGCAAGAGTAGGACCCATCCGTTACTCCTTTCGATGCCGCGAGGGTAGGTCGCCAGACGTTCAGAGCGCCCGCGTTTCTCACGGCAACGCGGGCAACGCCATCTTCTGGCGGATCCCTCCGCCCTCGACAATCGTATAAATGAAATCGGCCGCGACATTGTGCAGAACTTCGGTTTCACCATTCGGCCAGCGAATGCTCACCTCCTGCATCTTGTCATTCGCCGCCAGCCCGAAGTGCAGTCGCAAATCGTTCTGCGAAATGTAACTCGCCCCGCCGCGCACTTCATCGAACTGCACCAGCGTCCCGGCTTTCACCGTCACGCGCGCGCCGATCGCAGCTTTGTTGCTCTTGGTTCCAATCAGCTTGAACAGGACACGGTGATTCGAACTGCTATTGCGATTCATCAGCAGTGACGGCGGCGCGCCCGCGTTGAGTACTACGATATCTACATTCCCGTCATTGTTGATGTCCCCGAAGGCCGCGCCCCGCCTCGATTGCGGAGGCATCGTAGCCAGCGCCGAAGAAACATCCTCAAACGTGCCATCGCGTTGGTTGCGAAATAGGTTCATGGGCTGGCGGTAATGCGTGCCACCGGGGATGGTATCGACTTGGGGATAGACGTGGCCATTGGCCACGAAAAGATCGAGCCAGCCGTCGTTGTCCATGTCGAAGAACGACGTTCCCCAACTCACATACGGGTACGTCGGCTTCATCACCCTGGCCCGCACGCTGACGTCTGTAAAACTGTCGTTTCCCAGATTGTGATAGAGCACGGAACCTTGCTCCACAAAATTTGTGACGAACATGGAAAGGCGGCCTTCGTGCAAATAATCTCCCCAAGTCACGCCCATGGAGCCTTGCTGCATGCCGTCCCCGCTCAGGGCGACTCCCGAGAGCAATCCGATATCTTCGAAGGTGCCGTCGTGTTTATTTTTGTAGAGAAAGTTTGGCCCGGCGTCGTTGGCCACGTAGAGATCGGGCCAGCCGTCGTTGTCGTAGTCTCCCCAGGTCGCGCCTAAACCGTAGTAATGATGCGGATCGTCGACCCCGGCTTTCTTTGAAACTTCCTCGAAGGTCCCATCGCCTTTGTTGTGAAACAGTAAATCGGATTCGCCCGGCAGACCCCAGGGGCCGCACTGCACCAGCACACCTTTAAATCGACAGAAGCGCGGATCGTTGCCGAACTCCGGCAGTTTGTCGATTTCGACGTGCACGTAGCGCGAGACGAATAAGTCGACGTGGCCGTCGCGATCATAGTCGGCCCAGGCCGCGCCGGTGCTGAAGCCGCCGCCGCGCACTCCGGCCTTTTCGGTCACGTCCTCAAACTTGCAGTTGCCCAGGTTGTGATACAGCACGTTGCCGCCAAAACCGGTCACGTAAATATCGTCGAGGCCGTCGTTGTCAAAATCGGCCACGGCAATGCCCATGCCCCAACCTTTTCGGGTGAGGCCCGCGGTCAAAGTGATGTCGGTGAACTTGGGGTCGCCGCCGTCTGAGCCAGCATCCTGATGATAGAGCGTGACCATCAGATCGCCGCCCTGCTTGTAGCGTTCGACCGTGGATCCGTTGACCGTGAGGATGTCGAGCTTGCCATCGTTATCGCAATCGATGAGACCGACGCCGCCGCTCATGGATTCGACAATATATCTTTTGTCGGTCGAAGAAATGTGCGGGACGGTAAGACCCGCCTTCTGGCCGATGTCTTCGAACTTAGGAAGTGGGGACGGCGCGGAAGCAGGCTTGGGAGAAGCGTTCTGCGCCGGCGAAAACGGCGCCAAGAACAGCACCAACCAACAGCTCCACCGGGTTCGCATAATGAAAAGGATTTTTAGATTATAGCGGAGGTTGTGCTGGGGGCCTTAAAACATCGAATCGGAGGGTTGTGTGGGACGGGCACTGTTGTCCGTCGCTGTTGGGCGGTCGAGTCGCTTTCCCGGCGGACGAGGGCGTCCGCCGCTCCATGATTTGAGGGAGCGGGATGCGCCCATAACTGGGTTAGAATGGCGTCCCAGTTGACGGTGCGGGTGTGGACGTAAGAGCGGGAGGAGTTGAACGCAAGAACGCAGCGGAGGCGCGGGGCGAATGGATGCAGATCCGCTGACCAAGCTGGAGCTGCCACGGGGAAAGACTCTGGCCGCCCGCATGAAGGACGGCGCACGGATGAGCATGAGCAGGGTGTGTTGAGAAAAACGCCGGGATCGGGGACATTTCCATCTGTAATTTCTGTCGCCGTGGTATGTGCGGGAGCACTTCTGCTGGCTTGGCCAGCGCTCTATAACCGCTATCCGTTGTTCTATCCGGATTCGATGACGTACCTGGGAGATGCACGCGTTGTCGCGCGTGCATTGTTTCTGCATCAACTCTCCGAATACTACGGCATGCGGTCGTTCATCTACAGCCTTGGCATTTTGCCTTGGCATTGGAACGTGACTCCATGGCCCGTCGTCGCTTTCCAGTCACTGCTTACTGCTTACGTTCTCTGGCTCGTGGTGCGGTCCATCATGCCGCGGCAGACGGCGAAGCGCTATTTGATTCTGCTCGGGCTGCTTGGCCTGTTCACGAGCCTGAGTTGGTATTCCAGCCTGATCATGCCAGACATTCTCGGTCCGGTGCTATATCTATGCATTTATCTGCTCGTGTTTGCCCGGGACGATCTTACTCGCGCGGATCACGTAGCTGTGTTTCTTATCGCCTGGTGGGCAGTCGCGTCGCACGCCACGCACCTGATGCTGGCGGCGGGACTTTGCGCGCTATTGGCTTTGCTGCTGGTGGTTCGGCGTCCGTTCATGCAAGCGCGCTGGAAAGCCGTGGGCGAAGTGGCTCTCATCGTTGTACTCGCGGCCGCCGCCCAGTTGGCGCTCAATGATTTTCTCTATGGCGAACCCTCGTTGAACGGCGATCGTCCGCCGTTTCTGATGGCCCGCATCATTGCCGACGGCCCGGGACGATGGTACCTGGAGCAGCATTGCCCGGAAGTGAAGTTCGCCATCTGCGACCATGTTCATGATCTTCCCAGTGATCCCGACATATTTCTTTGGGGCGCGAATGGAATCTGGCAGAACACCGACGATGAATCCGCACAACGGCTAAGCCAGGAAGAGATGCCGTTCGTGCTGGCCACTCTGCGCGCTTATCCTCGCCAGCAGTTGACCAAGTCTGCTATCGCCTTCTGGCAACAACTGGCGGTCTTTGGCTTGTATGACCTGGATGCGAGCGATGTGATACTCGACGAATTCGACAGCGTCTTCCCGGGCGCGCGGGCGCACTACCTGCAAAGCCGGCAGGCACAGAACACGCTGCCGCTCGAGTTCTTCACATCCGTCGGAAACTGGACAGCGATTTTTTCGCTGGTAGTGATATGTGCGGTCGCTCCTTTTCTGTGGCGTAAGAGGTCCGCGCGCCTTGTCGGACTCAGCGTGGTCATCGTTTCCACGGTTCTAGCCAACGCGCTGGTCACCGGCCCGCTGTCCATGGTGGAGGACCGCTTCCAGAGTAGGATCATTTGGTTATCGTCTTTCCTGGCGGGATTGTTCGTGATGGTTTGGCTGGATCGCCGGCACCACCCCGGTGGCGAGGGCACTCTTCCCCGCGAAACCTAGCGCTAGCACAGACGATTTTTCAAGTGGTAACTGGCGTAACTTCGCGCTTTCTCAGCTTCGTGGTGAAATCTTAGTGTAGTGATTTCATTTTTTCGGCGGGTATAACCCAGTTCATCCCCATCAAATGCCAATCATGTTTCCCTGCAGCGCCATCTAGATTCATTGCTCGTTTAGTCCGACGAATAATAAAGCGAGTAGCGAGGACCACATTGGGATTCTGGTTTGAGCTTGACCCAGCGAACAAAGTCCTGCTGGCACGATTCGAGGGCCGGCTCACCGATGAATTGCTGACCGAGCTTTACGAGGCGATTCGAAAGTACGCTCGAGCGACCGATGCGAGCGCAGGCATTTTGGATTTCTCCGCGATGAGTGAGCTGGCCGTGTCCACCAAAGTTGTTCATCAGCTGGCAAATCGGGAGCCAGCCATGCCCGACGCGACCACCCGTCCTCGCTTTATCGTTGCTCCATCCCAGGCTGCGTTTGGTACGGCTCGCATGTTTCAACTGATGCGATGGTCGAAGCGGCCGCTCCTGAAAGTCGTCCGGACAGTGGATGAGGCGTTTGCCGCACTCGGGCATTCCATCCCCGACCCGCGCACGTATAGGGTGCCTGTCGATTCCAATTGACGCACTGGCGAGAATATTCACCACGGTCGATGAGCGCAGCCCGAAACTCCTGCCCATTTAACAGGAATCATCGTTCCAGAATCTCTTTGTAGGCATTCAGCGCGACCTTTTTCGGTTGACTGGGCAACAGCACGTCCACGCTTCGCGTGGCATTGCCGCCGATCGGGATCTGGCCGAGACGAATCATTCCTTTGCCAAAATCGGCAAATACAGGAACCAGCATGGCAAAGTGCTCGTCGACCTCGCTCTGCGTGATGGTCATGTGCAACTTCACTTTGCCGCCGTCCGCGGGAGTGAGTTGATAGTCGAAGTGGTATCGCGGCACTTGCGTGCCGTAAACCCACTCGTCGAAAAACCAATCCAGCCGGCCATTCCCGCCCATATCCATCATCTTGGTCATATGTTTCTCGGCTACCGCCTTGAAGGATTCCGTGCTTGCCGCCCGCTCGCGGTGGCTATCCACAAAGTCGTGCATCATGGCGATGAACGCCTTGTCATGATCTTCCTGCGTGTACATCATCGAACGCAGCATATCGAGCACGAATGCGCCCTTGGGATAGGTCACGTTCTGGTAGGCACTTTCGGACCGGGGAGACTCCAGCCGCAGCCCCATCCACAGCGGCCCGGCATCGTTGGGAGCTACACCAAAATTATTCTTCTCGAGAACGCGGAGGCGCAGGCGGTCCCAAAATTCAATGTAGTCTTTCCGCCAGTCTCCTCCCATGGCTTGCTGCAAAAACAGCCCGGCGGAGAACTCCGCAAAGCCCTCCGACAGCCACTGGTCGTGGTAGGACGCCCAGCCCACAGTGTGTCCCCACCACTGGTGGGAGACCTCATGAGGAGTCACTTCCTGCACGAAGCCAGTGAATTTACTGTTGATCGAACCGAACAGCAACCATCGCTGGGTCGAGTCGGTGTAGGCGGAGATGGGAAGGTAAATCAGGTTGGGCCAGGATTGCCCGAAATTAAAATTCGGCTGCTCGGTGACGTAGATGTCTTCGTAAGGGCTCTTGCCGAAATAGAAAGTGCAGAGCTGCAACTGCGCGCGGGTTTGTTCGAGAGCGTATTTCGTCATGGCGTGCGGCGCCAGGGACTGAAGCGCGCGGGACCGGCGCAGGTTGTTGGGCAACTCCGTTAAGTAATAGCCCGAAATTTTATAGCCGGTGATGTCATCCGGCACATCGAGTCTCTGGTATTCGCCGTAGTTGAACCCAGCCACCGCCACCGGGATCGGCGTGATCCAGTGGCTGACGGCTAAATCCTGTTCTGTGGACTCTCCCTGCAGTTTCCCGACGCTGATGACTTTGTATTTGCGTGGAACCTTAAAGGTAAGGTCGTAAAGCGCGCGTTCGCCGAATCCGTTCAGGTTCGGATACCAGGACGAGCGAGCGCTCACATAGAAGCTTCCCTCTCCCGCTTCTTCGAGAACCCTATCGCCGGCATACTCGACGTTGATGGATTGTTCCTTACCCAGCGGCGGCGCCTGCGGAAGGATCACGTAGAACGAACCATCCTCCTTGCGGCTCTCCTGAATAAAATAAAGATCCTGGCCCTGCTCGTCCGTAACACGCGAGACACGGAGATTGGGCAACAAACCAAACTTCAGCACTCTCTCTCCTGTCACGAGCGACGCGAAAGTGATCGTAGCGGTGCTGAACAAATGCCGGTTCTTGGCAATAACGGTCTCGATCTTGTAGCGGTGCGTGGCAAACAGGCGGCGGTCTTCACTCGAGCTGGCGCTGTGGTTGGCGTATTCCGATTTCAGGTGCGACAGGTACCACACGCCGTCATCCAAGGTTTCCGGATCGTAGTTGATGAGAGCGACTTCCTCCGATGAATCCATCTGCGGCACGGCACCCACCCGCATCCTCAGGAAAAAACGGAGATCCTTGTGCTTGTTGCCACGGAGATAGGCATTAAAAAATTCCGGGTGCGAAGGGTTGTAGACAGCAGCCAGAATATCGGCGTCCACGTTGTCCATGGTTTCGCCCTGCAACAGATACTGCGTAAAGCCCAGCGGAAATTCCCGGCGCTGACGCATCTTCTCTTTCCAGGAGCGAAAGGCTGCGGATGCGTCGGCCGTCTCTACCCGATCCCCGAGTCCAGGAAGAAACTTCAGGCGAACATCGCCAGTGAACCGGAAAATCGCCTCGCTGAAATCTTCGTTGAACTCGGCCGTGCCGGTACGGCGAGTCAGTTCGCGGGCGTCGAGACTGGTGACAGGCTTTAAATTGAATTCTCCTTCTCCGATGAAGATGGCGCCGGTGACCACTCCATTCACGGGGCTGAGCAGTGTGAGCGTGCCCTTCTGGAAATGGAAGGTGGCCGCGTCCCAGGTCAAGGTGAAATTGTCGAGGCGAAAGCTTTGACCCAGCCCAAGCTCGCGCAGTTGCCGGTAGACCGGATCAGAGTTGGCGAATGCCAGACTCTTTCCGGCGACCGAGATGTTCACCTCTGGTTTGGCGATGGCAAGAGTGAGTTGCAGCGAAACAGCGGCGTGCAGATCGACTGTCTTTACCAGAGGCTCGAAACCGTCCTGCGCCACGCGCACTGAATAGGTTCCGGGTTTCAGCTCGGCGGATGCAAATTTGCCGACTGCGTCCGAGGAAAGCACGAGGGGCTGCGCCAGATCGCCGCCTGTGATCTCGATCCGCGCACCGGCAATGACCGCCCCCGAGGAATCCTGGATGGTTCCGGAGATGGTCTGCGAATGCAGCCACGCCGGCGCCATCCAGGATTCCTAG
>Ga0224561_1000079_pt1 | contig 12673 bp, 7 predicted proteins | sample CSU2metagenome_FD_180953 | JGI IMG/M metagenome (GOLD analysis project Ga0224561, IMG submission 180953) | Soil microbial communities from Bohemian Forest, Czech Republic - CSU2 | ecosystem: Environmental > Terrestrial > Soil > Temperate forest | place: Czech Republic: South Bohemian Region... | reverse complement strand
CACTTCGCCGAACTTGATGGTGCCATCGATTTCGCTGATGACGGCCGTCTCGTGCGGCTTGCGGGCTTCGAACAATTCCACCACGCGCGGCAGACCGCCCGTGATGTCCTTGGTGCGCGTAGTTTCTCGCGGGATCTTCGCCAGGATGTCTCCCGGGAAAACCGTGTCGCCTTCCTGCACCATAAGGTGGGAACGCGAGGGCATCAGGTAGCGCTTGCTGGCCTTGCCCTTGATCACGATCGCGGGCTGGCGTTTTTCATCGGGCGAGTCGGCCACCACGTGACGGGACAAGCCGGTGACTTCGTCGACTTCTTCATGTAAAGTCACGCCGTCCTGCAAGTCCTTGAACTGCACCGCGCCGCCGATTTCGGTGACGATCGCGAAGGTGTAAGGATCCCACTCGACCATGACCTGGCCCAGCTGGACGTGATCGCCTTCGTTGACTTTCACCTTGGCGCCGTACACCACCGAGTAGCGCTCGCGCTCGCGGTTCTTCTCATCCACGACCGCGATCGAGCCTTGGCGATTCATGACCACCAGATCGCCGGACTTCGATTTCACGGTCTGGAGGCCGATGAAGCGCACGGTGCCGTTGTTCTTGGCATCGAGACGCGATTGCTCGGAGATTCGCGAAGCCGTGCCGCCGATGTGGAAAGTACGCATCGTCAGCTGGGTTCCGGGTTCGCCGATGGACTGCGCCGCGATGACGCCGGTAGCTTCGCCAAGTTCGACGAGCCGTCCGGAGGCCAGGTTGCGACCGTAGCACATCACGCAGACGCCGCGCTTCGATTCGCACGTCAGCACCGAGCGGATTTTTACTCGCTCAATGCCCGCCGCCTGAATCGTGCCCGCGAGGTCTTCGGTGATTTCCTGATTGATATCCACCACGACGTTGCCGTCATAGTCTTTGATTTTCTCGAGCGAAACGCGGCCGACGATGCGGTCACGCAGCGGCTCGATAATTTCTCCGGCTTCGACGATGCCCTGCACGTAGATGCCGTCGACGGTTCCGCAGTCGTACTCGCTGATGATTACGTCCTGCGCCACGTCGACCAGCCGCCGCGTGAGATAGCCGGAATCGGCCGTCTTCAGCGCGGTATCGGCCAGGCCCTTGCGGGCGCCGTGAGTGGAAACGAAATATTCCAGCACGGTGAGACCTTCCCGGAAGTTAGCCGTGATCGGCGACTCGATGATTTCGCCGGAAGGCTTGGCCATCAATCCACGCATGCCGGAGAGCTGGCGGATCTGCTGTTTCGATCCGCGAGCGCCGGAATCGGCCATGACGTAAATCGGATTGAGTTCGCCTTCTTTATCGCGCCGTTGCATCTCGGCGAACATTTCGTCCGAGACTTTTTCCGTGATCCCCGACCAGATTTCGATCACTTTGTTCTTGCGCTCGCCGTCGGTGATGGCGCCGTCCAGATATTGCTGCTGGACGCTGACCACCTGTTTTTCGGCGTCGCGGACAAGAATCTTCTTGTTGTCCGGGATAACCATGTCGTCGATGCCGATGGACAATCCAGCGCGCGTCGCGAAGGAAAAGCCCAGCGTCTTGACTTCGTCGAGCATCTTGACCGTGGTCTCGAGCCCGAACGTCAGGTAGCAGTAATTGACCAGCGCGCCAATGCCTTTTTTCTTGAGCAGGCCGTTGATGTAAGGCATGCCCTCAGGCAGGTGATCGTTCAAAATGGCGCGGCCCACCGTGGTGTTCACGAAGGAACGCTCCACCGGAACCGGCTCGGTGTGGATGATGTCCTGATCGTCGTACGCGGTGGTCAGGTCGATCAGCGAGCCACTGTAGCGCAGGCGGATCGGCGTGAGCGTTTCCACCGCACCCGCATCCAGCGCCATCAACACTTCTTCAATGTTGGCGAACGCGCGGCCCTCGCCCTTGGCTCCGGGCTTGGATTTTGTGAGGTAGTAAAGTCCCAGCACCATATCCTGCGTGGGCACCGTGATGGGATGTCCCGAGGCCGGCGACAGAATGTTGTGCGAGGCCAGCATCAACACGCTGGCTTCCACCTGCGCTTCTGGAGACAGCGGAATGTGCACCGCCATCTGGTCGCCGTCAAAATCGGCGTTGAACGCGGTGCAGACCAGCGGGTGAATCTTAATTGCTTTGCCTTCCACGAGCACCGGCTCGAACGCCTGAATGCCCAGGCGATGCAGCGTGGGAGCGCGGTTCAGCAGTACAGGGTGGTCCTTGATGACTTCTTCCAGGATGTCCCAAACGATGGGCTCCTGCTGCTCGACCATTTCCTTGGCTTGCTTGATGGTGGTGACGTTGCCCGTCTGTTCGAGCCGGTGATAGATGAACGGCTTGAAAAGTTCGAGCGCCATCTTCTTCGGCAAGCCGCACTGGTGCAGCTTGAGTTCGGGGCCGACCACGATCACGGAACGGCCGGAGTAGTCGACGCGCTTGCCCAGCAGGTTCTGGCGGAAGCGTCCCTGCTTGCCTTTGAGTGTGTCGGACAAAGACTTCAGCGGACGGTTGTTGGCGCCACGCAGCACACGGCCGCGGCGGCCGTTATCGAACAGCGCGTCGACTGCTTCCTGCAGCATGCGCTTTTCGTTGCGCACGATGACTTCCGGAGCGTGCAGGTCCATCAGCTTCTTCAACCGGTTGTTGCGGTTGATGACGCGGCGATAAAGGTCGTTCAAGTCAGAGGTGGCGAAGCGCCCGCCATCGAGTGGAACCAGGGGACGCAGCTCCGGCGGAATCACCGGAATCACGTCGAGAATCATCCAGTGCGGCTTGTTGCCGCTGCGCCGGAACGCTTCGACGACCTTCAGACGTTTCGCGTACTTGAGCCGCTTCTGCAGCGAGCTCTCGTTCTTCATCTTCTCGCGCAGTTCCACCGAAAGCCCGTCCGTATCGACCCGCTTGAGCAATTCTTTAATTGCTTCGGCGCCCATCATGGCCTTGAATCCGGCCGGACGGTATTGCTGGTCGAGTTCCCGGAACTTGGCTTCGTCCTTGATGACCTCGCGCTCTTTTACCGGAGCGTCGCCGGGCTCGACCACAACGTAGGCCTCGAAATAGAGAACGGATTCGAGGTCGCGCAGAGAAATGTCGAGCAGGTGCCCGATGCGGCTGGGCAGGCCCTTGAAGAACCACACGTGCGAGCAGGGCGACGCCAGCTCGATGTGGCCAAGCCGTTCGCGGCGCACTTTCGAGAGCGTGACTTCCACGCCGCACTTGTCGCAGATCACGCCGCGGTGCTTCATGCGCTTGTACTTGCCGCACAAGCATTCCCAGTCAGTCACGGGGCCGAAGATGCGGGCGCAGAACAAGCCGTCGCGCTCCGGCTTGAAGGTGCGGTAGTTGATGGTCTCGGGCTTGGTGACTTCGCCGTGCGACCAGCTGCGGATTTTTTCCGGGGACGCCAGACTGATGCGGATAGCATCGAAGTCGGCGATCACATTTGCCATTTCGAATGGGCTCGAACGAAACAAGGTGTTCCTCCGCTTCAGGGGCAGTGGCCAGGGGGCAGTAGCCAGTTGCCAGTTTGTGTTCCGCGGTCAGAGAGCAACGCCCTCGCGAAACTGTTTCTTGAAAATACTTGGTGCACTGTAGAGACGTAGCTAGCTACGTCTCTACTCCTAATCTGCTGCCGCGCTGGCCGTGGGCTTTTTCTCAGCTGCCTTGATCAATTCCACATCCAGGCAGAGCGATTGCAGCTCGCGGATCAGCACGTTAAACGATTCCGGTACGCCGGGCTCCATGGCGGCTTCGCCCTTGACGATGGCCTCGTAAATCTTGGTGCGGCCGTATACGTCGTCGGACTTCGCCGTCAAAAGCTCCTGCAGGATGAACGCTGCGCCGTAGGCTTCGAGCGCCCACACTTCCATTTCGCCGAAACGCTGTCCGCCGAACTGGGCTTTTCCACCCAGCGGCTGTTGCGTGATCAGCGAGTAAGGTCCGATGGAGCGCGCGTGAATCTTGTCGTCCACCAAGTGCGACAGCTTCAGCATGTAGATGTAACCCACGGTGACCGGCTGTTCGAACTTGTCTCCGGTCATGCCGTCATGCAGAGTGGTTTTTCCCGAGGTCGGAAGACCGGCGTGCTCGAGCAGCGCTTTGATTTCGCCTTCGCGCGAGCCGTCGAATACCGGCGAGCCCATGAACACGCCCCGGGTCAGGGTCGGGGCCACGGCTTCCAGTTCTTCGTCACTCATGTCGGAGATGATGTCGGCCAGCTGCGAGTCCTTGAACAGCGCCTTCAACTCGCGCCGGATAGCTTCGGTGCGCGTGTTCTCCTTGAGCAATTGCGTGATCTTCTCGCCGAGCACGAATCCCGCCCATCCCAGATGGGTTTCGAGAATCTGGCCCACGTTCATACGAGAAGGCACGCCCAGCGGGTTGAGCACGATTTCCACCGGCTGCCCGTCTTCGAGGTACGGCATATCCTCTTCCGGCAGAATGCGGGCAATCACGCCCTTGTTGCCGTGGCGGCCGGCCATCTTGTCGCCCACGCTCAGCTTGCGCTTCATCGCGACGTAGACTTTGACCAGCTTGATCACGCCGGGCGGCAGCTCGTCGCCCTTGGTCAGTTTGTCCTTTTTCTCGTTGACGATTTTCTTGAGCACATCGATCTGGCGCGAGGTCATTTCCTCGATCTCGTCGATCTGCTCGTTCACCCGCGGATCTTTGTCCGCATACTTGATGCGTTTCAGGTTGCGGGTGGAGATGCGCTCAATCTCGTCGCGATTAAGCATGGTGCCCTTGGTCAACAGGCGCTTGTTGGTGCGCTCGTCGTGCAGGTCGGCCTGCACCTCCTTGTTGCCCAGAATATTTTCCAGGCGCTTCAGGCGCTCGTCGGTCAAGATGCGGATTTCGTCCGACAAGTTCTTCTCGAGCTTCGCGATCTGCGTGCCTTCAATGAACTTGGCGCGCTCGTCTTTTTCCTGGCCCTTGCGCGAGAAAATCTTGACGTCGACGATCACGCCCTCAATGCCCGGCGGGCAGTAGAGGGAAGCGTCGCGCACGTCGCCGGCTTTTTCGCCGAAGATGGCGCGCAGCAGTTTTTCTTCCGGCGTGAGCTGGGTTTCGCCCTTGGGCGTAACCTTGCCCACCAGGATGTCGCCCTGCTTGATGCTGGCGCCGATGCGGATCACGCCCGCCTCGTCCAGATTGCGCAGCATGGTCTCGCTGACGTTTGGAATGTCGCGCGTGACTTCTTCCGGACCCAGCTTGGTGTCGCGCGCTTCGAGTTCGAATTCCTCGATGTGCAGCGACGTGTAGTAGTCGTCTTTCACCATTTTTTCGGAGACCAGAATGGCGTCTTCGAAGTTGTACCCGCGCCACGGCATGAAGGCCACGAGCACGTTGCGGCCGAGAGCCAGCTCGCCGTGATCGGTGCACGGTCCGTCGGCAATGACCTCGCCTTTGAGAACGCGCTGTCCCTTCTTGACCACCGGCTTCTGGTTGATGCAGGTGTTCTGGTTGGAACGCTTGAACTTGGTGAGCTGATAAATGTCGCTGCCCACCTCGCGCGACAACTGCGTGGGATGATGTTCGCCTTCGACACGCACGATGATGCGTTCGGAATCGACCGAATCAACGATACCGTTGCGGCGAGCCAGCACCACGGCGCCGGAATCGCGAGCCGTAACGCCTTCCATCCCGGTTCCAACGATCGGCGCCTGCGCGCGCAGCAGAGGCACAGACTGGCGCTGCATGTTCGCGCCCATCAATGCGCGGTTCGCGTCGTCGTGTTCGAGGAACGGAACCAGCGACGCGGCCACCGAAACCAGCTGCTTGGGGCTGACGTCAACGTAGTCGACTTCCTCCCGGCTGACGAACACAAAGTTGCCGGCCTTGCGGGCGTTGACCAGTTCGGCCACGATGCGGCCCTTATCGTCCAGTTCCACGTTTGCCTGGGCGATGGTGTGCCGGTCTTCTTCCCACGCCGAAAGATAGAACGAGAAAGGCTCGAGCTCGATCGGCTTTTTGCGCTTCTCCTTCAACTCGGCGTTGAGTTTTTCGATCTCGTGTTTTTCCACGTGATCGCCGACTTTGTGATCGCTGTCGCCGGTGTTGACCACCGTGACGTAGTCGATGACGCGGCCGTTCTTGATCTTGCGATACGGCGACTCGATGAAGCCGTAATCGTTGATGCGCGCATAGCAGCTCAACGACGAAATCAGGCCGATGTTCGGACCTTCCGGCGTTTCAATCGGGCAAATGCGGCCGTAGTGCGTGGGATGCACGTCGCGCACTTCGAACCCAGCGCGTTCACGCGACAGGCCACCCGGCCCCAGGGCGGAGAGACGCCGCTTGTGCGTGATCTCCGAGAGCGGGTTGGTCTGATCCATGAACTGCGAAAGCTGCGACGATCCGAAGAATTCGCGGATCGCGGCCATCACCGGCTTGGCGTTGACCAGGTCGTGCGGCATGGCCGTAGACATTTCCTGGTACACCGACATCTTTTCTTTGATCGCGCGTTCCATGCGGACCAGGCCGATGCGGAACTGGTTTTCCATCAGTTCGCCGACCGCGCGCACCCGGCGGTTACCCAGGTGATCGATGTCGTCGACTGCGCCAATGCTCTTGCGCAGCTTCAGCAGGTAATTGATGGTGTCGTAGAAATCGTCAGGATCAAGCGTGCGCTTGTCGAGACTGGTAAATTCCTGGTTCTCGTGCAGCTTGATGTTGAACTTCAAGCGGCCCACGCGCGAGAAGTCATATTTCCGCGGATCGAAGAACATGCCGTGGAACAGCGCCGTCGCCGTGTCGAGCGTTGGCGGATCGCCGGGGCGCAGCTTGCGGTAGATTTCGATCAAAGCTTCCTGCGGCGTTTTGACGGAATCGCGCTTCAGGGTCTGGCTGATGACCGTTCCCACATCGTCGCGCTCGGGGAAGAACAGGCTCATCTCGATGACGCCGGAGTCGAGAATCTTCGAGAGCTTGTCGGCCGTCAGCTCGGAGTTGGCTTCGAGCATGACTTCGCCGGTGGTGGTGTCGACGATGTCGCCGGCCGTCCACGCGCCTTCGAGGTCGGTGATGTCCACTTCGATCTCGGTGATTTTCGCTTTTTGAATGTCCTTCAGAACCTGGGCGTTGATCTTGCGACCGGAGTGCGCGATTTCGTCGCCCGACTTGTTCTTGATGCTGTGCGCGAGCTTCATGCCCAGCAGGTTCGTGGGCTTCTCGCTGGCCGGGTCAAGCGTCCAGTAAAGTTTCTTGTCGCGGATCGCAATGCGGTCCGTGGTGTAGAACGTCTTCAGAATATCTTCGCCGGAACGCAGGCCGAGCGCGCGCAGGAAAATCGTGCCCAGGAACTTGCGCTTGCGGTCGATGCGGACATAGAGCACGTTCTTCTGGTCGTACTCGAATTCCACCCACGAGCCGCGGTAGGGAATGATCTTGCCCAGGAAGTAGGTGCGGTTGTTGGCGGTCTCGAAGAACACGCCGGGCGAGCGGTGCAACTGGCTGACGATCACGCGCTCGGTCCCGTTGATGATGAAGGTCCCGTTCTGCGTCATCAGGGGAACGTCGCCGAAGAAGACTTCCTGCTCCTTGATGTCGCGGATGGAGCGGTTTCCGGTCTCGGCGTCCTTGTCGAAAATGGTGAGACGCATGGTGACCTTGAGCGGCGCGGAATAAGTCATGCCGCGCTCTTCGCACTCGGCCACGTCATATTTCAATTGCAGGCCAACCGGGTCGCCGCACTTGTTGCAGAAATCGGGCGTGTTGGCGTTGTAGGTGCCGCACTTGCCGCACAGCACTTCGCCGGGATGGAACGGGTCGGTGATGACAGTGTTGCCGCAATTTTTGCAGGTGGTGCGCAGGTGATGCAGGCCCTTGAGGTGACCGCACTTGCACTCCCAGTTACCAATGGCGTAATCCACAAACTCAAGTTGTGATACGTTGCGGAAGTCGGTGATCGGGAACACGGACTGAAACACCGCCTGCAGGCCGCCGTCTTCGCGCTCGCTGGGCAGTTTGTCCATTTGCAGGAAGCGGTCGTAGGAACGCTTCTGCACCTCGATCAGATTCGGGATCTGAATGGTGGCTGGAATTTTGGAAAAATCGAAACGTTTACGGAAGGCATTCGTCTTCATCGTCGAGAAACTCCCAATCTTGGGCGCTGCCGAGAGCGGCGCCAAACCGCGGAATGTGGGGCGCGTCATTTCTTATCGAAAGCCGCGCCGCGGTACTAACCTGGTAGATCGTTTAAGCGGTAGATCGTTGCACCGTAGATCGCTGAAGCATGGATCGTTGAAGCATTTACCGTTAGAACCGTAGACCGTTAAAGCCTAGATCGTTGCAGCAAGGAATCGCGAAAGCCAGAAAACACGAATGGGCATCTGCAGGGACAGTGGTTCCCGCAGACGCCAACCGAGGCGTTTCGCCCTTCTTGATTTGAATTCTTTCGCGCCAGTTATTCGGCCTGTTTCCGCTTCGCCTGCCTTGCGAAGCAGTTTGCCCAAACTTCCCGCGAGCCTCGCTCGCGCATGAGTGAGGCAGGGAAAGCGGTGTTATATAGATGCTAACACCGCCGCCCACGCTTCACAACTAAGAAAGTCTCTTATTTCCAGTTTTTGCACCAACTTAGGGCGATTCTGCCCTGTGGAGGGTGCAAAACGGGAAAAATACCGTGGATACACAACTTGTTACGTCTCTCTTGACCACGTTGCTGGCTACCGACTCATTCCGGCGCTGCCAGAGACGTAGCGAAGCTACGTCTCTACCGACACAGCCTGAACAGCGATCCGGGACCCCGCCTGCCGCGCTATTTCACTTCGACAACGGCGCCGGCATCGGTGAACTTCTTCTTGATGGTCTCGGCTTCGTCCTTGGAAACGCCTTCTTTCACGGTCTTGGGCGCTCCATCCACCAGTTCCTTGGCTTCTTTCAGGCCCAGGCTGGTCACTTCGCGGACGGCCTTGATCACGTTGATTTTGTTCGCGCCAACCTCTTTGAGGACGACGGCAAACTCGGTTTTCTCTTCCACCGGAGCCGCCGCCGCGGCCGCGCCGCCGCCCGCCACCATCACGGGGGCTGCCGCCGCCGCGGACACGCCGAGACGCGATTCCAGTTTCTTGACCAGCTCTGCCGCGTCCAGCAGCGACAAGGCTACGATTGAATCTTCCAGCTGTTGCAGGTCTGCCATATGGTTTCTCCACTCTTCGAGTTATGAATTTTTGATTTTGCCGCCGGTAAGCCGGGTTTCCAGTGCGGCAGGCTCATTTCCCGGCGCCAGACAACGCCTGGATCTGAACCGCGCAACCCCTGACTACCGAAAGCCAAATCTTTTTCGGACGGCTTACGCCATCCCGAACTTTGTGGCGCGGGCACTCTTGCCCGCGAGGTTTTAGGCGCTGTATGCAAGCAGGCAGGAGTGCCCGCTCCACCCGAGCTACGCCTAGGCCTCTTTGAACTTTTTCTGCTGCACGCCTTGATCGACGACCACGGCCAGGTTGCGGCCGACTGCGCCCATGGCGGTAACCAAGCGCTGCGCCGGGGCATTGATCAGGAACAGCAGCTTCGACATCAACTCTTCCTTCGAGGGCATGCTGGCCAGGGCTTCGATCTCTTTGATCGAAATCACGCGGCCTTCGACCACGCCCACTTTGAAGGTGAATTCCGGAGTGTCCTTGGCGTACTTGGTGAGCGCCTTCGCCATCGCCACGGGATCGCCCGTGGTATAGGCGATCGAGGTGACGCCGGTCAGGTTCTTGAGTCCCGCTTCGACCTTCGTGCCCTTGGCGGCGCGCTCGGCGAGCGTGTTCTTGACGACCTGATATTTCGCGCCCGCGCCGCGCAGAGCCTTGCGCAGCTCGAAGTCCTGATGAACGGTGAGCTTGCTGTAGGTGGCGACTACCACGTTTGAAACATTCTTCAGGTCTTTGCTCAGCTTCTCGACCTGCAGCGTCTTTTTTGCTTTGGTAACTGGCATTGTCTATCCTTCTGAATTCGATACTTCTAAATCTTGAGCCACTGCCGGGCCGCGCCCGGCTCGGACAGCCGAGGCCGCTGTCCCTGCATTGGATGCCCAGCGCTCTAGCTCTACGCTTTCGCCGCTAGCTCGATCGGAGCCACATCCAGCAGAATTCCCGGGCCCATGGTTGAACTCAGCGTGCAGCCCTTGATGTACTTGCCTTTCGCCACCGACGGCTTGGCCTTGATCACACTGGTGATCACGACGGTCGCATTCTCGATGAGCTTGTCGGGCGTGAACGAGATTTTTCCCACCGGAACGTGCACTAGCGCTGTTTTATCGGTGCGGAATTCGACCTTGCCGGCCTTCACTTCTTTCACCGCCTGGGCCACGTCAAAGGTGACCGTACCGGTCTTCGGATTCGGCATCAGGCCTTTGGGGCCAAGAATCTTGCCCAGGCGTCCGACGGATTTCATTACGTCGGGCGTGGCGATGAGGGCGTCGAAGTCGGTCCAGTTTTCCTTAGTGATCTTTTCGACCATCTCTTCGCCGCCGGCAAAATCGGCGCCGGCTGCTTCGGCTTCTTTCACTTTGTCACCGGTGGCGATGACCAGAACTTTTTTCGACTTGCCCAGACCGTGCGGCAATACGACCGTGCCGCGGACCATCTGGTCGGCGTGTTTGGGATCGACTCCCAGGCGCAGCGTGATTTCCACGGTTTCGTCGAACTTGGCGTATTTCACTTTCTGCAGGAGGGGAACCGCATCCTTCAGAACGTAGGCGCGCTTTTCGACTGCGGCGTGCGCCTTGGCGATGTTCTTTCCTTCTTTTTTCATTTTACTTTTCCTTGTCTCCCACCGCTTCTGCGCTGCTCTGCAGGGCCGTGGTGTTGTTGACTTAAAAGCTCTTGATCAATGTGGCGCGGGCACCCTTGCCCGCGAAATCTCACCACGTTCCGATCAGCGTCCGGCACCGATCAGCTTGCAGCAAAACCAACGCTCGCTGGACGGACAAATGCGTCCGTCCCTACCTAAAACCTACCCGACTACTTCGATGCCCATCGATCGGGCCGTGCCGCGGATGCTTTTGATCGCGGTGTCGACGGACGCCGCATTGAGGTCGGGCATCTTTTGTTTCGCGATCTCTTCCACCTGCTTGGCGGTGACTTTACCGACTTTGTCTTTGTTTGGCGTGCCTGAACCCTTGGCGATGCCAGCGGCGCGCTTCAATAGAATCGAGGCCGGGGGCGTCTTGGTGATGAAGGTGAAGGAACGGTCGTTGTAAACCGAGAGCACGACCGGGATGATGAGTCCCTCCATCTCTTTCTGGTTGGTTCTGGCGTTGAATTGCTTGCAGAACTCCATGATGTTGATCTGGGCCTGGCCAAGGGCCGGGCCGACCGGAGGCGCCGGGGTTGCTTTGCCCGCGGCGATCTGCAGCTTTACGTAACCTGTAACTTTCTTTGCCATTTTCTATCCTTCGACTGAATTCTCTAGATCGCGGCATGAGAGCGCCGCCGTCCATGTGAGCCCTACGGCCGGCACCAGCTTCCTGCCCACCGGATCTACCGTCAAGCCAAGGCTCATGCGCGCCTACGCTACTTTCTCCACCTGGTTGAACTCCAGTTCTACCGGGGTGGAGCGGCCGAAAATTGTGACCATGACTTTCAAAGTTTCGCGATCTTCGTTCACCTCGTCGACCACGCCGGTAAAGCTGGCGAAGGGGCCTTCAGTGATGCGCACAGACTCGTTCTTCTCGAATTTGACTTTGAGCTTCGGCTTCTCGCGGCTGTCGGCGACTTTGTAGACGATGTGCTGGACTTCTTCTTCCGAAAGAGGAGTTGGCTGCTGGCCGGTGCCGACAAATCCGGTGACGCGCGGCGTTGACTTGACCACGTGCCAGACGTGATCGTCCATGTCCATTTCCACCAGCACGTAGCCGGGATAGAACATCCGCTCGGAGGTGTACTTCTTGCCGCCGCGTACTTCGGTGACCGATTCGGTAGGGATCAGCACCTTGCCGATCTTCTCCTGCAGTCCGAAGGCGGCGACGCGCGATTCCAGCGACTCTTTGACCTTGCGCTCGAAGCCGGAATAGGAGTGGATGATGTACCACTTCATGTTCGGGTTGCGCGGCGCTTCGGCGGTCGCGGTGCTTCCCTCGGCGGCGGGAGGATGCTCCTCGCCTTCTCCGCTGGGCCCTGCCTCGTTTTTTTCGTCGTCCTGCATAGGATGCTTCTTTGTGTCCGTCGATTTCGTCAGTGGTCCGATCCGTGACCCGTGAATCTTTGTCCCGTGGATCTTGTCCCGTGAATCTGTGACCTTTGAATCAGTGTGCCTTGAAATAGTTGAACAAGTAGGTGACGCCGTGCTGGATGAAATAGTCGATCACCGCGAAATACAGCGCAAAAATGAAGACAGTGATGACCACCACCGTGGTTGTGGCCTGCACTTCCTGCCACGAGGGCGCGGTCACTTTGCGCATTTCGGTGCGCACGTCGTTGTAGAACGACCTGATACGTTCCGGCCAGGCCTTCACCGTGGTCACGAGTGCGTTTTGTTCGGTCATGGTCGCCATCTACTTCTTCCTTCCCACTCTCTGCTTCGAACTGCAGCTGTAAACTGCGGCTTTAAACCGCTGCGGCCAAATTCTGGCAGGGGCGGAGGGATTCGAACCCCCAAGTTCGGTTTTGGAGACCGACAGTTTAACCGTTGAGCTTACGCCCCTGTGTCATTGCCGATTGTTGAGTTCGTGATTGTTGATTTGAAAAAATCAGCAATCGACAA
>Ga0224561_1000078_pt1 | contig 12676 bp, 12 predicted proteins | sample CSU2metagenome_FD_180953 | JGI IMG/M metagenome (GOLD analysis project Ga0224561, IMG submission 180953) | Soil microbial communities from Bohemian Forest, Czech Republic - CSU2 | ecosystem: Environmental > Terrestrial > Soil > Temperate forest | place: Czech Republic: South Bohemian Region... | reverse complement strand
GAATCGGAATCGCTGGTCCAAACCGCGCTGCACAACTTGATGGAAGGTAGAACCGTGTTCGTGATTGCGCACCGGCTTTCGACGGTGCGGCGCGCCAACCGCATCGTGGTGATTGAGAACGGCACCATCGCCGATGTCGGGCCGCACGACGAGTTGATGAGCAGGCTCGGCACCTATCGCCGTTTGTACGATTTGCAATTCACGAATCTGGAAGCACCGAGAATTGTGATACAGCCTTAGACAACAGGGGCGGACCTAATGCCGACACGTTCCATGCCAATACGATCGATGACAGGGTTCGCTCAAGTGAAGGGCGAGGTCGAGCCACAAGCCCCAGCCGGCGCGGTGAGCTCCTTCGGTGCGGCCGCCTCCACCAACGGACATCTGGGCTTCGCGCTCTCGTTGAAGGCAGTCAATCACCGCTTCCTCGATCTGCACTTCCGCCTGCCTTCCGGGACGGATTCGCTGGAAATGCAGTTGCGCCGCCTGCTGAAAGACAGGATGGCGCGGGGTCATGTGGAAGTGACTCTCAGCCTCGAGCGAGCGAGCGGCGAGACCTTCGTCCTGAATCGCGAACTCGTAGGTGGATACATTGCCGCGTTTCGCAACGCCGCCTCCGAGTTTTCCCTGGCCGTCGAGCCCGACCTCAACGCCATTCTGCGCATCCCGGGCGCGCTCGACTCAGCTCGTGAAAATGTTGACGGAGAAATTGAGGGTGCGGTTCTGGCCAAAGTGGGCGATGCGCTGCTGCGGCTCAACCAGATGCGCGAGGAGGAAGGCCGCGGAATCGAACGCGAATTGCGGCAGCGCATGGCTCACCTTGTGGAAGCCGGCAACCGCGTGCAGCAGCACCGGCGCGCCGTCTTGCAGAACTACACCGAGCGGTTGCACTCGCGTATCCAGGAATTGCTGGGAGCGACCGCCGATAAGGAGCGAGTGTTGCAGGAAGTAGCGCTGTTGGTCGATCGCAGCGACATTCAGGAAGAAATTGTCCGGTTGGAAACGCATGTGCAACATTTCCTGAGTCTGCTCGATGAGGGCGGCGAGGTTGGTAAGAAGCTGGACTTCCTGTTGCAGGAAATGAATCGCGAGGCCAACACGCTGCTGTCGAAGACGTCGGGGCTGGCCGGGGAAGCGCTCAAAATTACCGAGGCGGGATTGGCCATGAAAGCGGAGATCGAAAAATCGCGCGAGCAGGTACAAAACCTGGAATGAACTCAGAATCTGGAATGACTTCACCTGGAACCAGCGCCGTCCACAAGCCGCCGGTCTATATCATCTCCGCGCCTTCCGGCTCGGGGAAGTCCACGCTCGTGGCGAAGCTGTTGCAGTTGGTCCCCAACCTCGACTTTTCCATCTCCTACACCACGCGCCTGCCGCGGGGCACCGAAGAGAATGGCAAGGAATATTTTTTCATCTCGCGCGATGAGTTCCAGCGCATGATCGACGCGGACGAGTTTCTGGAGCACGCCGTGCTATACGGCATTGACTTCTACGGAACCGCACGGACCGTGCTGCGGGAAGCAGAACGAAAGGGAAGAGACGTTTTGCTCGATATTGACGTGCAGGGCGCCAAGCAAATCAAACAGAAGCTGCCTGAAGCCGTCAGTATTTTTATTTTGCCGCCTGATCGCAAGACCCTGGAATGGCGCCTGCGGCATCGCGGCGAAGACAATGATCAGGTCATCCAGCGCCGTTTGGTCACGGCCCGTCGGGAGATTGAGAATTATGACAAATACAACTATATTTTGATCAACGATGACTTGCAGGAGTCGGTCGAAAGCCTGGAGGCTATTGTGCGCGCGGAGCGTCTGTCCCGATCGGGCCGGCCGCTGACGGACGAGGAGAAAGGCACCGTGGCTTTGGCCGATCGTTGTCGTCTGGCAAATATTCGCGACCGGGTTCGACGCATTCTCGATTCCTTTTCTCCCCCGGAGGGTTCAGGCGCATAGCGGTTTCGCGGTATCATTACAGACAGCCGAAGGCGGCAGTAGCCGCGAACGATAAGAAGCGGCAAGAGTAAGTCGAAGGCTCGATTTCCCCCGATAGACGATGGCAAAGTTCGGACATTGTTGAAAGTCGATTTCGGAATTAAGGGAGAATCCCTGTATGAAGTTGATTGAAGGCTTCGACAGCAATTACCGGTATATTTTGGTGGCCGCGCGGCGAGCGCGCCAATTGCAGTCCGGCGCACCGCCGGTGGTTGATACCAGTTCGCGCAAGCCCTGCCGCATCGCGCAGGATGAGATTCGCGCGGGCAAAGTGAAGTGGGAGATTCCAGAAACCCGTCCCGCAGTTGAGCAGGTGGGCGAGGCTCTGGACAAGGCCCTGGGTCAGGACTGAGAGAGGGTGTGTTGATTTTGTGATTGTTGATTGCTGATTTTCCGGTGGGTGTGTTTGGGCTTTTCGATCAACAATCAGAAATCAACCATCAACCATTATGAAAGTCGCTCTGGGTGTGACCGGCGGCATCGCAGCCTACAAGGCAGCGGAAATCGTTCGCCAGCTGCAGGACCGCGGAATTCGCGTGCAGGTGGTGATGACGCGCGCGGCGCAGGAATTTGTCCGTCCTCTCACCTTCGCCGCGCTCTCCGGTGAGAAAGTGATCACCGGCATGTTCTCGCCTGGTGAAGCGCAAGAACCCAACATCGATTCCGCCATCGAGCACATCGCAGTTGCGCAAGCGATCGATGCCCTGGTGGTGGCTCCTGCAACCGCCGATGTGATCGCGCACTTCGCGCAAGGCATTTCCAGCGACTTCCTGACTACGCTCTACCTCGCGTCCACAGCGCCTGTGGTCGTGGCTCCGGCCATGAACGTCAACATGTGGAATCATCCGGCCACGCAGGCGAATATCGAAATCCTGCGCCAGCGAGGGGTGAAAATCGTCGAGCCCGGCTCCGGTTACCTGGCTTGCGGTATGACCGGCGCGGGCCGGCTCGCGGAAAATGAAACCATCGTGGCCGCGGTGCTCGAAGCGCTGGGTGCAGCACAAGACTTGAGCGGCGAGACTGTGCTCATCACGGCGGGTCCAACACGCGAAAAGATCGATCCCGTGCGTTATCTCACCAATCGTTCCAGCGGTCGCATGGGCTACGCCTTGGCTGAGGTTGCGTTGCGCCGGGGCGCGCGCGTGCTGCTGGTCAGTGGGCCAACCGCGCTCACGCCGCCGGGAGCGGCCGAACTCACGCGCGTCGAGTCCGCTGAGGAGATGCGCAATGCGGTGCTGGAACTATTGCCTCACGCTACTATCGTCATCAAGACTGCCGCCGTGTCCGATTATCGGCCGAAAGTAACCGCCAGGCAGAAGATCAAACGCAAAGGTCCGATGACGCTCGAGCTCGAAGCCACCCCCGACATCCTCAAAGAAATTTCCCTGCGCAAGCAGTCGCAGATCGTCGTAGGCTTTGCCGCCGAAACCGAAAACGTGCTCGAAAACGCCCGCCAGAAGCTGGCTGCCAAGCATCTTGACGCAATCGTGGTGAATGACGTTTCGCACGAAGGCGTGGGTTTCGACTCCGACCGCAATGCAGCCACCATCCTCACCCATGACGAAGTGGTGGAGGTTCCCGAAACCACGAAGTGGGAAGTGGCGCAACGCGTCCTCGATCAGATCGTGCGCCTGCGCCAGCAGCGCAAGTCGCCGGTGAAAGCCTGATCCGTTCTCGAAGAGGTTCTCGTTCCGGAAAGGTCCCGTCTCTCCATTACAATCGAAGCACCATGCCACACACTCTCGATCCTGCGCTGCGGCGCGCTCTCGCCGAGCGCGTACGTTACTATAACGAGCTGGGCATTTACGATTTCTACCAGAGAGGGCCTGCGGTCCAGGCATCAGCCGTCCGCACGGCCGCGGGAATCGCACCAGTCTTAGCATTGTCCACCGCACTCCAGTCAGAAACGCGAGAGGAAATGGCCACCAGAAAATCCGCTGTGGTTGCACCGGTCGCCGACGAGAGCATCTTCGAAGCACACACCCCGAAGCCTGAGTACAGTGTCACCGATCCCGTTACCGCCCTGAAAATCATTCGCGAAGATCTCGGCGAATGCACGCGCTGCAAGCTGCATGAACAGGGCCGCAAGCAAATCGTCTTCGGTGTGGGCAACCCGCGCGCCGAGTTGATGTTCGTGGGCGAAGGTCCCGGCGCCGACGAGGACGCGCAGGGGGAGCCCTTTGTCGGCCGCGCCGGCCAGTTGCTCAACAACATGATCAAAGCGATGGGGCTACAGCGCGAAGATGTTTACATCGCGAACGTCGTCAAGTGCCGTCCCCCGGGCAACCGCACGCCCGAGCCCGACGAGTGTGATACGTGTTCGCCGTTTCTCATGCGGCAGATCGCCGCCATCAAGCCAAAAGTTGTGGTGGCCCTGGGCGCCACCGCGGCCAAGAACCTGCTGGCGATGAATTCGTCTCTCGGCGATTTGCGTGGCCGATTCTACGACTTCAAGCCCGCAGGTGTGCGCAGCAACGATCCAGCGTGGCCGGGCGCCTGCCTCGCCGTCACGTACCACCCCGCGTATCTGCTGCGCGATCCGCGACAGAAAGGCGAAGCCTGGAAGGATTTGCAGATGGTGATGAAATACCTAGGTCTGAAGGCTTCCAGCGGCGCTCCGAAGTGACCGATCATGGATCACCAGATCGTCTATGCTCTGATCGACGCGTGGTTGAAGGAGCTAAGGCGGCGGCCCTATCGCGATCTAGTTTTGCTCATGGGTGATACACAGACGAAAGGAAGTCACCGGCGAAGATGGAAAGCAATATCAGCCGGAAGTACAAGTATTTTGGGATAGCGAGAAGGGCGGAGACGTCCGCGTTATCGTTTCTGGGGATGACGGAGGTTGGAGAGCGTTCAGGCCTTTGACACACTTTTTTGTTATGGCTCCAGATGGTTCCTTCGTCGGGGAATAGTTCGGCGGCTACTGACAGCTCCCGTTGTTCAAGCTGCATGCTGCACTGGTTTATCCTTCCAACCAATGCCCGAATTCTGCGACGTTGCCGTGCCCGTGCCGCTGGATATGGTCTTCACCTACCGCGTGCCTGCGGCCGCCACGCCGATTGTTGGCGGCCGCGTGCTGGTCCCATTTCGCCAGCAGCGAATGACGGGCATCGTGGTCGAGTTGCACGACCGCAAGCCTTCCGTCCAAATCAAGAATCTCATCAGCGTGCTCGATGCCGCTCCCGTGCTCGATGAGCAGCTTCTGAAACTCGGCCGCTGGATCGCGGATTACTACCTCGCTCCCATCGGCGAAGTCTTCCGCACAATGCTGCCGCTGAGCGCGGAGTTCAAACGCTCCATCGGCTATCGCATCACCGACGAGGGCCAAATGGCGCTGCATCTCGCAGGCGCGTCGGGCTCGTCGGCCCGCTCGCAACGCACACCCGAAGAGCAGGCCGCCGAGTTTCGTGTGCTCGACGATCTGGCGGCGCGCGCATCGGAAAGCGCAGAGCCAGTTAAAGAACTGGTTCGGGAAGAAACGCTAATGTCGGCGACTCGCGTTTCGAGATCTATCCTCGCCGGAATGGTTCGCAAGAAGTGGTTGCACCGCGAAGACGTCTCTGCCGCCCGCGATGCCACCCGCACCGTCAAGATCGCGCAGCTCAAATCCGCGGAGGGAAAGCTAAACGCGAATCAACAAGCCATCGTCGACACGCTGGCCGCATCCGGCGGCAGAGTTCCCGTGGAAACGCTGCAGGCGCTAGACGTTCCTCGCAGCACACTCAGCACTCTGGTCAAGCGAGGCCTGGTCGAAATCGTCGAACAGCCCGCCGATCGGACGATCTCACGCAGCCGTCCTCGCCCCTCGCCTTTTGCATTCGAGTTCAATTCCGCGCAGCAAGCCGCGCTCGCCCGCATTCGCGAAGGCGTTGCATCCCGCAAGTTTTCAGGGATGCTGCTGCACGGCGTCACCGGCTCGGGAAAAACCGCTGTTTATCTGGCCGCCATGCGAGACGTGCTCGAGGCGGGGCGATCCGCCATCCTCCTCGTTCCCGAGATTGGCCTCACCCCCGCCGTCGCCGCCGATCTGCATCAGATTTTCGACGACGAAGTTGCGATTCTGCATTCGGCGCTGTCCGACCGCGAGCGCGCCGAGCAATGGCACCGCATCAAGCGCGGAGAGGCACGCATGGTCGTGGGCACGCGGTCCGCAGTGTTTGCGCCTGTCGCCGACCTGGCCTTGATCATCGTCGATGAGGAGCATGACGGTTCCTACAAGCAGGAAGAGACTCCTCGCTACCACGCCCGCGACATCGCTGTGATGCGAGCCAAGATGGCGAATGCCGTGGTGGTGCTGGGTTCAGCTACTCCTTCGCTGGAGTCGTATTTCAACACAAAGAAGAACAAATACATTTTGATCGAGTTGCCTGATCGCGTGGAGCAGCGGCCGCTGCCGGAAGTTGAGATCATCGACATGCGGCAGGAATTTCAGGAAACTGGACATGAGCAGGTCATATCGCGCAAGCTGGCCGCTGAAATCAAAGAACGAATCGAACTCAAAGAGCAGGTGATGGTCTTGCTTAACCGCCGCGGCTACTCGCCCGTGGTGCTCTGCCGCGCCTGCGGCAAGACTCTCGAGTGCAAGAACTGCGCCATCGCGCTCACGCATCACAAGCGCGAACACAAAATGGTTTGCCACTACTGCGGTTACACCGCGCCGGTTCCAAAAGTCTGCGTGCACTGCGGCAGCGAATATGTTTATTTCCTGGGAACCGGCTCGGAAAAGCTGGAGGAACTTCTGCATGGCATGTTTCCTCAGGCCCGCATCGCGCGGCTCGATCGCGACACCGTCCGCGGCCATGAAGATTTCGAGCGCACCCTGAACGCGCTCAACCAGGGCGATCTCGACATGATCGTGGGCACGCAGATGATCGCCAAAGGCCACGACATTCACGGCGTCACGCTGGTGGGGGTGGTGGGCGCCGACGCAGCTCTGGGCTTTCCCGACTTTCGCGCAGCGGAACGCACGTTTCAGTTGCTCACCCAGGTTGCCGGACGCGCCGGACGCGGCCGGTCCCCTGGAAGAGTTGTGCTGCAAACCTATTTTCAGGATCACTACGCCGTGCAATATGCCGCACGCCACGACTTTGCCGGCTTTTACGAAAAAGAGTTACGCTTCCGCAGTTGGATGCACTACCCGCCATATTCCGCGCTGGCCAACGTGCTGGTGCGAAGCGATAAGCTCGATGAGGCGCTCGAGTGGTCGGGCCTTCTGGGAATGTGGTTTGAGAAAACCCGGCATGAGGGCGTGCGCGTGCTCGGCCCGGCGGCAGCGCCCATCGTCCGACTGAAGCGCGACTACCGTTATCACTTTGTTCTCAAATCCCCCAGCCGCGAAAAGCTAAACGCCACTTTGCGCGCCATGCTGGCTCACGCGGCGCAGCTGAAGATTCCGCGCACGCAAGTGATCGTGGATGTAGACGCGCTGTGGTTGATGTGAGCAAAGCAGCTCGAGCTGTTCGCTCTTAGCTTTTGGCCAGAACACCTGCCAGGCTGCCCCACCCTTCGCGGTTTTCGAAGAGCCTGCCCTGAGCTTGCCGAAGGGGGGAGGACACGATGCGGCCAAAACGCTTTAGACCTCTACGTTATCGATTCGCCACAAATGGCCCAACTGCCCGAAACTTGAAATCAAGCCGATCGCTTCGTTATTTCCCGAAAAGCTGCCGGATCAACTGCAGGATCCCCCGGATCAACTGCGGGATCAATTCTCTCGCCGCCCCAGGCTGAATCGGCGCTGGCGTCAGAGTGAGCGCCAGCATCGCCAACGCAAAAAGTGCCAGCCACACGCGCCCGCCAGAAACTCGCGGCAACTCCGCCACTTGCGGATGCCGCAAGCTGCTCAACTGCAGCAGAATCGCCCAGAGAAACCATCCCGACCAAAGGTAATAGCCCATGGGCAACAGGACGAGAATCGTCAACCGCGAAACAAACTTGTGCGCCCAGGGCGCGAGAGAAAAGACGATGTGTCCGCCGTCCAGTTGACCGCCCGGCAACAGGTTCAACGATGTCGCGAACATCCCCACCCAGGCCGCGATCGCCGACGGATGCAGTAGCACGCGCTGCAAAGGCAGCGCCGCTACACTGTGCGCGCCTCGTTGCCACGCCAGCAGGCTTTGCATCCACTGGAAGATCAGGGGAAATCCCATTTGCAGGTCAGGCGCCCGCAGCCCCGCCGGAAGCGGCTTGGAGAGCCCAAGCGACGCCCACAACACTCCCACCGAAACCAGAAATCCGGCAATCGGGCCAGCAATGCCGATATCAAAAAGCGCAGTCCTTGACCGGATAGGCGATCGAATCCGTATGAACGCTCCCAGCGTTCCGAACAACGTGGGCGCGGGAATGAAAAATGGCAGCGTTGCCCACACGCGATAACGTTTGCAGTAAAGGTAATGGCCCATTTCGTGGGCCAGCAGAATCAGCATCAGCGTTGCTGCGAAAGGCACACCCAGCTTGAGCCGCGACCAGGGATGCTCAAAAATCCATCGCGCCGGAAACAGCGACAGAGAATCGTCGTCGAGCGAGAACGCCGGCTTGCCGACCATAAAATTGGCTTGCATCCGCGCCCCCACCACCAGCGTGGTAAAACATGTGAGCAGCAGCAACAAAACATGCAGCCAATAGATTTGTCCCGGCGGCCGTGGCGCCCACTGCACCGCGGGCCGGGATTCAACCGCAGAAGGATACGCTAAAGAAGGAATCGGATCAGACATTCGAAATTTCAATCAGAATCTAAAAGCCCGGCACTCGACCCAAGCTTTCTCTTGATGCTACTACGAGTTGCAGCTGCAGGTCGCAGCGGAGAGCAGGCAGCGGGAAATTCAGAAACGGCCAATCCTCGATTGATCCAGATGAAAAATATAGATGTAGATGGAATGCAGAATTCTAACCAGCGAAGGAGCGATCACCGGGAAACCAGAAACTAGCCACTAGCAACTCCCCTCTAATCAATCGACTGCAACTCTTTCCCCGGCTTAAACCGCACCGCCCGGCCCGGCGGAATGGAAACTTCGGCTCCGGTGCGCGGATTGCGTCCGATCCCGGTCTTGCGCGGACGCACGTTGAACACGCCAAATCCCCGCAGCTCAATACGATCCGAGCGCGCCAGCGCTTTCTTCATGCTCTCGAAAACCGTTTCCACCGCCAGCTCCGCCTTCGTCTTGGTGATGCCGGTTCTGGCGACCACTTCGTTAATGATGTCGAGCTTAATCACAAGGGGCTCCCGAATTCGAGGTCAAGATGTGCCTCAAGTTATTGATGCTAGGGGAGATAACCGAGATTGTCAACGGGAGCATCCGCTCCGTAAACTGCCAGAATTTTTCAGTCGCGCCAAAAATGCTGATCTGTTTCCAATAGAGAGCTTGATCGAGTGAGACCAGATGTCCCGCTGGCTACGCGGCTGACGCAGGGCAACAAGCGGGAAGCGAAAGGCCGTCCGTCGGTTCCATTGGCCAAACCAGCGCCACGACCTCAGAACGTGTGTCGCGGTTGCTGGACGCCGGTCTCGCTGGGACGGAAACGTTGCGGCGAATGTGACGCCACTACCACTCGCGAGCGAATGGTGGAGGTTGCAAAGATCGGACGCATGACCGCGCACGCCGCTGGACCCTTGGCTCGCTTGGCGGACACGCGAAGGCGACACGCATCTGCCATACGCGCCTGGAAACCATCGAGCCTGCCAGCCTGGCTGGACGAAGATACCTACACCCGCAAGATTCAGCCGCTGCTCGCCGGAATCGCGAACCCAGTCATCATGTCAGCGCTCGGCGTTTCTGTCACCTACGCCGTTGCGATCCGGGCGGGCCGACGCCGACCGCATCCGAGGCACTGGGGGGCGCTGGCGGAACTGGTCGGTATTTTCGAGGGAGAAAAGCTAATCTAGAGCGAGCCCAACCAGACCTCACTCCAACCCCCAATCTGCTCCGGAAGTGTGAGTCTGGGACACGGGCAGCGGAAGGGCACGTACGATCAGCCAAAAATCCACACGCGTCGAAAAGCACGACGAGTGGGGCAGCCTCAGTCCGGTGGCGCAAGGGGTAGGCCGACCCCCGTGATTCACGATGTGATGTCGCTTGAGCACCCTAAAGCTTCCCGTCATGCCGATTGTCATGCCTTGGAATCCTGATAGTTCAATCGCTGCTGACGGCCCGAGAGCCGAAGCGACCGACCTTCAAGACCTGTCTGAGTCTTCTGGACTTCGGGGTACAACCGCCCTTGCCAAGAGACGCAAGGGTGGGCCACCCCGCTGGTGACCGTCGAGACGCTCAAGATAACGGGTTTGTCTTATGGTCTTCACCTGCTCTGTCTGTGAGATCGAGCGTTGTTATACTGCCAGAATCACGAAATTCTAATGTGGGCGGCACGATGTACGGTGCCACGCGCACCATAACCATCAAGACCAGAAACCACATCAGAGGTGAGAATACGAAAATGTTCAGAACCCGGAATCCAAATCCCCCCATAAGGGCAACGCCGATCACCAAGCTAAGTACCGAGAGCACGCGTGCGTACGTGTCAGCGACGCGCACCTCTGCGCCGCATCGGATACATCGATTGCCTCTCCGAAGGTTCGCCGTCTTGGTGGCATCAATGGGTGCCAGACACCGGGGGCAGGGAACCTCTCGCGATATGTCACGCCATGACATCTCAGTGTAACTGGTCCATCGTCCGCCGCTCGAAAAGGCACAGTCAAAGGCAGCTCGTGGTGAGCGCCCTCACGGAAATGCAACTGGAAAGATCTCGGGGGCGTACGTCCTACCGAAATAATATGCTTCTTCGATGTATACCCCCGAAATGGCCCGACCGGGGGCCGTGAACAGTACCAGATTGTCACCACGTTCCTCCGGTGATCGTTCGGACTCTCGGACAGTTTGGACCGAGAGACCTCGCAGCGTACCGCTTTCAGCGATAGCCAATCCGATCCCGCGTGCGACCGAGCAGTCCTTGGGATCGATCATCTGATCCCATGTCCCTGCTCCCAACTCCCGAAGGAATCGGCGGGCTCGCGGATTATGCGGTGAGAGGTCAGCGACCAGGATCGTTCCCATGAGCCGCATCTTCAAGACGCACTTGCCAGTCAGGGCCCACACTCCAGGGTTTCCGGTGTAATGCATCGCCTCATTCACGAGCGCCTGCTGCTGAAGTACGCAATAAAACCCAGCCGAGGCAGGAACGGCTGCATTGTACGAGGGGCCGCTGAAACGGTTGTTGAGTTCGCGGACGCCGTCGCCAGGAATCAGGAGTTTGTTCGCTTGTAACTTCGAAACGTGCGTCCCAGGCTGGGGCTTGGGGAGTGAGGAGTGGGCACTATTGGGATTGAAGGAACGGAACAGAGTTTGTCCCGGGTTCAGAAGGACCGTCGGCACGTCGTCGATTTTTTTCTTCGTAGCTGAATACGCGGCCACTAGAGCAGCGTGCCGTTTTACTGTTGGCAACGATCGCACCTCCGAAGCAACGGCAGCGAATCCAGCCAGATCACTGGGCTGACGCGAACGAACGCAGGCTCAAATCAGACCATCCATACGCTCTCTAAACGCGCAGGTAAGTCGAATACTGTTGTTCGCCGATCGCGGTGAAGGGCAGCATCCTCATAGGTTGGCTCGCGGTTGTCACTTCCCAACTCTGGGCTCCCGTCTTCTTCGCAGCCAGCAACTGCGTGCGCGTCACGGCCGGTTCCGCATCCGTGATGGCAAACAGAACCAGCGGCCCTGCCAGCAGCGCAACAGTTTCAGGATGCTGCCCATCGATTGCCTCCAGCCGTGTCCTCAGCGGAAGCTCCAATTCGATGCGGTCGCCGTTTTTCCACTTCCGCTTTACGCTCGCGAAACTCCCGGCCGAAGCCGCCTTGCGCTTCCCGTTCACCGCGATCGAAGCCCCTTCCGCCCACTGCGGAATCCGCAAATTCACCGCAAACTCCGCCGATCGCGAGGTCTTTACTTCAATCTGCACGTGCGGCTCATAGGGATATTCGCTTTTCTGCGTTAGCTCGATCTGCGCTCCGTACTGCGTCCATCGCACCGTCGACGGAATGTACAGATTCACGTACACGCCCTGGGCATCGCGGAAGTAGGTGTTGATGCGGTAATCCGCCGCCACTTGCGGCAATGTCCCGGAGCAGCACGCCCAGCGTTGCTCGTGGTAAACCTTGCGTCCCTTGAAGTTGTAATCCGAATAGTAGTAGGTCCGGCCATCCGGCTGCAGCGGCAACGATCCCAGCACAGTGTTGTACATTACGCGTTCCATGCTGTCGCCATAGCGCGAATCGCGGGTCACGCGCAGCAGGTAGCGCGTCAGCTTGAAGTGAGCATAGGAACCGCACGGAGTTTCAAAACTGGAGTGAGTGCTGGTGAGGCTCTTATAGATTTCAGCGCTGTCCGGTGCGCGCAGCGTCTCATCCGGCCCCCAGCCGCCGGTGGCAAAACTCTGAGCCGCGATCATGTCAAAACCATTCCTGGCCGCGCGCAGATGCTTCTCGCTGCCCAGCGTGAGATACGCCTGCATGGCCGAGCACAGCGAGTTCACGTGGCTGTAAGCGTGCCGCCCTTCCAGGTCACTGCGCCCTTCCGCCAACGGATCGTAATACGCGTCGTCAAGATATTGAATAGCGAGAGCGCGATACTGCTCGCCCGCTCCGCGCTGGTAAGCGAGAAACAGATTCTCAGGAATCGTGTAGGACTCGTCCCACG
>Ga0224561_1000077_pt1 | contig 12684 bp, 6 predicted proteins | sample CSU2metagenome_FD_180953 | JGI IMG/M metagenome (GOLD analysis project Ga0224561, IMG submission 180953) | Soil microbial communities from Bohemian Forest, Czech Republic - CSU2 | ecosystem: Environmental > Terrestrial > Soil > Temperate forest | place: Czech Republic: South Bohemian Region... | reverse complement strand
TGTTTGGATCGAGGATCGGAACCACGGCCTTCGCGTCACGCCGGGCAGTTTGGCAGAAAGCCCGCGGGACCATTGCCCCAGCAGCAGCAATCGCGGATTGGCGAAGAAATCTGCGGCGGGTCGTCAAGCTATCAGTCTCCAATCCAGTCGAGTCGAACGGGGTTCCTCGAGCCGCTGCACTTCCTTTAGTACCCTGGTTGCACTTTCGCTGGTATCTGCTCGGAACGCGACTTGGGCTGCCGAGGATGCAGCCCGAGAAAACGCAGATCCGCTTTTCCGTACGCAGAACGCGAGTTTTGTGGCCGACGAGCATTTTTCCCGTTCAAGAAGGGCTCCGATAGATCACCAGCCAACGCAGATGGTGAGAGAAAATCTGGGCACTCAACTGTAGCCGCGCACCCAATACCAATTCTGCTTTCGTGGAATGACTGTGAGAGGGTCCGGGGACTGGACACTTCCAGCTCACTCCGGGCGTGTGTCACCGAAACAAGTCCGATAGATCGACTGTTTTCGCGTCCGCGGCGGCGCCCAGGAAAGGCCCTACGCCGAAGATCTCCTCGATCGTTTTCAGAGTGGAGCTATGGTCGTAGTGGATGCTATTGCTGTAACCTTTCTTGCCCGCGCCCTTGGCAAACGGCGAAAGTAGGAAAACCGGAATCGGACCATCGCTGTACTGGCCGCTGTCTTCGGCCTCATCCCAGACGACGAATATCGCACCACCTTGCTTGTACGCATCCGACTGCGTAATTACCGGCAGATTCTCCTTAAGCCACTGATCCGACCGCAACGTATTGTCTGCTGGTTCCTGCGCATCACAAGGAGAAATCCCCTCATGTCCGTCATGACACAGGTTTGGGGTAACCATGTTCATCTGCGCTGTGGTATGGTCAGCCAGGTCGGTCGCTAGTTGGTAAAAGGGCCTGACGTGCTCGATACATTCGGTCGACTGAGGGTTCAACCCGTCGTTAATGTCATTGAAGTACACGACGCCGAGGTGCTCCACATCGAGGTAGCTGAAATCGAGTGGGCAGTTGTCGAACACTGGACTGCCAAAGTCCGGCTCTGCGTACGCCCTCCAGGTGATACCCGCATCTTCCAGAAGTCGCACCAGGTGCTTGTGAGTGAACAATTGGGGCTGGCCGGGCTGGGTATCCGCAACGATGCCGAAGTTGGTGCCTGCTTCCAGCCACAAATAATTCGGCTGGCTGGGATGGTTCCCGGGAGGATTGTAGTACTGCTCTGGGTGTGCCGATATATTCACCAACGTCCCGTTGATATATGGGGCCAGTGGGTTGTCTTTTATATCTGGGTCACCAAACGATGCGCCGGCGTCGTCGCCCGTCCAGTTGTGGTTTTCCATCATGATCACCCACACAGTCTTTACTTGGCTCATTTGTGATTGCGCAAACAACGGCGTCACAACAAGCAAAGAGAGGATAGTCAAGACTGCTCGCACATTTTTCATGGACACCTCACTCAAGCGTAGTTCTAGAGAGTTGCTGAAGTCAGCTGACGAACCCGTTTTTCTTCGATCAGCTCCCAGGTGTTGTGAGCATACCCCTGCCTTCTGGATTTGATTATTAACGGCAAATAAATTATGGATGAATTTTCTGTTGCAAGGCTTGGGCGTGCCCCCGTTCCGCAGTGGGTGAAAGAGAGGGTTCGAAGACGTTGACTAGCCCCGACCCCGTCCTTAAGATGAATGCTCCGGCGACGAGCGTCTTCCATGATCGGCCAAACCATCTTGCACTATCGCATCATCGAGAAGCTGGGTGAGGGCGGAATGGGCGTAGTATTCAAAGCCGAGGACACCAAGCTCGATCGCTTTGTTGCGTTGAAGTTTTTGCCCGACGAAGTGGCCAAAGATGCTCAAGTCTTGGGCCGCTTTCGCCGTGAAGCGAAGGCCGCTTCTGCGCTGAACCATCCCAACATTTGCACAATTCATGAAATCAATGAGCAGGATGGGCAGACCTTCATCGTGATGGAGTTTCTGGATGGCGTCACACTCAAGCACCGCCTCGCGGGACGACCATTAGAGACTGAGACGCTGCTGGAGGTAGCCATCGAGGTGGCGGATGCGCTTGACGCCGCGCACACCGGAGGTATTGTTCATCGCGATATTAAGCCCGCGAATATCTTTATCACCAAACGGGGGCACGCCAAGATCCTGGACTTTGGTCTGGCCAAAGTTGCCCTCCTGCCGAAAGCGCAGTCGGTGGGGCCCACAGCGGCGACCATCGCCGACAGCCATGAGCTTCTGACAAGCCCAGGCACGGCGGTTGGTACCATCGCTTACATGTCCCCGGAGCAGGCCAAGGGCAAGGATCTCGACGCCCGCACCGATTTGTTTTCCTTCGGGACAGTGCTGTATGAGATGGCCACAGGAGCCTTGCCTTTTCCGGGAGAAACTTCAGCAATCATCTTCGACGGTATCCTCAATCGAACTCCGCCGCCGCCGGTACGGTTGAATCCGACAGTCCCACCCAAGCTGGAAGACATCATCAGCAAACTGCTGGAGAAGGATCGCGATCTGCGCTACCAAGCCGCGGCCGAACTTAGAAGCGATCTCAAGCGGCTCAAGCGCGACACCGAATCGGGGAGGCTCCAGGTTCAGGATTCCGCGGCCGTTCGCGTTTCGAGTGCAAACGTGCCCGTCGCAGGAGCCGATCGCGGCTCCAGTGGTTCGGCCCTGGTGGCGGCCGCGCGCCAGCATAAAACCGGCGTTGGAGTCATGGTCGCCGTCGTACTGCTACTGATCGCCGCGGCTGCATTCGGCATCTACAGCTTGTTTTTCTTCGCCCGTAGCCAGCCTTTTCAGAGCATCAAGATTACCAAGATCAGCGGCACTCATAATACTCGGCTCGGGGCCATGTCTCCCGACGGAAACTACCTGGCCTACGTGTTGAATAGCGAGGGTAATGAATCATTGTGGCTGCGCCATCTGGCCAGCGAAAGCAACGTGCAGATCATTCCGCCAGAGCATGTGCAATACTCTGCCCTGCGCTTCTCACCCGATGGCAGCCACATTTACTTTTCGCATACCCAATTGGTCAGCGGTCCTGCGTCTCAGGAGTACGATCTATACCGCATCCCCGTGCTGGGTGGAACTCCACAAGTTCTGGTCAAGGATATAGACACGAATCCAAGTTTTTCTTCCGACGGGCGGCGCTTCGCTTTCCTACGCGCCAACGATCCCGACCCTGGCAAGTACCACCTCCTCATCGCAAATGCCGACGGCAGCAACGAAAAGAGCATTTTCGCCGGTCCAATGGCCAATGTAATGTCGGATGCAGCCTGGTCGCCGGATGGAAAGGCGATCGTCGGTACGATCTTCAATCAGGCGGAAGACAGCATAAGCGCAGTGATTTCAATTGATCCGGACACCGGTGCCCAGAGGACGATATCCAAACCGCCATACACACTGCTAAAAAACGTGTCCTGGCTGCCCGATGGAAGAGCCCTGGCAGTAATTTTCTCAAGCAGGGAAACGAACTTCGACCGGCAGCAGGTCGGGCTGATCAGTTATCCGGATGGCAAGTTTCGTCCAATTACCGCCGACACGAATGACTATGCCAACTTGAGTGTTTCCGCCGACGGCGCGACCATTGCCACTGTGATGCGCCAATCGGTGCGCGACGTCTATGTCAGTTCAGGCCTAAAGGCCGACTACTCCGACGCCAGGCAGGTTAGTTCGGGAGACCCCGTGCCCGTGCTCGCGTGGACGAGAGACAACAATCTGCTGACGGAGCAGGGGACATCCATTCGGGAGATCAGCCCAAACGGCGAACTCAAGGGGGAGATTGCTTCCGAGAAGGACTCTGCGGCGATGCAGCCTAACGGCTGCAGCGACGGCCACATCGTTTTCGCGCGCGGGATGGTGAAAACCATCTCGGTAAGCATCTGGCGCAGTGAGGCGGATGGCACCGGATTGCACCGTCTCACCGAGGGCAAGAGAGATATGTTTCCGATGTGCTCCCCGGATGGCAAAACCGTCTTTTATATGGATATGACCGTTCCTGCCTATATGAAAGTGTCCATCGACGGAGGTCAGCCGGAACGAGTTACAAAGGATTTTGCGGAATTCAACGCCGGTTTTGACGTTGCCCGCGACGGAAAGACGCTTGCGCTGGGCACCTACGATTTCAAAGCCCAGAGGCCAACGCTCTCCCTGGTTTCTCTTGATTCCGGCCAGGTCCTGCGAATGTTCGAGTACGACCCGCGGCATCAGGGGCAACCCCGCTTCAGCCCCGACGGCAAAGGTATCGTCTACCCGGTCCGTGAAAAGGGGGTGGACAATTTGTGGCTGCAACCGCTGGACGGCGGCCCCGGCCGACAGTTGACGAACTTCGGTTCCCTCAAAATCTACTCGTATCAATGGTCGCCCGATGGCAAGAGCCTGGCCCTGGTGCGCGGAGATTCTCCTTCGGATCTGGTATTGATTCAGAATTCTCCAGGGAAGTAGTCAGAACCCGCTTTGGCCGGCTCCGGACGAGTGGTTGGCCGTACGGAAACGATCCATAAACGGGGCTTCGCGGAACTCTGGGCATGGCCAACCCTCGAGTGCAGCGCGTTTCCCCCAGACCCGCTGTTCATTCAGTTGTCCTTCCGGACAGGGGCGCTTGAGGAAACTGCTGTAGAGAGCTTCTGACGTTTGCCCACCCCGCGCACGGCCGTGTGGAAAACGAACAGTGTCCTTCTGATAGCTGCGTGATTTTGGGGAGTTGGCTAGTATGGGCGCCTGGAGGGCCGCTGCCATGAAAAGCCTTGCCCGTCACGGCTTTACCACAGCCTTTATTTCAGTCGCTCTGTTTGCCTTCGTTGGTTCCGGGTCATCGGGTGCAGGACGGGCGGAAACACCGGGCGCGATTGCGACCCCGCAGGCGGAAGTTGCGGCTAGCCGCGTCGCTACGACAGGATTGCCAATCACAGGGCCGAGCGCGACAACAGCAAGTGGGGTGAATGCGGCCACGGCTTCGACTGCGGTTACGATCTCAATCGATGCTATGAGCAACCGGCATACGATCAGTCCGTATGTGTACGGCTTCGCGTATCCGAATTCACCGGCCGATATTGCCGGCACGGGAGCGACCGAAGTGCGGTGGGGAGGTGATGCGACCTCCACTTATAACTGGCAGTTGCAGACCTACAACGCTGGAGCTGACTGGTATTTCGAGGACCTTGCCGCGTCGGGATTCAACGACGGGAGCGATGGCAGTTCGACGCAATTCATTACGGATGTGAAAAATGCAGGTGCGAATCCGCTGATGACGATGGTGATGCTGCCCTGGGTGGCGCAGAGTCCGGAGACCTCGACGACACAGGGAGGGACGGACAATTATCACTGGAGTTATTCAATCGGAACCTTTGGCCCGCAGTGCAGCGTAGATCCTTACAACGCGGACGCGGGAGACGGGCTGCAGACGGATTGCTCCACAGCCGTGACCACGAATTCGCAGACCTCGGCTTACTACCCTTTGCTCGATGACAACAGCCAGAGCTGCGCTTCCGGAAACTGCGTGTATCGCAACAAGTGGGCGGCGTCGCTGGCGGCTGCCTTCGGCAGCGCTCCACATTTCTATGACATGGATAACGAGATCGAAATCTGGGGATCGACACATCGGGATGTGCATCCGCAGCCGACAGCGTATGACGAAATGCGGGATACATTTATCGCCGAGAGCAGGGCGCTGAAGGGATGGGATCCGGCGGCGATTCGCTTTGGGCCGATTACCTGCTGCTGGTGGTTCTACTGGAACGGCGCAAACAATAACGACAAGGCGGCGCATGCGGGGATCGATTTTCTGCCGTGGTGGATCAATGAGGTTTACTGGCAGGACCAGATTGCGGGAACAAGATCGGTGGATGTGTTCGATTTACATGCGTATCCGGACACGCCGAATACTTCGGGCTACACTTTGGCGCAGAAACGGGCGCTGGCATTGCGGATCTTCAGGGACTATTGGGATCCGACGTACGTGAGCGTGGGGAGCGACATTGATCAGAAGTGGACGACGTTCATTCAGCCGAAAAAGACGATTCCTTTTCGCATTCCACGAATGCGGGCAATTGTGAACATGATTTATCCGGGAACGCCGCTGAGCTTTACGGAGTGGAACGCGGCGATTGCCGGCGAATCGGATTTCTCGACGGCGCTGGGCGACGCGGATGCGTATGGAATTTTTGGGCGCGAGCGGATGTATCTGGCGTCACGATGGACGGCGCCGGTGAGCATGAACCCGAATTATCAGGCGCTGAAGCTGTATCGGAATTATGACGGGCAACATCATTCGTTTGAGAGCACGTCGGTTGCGGACACCAACAGTGCGATGCCAAACTTGTTCAGCAGCTATGCGGCTCTCGATTCGACGGGGACGACGATGACGGTAATGGTGCTGAACAAGGCTCCGGGGACGACTTATGCGGGGCAGTTTGCGATCAACGGATTTACGCCAGCGCAGGTGACGAAGTACATGCTATCGCAGAAGAATCCGACAACGATTGTGGCGTCCACCCAGCAGGCATGGTCATCGACAATGAGCTTTGCGCCCTACAGCGCGACATTGCTAGTGGTGACGGGATCGATGGCGAACATGCCCGAGGCGGAGTGGGATTTGAATCCGGATACGACGATGGTGGCGGCGGGCGGAACGGTGATATTGGCGCCGAAGATTGTGTCTGGATGGGGGACGGTCACGCTGGGGACGCCGACATTTGATACGGGCATCACGGTGACAGTGACGCAGGGAACAGTGACATCGAGCCAGAATGGTGCGGTCACGACCACAGCGGGAACGAAGCCGGGTTTTTATCGCTACACGGTTCCCGGGACGGATAGTGCGGGAGCGACGCAAGAACAGAGTGGGTGGATTGTGGTGGGGAATCCGCCGGCCAAGCTGACGAAGCAAGGCGATGGGCAGTCGGGAACACCCGGAACGAATGTGAGTTTGTCGGTGACACTGAACCCGGGATCGTCGGGTGGGAATGCGGCGGGGGCGGATGTGCTGTTTACGGCGTCGGCGGGAACGCTTTCGAGCCGCACGGTGACGACGAATTCGTCGGGAAATGCAGCAGTAGTGCTGACATTGCCAGCTAACGCGGGCGCGTTGCAGGTGACCGCCGAAGGTCCGTATGGGTTGGGACATCCGAAGGTGACGTTCACGGTGACGGTGCAGTAAAGAGGCAGTGAATAGACGAGTTCAGAGTAACGGCAGAAAAGTCTAGGATCGAGGGCATCGTTAGCTAGTAGTTGCCTCTTGTTCCCGGGTCCTCGGTAGTCGATTCGTGTTTGCAAAAGCATATCCGGAATCGGAACGGTGAGCAAAGTGACTTTCTCACGGCCGAGCAGTTCCGTGCCGTGGTCGCAGAGCTGAAGCCGCCCTACAACCTGATAGTCCGCGTAGCTGTTGCCTGCGCTTTCCCGCCAACCGACCTCCTGGCTCTGTCCTTGGCTACTTGTTTTGTCCTGGGCGACTCAAGCTTGTTAGCAGGGCTCCTCATCAAATGGCTTGGTCCTAAGCCTCTGCTAAAATGGATTTCAGGTAGAATTTGGAGTGCAGCAGGAGAGTCTTGCTGTGGGTTTTGGCGAGTTCATTCGGCCAGATTTGCATCGTAACTTTATCCAAGCGGTCGAGGGGCACTGAGCCGGATTTTGCGAAGATATGAGACCGCGTATGCAACGCAGATGGCTTTGCTGCTGGAACGAAGCTTAGCCTCGCGCAAAGGCCACCAGGGCGTCTCTGCGAACTTCTTCAGGGTGATGCCGGGGTCTGCCCGAGCGCTGAAGCATCCTCCAGTGACGCGCTGGATCTCACCAAGGTGTCATATGATAAGTCGGTTGTTTTCATAGCGGGCGGTTAGCTCAGCTGGTTAGAGCGCCTGCCTTACAAGCAGGAGGTCGCAGGTTCGAGTCCTGCACTGCCCACCATAACCCCTTGGTTAACAAAGCGTTTATGCTCACTGCTACACTGCCCTCGAACCTCACTGCTCAGACCAGACTGTGGCTTGGTTCCTAGCTTGCGACAGACAGTTTATCGTGGTCAGATCAGGAACTTTACAAGGACAACCGAAGCCGATGAGATGGATGTCACGAACGTTTTTTGCAATCGCGTCCAAATCTCTCCAACCCGCCATCCGGCATCTTCTCGACGGGCCTAATCAGCGTGCGCTGGATAACGTGGCTAGGATGACCGCCGAAGCGCGGAGACGAAACCTACAACCGGCGCATTGGTTGGGTATGGTGATCGAAGCGCTGCACAGGCCGGAACTCCAGCATTCAGGCTTCCCGCCTTTGCGTTAGGCGAGGATATTTGGCACATTCGTGCTGGTCGAACGCTTCCTTCACTCTTGCGGGCGGCTTGTCAGAAACTTTGCGACTAGGATTGGGTACGAGCCAGTTGCACTTAGCACATCCCCAAGCTGCAAAGGTACTGTTTTCCAGCCAGAGTAGTTGTTTAGTTGTCATGTGAGGCGTAGCGGAACGGAGCGAAGATACCTGTGCAGCCGTTCCGTAGTTAATCAGGTATTTCCTGTAGGAGACCGATCCGGCGAACGGGCAAAACCGGCGCGTCTCTGCTCGATGCCGCTGTGCCTCAACTGACGGACCCGCACGTCGGTGAGTGTAATAGATAGATTTATCACCTATTGACGAAAAAATGCTTGCCATCGATTGAGGTGTCGCATCCAGTTCACGCCAACGAGGGTAAGTGAACGGTGTCTTGTGTGGAACCGAGGTCTGGCCTCTCGGATCAGAACCGATGCGTTGGAAATGCCCTGGCGTGAAAGTCGTACCACGAATGTCGGTTCAGCGTCCCGCTGTTGTAATGCCCGAGTCGCATGTGCAGCCAGTTGCTGGCGACCTTTTGGAAACTCTGCCACTCTCCCGGCGTCTTTTCCCCGAACGGGCCAGAAGAACCCCGGCGAAAAGGGACGCGTTCCAGCCTATTCTTAACTCGGTCGGCATACCAGCAAATCCGTTTTGCTGAGCGCGAAAACACGGTGGTGTTACTGAAATCGGGAAAGCTTGAATTGTGACGCATCTGATCGACGAGCTTGAACTCCGAGTATCCCAATTGCTGCAGGAGAACGAGCCACTGAAGGTCCTCGGCTTCGAGAGAAATGTATTGCGGCAAGTGCGTAGGCGGCAGGTGTTTCAGGCAGTAAGGCTCGGCTCCTTCGATGTCGATTTTTAGGTAGTGGGGAATCCCGTATTTTTTCAGAATTGTGTCGAAGGTCACACACTCAACTTTGATTGGATGACACTTCAATCCACTTCTCCCAGCTCTTGTTGCATCAAACGAACTAAATACATCTCGTTCGTCGCAAATCCAAAAGGGAATACTTCCAGGGTGATCTACAATCCCGACCCACTCGATGACGAGTCTCCCGTCGGATATCTCCTTTCGAAACCGCTCCCGCGCTCTCTGCACAAGACTAGGATTTGCCTCGATGGCAACTACGTCGTACCCCTGGGACAGGTAGTACGCACAATCATCGCCATTATTCATTCCGAGGTCAAAGATAAGCCGAGACTTGCTGTAGGCTACTTCGTTTTGCCATCGATCTTTCCTGTGCGTTTGCACACACGGCATAGGCATGAGGGGCCTCCCGGGTGGAAAAAGCCGAAACATAATCCTTCCAATCACAAGCTTTGTCAAGCGCCGTGCTTCCCCTTGTCGTGCCTCCCCTTTCGAACGCTTCAAAGGTGAAATCGAAGGAAGAAGGAAGTCGAAATTTGCGCGAAATTGGCCTGATTTCAACAGCCAGCTTTCCCGTTCCTTGCCCCTTGCGTCAGCACCGGCGTAGAGTTTGGGAAACTCTGCTATTTGCAGGTGCCCCATACGCAAGGAACCACTTGCTAAGGAGTTCAGCCTATGATCACAAGCAAGCGCTTCGCCCGTTTCATTGTTCTGACGTTGTTGTGCACCGCTGCGATCTCAGCGCAAGAGCCCAGCGCCGCGCCCCCGCCCGCCTCTGCCAGCAAGATCTACCTGAACGTCGTCGTCAGTCCTAAGTCCGGGCCGCGAGTTGGCGACTTGCAGCAACAGGACTTCACGCTCCTCGATAACAAGTCCCCGCGGGCCTTCACCTCATTTCAGGTATTCACCGGCCGCGACGCTCCGATCAAGGTGGTCCTGGTGATTGACGCGGTCAACGGCGGCGCCGAGCGCGTCGGCTACGAGCGCATACAGATAGAAAAATTCCTCCGTGCTGAGGGAGGCCATCTCGCATATCCCGTCGCTCTAGCTGTCTTCACGGATAAAGGTATCTCGATTGCGGCGGAACTATCGAGCGACGGCAATGCGCTCAGCGACGCGTTGGATAAGCAAGATATCGCCATCCGCGCCATCGGACGCTCGGCGGCCTTCTACGGCGCTGCCGAACGGCTGCAGTATTCGCTCGCCGCGCTGCATCAGCTGACGGCTAGCCTCGCTCCGCAGCCTGGACGCAAAATCGTTCTCTGGGTTTCGCCGGGCTGGCCTCTGCTATCCGGCCCGCGCGTGGAGCTTAGTTCCAAGCAGCAGCAACAGATCTTCTCCGACGTCGTGAGCTTTTCCACTCAGCTGCGCCAAGCGGGTATCACTCTCTACAGCGTAAATCCCGCCGGCAGCACCGAGTCCGTGCTCCGCGCCTCGTACTACAAAGACTTCCTCAAAGGCGTCATCAAGCCAAACCAGGTCGCTGCCGGGAATCTCGGGCTTCCGGTGCTCGCCGTCCAGAGCGGTGGTCTCGCTCTCGAACTCAACAACGATCTCACTGCGCTGCTCCAGGAATGTATCTCCGATGTGGCGCCCTACTACGAGATCACCTTTGATGCAGCTCCAGCTGAGCGCCCCGATGAATACCACCACCTCGAAATCAAACTCGGCAAGCCCGGCCTCACCGCGCACACGCGGCAAGGCTATTACGCGCAGCTTTTACCCAAAAACTAGCCGTATCGTTGAACCGTTGAACGACGCGACGGAACAGGGCATGGCCTCGTCAACCATGCGCGTGATCAGGTTAAGGGCAACATCGCAACTACGATGATTCAAAGTTTAGCGCTTCGCGTAGGCCGCTCGTTCTATCGCGTAACGCTTGATTCGTTTAGGTGGACAGCACTTTCTCTGGTAGCATGAAACCTGCCTTACAGCAGGAGGTCGCAGCTTCGAGTCCTGCACTGCCCACCAAGCCCAAATATCCCCGCAAAAACGCAATTGTTCAGGGCTTGTGAACAATTCTGTGAACAAATCCTTGGGTTTCTTGTTTGGTGCGTATTAACCGAACGGAGACCCCCGATGATCCATCAATGGGCTTCAACCCAGTGTCTTAAAGAGTGGCGGCTGGTCGCCGCATTCGCTGTGGTATCCATAAACTAAGGCAAGGGGTCCAGAAGATCATGGAACTAAATGCGATGGTCAGCTTGTGCGGTCGCTTCGGGATGACACCTTCTGACCGTTCCAAAATCGCCGTTGACGCCCCACCAAGTACCGAGCTCACCCGTTTTATTAACTCGCATCTTCCAATGACGCCCGCCAACTAATCCCACAAGCGCGAGATTCTCCAGCGATGCGCGCGAAACATTCACCTCAGCGGTGAACTCAGCAAGCGGTTACCTTCGATTGTCAACAGCCCCTATCTATTCCATTGCTGATGACTGAGAATGAACAGCGATGGTAAAAGAACAGTGAAGCATTAGAGCATTAGCCCAACGCCATTCCGGCTGCATCCGTTCGCCAGTCCGCTCAAACGATAACGATGCGATATGCTGTGATTTTCATGTTACTGACTGGTGTCTCGATGAGCCAGATTCCCGATGCTCCTTCAGTGGTTCATGATCCAGTATTCGTTGGATTGTCTGCTGCTCACCTGATTGCGACAGGACTGGATGCGTATGCGACCTCAAGGATTATGTCGTCTGGTGGTATCGAATATAACCCACTAGATAGGCCTTTTGTATCACACGGCAATGCAGTGTTAGCGGCATCGTGGTCAGTCGAATCGACGTTGAGCATTCTTGCGAGCTATCGATTACAACGTCGTGGTCATAAGACAATGGGCCGTGTACTACAAGTTAGTGAGATCGCAGGTCACTCGGTGGGAGCGTGGTACAGTCTTTCTCATTACAGGAAGGCACGATGAACTGTGAAAATCTGCACTGGACCGTAGCTGCCCGATCTCGTCAATGATGCGTTCAACGTCCATTCTGTCTCAATATCCGACATCAGGATGCCAATCGTCAAACTGAGCGGCAACTAGCGTGAAATCCCTCGCTTTGTGACAAGATAGACGGCAAAGCTCCCCAGCCAATGGCCGCCTTCGTAGTGCTCGCCTGTCACAGCCGCCAAACCAGCTCCCCTGTGTGCCTCGGCGGCCGCTATGATCGACGGCAGCCGCTTGTCGTTCTTCGGTAAACCAGCAGCGATACCTTCCAGCATCCATGCTCGGCTGAGATTGAGTCCGTCCAAATGCGCCAACTTCGGGTCGCTGGGATCGGGGGATACCACGGGCAGTAGCCAAGAGCCATTCTTTGCCTTGGAAGTTTGAGGCAGAAAAGCGTGGAGCCAGCGTGCAAACTCTTGGCTAGGCAGCACCCGGCGCATCACATCTGCTTCCCCAAGACAGGGAGAAAGAAAATCTTCCCCGGAAGGTTCATACAGCAGCGGGCAATCCTTGTCCCCGAGATAGAACTGTTTGGATTTCGAAACG
>Ga0224561_1000074_pt1 | contig 12819 bp, 9 predicted proteins | sample CSU2metagenome_FD_180953 | JGI IMG/M metagenome (GOLD analysis project Ga0224561, IMG submission 180953) | Soil microbial communities from Bohemian Forest, Czech Republic - CSU2 | ecosystem: Environmental > Terrestrial > Soil > Temperate forest | place: Czech Republic: South Bohemian Region... | reverse complement strand
CCGCCGCGGGAGGTGAGAATACCTTTCGCCACTTCCATGCCATGAATATCTTCCGGGGTCGTCTCCGCGCGAACCAGAATCACAGGCTTCTTCTCGGTATCGTGTCCCGCCATCTTGACCGCTTCATCGGCGGTGAAAACGATCTGCCCCACGGCCGCACCGGGAGACGCCGGTAATCCCGTCGCCAGCACTTCCACCTTCACACTCTTCTCGTCGAGGCGCGGCACCAGAAAATCATAGAGCTGGTTCGGCTCGACTCGGAAGATCGCTTCTTCTTTTGTGATCAACCCCTCCTCCACCATCTGGAGCGCCACTCGCACCGCCGCCAACCCGGTACGCTTGCCGTTGCGCGTCTGCAACATGTAGAGCTTGCCGTCCTGGATGGTGAACTCGAAATCCTGCATGTCTTTGTAATGTTTTTCCAGCCGCGTCGTGGTGTCGCGCAGCTGGTTGTAAACATCGGGCATGATCTTGTGCAGCTCGAGGATGGGCACAGGCGTTCGAACACCTGAAACCACGTCCTCACCCTGCGCGTTCAGAAGAAACTCGCCATAAAATTCTTTCGTTCCTATCGCGGGGTTGCGCGTGAAGCCCACGCCCGTGCCGCTCGTGTCACCGAGATTTCCGAAGACCATCGCCTGCACATTGACTGCAGTCCCGAGCATGTCGTCGATGTTGTTAATGCGGCGATAGGTTTTGGCGCGGTCGTTCTGCCACGAGCGAAACACCGCGTCCCGAGCCATTACGAGCTGCGCGTGCGGATCCTGCGGAAAGTCGCGCTTGGCGTGCTTCTTCACGACCTTCTTGTATTCCGCGATCACTTCCTGCAACGCCTTCGCATCGAGATCGGTATCGAGCTTCGCCTTCTTCTCCTTCTTCTTGTGATCGAACACTTCATCGAACGCCGACTTCTCGATGTCGAGCACGACGTTGCCGAACATCTGAATCAGCCGCCGGTAGGAATCCGCCGCGAAGCGCGGATTGTTGGTGAGTCTTGCCAGCGACTCCACGCTCCTGTCGTTCAGTCCAAGATTGAGAATCGTATCCATCATGCCAGGCATGGAAAATTTCGCGCCCGAGCGCACGCTCACCAGCAACGGATTCTCGCCCGCACCCAGCTTCTGCCCCTGCAGCGCTTCGAGTTTCGCCAGCGCATCTTCCATTTGCCGGTCAACGTCTTTGGACACGCCGCCGCCGCGCATATACTCGCGGCATGCCTCCGTCTGAATCGTGAACCCCGGAGGCACCGGCAGCCCAGCATTGGTCATCTCGGCCAGGCCGGCGCCCTTGCCGCCCAGCACGTCCTTCATCTTGCCGTCGCCGTCAGCCTTGCCGCCGCCAAAAAAATAAACGTACTTCGTGGCGGACTTCTTCGCGTCCTGTTTCGCTTCTTGCCTGGTTTCCTGCTTGCCAGTCTGCGCTGGAGCTTCCGGGAGAGTAATCGTCGCCATGACTATGAGTCCTTTGTCTGAATTTTCGTAGCGCCGGCGTCTCGCCGGCAATGCATCTTTCTAAATTCCTCAACCCCGGAGAGCCTGCCCTGAGCGCAGCCGAAGGGGGCCTCGCGATAATAGCCCGGCTCTTCAGCGCGGGTCACGCCGCGATGCAATGCAAGTCCCAGAGGGAAGGCTGAAATACCTACGCCTTCCCTTCCGTCACGATCTCAGAAAAATCGGCGATCGTGGAAAACTCCTTCAGTAAAGTTCGCAGCAGCGCGAGCCGGTTCGCCCGCACGCGCTCATCGTCTACCATCACCATTACTTTGTCGAAGAAAGCATCCACAGGTCCCCGCGCGGTAGAAAGCAGGAGAAGCGCATCATGGTACTTCGCGTCTTTCTGCAGCGCGCCAACTTTGGGCCCGTTGACCTCGACATAAGCAGCCAGGGCTTTCTCTTCCTGAGCCGAATCGGGCAGAGGCTGGAACTTCGCTGCCATCGTGATTCCCTTCTCATCCGCTTGCTTCAAAATGTTCCGCATTCGTTTGCAGGCCGCCCCAATCGCCTGAAACTCCGGCATGTGCAAAACCTGCTTTACGGCCTCGGCACGCGCCAGCGCGTCCACCACATCCTCGGCATCGGCCCCCAGCACGGCTTTCACGACGTCATAGGCATACCCGCGCACATCCTTCAAATAAAACTCCAGTCGTTCGCGGAAGAATGCTCTCGCCGACTCGTCGAATGTTGCCTCGTCGACGAACTTTTTCTCCGCCTCGGACTTCGCATACCCGGTCCGTGCATCCCGCATCATCGCCGTCAGGCGCAGCGGCAATTTTTTCTCTGCAATCACCTTCACGATGGCATTCGCCTGCCGCCGCAGCGCAAACGGATCCTTCGACCCGCTCGGCACCAGGCCCAGCGCAAACATTCCGGCAACCGTGTCCGCCTTGTCGCCAACAGAAAGCACAGCCCCTTCGATCGATCGCGGAACCTCGTCTTCAGTGGACTCGGGCTTGTAGTGATCATAAACCGCGTCGGCAATGGCCAGGCGCGTCGACTCCGGCAAGCTCGCGTCCAGTTGCTGCGCCCGCGCATACAGACCGCCGACAATGCCTTGCAGCTCGGTGAATTCCTTCACCAGTTCGGTGGTCAGGTCAGTCTTCGCCAGGCAAACCGCTTTGTGAATCACCCCCGGACGCACCGCCATTCCGCTCTGTTTGAGGATCTCGCTCAGCCAGCTGCATAGCCGCTGCACGCGCAGCGTCTTGTCGTAATAGCTGCCCAGATCTTTCTGAAATGTTACGTGCTTGAGCAGCTCCAGACGCTCCAGCAGCGACTTTTTCTGGTCCGTCTCCCAGAAAAAACGCGCGTCGTTGAAACGCGCCCGCAGCACGCGTTCGTTTCCATGCCGGATCAGTCCCTGGGGATCGCTCTCCGTATTAAGCACGGCAAGGAAATGCGGCAGAAGTTTGCCCTCGGCATCTTCGACCGCAAAATATTTCTGGTGATCGCGCATCACCGTGACCAGCACTTCCGCCGGTAGCACCAGAAACTGTGGGTCGAAACTTCCCAGGATCACGGACGGAAATTCCGTCAGGTTCACCACGGTATCGAGCAGCGCTTTGTCTTCGCGCCAGCGTGCACCGGGAACAGTTCGCGTCGCCGCGTCGAGTGCCTTGCGAATCTGATGCTCGCGCTCTCCGCGTCCCAGAACCTTCGCCGCCCGCAGCGAATCAATGTAGGAGGATCCTGCGCGCGCAATCGTTACGCTGTTGTCGGAGAGAATCCTGTGCCCGCGAGAAACTTTCCCCGCGCGAACTCCGTCGACTTCCAGCGGAATCGTCTCCCCATCAAGCATCGCCACCAGCCAGCGCACCGGACGCACAAACCGCTCGTTCGTCTTGCGCCAATACATACTTTTCGGCCAGTAGATAGTGGAAATTTCCTTCGGCAGATTCTCCGCGAGAATCTCGGCCGCCGTGCGGCCTTTCCTCGTGACTTTGGCGGTCACGTACTCGCCCTTGGGCGTGCTGACTTTTTCCAGCTGCGCGACGTCCACTCCAGATTTCTTCGCGAAAGCCTGCGCCGCGGGCGTGGGCTGCCCATCCTTATAGGCCACGTTCACCGAAGGTCCGGTGACTTGCTCGGTGACGTCGGCCTGGGCCGCAGAAATTCCGGATGCGAGCACCGCCAACCGCCGTGGCGAATCAAAATGCGTGACTTCGCCCGCCGCCAGCCGCTCGCGCCGGAGCAATTCGCCGACGCGCTCGCGCAATTCCCGCGAGGCCGCGTCAATCATCCGCGCCGGAATCTCTTCGCATCCGATCTCAAGTAGAAAATCTGCCATGCAAGAAGTCTCTATTATCGCAACTCAGAACTTGCGGTGTTGTGACCGCAATCACGCGCTACAATGTGATCCTACCGCTCAGGATGACGGAACTCGCAAATTCAAACCGTCGCGGGCGCCAATTTCTCGTCCTTAACTTTTTTCTCACTGACGGGTGCAGGCTCGTCGGACTTCTCAGCCGCGGCCTCGCTCTTCTGCTGATCCACCCAAGCTTTCGCGATTCCCACCGCCAGAGCCCGAACGCGCGCGATCACGCCTACGCGCTCGGTTACCGAAATCGCGCCGCGCGCGTCGAGAATGTTGAACATGTGCGAGCACTTCAAACAAAGATCGTACGCACCGAGAAGGGGAAACCGCACCTTCGCGCGCACGATCCAGTCGCCCTCGGCGTGATCTTTCGCCAGTGCCGCATACTTCTCCAGCAGCCCCTTGCACTCCGCCTCGCACAGCTCGAAATGCTTCCAGGCCTTCGCCACGTCCGCCATTTCGAAGTTGTACACTGAGAATTGCAGTTCGTCCGCCAGGCGCACGTCGCCGTACTTGACCACCGCGCCCGTCTCCGGATCGCGCGCCCACACGATGTCGTAAATCGAATCCACGTCCTGCAGGAACGCGCCGATGCGCTCCAAGCCATACGTAAGCTCTGCCGAAATCGGAAACAAATCCACGCCGCCGCACTGCTGAAAATATGTGAACTGCGTGATCTCGAGACCGTCCAGCATCACCTGCCAGCCCACGCCCCACGCGCTGAGCGTGGGCGCTTCCCAGTTGTCTTCTTCGAACTTGATGTCGTGCTGACGCAGGTCAATGCCGAGCGCGCCCAGCGACTCCAGATACAACTCCTGCACGTTTTCCGGCGGAGGCTTCAGGATCACCTGCAGCTGCATGTGCTTGAACAGCCGGTTCGGGTTCTCGCCATAACGCCCGTCCGCCGGGCGCCGCGAGGGCTGCACGTACGCCACCTTGTACGGTTTGGGCCCGAGCACACGCAGAAAAGTTTCCGGCGCCATCGTCCCCGCGCCCACTTCGACGTCGTGCGGTTGCTGCAGCACACATCCACGCTCGGCCCAAAAGGTTTGCAGCCGCAGGATGAGTTCCTGGAACGTCGGCGGATTGGAAGTGGATGGATGCATGAGATACATCTGCTAGCTACCAGCTGCTAGCTCCTAGCGAACCCTTGATCCACACCGACCGCTCGCGGTTGGAAGCTAGAAGCTCTGTCACAGTGCCATTGGAGCCCAGCAGGTAATCCATGATTGTAATGGAAGCGGCGGGCAGCCGTCAGCTAGCGATGGCGGTTGCGGGCGTATTTACAAAACGTTCCGGAAGGAACACCGTGGAAAAGTCCAGCAAAATCCCAGCTAAGTCGTTGATAATTTCGCCCGGTGGTGAAGGGAAAAGAGTTAAGTCGTGGAAAAAGTGTCTACTTTCGTAGACGTTCGAGTACACGAGAGTAGACTTAACGGCAGCGCTGGTTCGTCTTGGCTGCCCACGCTAGAATCCGCCTTTTTCCAGCATGCTTGCCGTGACCAGCTTTTTCTCGATCTGCCGCTGCAGGGTCTGGATCAAGAATTTTCGGAGGTCGGCGGCTTGCGATTTGGGCCAAGGCGTTCCGGCGAAACTCTCTACAGGGGCACGGAACATTTGCGCGGCTAGCGCGCGCGATTCGCTGGAAATTTCGGACGACGCCAGGCGCTTGTCTTCGGGACACATCAGGCCATCGGCCAGGGCGTGGAACCAGGCGCGACTGCCGTTCAGGGTGCGCCCGCAGGCGATGCATTCCGTGAGCTCGGGAAGGAAGCCGACCAGGCGCGTCAGCCAGAGTTCGAAATAGGTGACCGGCATCCAGATCTCTGAGCCGGGCTTTGTGTCGGACGTCTTTTCCGACCCTGTTTTTTCCGAGCCCGTCTTCAAACGTCCGCCGGTCTTTATTATTGCGATTGTTGCGGCATCGATCTCAACATGCTGCAGGGCATGCAGCACGGAAAGTGTCAGGCGGAAAATGGCGTCGTTGGCTTCGCGGTCGGGGAGCAGTTCCTCGAGCAACTCGGCAACGTGCGCCAGCGCGACGGCGCGCGCGTAGCTGACTTCGGTGGCCAGCGGAGACTCGATGACCTCGCAGGCATCGAGGCGCACCAGCTCCTGGCGCTCGCGGACGTCGTAAAACGCGCGCACATAGGTCATGGGCTCGAGCGCGCCGCCGAAACGGCGCTTCGATTTTTTCGCCGATCGAGCCACACCGCGAACTTTGCCTTCCGCGCGTGTGAACAGCGTGACCAGCAGATCGGCCTCGCGCAGAGGATAGGTGCGCAGCACGATCGCTTCCGACTCCATCAGGGCCATGATTCTCAGCTGCTGAACTAAGTGATTGTAAATGCAGGAGAGCTGTCCGACGTCAGGGTCAGGGGCCAGGAGGATCAGCGGAACTCCAAGGTCAAAGGCGGCGGACTAGACTGTCCGCCCTACACAAGCAACGTCACAATCCCGTCCAGCCCTGCACTGCGGCCTGGGGGGAATCTAGTTGCTACCGTTAACTAATGCGTTATCAGGCTTTTATATCAGTAATATCCGTGATATAACCGCCACTGAGCAGGAGAGCGGGTTTCTGCCCGCCAGGAGCTTGGTTTGACGGCGATGGTATCGTCCGCTGAACAACACAGACCAAGCCCGTACAGAGGAGGAACTGTGTCCGAAGAAGCGCGGACCGGGAAAAGGTTTCCCCTGGAATTGCCGATCAAGATTCACCAGGAGACCAGTGGAGACGCAAAGGGAGTTACCGGGAACCTGAGCGCGGCCGGCGTGTTCATTCGCGCCGATGCTTCGTTGAGCATTGGCTCCCCCGTGGAATTTGAAATCACGCTGTCGCCCGAAATGACGGGCGGAACAGAGAACGTCAAAATCCAGTGCAAGGGGCGGGTGGTGCGCGCCGACGAAACTGGAGAAGGCGGAGAAGGCCGCGGCGTGGCCTGCGTGATCGACTCGTATGAGTTCGTCCGGAGCTAAATTTTTGGAGCGCTGATCAACATGCTCAAATTGATTCTGGCGGATAATCAGGCAATTTTTCGGGCGGGCATCGCCAAGGTGCTGGCCGTGGAAGACGAGATGCGCATTGTGGCCCAGGCGCAAACTCCGGAACAGATGTTCATGGCCCTGGACAAGTTCCGGGCCGCGGTTCTGGTGGTGGCGGCGGGATTCCACAACGACTTTGCGGCGATTGTGCAGGCGGCGAACCGCGCCAAGACTCGCGTGGTGGTGCTGGCCGATACCGGCGAGAGCGCGCAACGCCACATGGCCAACGGGGCGCATGGGGTGGTCTATCGCAACGTGACCAGCGCCGCGCTGGTCGACTGCGTGCGCAAAGTGGCGCGCAACGAAACTTGGGTGCAGGATGTGGCCGTGCCCAGCGAGCTCACCGAAAACGATATGGTCGGGTTGCGGGTGCGCGACCGGCTCACGGCGAAAGAGTTGCGCATTGTGGCGCTGATCGTGCAGGGTTACAAGAACAAGGAAATCGCCTCGCAGCTGGGAACCACCGAGCAGGTCATCAAGAATTATCTGCGCAACGTGTATGACAAGATCGGCGTGTCGGACCGGCTGGAGCTGGCGCTGTTCACCATCCACCACAGGATTCTGAACGAGGCGGCAGCCGCGACTGCGGCGGGTACCGTGCCACAGCCACCGGCGGGGGTTACACCGTAAGGTTTTTGATTTCTTGTGAATCGAGGCCGCCGCGCAGGCGGCCTTTACTTTTTTCGTGTGGGGACGGGCACTCTTGCCCGTCCAGCCGAGCGCAGTTCGGCTGCTCTTTTCTTCTTCCACCCTTTTCGAACGAGCGCATCGTTCGTGAGTTTGGCCGCATCTACTTCCCATGGAATTTCGCACGCTGGGACGCTCTGGATTGAAAGTCCCTGTGCTGAGCTTTGGCACGGGAACGTTTGGTGGAGGAAACGAGTTCTTCCGCGCCTGGGGCGCGACGGACGTGGCCGAGGCCACGCGCCTCGTGGATATCTGTCTGGAAGCAGGCGTCAATCTCTTCGACACGGCGGATATTTATTCCGACGGCCTCTCCGAAACGGTGCTGGGAAAGGCCGTTGCCGGACGGCGCGCCGATGTTCTCATCTCTACCAAGGCGACGTTCCGCATGGGGCCGGGGCCGAACGACCTGGGCTCGTCGCGCCATCACCTGATTCGCGCGTGCGAAGCCAGTTTGCGCCGGCTGGGGACGGACTACATCGACATTTATCATCTGCACGGCTTCGACGCGCTCACTCCGATCGAGGAAGTGCTCAGCACGCTGAATCATCTGATCGTCAGCGGGAAGGTTCGCTACATCGCGTGCTCGAATTTTTCCGGATGGCATTTGATGAAGTCGCTCGAGGTTGCGGACAAATATGGCTGGGCGCGGTACGTGGGCCATCAGGTTTATTACTCGCTGATTGGAAGAGAGTACGAATGGGAACTCATGCCGCTGGCGGTGGATCAGGGGGTTGGGGCATTGGTGTGGAGTCCGCTGGGATGGGGGCGATTGACAGGAAAAGTCCGACGCGGACAGCCGTTGCCCGCGGAAAGCCGGTTGCACAAGACTGCTGATATGGGCCCGCAAGTGGACGATGAACATTTATTCAAAGTGGTAGACGCGCTTCTCGAAGTTGCGAAAGAAACGGGAAAAAGCGTGACGCAGGTTGCGCTCAACTGGCTGGTGCAGCGTCCGTCGATTTCGACGGTGATTTTTGGAGCGCGCAACGAAGAACAGTTACGGCAGAATCTGGGCGCAGTGGGATGGAGCTTGTCCAGCGAGCAGATCGCCAAGCTGGATGCGGCGAGCGACGTGACGCCGGTATATCCCTATTGGCACCAGCGGCAGTTTCTGGAGCGGAATCCGTTGCCAGTAAGCGGCAAGTGATCTGTTTGTGGCCTATTTCGAGCGGGCACTCTTGCCCGCTTGCTTTATTCCGCCGCATGCAAGCGGGTAAGAGTGCCCGCTCCACACGAACCAACAACCGTTCAGATGATCTTCTCGCCTACGACTTTTGCCTGAGTGAATAGATACAGGTAGTCGGGGCCGCCGGACTTGGAATCAGTGCCGGACATGTTGAAGCCGCCGAAGGGATGCGCGCCCACCATGGCTCCCGTGCATTTGCGGTTGATGTAGAGGTTGCCGACATGGAAGTCACGGACGGCGCGATCGATTTTGTCGCGCGACTTGGTGTAGACGGCGCCGGTGAGGCCGAATTCGGTGTCGTTGGCGATTTCCATCGCGTGGTCGAAGCCGTGGGCTTTGATCACGGCCAGCACAGGGCCGAAAATTTCCTCCTGCTCGAGTTTCGATTTGGCGGGGATGTCGGCGATTACGGTGGGTTGGATGTAGTAGCCTTCGCCAGCTTCGGTAGAGCGTTCGCCGCCGGTAATGAGGCGGCCGTCTTTTTTCCCCTGGGCGATATATTCGAGAATCGTGTTCATCGAGCCTTCGTTGATGACCGCGCCCATGTTGGTGTTTTCGGCAGGATCGCCGATGGTGATTTTTTCCACGCGCGCTTTGAGTTGTTCGAGGAATTTGTCGTAGACGCGCTCGTCGACGATGGCGCGGGAACAGGCCGAACATTTTTGTCCTTGAAACCCAAAAGCCGCCTGCGCGACACCTTCTACGGCGGAGTCGATATCGGCATCGGCGTCGACGATGATGGCGTCTTTGCCGCCCATTTCGAGCACGGTGCGTTTGATCCAGAGCTGGCCGGGAGCCTGCGTGGCGGCGGTCTTGTTGATGTGGAGACCAACTTCGCGAGAGCCGGTGAAAGCGACGTAACGAGTTTTGGGATGAGCAACGATGGCGTCGCCAAAACTTGCGCCGGCGCCGGGGCAGAAGTTGACCACGCCCTCGGGCATGCCCGCTTCTTCCAGTAATTCAATGAATTTCGCGGCGATGGTGGGCGAATCGCTGGACGGTTTCAGAATCACGGTGTTGCCGCTGACGATCGAAGCCACCGTCATGCCGGCCATGATGGCGCAGGGAAAATTCCACGGGGGAATTACCGCGCCCACGCCGAGCGGGACGTAGAGGAGGGAATCGCGCTCACCGGGCAACTGCACGGGAGTTTCTGCTTTGCCCAGGCGCAGAGCCTCGCGCGCATAGAACTCGAGGAAGTCGATGGTCTCGGAAATGTCGGCGTCGGCCTCAGCCCAGTTCTTGCTGACTTCGAAGACCAGCCAAGCCATAAAATCCATTTTGCGCTGGCGCATGAGGTCGGCGGTGCGGAACAGGAGGCCGGCACGTTCCTGAACGGTGGTGCGGCTCCAGGATGCGAACGCTTGCAAGGCGGCGGCCATAGCGGGTTCCACGTGATCTTTGCCTGCCTTCTGATGGATGCCGACAATCTCGGAAGGGCGCGAAGGATTCAGCGACTTGATCTTGTCGGCGGTCTTGACTCGTTTGCCACCGATGATGAGGTCATACTCGCGGCCGAGTTGTCCGCGGACGCGTTCGATGGCGGTGCGCATTTTGCGCGCGTTCTCTTCGTGGCGGAAATCATAGAACGGCTCGTTGATGAAAGGGCCTTCATGGGATTGCGATGATGAGGATGTGCGCGGCCGGACTGGGAGTTCGAGGGTTGCCATGGAAGTAATCCTTTCGACCCTAAGATCTTGGACAGTAGTAGAACTTGTATATTTTACACCCCAAGCCATCGAGCCATTGGGTGGTTGGGCGTCGAAACCCGTCCAGAATACTCGCTATGTCGGAACCGAGCATCAGAGTTTTCGGGGTCTCAAACCCGAGATCCCGTCGAGTGTTTATCGGGAACAGTGGCAGATTACCGAATCGGACTCGGCGACCGACGCACACTTTGAAAAGCTCGTACTCGTTGAGGCAGTCGTATCTTACGCGGACGAAAGATTCACGATGAAAGATCTGGGGCACAGTGTGGACGTCCCGGGATTTCGACGGCATGTCCAGCGCGCCCACGATGAAGCGTTACTATCGGCCGTTGGGAATACTTTGATCGACAGACGTATGAAGTGCGTCTATGGTACCGGTGACCTTCGATTTGCTTTTTACCTTCACTTCTATGACCCGGCGCGTCCTCTCGAGTCTCCTTACGGCCTCGTTGAGTGTCCGACCATCCAGCCAGTTCCCGTCCGACTCAAAATTCTTGTGCCGTATCGAGCCTGCACTTAGACGGTTGATCGGACCAGAACGCTCGAAAATATCGCAACCGTAGCCAACCTAGGCTTCGGTTGTGCCGGGCTTTCTCTGACGGATCGAAAGTCAAAATCCCCTCCCTATCGTCGCAAAAAGCGCGACGTCAGGATGGGGACGGGGTTTGTCTGGATTGAAAGAGTGCCCCGAGCGACGGCACTTCCTACACGACGCCGGATGATAGACTCAAGCGTTTTCCCAAAGGCAAAGTTTATGGATATCAGGAATGTTGGAGTGATCGGCGCGGGGACCATGGGCAATGGCATTGCGCATGTGTTTGCCCGCAGCGGGTACACGGTGACTTTGTGCGATGTGGAACAGAGGTTTCTGGAGCGGGGGCTTGAGACCATCGCAAAAAATCTTGATCGCGAAGTGGCGAAGAATAAGCTTCCTGCCGGCGATAAGGCCGCGACCCTCGGGCGGATCGCGGGCGTGGTCGATCGCGGCGCGCTGGCAAAGTGCGATTTTATTGTGGAGGCGGCCACCGAGAAGTTTGAGGTCAAAGCGGAGGTTTTTCGCGATCTGGACCGGTTATCGCGGCCGGAAGTTATTTTGGCATCGAATACTTCCTCGATTTCGATCACAAAACTCGCGGCGCTCACCAAGCGGCCGGAAAAAGTGATCGGGATGCACTTCTTCAATCCGGTGCCGATGATGAAGCTGGTGGAGGTGATTCGCGGGCTGGCTACGTCGCAGGAAACTTTTGCGGCGGTGCGCGGGCTGGCGGTGAAGCTGGAGAAAACTCCGGTGGAGGTGAACGACGCGCCGGGATTTGTCTCCAACCGGGTGCTGATGCCGCTGCTAAACGAGGCCATGTTCGCGGTGATGGAAGGCGTGGCTACGGCGGAAGCTGTGGATGAGGTGTTCAAGCTGGGGATGGCGCATCCCATGGGGCCGCTGACGCTCGCGGATTTTATCGGGCTCGACGTTTGCCTCGACATCATGCGCGTGCTGCAGGAGGGGCTGGGAGATCCCAAGTACCGGCCGTGTCCGCTGCTGATCAAGATGGTGGATGCGGGGTGGCTGGGGAGGAAGAGCGGGCGGGGGTTTTATCGGTATTGAGGAGGGGCAGGGATCAGGTGCCAGGGGCCAGCGGTCAGAGGTCAGAATGCGGAAGTCAGATTGCAGGTTGTAGAAGTCAGATTGCAGAATCCTGGGTGCTGAGTGCTTCGGATGACGACTACGGGAGGCCGCGATGCACTCGTCTACGCCTTGGCGGCGTTGTGCGGGATCGGCACGGGATGGGCCGACGTCACCGTTAACGACTTGCTGTTTACGGCGTTGCTGGTGCTGGCTTCGTGCATGCTGCTGGGGACGCTGCGTCCGCGATGGCCGTGGCGGTGGGTGGTGGTGGTGGGAGGGTTCATTCCGTTGACCGAATTCGTGGCTTTCGTGGTCCTCACGGTGAAACCTACGCGGGCGCAGGTGTATGGATCGTTTCTGGCGTTTCTTCCCGGGATTGCTGGAGCTTACGGCGGATCGCTGATGCGCGGGGTGATTGATAATTTGTGGCAGGGAAAGTAGGGACGGGTGGCGCCGGGCCTCGCCCAAGCTTGGACAGCCGAGGCGGCTGTCTCTACGTGGGCCGCGGCGGACACCTGGTACCGGAAGGCGGAAGCTAAAGGTATCGGCTAGCTAAAAAGTTACTTCTGATTCCACAGGGTGCGCGAGTATGCTGCGGATATGGGTGTGAGCGTTTCGATGCTGGCGAGCGGGAGCCGGGGAAATTCGGCGGTGGTGGCCAGCGCCTGCACGAAGATACTGGTGGATGCCGGAATTTCCTGCCGCGAGACCTGCAAGCGGCTGAGGACGCTGGGAGAGGATCCGCACAACTTATCGGCGAT
>Ga0224561_1000073_pt1 | contig 13021 bp, 15 predicted proteins | sample CSU2metagenome_FD_180953 | JGI IMG/M metagenome (GOLD analysis project Ga0224561, IMG submission 180953) | Soil microbial communities from Bohemian Forest, Czech Republic - CSU2 | ecosystem: Environmental > Terrestrial > Soil > Temperate forest | place: Czech Republic: South Bohemian Region... | reverse complement strand
GTCACCGAGAATCGCCCGACAACCCGTCCGCCGCAAAAGGTGTCAACGCGATGTTTCGACAGAATCGGCTGAATTTGGCCTACTTTTGGAGACCACTCGGTGTTTCAGTCAGCCACTCAGGCTTGACCTCCTTGAGCTTTAGATACTTTTGCGCGACCCGAGCCATCCACAGTTGACCCTCAAAGGTCAGCATCCGATCTGTGTTATGCGATTCGGCCTCTCCCGTTTGTCCGAAGTCCAGCCACATTCCGCCGGGCCAGCACCGCGTTTTACTGGACAATTCCAGCCCGCAATTCGTTACGTCGTTGTCGCGCCAGCCGATTTTGCGATTACCAGCGTCAGCCGCCCGCATTGGGTCAAGGTTCACGTGCTGGAGCAGCCACTGGCCAGCACAAAACTGAAATTCTGGAGAGCGGATGGATTCGTCGTTAGGAGATAGCCAATCAATCGTTCCGTCAAGAACGATAGAAGCCGCTCCAGCACGAGCGAGTACCCATGCGAAACGCAGCAAGTCTGCGTCGCTGCTGGATCCGTGGATCACTGAATGTGAGAACACAATACCCGCCACACGTTCATCACCGTCGGGTATAAGGACGGTGGCTTGCACTTCCTCGTTGGGTTCAATCACAGCAACTCGGCGGACGTCGATGCCTTGAGTGTGACTAACTTCGGAGGTTCCGCCGAACCTACATGGATGGAGCTTCTGCGCGGCGCAAGGTGCTAACAGACCGAGGATCACAACACTCACCGTAATGAACCGGCTCATCGTCCTGTAATCTTAACCGTGTTTGAGGCCGAAAGGAATCGACAGTGTTGTTTACAGTTGCGCTCAAAGTCCCTTCGCAGTGGTCAGTGATCGCTATCGATTTTCGACAGTTGAGTTAGCGCAAGAAGGAATATATTTGGGTTATGGCCCAGAGCGTCCGAAGCACCATGACGGCCGGGTAGTTCTCGGCCGTCCGCCTGTGTCATTGCACCACATGTTCCATCAGAACCTCGATGTCGAGACGCCTCGCGGTGCCTGGGATATCCATCGATCCCAGAATGAGGGGCTTGCCTGCGGTCACGATTGACGTGCCTTCCAGTTTGGCTTGCCGCACGATCGGATCCTGCGTGCCAAGGCCGGACTTCTCCTCGGCGATGCTCGACTGCTCAACCTGTGTATTCAGCTTTACCCCATCGGCTGACTCCTCTATCGACGCGTCGATATTCAGGCCTATATCGAGGTACTGCACCTGCGTCTGAGGCCCACCGGAAGTGGAAACCGACCCTGTCACAAGCGGCACGCGGTTTCCTTGTTTGAGGACGGTTTTTCGCCCGGAAACCACGATCATGGCAAAGTGTTGCGTCCCAACGCGCTTGCCTCCATCCGTTTCCGTTAGTGTGTAAGTGAGGCGATAGGTCTTCGATCCGGCTTGGACGGGGCTTGGAACGGAATTTGTCTGCCCACGCGCTCCGGGACCTCCGAACGCCAAGGCCAAAGTGAGTCCGAGAATCATTTTCGTAGGTTTCAATTTAGTCTCCTTCCACTGCGGTCAATTCTGCTCGTTATTTTTTGCCATTACTTGTCCGAAGAATTGCTGGAATTCTGCGTCGGCTTCCGCCTCGTGTTTCGCGCGTATTTCGGAATTGAGCATCGCTAACTCTTGTGGACCGACCGTATGTATAAGTCGCAACAGCATCTTCTCTTCCCGAGTCAGTGGTAGCGGTGGGGCCGGGCGACTCGCCGCGTGCAGCTCGCGTAGAGCCAGCGAATCGCTATGGCGAGCGATTCCGACGGCGCGCTTTCGTTTCTTTCCTGACAACCGAAAGTCTGAGGCAGTCGGAGGAACTGTGGCGCTACTCGCGACCAGACTTGGTGTCGCCAGAGGTTGTGGGCCCACCTGCCGTGAAGCCACTTTCTTGAATTGTGAAGCTGTGTCGCCAACCCGATGGGCCCGATGAAGGAAAGGGGTGGCAAGCGCAACAGCCAACACTCCCGTCACAACCACACCGAAAAACGAGCGCCGTGATATGGTCGGCGCCCCTAAATTCTCTAGCCATAGCGGCCGGGACCAACGCCCCGATCGAAATTCGGCCGATGCTTGATCGTGTACCGTTTTGAGGACGCGTTGCTCCATTTCAAGGGGAACATCGCAGCCTCGTAGACCCGCCAACACCTTTCGAATTGCTTCCTCGGAACTATTTATCATTTGCCTTCTCCTCTGTCGAGCCGCTCCCGGAGCCGTGTTCGTGCCCGGAACAACAACGCTCGCACAGCGGACTCACTTCTCCCCAGAACCTTCGCAACCTCCAGCGTTTCCAGTTCCTCCACCGTGGAGAGCAGCAAGACTTGCCGTTCTGCCCTCGGCAGTTTTTCTAACTCACGTAGCACAGCCTTCATGCGTTGAGCGTCGCCCAAGGCCTCGTCTGCGGGCGCATTGGTCGCGACTAGACTCTTCGCAAAATCTTCGTCGATCTGTTCGGGACGAATGCGCCGCCGTCGATCAATGGAGAGATTCCACGTAATACGAACCAACCACACCCGCAAGTCGCGTACTGTCAGCAAGTCGGGGCTGCGCTTGAGAATTCGAACGAAGACGTCCTGCGCAACGTCTTCGGCCTCCGCGCGGCTTCGCAGCACCGAGTAGGCTACCCGGAACAGAAGACCGGAGTAGGTCTCCGCGAGAGCAGTGAGGTCGAGCTCCGATCGCGCGCCCTCAACGGAATACAATGCCAAGCCGCATCCCTCGATCGGAGCCATAAGCCCTTTCTATTGAGACAGACGGGTAGGATCAGCATTCGCTCGAAAATTATTTGAATGATCTAGCCTGATACCGACGCCGATATTCTAAGTCCAGGCTGTTGTTACCAGGCCATAGGGCTCAAGTTTCGACATCTTTCGATTCAGCTCACATCTGAAGTGTTCGAAAACAATCGGAACATAAGTGCCATAGCGATGTTTCACCAAGCGACTGTATAAACTAAGGTTAAATGCTTGACACCGATCCGTGGCACCACCACCGCACGCTGAGGCGAGCAACCATCATTGGAGTCTCTGCTTTTTTTCTGATTACTGCACCCATAGCGCTAAAGCGGATCGATTTGAGTCTTCGTGCGCTCCAAGTCCTCTTTTCCGGCTGGATGATCTTCGTCCTAACGATGATGACACTGACTTACCGGGTTAGGTGTCCTCGATGCAGCCAGAAATTCTACGTTAAAGGAACTGTCTATTGGCAAATGGCGACCAAGTGCTTGCACTGTGGGCAGAAAAAGTATGCAGATGTGGGCACGCCAACGAAGCCCGACGGGATCGGTCAGTGAGTGTAATCGCCAGCGATACCGGAAAGGGTCAACGGTGTTAACGTTCACCGCTCGGCTCTAGCTCGACATCCACCGTCTTCCGGTCACCTGCGGCCAACCGGAGCACAGGACGTGATGGGTTTGAGGGATCTGTGTAAACCCACCCTTTGTATCCTTTCGCAGAAACCACTATTACGAGATCACACTGCGGAGGTAAGGCGACATGAAATTCACCATCACTGGCACTGAACGGAGACGAACCAGAGGCTTTCCCGTCCACGTCTAGATATTGGACCGATACTCCCTTCACCAGTTCTCCGCTGATCTTGTTTCTGACCGTTCCGATCAGGACTGCGCCCCCAGGTCGCAGTCCCACAGACTATTCGTGTCGAAGGGCCTGCATGGGATCGATCTTTGTCGCGTGGCGGGCGGGAACGTAGCTAGCCACGGATGTGACCACCATCAGGAGCAACGACACGAGAACTAGAGTCAGCAGATCGTGAGCCTTGACACCGTAGAGAAACTTCGCGAGCAGTGGCGTGGCTACGAACGAGCCCGCAATGCCGATCATCACTCCGACCAGGGAAAGCACGATTGCCTGCTGCAACACTAATCGCAGCACCTGCCCGCGTTGCGCTCCCAGCGCCATCCTCAGGCCAAGCTCGTGCCGCCGCTGTCCGACAGAGTACGAAATGACTCCATAGATTCCAATTACGGCAAGCAGCAGCGCGATCCCCGCAAACAGCTCGAATACCTCAGAAAGGAAGCGCCAGGGAGTGGCTGACTGCGAGACCGTTTGCTCCACCGTCGTGATTCCAAAAATCGCGGACTCGGGCGCGAGGCCCGCAATGACGAGCCGCATGCTCTGCATCAGCGCTCTCGGGTCTGCGTGCGTGCGGACGATGATGCTCTTGTGAACGCGCGCTTCCGTCCAGCCAGGATAAATTCGCGATGACAACTGCTGATACGGAACAAAAGCTTCGGGTTCGGCGGGCTCGCTCAGAAAAGACTGCTTCACGTCTTGAACAATGCCGACGATCTGGCGCGGCTTCTCGTCGGGCGAGTCATCGAACTTGATCGCCTGCCCGATCGGATCCTGATTCGGCCAATAGCGTTTCGCCATCGCCTCGTTAATGACCACCACCCAGGCATTGCTGGCGGTGTCGTGCTCGCTCACACCGCGACCTCGCACCATGGGGATTCGCATTATGGGAAAGTAGTCGGCACTGACTCCCTCCCGAAACACATTCGTCTTTTCAGCAGCGGTCGAAGCACTCTGGCCCGTAATCATGAATCCGGGCGAAGCATATTGAGCGCTATCCCCGGCGCCATCCAGCAGCGGAAGCCAGTCGATCAATGCGACGTCTTCGACGCCGGGAGTGCTGCGGAAGCGGTCGACGACCCGATCGCAGAACTGTCCCACGGGCGGCAGAATGAGGTTGAAGTCCGGATCGGTTGGCGGAGATGCATAGATGTATTTATCTCCGGTCAGACGAACTTGCGCAGTCAGAAGATGCTCGGAAGCGAAGCCCGGCGAAATCCGCAAGATGCGGCTGAGCGTGTTGATCATCAAGCCGGTACAAATCAGCAGGACGAAAGCCAGCGCAATCTCGGTGACCACCAGCATGTTTCGCGTGCGATGGCGCGAAAGTGTCGCGGTGCTGCGCCCACTCTCTTGCATGCACTCCGTGACGTTGGTTCGCACAGCGCGATATGCCGGGATCAGGCCGAAGGCGATTCCGGTCAATACACACGTACCGAAGGTGAAGAGCAAAACGCGCGAATCGAGAATCGACCCCGTTTCGCGGGGATACCAAACAGGAGCCCAGAAATTGAAAAGCTTGACGCCAAGAAATGCGAGAAGCAGACCGACCAAGCCCCCAATCAGCGAAAGCAGGACGCTTTCTGTGAGCAGTTGACGGATCAAGCTCCCGCGATTTGCTCCCAGCGCGACGCGGACTCCAACTTCCTTTCGTCGTCCATCGCCGCGAACCAGCAGCAGGTTGGCGACGTTCGCGCACGCAATCAGTAAGACCAGAGCCACGACTCCAAACAGCGTGTAGTAAATGTTGGTCCAGTTGCCAAACAGCCGCTTCTGCAAGGGGTCCACGCGCACTCCCAGATCTTTGTACGTCTCTGGAAAGGCCTCCGCGAGGTGTCGCTGCCTCACCTTCATCGCGGCCTGCGCCTGCTCTAGCGAAACACCGCGTTTCAGCTTTCCAACAGCTTCTTCCCACCGCACATCGCCGAAGCCGGAGTCCACAGTATCTGGCAGTCCGTGGATTATAAAGACGTCGGGAGTGCCGGTGCCGAACAGGTCGAAGCCCGGCTGCAGCACTGCCACAACTGGTCCGGACCCTGTATCTACAAAAATCGTCTGGCCAAGCACTTTGGGATCGCCACCGAAATGGCGCTTCCAGAACTCATAACTGATCAAAACTCCTGGGGATCCGCGCTGCTCGCTCAAGTCGTCATCAGGAATCGTTCCCATGAACGACTTAATTCCGAGTATCGCCAGAAGCCGCCATGTCATGTGCTGCACAGCAACCCGCTCGCCGAATCCGCCGCCGGACATCGCCACGATATCCGGGTGAGAAACGAACTCCAGTCGTTCGAAAACGTGGTTGTCGGCTCGCCAGTTGGCGACGTCGCTACCCGAAACTAGTCCGAAACCGCTTCCGTCTCTTGGGAAGACGTTCGACACGGCCACGAGCCGGTCCGCATCTGGATACGGAAGCGGGCGAAGAAGAACTCCATTGATGACGCTGAAAACCCCAGTGGTGGCGCCAATTCCGATAGCCAGCGTGAGAACTGCCGTCAGAGTGAAACCGGGAGTATTGCGCAGTCCACGGGCGGCGTAACGAAGATCCTGGGCGAGGGCTTCAATCGCATCCGTCATGAGGCTGTTGTGAGGAGTCACCTTGACGATCCGCAGAATGACTAAGTCTACACCGGGACGAGAGGTGTAAAGAGCTCCCGACGGCATGGTGTTGTTAATAGGCCTTGGCACAAGCTTGCGCTTTTACTTCGCCTTTTTCTGCGTCAACGGGCTGCTACTTGTAGTGGATCATCCTTAGCACCCGACCGTCCGCCTTCGACAGTTTCACCTCCGCAGTGCCGCCAACGCAGTAGGTCGTCACGCCGCCTTTGCCGTCCGAGCAGTGCAGAGTGCCATCTACCGTCCAGACACCATGCTCTAGTGTCGCTTTGAATGGTCGTTCCGATTCGATTTTGTCTTTCCCGTATACCGGAATCAGCACGGCCTCAGCGACCTTGATTGCCGTCGTCGAATCGGGGACAAAGCCGTCTTTCGGCGTATGGGATTGGGCGTTTGCGGCGGTTAGCAAGATGACAATGCAGGATATGATTCGATGGGTTTTCATTGGCGTGACCTTGGCGCTGATTATGCACCAACCACTGAATCTCAGGTCAACTGGCGAGAACGTGCGCCGTGAAAAGCGCTGGACTTCAGCGGGTGCAACTCCCGCCCGGGAACTGGTTCGCTCCACCCGGAAGCAATCGAGGCGGCAGCGGAGGCAACAAAGCTGTCGGAGCCCTCGGTGTAAAGGGTCGCTTGGCGACTCCGCGAGCGTGCAGGCCGTAACGTGAGTGAACGCTGAGCAGGTCCCGAAAAAGTAGTTGCAGGAGCCGACCTTACGTTCTTAGGGGGAAGGCCGCTGGCAATGGAGACAGACGAGCGAACAAGCTCCATTGAACCTGCCGGGATATTGGCGACGGCATGTAGGCATAGGAGACCAGAGGCAACACGGGAAGCCCCAGCGGTGATTGCGGATGGGATCAGCCGGCAACTCGCGAGAGACAGGCCGGGCCGTGTGGGGTGACGGAGAGGTCCGCAGTACCGATGAAGCCGGGTAATGCCGGTGGAGGGAAGGGGCCTTAGTTAAAGACGAACGCAAGAAGCGACAAGGGACCGAGGGATTGGCGATGAGCCCAACAACTCCATTCAGGGTTCAGAAGTTGCAGACGGCGTTGCATGCAAAAGCGAAGGAATCGCCCAACTTTCGTTTCCACGCGCTGTACGACAAGGTGTATCGGAAAGATGTTCTGGCTTTTGCCTACGAACGCTGTAAAGCCAACGGCGGAGCAGCGGGAGTGGACAACCAGACATTCGAGAACATCGAAGCGTACGGCAGGAAACGGTGGTTGGACGAACTGGCGCAAGAGCTGAAAAGTCGAACCTATCAACCACTTCCTGTGCGGCGGGTCTACATACCCAAGCCGGATGGGAAGCAGAGACCGTTAGGCATACCGGCGGGACACAATTGGGTCCCGTGCGGAAGCTCACCACCGGCGTACTTGTCGAGAGGAATCTAAGATTCTGCGCCAACAGTTGGCAGCGGCTTACCCTTGGACCTCGACGGTTTCGGCTAGATGCCACCCACTCTCCAACGGTCAATTCTGACCAGTTTTCCGATGTCTGAGACTTGATACTGTGATCGCCAGAATGCTGGAGGTAGGGAACGGGATTGAGCACAGCCTGTCCGACCGGAGCGGTCCGAGAAGTCCACTGAAACCAGGTGCCCGAGTAAAATAGTTACGATCAAAACGGAGCGGAGGCACCACCTAGATCACCAGCCCATGGCTTCGCTAGCATAGAAGGGTCTCTGCAGTGAGAACACACATTTTCGTTGCGCTGTTGGCTTGCGTGGGGACATTGGCAGGCCCCGTTCCAGGGGATGCTGATTCCGACGTGGAAACGAAGATTCTTGCGATGCAGCATATGTGGGGTCAAGCCTACGTGAGCAAGGACCCAAAGGCCCTGGAGAGGATCCTTGACGACGCCTTCGTCAACGTAGACTCGGACGGCATATTGCAGACCAAGGCGGAGGTGGTGGCGGAGGTGAACACATCCACCGCAGTGCAGTTCTTGACGGAATCGATGGTGGTGCATTTGCACGGCAACGCGGCGATCGTTACCGGCGTTTTTGAAATCAAGGGAGTGGATCGCGGTAAACCTTATGCGCAGCGAGAACGTTTTGTGGACACATGGCTTTACAAGAATGGGCAGTGGGTCTCGATTGCGGGCCTGGTAACGCGGGTCGGGCAGTGAGACGGGCGAGCCTGTCCCGCATGCAGCCGCGGGGCCGTCCACGGCGGGGGCAAGCCTTATGAGAACAACCTTATGAGAACAATAAGACTGTTGTTGGTTTTGGTCTGCGCGACGTCACTGTCGGGTTCCGCCCAGGAGGCCGGCGAAAGCGACGCTGCCAAGGCCGTTCGCGTCCTGGAGGGCGACCGGGTTAAGGCGCAATCGCGCAATGACAACCATGTGCTGGACCTGATGTTCGACAATGCTCTGGTGTACATCGAATCCGGCAAATTGGTGACGAAGGGCGATTATCTGTTGCGGGTAAAATCCCCCAAGCCGCAACCGCAGCAAATCGTACCTGAAGCCATGACGGTGCGCACGCTGGAAAACACCGCCATCGTGGTTGGGACCTACCGCGAAACGGATGTGAAGGACGGAAAGTCCTCATCGAAGCGCTGGCGCTTTGTCGATACATGGGTGAAAAAGAAGGGGAGTTGGATGCTGGTCGCGTCGGCGGCCGTACCCCTATCGAAGTGAGCGGAGGAACTGCAAGATGGCGTTTGCAGGGATGAGTGTTAAAGAGATGTTACGAGAACAAGGATTTGTTTCGTCTCAATGTGGTTGTCGCAACCGATCTTCACATCGCTGACGAAGTTGTTTTGACCAGCACCACTGTTTCAGCATCGCCCGAGCGGCAGAGTCCAAACGCTCTGCCTCCGGAGTGCCAGCCAATGCTGAACTCCTTTGGCGCAACAGCTTAATTGTGGGCACCACGTCCCCGTGCCTAATCAGGCCCAGAGCCTCAATCGCGTTGGCGCGCTCGATGCTCCGCTCATTTTGATTCTGAGCCAAGAATTCGATCAGCGGTTGCTCCGCGGAAAGGTCGACATTGTAGAGGGAGTCAACCGCTGGGTATAACGACTCCCAACTGCGTGGAGCGTTTGTGAGCGGCTCACGAAAGCCCAAATGCCGGATCAGAATTGGAATCGCTCCGTCCTTCGGTAACCGCTCTATCAGGTGGAATGCTACGCGGGCGCAAAATTCCGTCTTGATGTCGCCGTGGTCCACGGCACTAACGGCTTCATCGGCGGATGCCATCTTGGGGCTTTCACAACCCTGAGCATTAGACGGCGGCGGAAAGGCGAGAGGTAGCAGTAACAGGGCGTACCGGACTACTTTATTAAGCCCAAACATGACGTGCCTCACGCTTTATTGGACACCAAGTGATTCCGCTTCGGCACGATTACCCGCGTTACTCGATTCTTGCGACTCCTTACAGCGACTGGCGGCTCCCGCTGAGAATGTAAGTCGCTGAAAAGACAAATACGCCTAGACTGTCACGGCAGAGGTCGCGAGTCCGAGTCTAGTCGTCCCCGCCATTCATTCTAAGCATTTATCGAATAGTCATTCCACTCCAGCTTACCCACAATTTCTGAAGGTGACGGGCCGGAAATCTGGCACCGCCAGTTGTTTTGGGTGTCCGACAAATTCCGGGCCTCGCCGCGACTGACTGCCTTCTATTTCGTTCCGAGGAAGCGCTCGACGATCTCCGGCAGCATCGGCTCGACGGCTAGCGTGTAGTGGGTGGTGTTCGACACGATTGCGAACTGGTTTGCGGGGCGCAGTGAGCCATCGCTCCCGGCATCGCGCTGGCCGCCTCCCAACGCCTTCCAGAACTCGACCATGTGTTCGGGCCGGATGCAGTCAGCGTCGGCAAAGACCAGCAGTGTGCGAGCCTGAAGCTTGGCGACGTCGGCGCTCCAGTCAAAGTTGCGCTTGGTCAGGTCACCGACCTTTCTGAAGAGGTTCGTCCAATCGACATCGGGATAGGCCTGCCCTAGCGGCGATGCCTTAACGCTACCGCCGAGCATGGCAGCGTTGGCCTCCAACTGATTGAAGGCCGCCACCACCTCCGGATAAGCTCCGTCCTGCCTCATCCTCGCGGCCATGAGCACGACCCGGTCGACCACGTCCGGATGGCGGATGGCGGTCTGCAGCGCGACGAAGGAGCCCAGCGAGTAGCCCATTACGTCGGCCTTGCCGAGGTTCAGATGGCCGATCAGAGCGGCAATGTCGTCGCCCAGCGTTTCACAGCGCAGTGGCCTGTCGGTGTCTGGCGTGCGCCCATGCGCCTGAAGATGGACGGCGATCACCTGCCGGCCCTTGGCCAGTTCGGCCAGATTGCTCCCGAAGCTGTCTGGGTTGATGCCCCCGTGAAGAAGAATGAGCGGCTTGCCGGCGCCATGCACGCTGTAAAAGATATGTTGGCCATTGACGTCGGCAAAATTCTCTTTTGACATAGTGGTGGTCTCCTTGGCTTGAACGGGAAGGGTCGGAGTCAGCACTGCGGTCGCTGTGGCAATCTTGAGGAAATCGCGTCTGTTCATACCGTCCTCACGTCGATCGTGTGTGTCATCGTCATCCCTTCCATACGCCGGTGGCTGCGGTGTGGTCATGATCTGCCTGCGAGCAACTCATCCAGCTGCGCGAACTGTTCGGGCAGGCCTTCCGCCGAACCGGCGAGGGCTTCGTCGAGGGCCGCTGTTGTGGGGTAGAGTTCGTGGAAGGTGACCAGCGTCTTGCCGGCATTTTCTTCGAACGTCACCGTGGTCACGGCGCCCTGGTCGCTTTCTTCGTTCGTCCAGACGAGGCGCTTGTGCGGCGTCACTTCTCTGTACGTGCCGAAGAACGCCATCGGTTGATCGAAGGCCGGATGGCGGAACACGAAACGATACGCGCCCCCGGTGCGCACATCCATGTCGCACGAGAGCATAGACATGCCCACCGACTTCGGAACCCACCAACGCTTGAACAATTCGGGTTTGCTCCACGCTTCGAAGACGATGTGCGCCGGGGCATTGAACGTTCGCGTCACGACCAGTTCGCGGTCGGACTTGCGTTCCACGGCGGTGCGGTTCATGGCGGCGGGACTACCTTGTTTTCCTTCGGGCATCTGCCTTCTCCTTTGATTTCAAGTGCTCGACAATCTTGTCCAGCGCGTCGAAGCGTGCGCTCCAGAGTTGGCGGTGCCGCTCGATCCAGGCGGCCTCTTCTTCCAGCGCGCGCATGCCAAGCCTGCAGGTTCTGACGCGCCCGGCCTTTTCAGTAGTGACGAGCGCTGCCCGCTCCAACACGCCAACATGCTTCTTCATGCCCGTGAGGGTCATATGGAACTTTCCGGCGAGGTCCGTGATCGAAGCGTCCGCGCGGCTGAGCTGCTCCAGCACGCCGCGCCGGGTCGCGTCCGACAGCGCGGCGAACGAAGCGTCGAGGCGGGTTTCGTTATACTGAACCATATGGTTCAGTGTATAGCAGATCGACTTGCGGCGTGCAAGAGGAAAAACCTATGTCAAGCACTTGCAAGGAATTGGCACACTGCGTCATGGTAGAAGTTGATCCCGTTACATCAGTAGTTCTCTCTCGTTCAGTACCATCCGAACCGGTTTGCTTTGTGCCAGCCTTTTGTTCGGCATCCCGCCTGAGCGTAAAGATCCAGCGTAGTGCGACTGTTGGCCTGACGTAGGAGCTGCTGTACCACCTTCACTTCTTCCTTTGTTCAGGGCGCGACGTTCTCGAACACCATCGGAGCGACTGAAACCGTTGCCGGTGGACGTAAATATACCTTGACAAGTATATGCTCGGTAGAGTATATATAGAGCATGGAATCTGTATTCGAAATCATTGCGGAGCCGAACCGCCGCGCCATACTGAGCCTCCTGGTCTCCTCACAACAGTCGGTGGGAGAGATCGAGCGTCAGCTTCATATGACGCAGCCGACCGTGTCCAAGCATCTGCGAGTGCTGCGCGACGCCGGTTTCGTTGAATCGACAGTGGACGCACAGCGCCGTTTCTATCGACTGAAACCCGAACCATTTCAGCAGGTGGATGCCTGGCTGGCACAGTTCCGTCGGTTCTGGTCCGCCCACGTAGATGCTCTCGAACGCCACCTTGATCGCATGGATAGGGATCGCATGGAACAGGAGCGCATGGGGCAACCTCCGCACGGATCAGCAACACCAAAGAAAAGCAAGACTAAGCAGAAACCGACGCGGCCCAAGCGCGAACGTGATAAAGGAGAAGCAAAATGAAAATCAAAGTGATGAGCGTATACGTGGATGACCAGAACAAGGCCCTGCGCTTCTATACGGAGGTACTGGGCTTTGCCAAGAAGGCCGATTTCAGCAATGGCCCCTATCGCTGGCTGACCGTGGCCTCGCCCGAGGAGCCGGACGGCACGGAACTTCAGCTGGCGCTGAACAACAACCCCCCGGCCAAAACGTATCAGCAGGCGATCTTTCAACAGAACCAGCCCGCGGTCATGTTCTTCACCGACGACGTCAAGGGCGACTACGAGCGCATCAAGGCTCGCGGCGCACAGTTCACCATGCCGCCCACCGACGTGCCCGGCTCGACCATTACAATGCTGAACGACACCTGCGGCAACCTCATTCAACTTACCCAGCTGAAGCGCTGGTAACGCTAATATTAAGGAGCAGAAGATGACCGACCTTCAGCAGTACACACCAGGTGCGGCCACTACCGTGCAGTTCTTCCGGTTGTGGTCCGATCGCGTAGATGGTCTCGAACGTCACCTCTCGGCCAACACGGGGGCGAAGGCAGCCGTCATCCTGGTGTTGATCGCATATCCGATCGGACGGATTGCGATTCCCGCCATACTCCATGGCATTA
>Ga0224561_1000071_pt1 | contig 13103 bp, 14 predicted proteins | sample CSU2metagenome_FD_180953 | JGI IMG/M metagenome (GOLD analysis project Ga0224561, IMG submission 180953) | Soil microbial communities from Bohemian Forest, Czech Republic - CSU2 | ecosystem: Environmental > Terrestrial > Soil > Temperate forest | place: Czech Republic: South Bohemian Region... | reverse complement strand
CAGCTCACCCGGGCATGCTCGACACCAAGCAGGGGGAACCCGCGCGAGTGCTCCCGTTGAAGCAGGAGTTGGTTGCGGGCGTGCGAACAATGCTTTGGTTGTTGTTCGGCGCAGTTTCGTTTGTTTTGCTCATTGCGTGTGCAAACATTGCCGGGCTATTACTGGCGCGGGCTGCTTCCCGCCAAAGCGAGTTTGCAATACGAGCGGCCCTAGGTGCAGCGCGGGGAAGGCTCATATCGCAGTTACTGGTGGAGAGCTTGTTTCTTGGGCTCGCGGGTGGAGCATTAGGCGTTGTGTTCGCGCGCTGGGGCCTTGCTGCGATCATGCGGACGACAGCACTCGATCTGCCGCGCACAGCGGAGATTCATCTCAACGGAGGAGTTCTCCTTTTTACGTTCGTGCTTTCTGTGCTAACCGGCGTAGCGTTTGGCCTTGCCCCATCACTTGGCGCGTCACGCGTGGATCTCACAACCGCACTGAAGTCTGGCCAAGACTCGGTCCACGCGAGGGGAATTGCGGGCTGGTTCAGTACGCGTGGCTTGCTCGTTTCAGGACAGGTGGCCTTGTCGATCGTTCTGCTGATCGGCGCAGCGCTGTTGATCGAGAGCCTGGTGCGCTTGAACCATGTCGAACCGGGCTTTGATGCTTCTAACCTGCTCACCATGCGAATCTCGCTCCCGCAGACGCGATACGACAGTGACCAGAAAGTCGGCGCCTTCCGTGAGGAACTGGTACAGCGCGTCGAAACGTTGCCCGGCGTGCGTAGCGCCGCAACCGTCTTCACAGTCCCGATGACAGGATTCGCAAGGCAGCCCGTGCAACCCGGCGACACGGCGCTTCTGCCGTTGAACAAGCGGCCTCTCGGCGTAGTCGAGTTCATAACCGCCGATTACTTCCGCACAATGGGAATCCCGCTGCGGGGCGGACGCGAGTTCACGGCACGCGATCGCGCTGGCTCGCAGGAAGTCACCATTATCAGCGAAGGCCTGGCGCGGAACCTGTGGCCGGAATTTCCCAAAGTGAATCCGATTGGATTGCACCTGCTGATCGGCGTCGCTACCAATCCGATAGAAATCGTCGGCATCGTCGGCGACATTCGGCAGAGTCTGGATGACGAGTACCGGCCCGGCTTCTATCGACCTGCTCTGCAAGGCGGCCCGCCATCTTTCATGCTTGTGGTGAAGACGGAACGCAACCCCCTCGGGTACGCCAACCCTGTCAGGCGCGAAGTGTTAGCGGTTGATGGCGATCAGCCGGTTTCCTCGGTGAAAACCATGGCCGCCATCATGGAAGAGCAGGAAGGACAGCGACGCCTTGTGCTTCTGTTGCTCGAAGTGTTTTCTGGCGCGGCATTGTTGCTTACGGCGATCGGGATCTACGGCACCCTCTCATATTGGGTGGTACAGCGTACTCGCGAGTTGGGGATCAGGCGGGCGCTGGGGGCGCAGACGGAGAATCTGTTAGCGCTGGTGGTCGGCAAGGGTATGCTCCTTACGGCGGCCGGAATAATCGTCGGCACAGCCTGCGCAATTGGACTTACGCGAGTGTTGCAAAAACTCCTTTTCCAGATAAGTCCGACGGACCCACTCACGTTCGCCGCGGTGGCCGCGGTCGTTTCGGGCTTGACGATCGCGGCATGCTATGTTCCGGCGCGCAGAGCCGCACGCATCGAGCCGATGAAGGCGCTACGGTCAGGGTAGAGCCTGGTGAACGAGATGCTGGCCGCGAAAATGAAGTCACCACGAATTTAGCTAAAGTCTCTTATGTTCCCAATAGGCTTCTGAGTACGTTGGAATTTGCGGCTGGTTACGCTCAATACTCTGATTGCAAGGCAGCTGTCGGACTCACCCCGGCGGCCGCCCACCCCGGTATTAGCGAGGCTGCTAGAGTCACTAGCAGGAGCAAGGTAGGAACCAAGAAAAATGTGAGCGGATCAATCGGCTGCACGCCGTAAAGAAATCCAGAAAAAAGGCGAGTCAACACGAGCGACCCGACAAGCCCAATAATTAATCCGACGCTTACGAGTCGAAGTCCTTCACTGAGGACCAAACCGACTATCCGGGTCTTTGATGCGCCGAGGGCGATGCGGACGCCGATCTCTGTTGTGCGTTGCTTTACGGAGTAAGCGAGTAGACCGTAAAATCCGACCATGGCTAGCAAGAGTGCTGCCGCTGCGAAAGCAATCACCAGGGTGGCCTGAAAACGTCGCTGTGCACTTGCCCTTGAAACGAGATCTGCCATAGTGTGAATGTCCACAAAAGCTAGATTCGGATCGATCGCCTTAAGCGTTGCACGTATGGTCCCGGTCACATCGTTTAGTGGAAGCACGGACTGTATTGCGAGATAGGCATGATCTGAGTCGAGTAACCATGATGAGTAGATTTCTGGTGCAGGAGATTCCTCCAAACTCGACTTTCGAACATCTCCGACCATACCTACAACGGTACTCCAGGGGCCAGCCGGTCTTCCGCTGACTCGCCGCCCTATCGGATCGTCACCTGCAAGGTATTTTCTTGCGAACGCTTGATTGACAACCACAGAGGCCCCGTCGCCCGAGTGATCGTGGTCAGGAAAGAACCGTCCCTCCACCAAAGGAATTCCCATGGTCGAGAAGTACTCTGGAGTAGCGGCATTCCATTCCACGATTTGATCTCTTTGGTTCTGATATCCCTCTACCCAGAATAGAACCTTCGTCTCAAAAATACTGAGCGGCAAGTCCTTCACAGCCCCAACCCTCTTGACCCCGGGAATCCTTCCGATCCTCTGAATGAGATTAGAAAAGAACGCTAGGCGTTGTGCCTGTTGGCTGTAGCGGTCATCAAGTTGAACCTGCAGAACGATGCTGGATGGAGCGAATCCTGTCTTGAGAGACTGAATCTTCAAATAGCTTCTCAGGAGCAAGCTGGCACCTGCCAACATTACAAAGACGAAGGCTACCTGAGCGACGACTAAACCTCTCCGCGCACGATTTCGGGTTCCGACCGAGCCTCGATTGCCGCCCGTTTTCAAGAAGCCCACGAGGTCAGCGCGGGAGACGGTCCACGCGGGCAAGATGCCAATCAATAAAGTCGTGAACAGTGTCATTGAGAAGCTGAAGAGCAACACGGGGACATTGAGAGAAGTTTCCTTCAAGTTCGGAATATCGCCAGGATTCATGTAAACGAGAGCGCGCATCAGAACATATGCGAGAGCAACTCCGACTGCCCCAGCCACAATTCCCAGCACTAGGGCCTCGGTGAGCAACTGTCGGACTATCCGAGATCGTGCAGCCCCTAGCGAGACTCTGACACCCAGTTCATGTGTCCGGCTGGCAGCCTTTGCAAGAAGTAGATTGGCGACACTGCCACATGCGATTAACAAAACGAAAAGTGCCGCACCCAAAAGCAGGTACACCAGATGTCGGACAGGACCAAGTGTGCTGTCATCAAAGCTTTTCACGAATGCACCGCAGCCGCGCATGTACCCATGATGCAGAGCGTCAAGCTGAGACATTATGACCGTCATCTCGGCTTGGGCTTCAGGCACAGAGACACCCACCTTCAGGCGTGCAATCGCGTATCCATTCGAGTTATCCCGGTCCGCTTTCTGTTGCGGAGACAATGCGATCGGAACCCAAATCTGAGTATTCCGAATGCTGGCATCTCCATAGGCGAGATCGGTCTTGTGCGGATATTGCAATGCGGGTGGCATAACGCCAATGATGCGGTATGCCTGTCCATCCAATAGAAGCGATTTGCCGATGGTACCTGCAGTGCCTCCGAACATTGATTGCCACAAGGCATGGCTAATTACGACGACATTGTTATGACCTGGCTGGTCATCGTCTGGAGCGATCGTACGGCCAAGTTCAGGGCGGGATTGCAGGGTAGAGAAAAAATTAGAATCTACCTGAGCTCCTCCAATCCTTTCGACCGTATTTGCCAGGGAAAGACTGTAGCTGGCCTGTACGAACACCGTCATATCCGAGAAGGACCGACTTTGCCGCTTTAAGTCGAAGAAATCTGCATTGGTCGGGCTCCACAGCTCGGATGGCGTATTGAACCGGACATTAGGCGTATAAAGGTAAACTAAGCGCGAGGTATCTCCGTACGGTAGCGATCGAAACAGCACCGCATCCATGACGCTAAAGACCGCAGTCGACGTACCAATTCCGAGGGCGGCCGTTAGGACGGCAACAAATGTGAAGGTGGCGCACTTCGAAAACATCCGCACGGCGTGGCCAGCGTCCTGTAACAGATCTCGCATTCTTCTGTATCCCGAGGGAAAGATTATACGCGTGTCACGTTGGAGAAAGTGCCTACCGCACGTGCGTTACGGGTGCTTGCCGTAGTTTACGATCCACTCCGGCGGCTCAGGCTCCAGTCTGCCGTTCACTTTCACTCCTCGTTCAGCGGCCCAGCGATATCCCCACATCCACCCGTACTTCGTAATGTATGTGTCGGGAATCTGGTAAGCAGGATCTGCCTGTGCTCGGTTCAGAGAGACGAACTTGTACTGCTTCTTCTCAAACAGCGCGAGCAGTTGCCCGATCGTATCTGCGTTTAGGCGATTGTCGTGCAACAGCATGATTTGGGGGGGCTCGTAGCCGAGAACCTGCTTGCTCAGGCCTGCATAGTAGTCAATTTCAGCGCTCGTATAGGAGAGGTATTCCATACGGAGCTTCTTTGCCGAAGAGTCGTGCGCAGCGAGCATTGGAACGTAGGCGGCATTGAAAAGGTAGTCCGAGTTGTCGATGGTGCACATTGCCACACGATAGCCGCGGTGGGTGAGGAACGCGGCGACCTCGTCGCGCTTCTGTTCAGTCTCGCCGGTGTGATTCATGGGAAAACGGAAGAACTCCGGTTTCTTACACACTTGTTCCATCAGCGGCACGAAGCCGGTTTCGCCCTTAATGATCTCGTCTTCCAATTCCGTAAGCGAGAGTTGATTCGCGTCCTGGTGCGAGTAGGTGTGATTGCCCAGATCGAAGTTGCCCCTAGTCCAGTTTCTGAGTATCTCGATCGCTGCGGTGCGGCCAAGATCTTCGACGCCTTTCTGGACGACGAAGCCTGTGACAGGAGCGTGATGAAGCCTCAGCGCGGACAATATCTTCCGATTGACCTCTTTGGCTACGACGGCATCTGAGGAGGACACTGCTTCGGCGCTCACATAGGGCAGATCGTCCACTGTGATCGCCACTGTTCGGTTCTGAGCGAATGCGCTCGACGACCAAAGCAAACTTAGCAGGATTGAAAGGCCGACAAGTGTGAGACGGTCCATATTGAATACTTAACAGACATCCGCCGCTGAGGCCAGTGAGAGCGAATGTGCGTGGATAGGCGCGTTCGGGAAAAGTGGCTGCACACCTGACTTCGATCTTCGATCGAAGGAGCGGCGCCATCATTCCTGGGTCGTCGGTAACCCGGAACCTGAACAAGACCATAAAAAATAGCCCGAGGCGCGTGCGGGGCCACCTTCGGCCTGTGCTGCACAAATGAAAGCTGCCAGAACTGCCGTGGACAACTGGCTGAAAGAAGTGACGCCAGTTCGGCTAAGGTAACTGAGCAAACTCACTCAGGTGGCGACGGTAGTTACGAATCGTGCTTTCGGCGAATCCACGTTCACTGCCCAAATACTCAGCAAATCCCGGGACCGTTGATTCCAACGGAAACGGGCGTCGCCGGCGATTGCGAATTACCGGCTCGTTACAGGCAAGCTGCAGCAGCTGTCGTACGCCACACTCAGCATCGATTGTGTGCTTGCGTATCGCAACTAGTTGTGAAGGGACTGACGCTGGGAATCAACGTCAGCGGCATGCACTACGACAAGAATCTGCAGTTTCTTTTCGCTGGGACAAGGCGGATATTTCAGTCCTCAGGAATACGGTGTCGCCTCCATCCAGATCTCTTACTTCGCGCGTCATCAACGCTTCGAGTACCGAATCCGCGTCAGCGGTGGCGTTCAGTACATTTCCCAAGACGCCTCGCCGTTCTATCCGACGTCCGCGGGTGCGGCAGTTCCGAATCAAGGTTTCTACGCCTCTCAGGTGCACACCGGACCTAATTATGACGCTGATATGCGCCTGGGATATCGCGTCTCGCCGCACGCCTATTGTGAGATCTTCGCTACCGCCAACAACGCTCGCAACTACACATACCAGGCAGCCGGGTTCTCGCTCAAATTCCTTATCCGTCGCTTGCCGACGGATACTGACCTGCACCCCAGATCAATTCCCAACTGGCAAGGAAGTCCGCCGTTCGGAATCGAGTAAAGGCGAGCCCAAGAACGGGAGAGTGACGGTACCCCTCTTCGCGCTGTAGCCTCGGCAGTTGCTGCTGCACGATGATTTCCTTAATTTCTCTGGAAAAACATTCGTGCCGCCGCTGCATCCCAAGCGAGAAACGGGGGCGAGACCCCGCCCAATCCATCGACTCCGGGAGGCCGTTTCTCGGCCGTGATATCACATTTGGGTTCGTTGAGCGGATAACGGGCGCCGGATATCGCGACTCCTGCGACATAACCTTCGTAACTGTTCTTCAATGCCTGTGCCGCGTTCCAATGGATAGGAATCCAGCATTGGAATCCTTGCCATGAATACTTTGGGGCTGTGCGCCGCTGTCCAATTGAGTCTCGCCTTCGGACTCGCAGCACTACTTTGGCCAGCTAAATTCATCCCCCTCTTCGAAATCCTGATGTTCCCTTGGGCGGCCAGCAGCCGTGCGATTCGCGCCAACGGCATTGCTGCCATTGGGCTTTCGCTCCTGCTTGTCGCCCTCCGGTTTACTGGCTATCGCTGACAGGGAGCGCACGGCCGCACAACCGATCCCGAGGTTGTCGGCGTCTTCATGAAAAGATTTCCGATCCCGTCTTCGAAGACATGCGTCATTAAATCCAACCGGAATCTGGAGAAGCACGTTTATAGCTTTTTCCAGTCTGTCAGCGACATCAATTCGTCCAAGATGTCCTGCAATCTCTGAAGCCGGCGTTCGTGATCCCCCGCTGCGCCGGATAGCTTTTTCTTGCCGCCATGCAAGTACTGGCGGTTCGCCTCGCTGATTTGCGCGATTTCCTTTCGCAATTTCACGATACGTTCTTTGACCGGATTCTGCATGGCGATAGGCTAGCATCGCAACCCGGTGCATCGCAGCCGCAAGGCTAAGTTTTCGATCATTGACCGGGGTCGCGAGTGCAATCGCCCGGTTGCGACATCCAAGAGTTCTGGACGCAAACGACGCAAGGAGTTCCCCGCGATCACCAGAATCTGGCATGGCGCAACCCCCGCAGCCAAGAGCGACGAGTGCCTGAACCTGATGCGCACCGTCGCCATACCCGATTACCGCTCGACCCGCGGCAAGACGGGTGCATATGCGCTGCGTCGTATCCAGTAGCGGAGACGCAATCCCCGTGCCGTTATAATGCTGCCTTGCTCACTAGACTTGTCTTCGAAAACCTTCGCGATAGACCTGTATGAACGATCTTAAGCATGCTGGCCATAGGGGTCGAGGTCACGATGATCCTGACGCTGGTCGGCATCAGTTATGGAACCCTGGACGAGGCGGCCGAGCATCGACCGGGAGCAGGTTGTCACAGACCGCCGCAGCGGGACAATCGGAACTAAGACGCAAAAAAAGCCGAACTCTTGGGGAGTTCGGCGTTGAAGGTATATCGATGCAACAAGGTAACGAATCGGCCTTGAGCGTCCCGAATGGCGGGAGACTTCGCCATTAACTCATGACCGCAGTTTGTCCAGTCCTGACTCAAACAACATATCCCTTGCCAATTTCGGTGACTGTTCACTTTTGCACACTCCAATCAGCACCACCTGAGTGACACTGTAGAGGATCGGAGTAGTGTCGCCATGATCCAAACCGAAACAGTAGCTTCGCACCGGGTCTTACTCGTCGATGACGACGAAGTCATCCGCACCATGATGACCCTAACGCTTGTACACAAGGGCTTCGAGGTGGTCGCTACCGCCAACGTGACTGAGGCTTTGAGACTGATCACGACGGCGAGCTTCGATGTACTGATCACTGATCTCCACATGCCGAACCCCAGCGACGGTTTTGCGGTGATTACTGCGATGCGCCACATTCAACCGAAGGCACTTACACTGCTGGTTAGCGGCTACCCCGACGTGAAGAGTGCTATGGACGCGATCCTTCTGGAGGCGGACGAAGTCATCGTGAAACCATTCGAGACGAAGACCCTCGCTGATCTCGTCCACAGTAAGCTACTCAGTCGCAAACCTACGATCTCTATGCCAAAGGAAAGAGTGGCGGGAATATTGCAGCGTTGTACCGGCGAGATCATCGAAGGCTGGTTGGCTAAGGTAAAAAAGAACAAAGAACTTAGCCGCGTTGCTCTCAGCGACCAAGAGCGCAAGGGATACCTTCCGAAGCTGATCGAAGACCTGATCTTGCGTCTGAGAGCGCCCAATATCCCCGGAGAAGAGAGCGATTCCATCTGTTCTACCGCTGCTGTAGCCCACGGGCAGATGCGAAGGTTACAAGGTTATACTCCTGCGATGCTGGTGCACGACTCACGAATCCTTCAAGTGACCCTGTTCGGGACGTTGCAAAAGAATCTAAGTGTTCTGGATTTCAGCTTGCTTCTACCGGATGTCATGACCATTGCGGATGAAGCGGATTCGCAGTTGACACAGGCGATGGAGAGCTACATGGGCGTCGCGCAGAAGCCAGCAGCGGCGTAGCTGCAACCGATATGCCTTGCCGCTCATTCAAAGGTCGAATTAATACACCTGCAACTGGGCGATTGCAGGCAACAACCGACTAGACGAAAAAGCGTTCGTTATAAACAGATCGGCAGATTTCAATGCCTGCTCCGGGATGTTCTGTTAGCTATTGCCGTTCAATGACAGTCTGTTCAAGACTGCACACTCGTGCAATCAATCTTTTGGTGTCTCGGCACAGGAGTGACCGCTTCTTCACGATAACCATCAAATGTGTTCAAAAGTGAATACCTGCGCCTGACGGTTCTGGTGCACTATCTATGCGACACATCCCCCGCGGTGGGAACTCGTTACTATGTCGTTCCCGCCGAACCACCGTCCGGCCACAGGCATTTGACGGACGGAACAACAGATGTGGAGCAACCGAATCAGAAGGAAGAAGGTGATCTTGCCATGGAGAGGTCTATCGATCCACGACTGAAGCTTACGCTCTCGATGTTACGTGATCTTGTCAATAAACTGGCCGTTATCAGCGGCCACTGCGATCTTTTGAGCGACCATTTGAAGGACGGTTCGCAATGCGCCCAACGAGTGAGTGCGGTTCAGGATATAGCCCGAGAGATGGCCAAGGATTTGGACGAATACTATCACCAACTGTTGGAATCGCGAAGCACGGGAATCGAAGAACTCGATGTCGCCTAAGCCGAATGAATTGTTGGTCGCGGACAAATGTCGTCGGTGTTCAATCTTCCCGCTTGCGAACAATTTGCCGGAAGGCAAGCTAACGAAAAATCCGTGGTTAAGCTCAACGTCCAGCCGGAGGAACAAGTCATGACCAAGCTCGATCAAGTCAAAATCACGCCTCGCGATCAGCACGTCTTGAATTTGCTAGTGCAGGGTTGCAGTAATAAAGAAATTGGAGACGCGCTAAACATCAGTCCACGTACTGTAAAACAACACCTGCACAGGCTATTTTGTCGAGCCAGAATCCTCGATGGACGCAAACGCGTGAAGCTGGCTCGTTATTTTTATGAAGGAGAAACGGCAGTCATGACGCTATGCAACGGTCTCAACCCAACGGAAAGTCGGATTTCGATTCTAGTCTGGGAAGGCCGAACCAATCGCGAGATCGGCAAAATCATCGGCACCAGCGAACAGATGATTAAGAACCATTTGCGCCGTGCATTTGACAAGCTGGGAGTCTGGAGTCGGCTGGAACTGGCAATTTACGTGGCCAACCATGGCGAAAAGGATCGACTTCACAAGACCGAGCGCTGTAACTCCTTGGGCACGCTGGATCGATCTGTACCTACCGTCGCATGACTTGATCTCCAGTGACCGGGTCGGGGTATGCGATCTCGGATTTGAATCTCGGGGGACGCGAAAATCGCAAGTAGGAAGGCACGTCCTCAAGAGCCTTTCGAGTCGCAGATGCGGACATCAAGCCGAAGGTGATCCAAACGAAACAAAGAGCGGCGTCGCACAGGACAAGTGTCCAAGAGTGCATGCTAAGGATTCGGTGGATTCGAGGCGATTCGCATGGACCTGAAGCAGAACCAATTTGGGACCGACGATAGGAGGAAACATACACGCTACCAATTGAGCGTCCCTGTCCAACTTTCCATGACTGATCATCCGACTATACAAGGGCTGACCACTGAGATTAGCGAGGGAGGATTCGGAGCGACGATCAGTTCATCATTGGAGGTCGGTCATCGAATGTTTGTTACCCCAATCGGGTACAACGCGATGTTGGCCGTGGTTAGGTGGATTCGCGGGAGCGCATTCGGCTTCGAATTCCTAGAGCTACGCTCGGAGCAACAGCAGATGATCAGAGACCATTGCCGCAAGCTGCCTTTGCATTGCAGCAGCTAGGATTTCTAGCTCCTTTAAATGAAGGAGATCGCCAAAGCAGAGTGTTGAGCAGCAAGAATCCTGTCCGGGCGTGTACCGATAGTTCGCTTGATATGGCGAACGCTTCGGTGCGACGACGACTGTCATTCGCCAGGTACGCAATGTTCTCCCAAATAATTACCAGTGGGTCAGTCGAGAGCGGCGGCGGCGGAGCACCTCGTGGACAGGCGACGTTACAGCGCAGGTCGAAGAAGCGAAGCAATCGTACGAAAGCGCAATACAGCGAGATGCAAACAACGTATCTTCCAAAGAAAAAGTTCGACGGATTTGTAGCGGAATGAAATCGACAAGGTTCTGAATTCGGCTAATCCCGCGACCGTCTCCGTCGATGATATTCGCCGCCACTAATGCCGCCGAGATCAATTACAACAGTGACAATCAGAATCAGTAAATTGATGCCAGCTATAGGCTGTCGCGTATTCGCCATCCACGCATACACCAACGTGGTCAGGGGTAAGAACAAGAATCCGAGCACGGGCAATATCAGACCGTGGTACGCTCGTTCTAAATAATTCGAGAACAGGAACAACAATGCGAGTGCGATTCGAGGAAAGGCGAGAAAGACAATTAGCAGGAGGCAACCCACGAAATTCTCCTCGCGCATCGTACACTTTTCCTGTAGGCGACACAACGAAGTGTCTTGCGGAAAAGCCGAGCGAGGTCATGTCGTCTTCGGCGCCATTAGGGCTATTTCGCCGAACTGGCTACTAGATTGGAACTGCCAGTCTGGCCTGGATTGCCCGTCAAAACAAACGCCGCCCGGTAATAGGGATGGCGGTACTTCTGCCGGCCGTCCATTTGGACGTGGCGCAGAGCTTCCGCTTTGCTCAAGACCTCTTTCAGGTGTGTTATAGAACGCGACCATCAGCTGCTCCGTTGCTTCATCGTCAACGCTCCACAGACTTGCTATGACCGACGGAGAGCCTGCGTACATGAAGGCACGGCTCATAGCGATAACGTCGTCGCCACGGCTCCGGGTACCCATCACAGCTGCAACTGAATTACTTTTCAACATCTCACACCGTTTCTGTGAAACCAGTCTCGATTCTGCGCCTGCGCATGGTTGGTTCCTCAAACTGCAAGCCGATGCACACATCCTTGTCCTGCGAACTGGCGGCGATTCACGTAAGTTGCCTAAAACACGAGGTTTAGCAGGGGTTGTTTCGGCGGCGGGGATGGAACGGCACGTGCCGTCTTGACAACCGTGAGTAAAGTCGATTAATACAATAGACTTTATTGCATAAGCCGGGACCATGAAAATCTCGCAACCAGTGACATTATGCGCGCGATCTAGTTGCCCCCGGCACACTTGCCGCCAGGAAGGGGTCTGATTCCGGCAATCTGACCCTTGATGTTTCCCGGGTTTCCGCGACCTAGCAGCCTCTCGAGTGAGAACCGCGGATAAGTTTTTTCACCAATACAAGTAAGTTAATTATGTTGGTCGAGTACATTGACAGGGAACAAAGACGGGGTTCACGGAAGCGCGGCGAAAAATTGAAGAGGGCGGACCAGGTTCCTTCGATTGCGAAGGGTTTCTGTGGCGCTTCTGCGATTTGTTATTTGGCCAAAACTACAAAAGGAGAGGATTTGGATTTATGAAATCGATCAAGCACCTGCTTATCTTGGTCCTGACGCTGGCGGCACTTTCAGCCGGCGCCTGGGCACAAACCTCGGAGTCAACCGCACCGCCTCCAAAGAAAAAGCATAAACCTGCAGCAACGCAACCAGCCCAGGCCGTGACCGCGGCGGACATCCAGGAGTTGAAGGACGCCCTGGCAGCGCAGCAGCAGCAGATCCGGGAACTGCGCGAGGAACTGCATCGCAAGGATCAAGCGGTGCAACAAGCAGAAACCGCGGCAGCAGACGCCTCGGGGAAGGCCGATGCCGCGCAGGCTCAGGCAGCGCAACAGCAACAGGTGGTCACTCAGGCTGTGACGGCCGTGAGTGAGGTGAAGAGCGAGGTCGCCGACATCAAGACTACCGTGAACACCGGGGCGCTTGCTCTGCAGGAGACGCAGAAGACCATTGACGAGACATTTTCGAATCCGCTGTCGCTTCACTACAAGGGAATCAGCATTTCCACCACCGGCTTTGTAGCCGCCGAATTTATCCGGCGTTCGCGTGAGTTAGGCGCTGATATTACGACCCCGTTCAATTCGCTCACCCTGCCCGGCGCTTCGCAGAGCAATCTACCGGAGTTCTTCGGCACCGCCCGCCAATCGCGGCCTACGCTCTTTGTCACGGGCCGTTTGAAGAATGTGGAGCTTTCCAGCTACATATCGGCTGACTTCCTTTCTGCCGGCGTTACCTCCACGGCTACGCAGACCAACAGCTATACTCTCCGTCTCCGCCAGGCGTGGGCCCAGGCCAAGTTCGACAATGGCTGGAAGTTCCTCGGTGGCCAGATGTGGAGCCTGGTGACCGAAGGCAAGGCGGGAATCGCGCCCAGCGACGACATCGGCAGAGTGAACGATGCCCGGCCCATGACCATCGATCCGGGATACAACGTCGGGTTTAC
>Ga0224561_1000068_pt1 | contig 13468 bp, 9 predicted proteins | sample CSU2metagenome_FD_180953 | JGI IMG/M metagenome (GOLD analysis project Ga0224561, IMG submission 180953) | Soil microbial communities from Bohemian Forest, Czech Republic - CSU2 | ecosystem: Environmental > Terrestrial > Soil > Temperate forest | place: Czech Republic: South Bohemian Region... | reverse complement strand
GGCGGGAAGGGCTTAGCAGGAGAGAGAGATTCCGATCTGTTTCGCGAACTCCAGGTCGTTGGGAGTGAGCAGAGCTTCGTACCTCTTCGGCGTCACAGGGACCGTGCAGATGCGCGAGATTTCTGCTTCGATCTCTGCATCGACGAGCCGCAACAGCGTATTGATCTGATCAGAATTGAACATCGCTGTGTCCGGTCACCCATGATCGCGGCGTTTTGTTCCGCTCGCACTTGCAGATCGAGGGTGTACTCCTCACTCTGATTGCAGCTTACGTTTCGGCACAAGCGGGCGCAAGTAACCAAGGTCACGGCGCCGCTGTTTATGCCCGCGTATTGGGTGTTGAATCGCGCATCTGAGTTGCCTGGAAACTATTCTAAATATTCGCGTGGGGGGGCAGGGACCTCGGGGCCGGAGCCGGAGCCGGGGCTGGAGGAGTATGTGGGCTGGAATTTGTGGTGGCTGGAATTTGTGATGGTTTGAGGTTGTGGTGGCTTGATCTTTTGGGAAGGTTCCGCCTCGCTTCGCTTCGGCGGGGACCCTTCGACTTCGCTCAGGGCAGGCCCGCGGGGCGCCCGTGGCCACATGGCTTGGTTGTTTAACGAACCCAGCGGGCGGAGAGGGCACGCACGGGTTGGGCTATCGACTGAAAACGTATCAGCCGCACTTCATCTTTCCCTTTTATGGAAGCCAGCGGCATGAGGCCGCTCTCCATGATTTGGTTCGCGCTATCGACGGTCATCAGCGCTTCGGCGCAGGGTTTTACTTCGGAAGCGCCGTCATGCTGGTAAATGTGAACGGGGAGACGGTCCAATTCCGAGCGCTGGCCGGGACGCAGGTCCCATCCTGATTCGCTGAAAGATTGCGCCAGCAGCAGCGCGCACACAAACGCGGGATTACCCCACAGGTAGTCCTCGTGTTCAGGGTTGCCGGGCATTTCTTCGAAGGGAAATGATTCGCTGGGATCGGTTTCCTTGCCGTAGGGAAGACGAAGAAGAAAACGGGGAATGGCGAGGCCCACTGCGTTCGCTTCGGGAAGCGCTCGCATGGCGGTCCACGCGGATGCACTCTCGCTGTCGGCGGGCGCGGTCCAGTCACGGGCGTTGGGCGTCGCCGAAAAAGATTTGCCGCCCAGTAGAGCAGGGCTTGCTGCGGCCAGGAACGGAGCTGCAGCGGCGTGTGCAATCTTGGCCAAGCGTCCGAGCAGCTCCGCCTCGGCACGGGTCGCTGCGAAGGTGTAGTTTCCCACAATTGCGGCCCACGGCTCGCCGCCGGAGGAATTTATCGCGTCCTCGGCGAGGAGCCGGTGTGTGGACGTCGATCGCAGATCGGAGGATGACTTCAGATCGGCAGCTAATTCATCCTTCGACAAGTCGACGAGATAAAGTTTCAGCATTTCGTCCGTGTCGATCCGACGCACCAGCAGGAAGACTGCTCTCCACGCGGCTTCGAGCGCCTGGAATTCGGGGACATGCAGCAAGGCTCGCATCTGCGCGCCCAGGGCGCGATCGATGAGGCCGAGTATCTCCGACTGTTGCGGGTCGGGGACGGAGACGAGATGAGGTTCCGTGACTCGCCGCACGAACTTCTGCAAGTCGCTTTCAGCGGGGGCTCGCGTCTGCGCTCTGGCTTCGGTTTGTTCGATCATTTCGTCTAGCAAGCTGCCCAAAGCGAATGGCGAAGCTTGCGGAGTTGTTGGCTGCGCGGCTTCGTGAGGCTTGGCTGCGGGGCCGGGCCGACCGAGTTCTGCGGCTGCATCGGCGAACGTGGCTGGGTCTGCCAGGCGAGCTCGCATCTCGCGAAGCTTGCGGAACATGTCGACGCGTTCGAAGAGACGGTCGGGATGGAAATCATCCAGCTCGGAAAACTGCACGGTTGCGAGGTCGTCGTCCCCCAAGCGCAGCTTCAACGCGGGGCAAAGCGCCGCCAGTATGTCATCGAAGTTATCGCGATCCACCAGAGTTGGCTGGCGGGCCGGCAGCGGCCGCTTGCGTCCATGTCCGCTAAAATCACCCAGCAACAGAACTCGGAACGGCGTCTCGGGGACTGGTCGAGCCTGCGAGGTGTCTCCGTCGACGGCGATTTTGATTTCTCCGAAATTGAATGGCGGCATGGACGTTCTCCTTGGAGAATGCGCTTTCGGCAATCGATATCGAGCTTCGATTGCTAGCTTGCTTCGTTTATCTTGACTTGCTTCTATCGTTCACTGCGTCGGCTCTCGGCTTTCAGCGATCCGCCGGTTTGTTGCAGCAGCTTGCTCACCAGGGCCGTCCAGCCCGTCTGATGGCTGGCCCCGAGGCCTTGTCCGGTGTCGCCGTGGAAATATTCGTAGAAAAGAACGAGATCGCTCCAGTGGGGATCGCGGTGAAACTTTGGCATGGTTCCGTTTATGCCGCCGTTAACTGGGCGGTTGCCTTGTTCGTCCCGCAGGAAAATTCCGATGAGGCGACGCGAGATTTCGGCGGCCACTTCGGAAAGCGTGAGCCGGTTGCCGGAGCCAGAAGGAAACTCGATTTTGAAATCGTCGCCGAAATAGTGATGAAACTTTTGCAAAGATTCGATGAGCAAGTAGTTCACGGGAAACCACACGGGGCCGCGCCAATTCGAATTGCCGCCGAATAGTCCGGTGGAGGATTCCCCGGGCTCGTAGTCTACGCGGTGCTCCTTGCCGTCGAAGGAGATGCTGAAGGGATGATCGCGGTGATAGAGCGAGAGGGCGCGGATGCCATGGGGCGACAGAAATTCGTTTTCGTCGAGCATGATGTGCAGCATGCGGCGGAGCTGTGCGGCATCGACGATCGAGAGCAATCTTCTTTCTCCCATTCCGGAGGTCTGCATGCTGGCGACGTTCGCGGTGAGGTCCGGGCGGTTTGCGATGAACCACTCCATGCGGCGCTTGAAACCGGGGAGGCGCCGCATGAGGCCGGCCTCCAGGGTTTCGACGGCGAATAATGGGATCAATCCGACCATGGAACGAATCTTGACGGGAAAATGCCCGCCATCGGGGAACTTCAGCACATCGTAGAAAAATCCGTCGGTCTCGTCCCACAGGCCCCTGCCATCGTGGCCGAGATGATTCATGGCGTAGGCGATGTAGATGAAGTGCTCCCAGAATTTGCTGGCGACGTCTTCGTAGGCAGGATCTTGCGTGGCGAGCTCCATGGCGATGGCCAGCAAGTTCAGCGTGTACATGGCCATCCAGCTGGTGCCGTCGGATTGCTCGATGTGGCCGCCGGTGGGAAGAGGATCACTGCGGTTGAAGACTCCGATGTTGTCGAGGCCGAGAAAGCCGCCCTGGAAAATGTTCATGCCTTCGGCGTCTTTGCGGTTGACCCACCAGGTGAAATTCAAAAGAAGTTTGTGGAAGATGCGGACCAGAAATGCGCGGTCACCGCGGCGGTTGCGCTTTTTGTCGATCTTGTACACGCGCCAGGCGGCCCAGGCGTGGACCGGAGGATTCACATCTCCGAGGGCCCATTCGTAGGCAGGGAACTGGCCGTTGGGATGCATGTACCACTCGCGGAGGATGAGGACGAGTTGCTCTTTGGCGAAATCAGGATCGACCAACGCCAGGGAGACGCAGTGAAAAGCCAGGTCCCACGCGGCATACCAGGGATACTCCCACTTGTCGGGCATGGAAATAACGTCGGCATTGTAGAGGTGAGGCCAATCATGATTGCGGCCAGTGGCGCGTTCCGGCGGCGGAGGATTGCCGGGATCGCCCTCGAGCCACTCTCGGACGACGTAATGATAGAACTGTTTCGACCACAGCAGGCCGGCGAAACCCTGGCGCATCACGTTCTTGGCGTCGGGCGAGAGAGACTTCGGAATAATGGTGGCGTAGAAATCGTCGGCTTCCTGTTTGCGGGTGGCGAAGAGAGTGTCAAAGTTGGTGAAGGCTTCGGCTGGCTGCGGGAGGTCAAGATTCGTTAGGCGCAGCCGGAAAGTTACGGATTTTCCTGCAGGAATGTGCAGTGCGTAGTGAGCTGAGGCTTTGGTGCCAGCGGGTTCGGCGGCGACTGCCTGTTTGTTTCCGTGGACGATGTAATTGTTGATTGCGTCTTTTTTGTGCAGTCCGCTCTCGGGGGCGTTGAAGAGGCGCTGGCGGTTGGTTTCGTTTTCGGTGAATAGAAGTTCTGGGGAACCTTCGCAGTACAACCAATGTCTCACGCAGGCGGGATGGGTGAGTTCAATTGCCCCGGAAACTTCGCGCAGATTAGGACGAGGTTCGGGGTTGCCCCAGGACCAGGTGTTGCGGAACCAAACGGTTGGGAGCAGGCGGAGGGGCGCCGATTCGGGGCCGCGGTTCGCGACCGTGATCTTGATGAGGATGTCTTCGACATCGGCTTTCGCGTATTCGACGAACACATCGAAATAGCGGTCTTGGTCGAATACTCCGGTGTCGAGCAGTTCGTATTCCGCATCGTTTCTGCCGCGGCGGCGATTTTCTTCCAACAGCTGCGCGTACGGGAATGCAGCCTGGGGATATTTGTAGAGATACTTCATGTAGGAATGCGTGGGGGTGCTGTCGAGGTAGAAGTAACATTCTTTTACGTCCTCGCCGTGATTGCCTTCTTTTCCGGTGAGGCCGAAGAGTCGTTCTTTGAGGATGGGATCGCGCTCGTTCCACAGTGCGACCGCGAAGCAGATCAACTGGCGGCGATCGCAGATGCCGGCGAGGCCATCTTCATTCCAGCGGTAGGTTCGCGAGCGGGCGTGATCGTGGGGGAAATATTCCCAGGCGTTGCCGTCGGCGCTGTAATCTTCGCGCACCGTGCCCCAGGCGCGTTCGCTGAGGTAAGGTCCCCAGCGCTTCCAGTAGCGTTTGCGGTCGCGGTCTGCGGAGAGCCTGATCTCCTCGTTGGTCATAGAGGGCGTTGTTGGGGAGTGTTCGAGCTTGTCTCCGAGCGTGTTCAGAGTTTGTTCAGTCCGTCGAGAGCCGCAACTTTGTATGCCTCAGCCAGCGTCGGATAGTTGAAAACTGTGTCGCGGAAATATTCCAGCGTGCCGCCCAGGGACATCGCGGCCTGACCGATGTGCACGATCTCGGCGGCGCGGTCGCCGATCACATGCACGCCCAGGACCTTGAGAGTGTTGGGATCGAAGAGAAGTTTCAGCAAACCCTGGTCATCGCCGAGCATCTGGCCTTTGGCCAACTCGGCGTAGCGCGCCAGTCCGACTTCGTAGGGAATCTTTTCCTTCGTGAGTTGTTCTTCGGTGTGGCCGACCATGGAAATTTCGGGGATCGTATAAATGCCGTAGGGGATGAGATTAGGAATCATTTTGCCGGGCTTGCCGAACATGTGGCAACTGGCGAGGCGGCCTTGCTCCATGGAGGTGCTGGCGAGCGCGGGGAAACCGATGACGTCTCCGGCGGCGTAGATGTGGTCCACGCTGGTTTGGAAATTTTCGTTGACCACCATTTTGCCGCGGCCATCGGTCTGCAGTCCGGCGGCTTCGATCTCCAACTGATCACTGTTGGCCTGCCGGCCGACGGTGTAGAGAAGCCCCTGCCCATGGACGTTTTTTCCGCTTTCGAGGCGGGCGAAGACGCGGTCGCGTTCGGCGTCGAAGCCTACTGAAACTACCTTTTCGCCCAGGCGGAAAACGGTTCCGAGTTGACGCAGCTGGAAACCCAGGCTCTCCACAATTTCGCGATCCACGAAGTCGAGCAGGGTTGGGCGCTGATCGAGAAGAGTGACTTTCACTCCCAGGGCGGCGAACATGGAAGCGAATTCGAGCCCGATGATGCCGGCCCCGACCACTACAAGTTCGCGTGGGACCTCCTCCAGACCGTGGACCGCGTCGGAATCGAAGATGCGCTTGCCGTCCATGGGGATATCGACGCTGTGGGCGGGACGTGTGCCGCAGGCAATCATGATGTAATGACCGCGCAGAAGCTGCGATCCATCTTCGCTTTTGACTTCGACGGTGTGGGGATCGAGGAAACGGGCATTGCCCTCAAAGGTGGTGACCTGGTTGCGTCGAAGCTGGGCTGTAATGACTTCGATTTCGCGCGCCATGACGGCCTGCGCTCGAAACACCAGATCGGACATGGCGATACGATCTTTGAGGACGTAGTTGCGACCGTAGAAACTGCGCTGGCGAAAGCCGCTCAGGTAGAGGACGGCTTCGCGCAACGTTTTGCTGGGAATGGTTCCGGTGTGCACACAAACGCCGCCGATGGTTTTCTTGCGGTCAATGATGGCGACTTTTTTGCGCAGTTTGGCGGCGCAGATTGCGCTCTTCTGCCCCGCCGGACCGCTGCCGATCACTACCAAGTCGTACTCGTTGACGTCCATGAGGCGGGATTTCCTTTGTCATCCCGAAACTCAACGATTGTATCCGCATCTCGCGGGCTCGGGGCGCTCGCGAGCAATTTTTCATCGAAGCGTAACTTGACTTCAGTTCTGGAAGCGGAATGGCGGACGACTCGCCAATAGGATGCTGAATGGGCGTGCAAAGAGACGGTGAGAAACGAGCGGTGAGGTCACGCGCCGAGAACAAGCGCCGCCGGAGCTATGACAATCGTCTTCGCTTGTTAAAATCCACGCGAATTACCTGTGCGGGAGTTGCATACTGCCGGCGCGGCGCATTCGGCGATGAAGGCAGAGCTGCTTGACGGCCGCCGAACCACTCGCGGTACCAGGTTTCAGCGGTGAGTTTGTTTAACCAGATCAAGGGATCGCACTGGCTATAGTCCTCGCCGTTCGGTCCTGTCCTCGGAAAGAAGACGTGGATGGGCTGCTCACTCAGATACGTGAACTGGGCCTCGCCTGCGTGCTGCACCATGGGAGCGCCCATGCGCGCGTTAAGGGCTCGCTGAATTTCCGGAAAACGCGGGTTGTAGCTGTGCTGAGCGCCATCGAGGAAGTCCCTGATGATCGTATTGGTCTGAGGATCCTCGGCATCAATGATATCGAGCAGATCGTAATCTGCATGGATGTATTTGCCGTGACGCTGCACACAAAAGTAGTGGCGAGAGGCTGGGTCGATGTCGACGGAGTAACCGTTTCTTCCCAGCCCGGTCTGTTGATAATCCTGGGCCAGGTGCGCCGTGCGGAACTCGTCCCAATACTTCATGGCGTCGTTTGGTTTGTTGAATTTGCCGCAATGATGGTAGGGATCGGCCACCAGGCCGGCAATCTGATAGCGGGTGTCGGTGTCGTTGTTGGCGGTCTTCGCTTTGCACGAGATGGGTTTAGGAATGTAGTTGTCGTTGCCGAAGTTCTTCTCATCGGCCCATTGGAGAGACTTGGGGTTGGTCAGCCGGGCCAGCAGCCAAACATTTTTCTCTCGCGCTACGTCTTTGAAAACTTCGCGATCTTTGTCTCGCATGGGTCCCTCATGGCCGCCCTTCTGTGATCGGCGAATATTCTGTGCGGAACTATTTCGGTCTCGAAACCGGAACAATTACCACGAAGGACACGAGGGCACTCGAAAAAACCCTCCCCAGAAGGTCGTTTATGATGTTCGTGCCCTTCGTGGTCGACGACTTTTCTTTCCGTCGTCAAACTGGCGTGCTACCGCTCACTCGGAGACGAGAATGTCTTCGAACGGCGTAAACTTCGGGACGTTGAGGCTGATCCGTTTCGAGGTTGCCGGTGGAGCGGGGTACTTAGCCCACACCACGCGCTGCTCGCCCGGTTGCAGCGTGCCCCACCATTGGTCCAGGATTCTCTTGCCGTCGATGGTGAGAAAGTTGTATTTCTTGTTTCCCGCGGGGTCGATGTAGTAAATGTCGTCCCAGCCGAAGTCATAAGCCACGGGCTTTGCGCCCGTGTTCACGAAGCGCCATCTGGCTAACAGCGCGCCGCCGCTGACCCGCTTCACTTCGAGCACGTCGCAACGGAGATTGGGGTCGTTCGAGTACTGCGCGCTAGCGATCACGGAGCCAGGTTTGGCCTGAGGCGGCGCCGCAGCAGGAGCCGGATCAGGAGCGGCGACTTCGGGCGCGGCTGCCAGGGCTACGGAGCTGTCGGCTGAGGCAGGTTGGCTGGGGGCTGGCTGGGCAGAAACGTCTGCGGCCGCCTGCGACGCGGGCGTCGGCGTGTTGGCTTGCTGTTCGGGGGCAGACGCACTGGCGAGCAGGTCGATTCGATCGTTGCTTCCCTCAGTGGTCGCCACCATCATGAGGTACGCCCACGTCCCGGCGGTCTTCTGAGCCCTGACATACACCGTGCCCTTACCCTTCGGCCCGGAGATTGGCAGGGAAAGATCGGCGTCGCCGGCTCCGGGGGAAACGTTGATGGAGCCGCTTACCAGCCAGCCTTCGCTGATCGGAGCCCCCAGGCGTTGCGCCAGGAGTTGGCTCGACTGAGCCCTGGCGATGGCCTCTTTGGCCACATCGGAACTTCGCATGGCGCCCATAATCAAGGTGAAAATCCCGACCACGAAAATTGCTCCGCACAGGAACATGGCGGCCAGCAGCTTCTTCCAGTTTCTTCCCAGCCAGCTCCTGCCTTGGTTTGGCATGAGTGCCGGGGCGGGGGTGGTGGATTGCGGGATGCGGCTTGGCTGTGTCGACATAAGATCCTCCTCTAGTGATGAAATCGGACGCTGGTGTTGTCGCGCTGCCGTTTTTTTCGTCGCCCTGGTTGGGGCTCTATATTGATAACGCGCAAAGGCCAGAGCAAATGGCTCACGCTGGGTGAAATTATTTTTTGTGCCTTGCCGGGCAGGTCAGAACATCCGACCCATATGTTTGCTGTTCTTCCAGGTCTGCATGCCGCGGCGAGCCCAGTAACCGTCGGCAAACGCCTCAATGCTCGTCGCGAAGCTGGGGATCTGGGCCACGATCTTGCCGTAGGAGGGACCTATTACGGGCACATACTGCAGCACGGCGACCAATCCCTGGAAGACGGCGTCTTCGGCTGGATGATTACTGGTTCCATAGGCAATGATCGTGTCGATTTTGCCATGGATACCGTCGATCTTTTCGTCCCACTCCACCACCGTGTCGAACGCTTCTTGAAGAGCCTTCGGAGTCAGCCAGAGCAAGGGTTTCACATACTTGCTATATTTCTCGACCCCCTTCAGAGCCTCGCCGACCTGCTCCCAGTGGTCGGCGCTTTCTGTCAACTCTTTCAAGCCATCATGGCAGTTGCCCAGGTACTCCCGCAATTTTCCCTGATTTAGGTCGACGGCTTTCAGAAAACTGACGGCGCAGGAGGGAACGATCGACACCGAGCAGAATTGAGGGCCGACGAACGTGTCGGGACCGCCCGGGTAAAAGTCTGTATTGGTGTCGGTCCAGCAGCCATTGTTCTTGTCCAAGTGCTTGAAGGCATCCTCCAGACAGTGGACGTTCCCCCAGAAGGAAGTTGGGTTCCGGCCAGACTTGGCGGCCTTGTCGAGACTCTGCATGAGTTCCAAGTTCAAAAAGGCGTCAGTAACGTCTGATATGGCGTTGTAGGCCAGGTGGTAGATTTCGAATGCTTTATTCAGGAGGTTCAGTCCCTTATCTGCTCGCGGGAGGTTAATCCAGGCCGCATGGACGTCGGTCTGATCCACCTTTGCTTGAACTACGCCGTGATGATACTTGTTCATTGCTTGCCTCCACGTTTGTTGGTTCGAGCCTGCCGAGGGCGCACGCGAAAACCGACTCGCTGGCTAGCTTGGGCGCCTTCTTGCCGTCTTACGTCCGCACGTCCAAACTTCGACCTCTATCCAGTAACGCGAAGAAACTGCGGAAAAAGGTCCACACTTTTTTTGTATAAGGCGGGCGGCATGTACTATCGGTCGGGAATTGAAAGCGGAAACTTGGCTAAACTGGCCGCTGGTAAACGGGCCTTCGAGGTTACACCGTGTCGGGCGCAGTTTCTCCGCAGCACCGTCTCCAAAAGCTTCTCAAGAAGGGATTGAAGCATCATCGGGAGGGTCACATTGAGCTGGCTGAGGCGTGCTATCGCAAGATTCTGAACGTGGACCCGCTGTCTTCCGAAGCAAAGCAGATGTTGCGCTTATTGCAGGGGACGGGTGCAGGTCAAGAGTCGAGCCAGCCGATCAGTGCAATCTTCAGCGACGACGCGGGGATGCGCCCCGAGTCGGCACAAGCTCACCAGCATCTCGGCGAAGCGCAGGAGCGAGCTGGAGATCTGCAAGCTGCCGCGAAATCTTATCAGCGCGCTCTTGCGCTCAAGCCCGATTCTGCGGAGCTGCACTGCCACCTGGCGAGGGCCCTGTATCAAGGCGGGGCGCTGCAACCGGCGGCCGAGTTGTACCGGCGCGCCTTGGTGCTCGATCCGAAAAAGTATGAGATCTACAACGATCTTGGTCTCGCGCTCACCGATCTCGGAAACTTTGCGGCGGCTCTGGAAGTTTTCCGGCGCTCGCTGATAAATAATCCCCGCTCGGCTAAGACGATTGCCGGCCTGGGACGCCTTTTCGAACGTAAGGGTGATCTCATCTCTGCGGCGGAGGCTTACCGGGATGCGATCAAGCTGGACCCCAAGCTGCCCGGCGCTTATGTGGACTTGGGATTCGTGCTCTACGGACTGGGAGAGCTGAGCGAAGCCGCGGATTGTTTTGCTCGTTTGCGCGCGATGGAGCCGGACTCCGCCGAGGCGACTGTGAATTTGGGGCTGATCCATCTGTTGCAAGGAAATCTGGCGGCGGGATGGGGCGAATACGAATCGCGCTGGAAGGTTGGCGTTGGCGATGACCGAAAATTCTTGCAGCGCAGGTGGAAGGGCGAACCGCTCGGCGGCGAGCGCATTCTGCTTTATGCCGAACAAGGTTTAGGGGACACCATGCAGTTCGTGCGGTATGTTCCGCTGGTCGCGGAGCGAGGCGGAGAAGTGGTGCTGGAGGTTCAGCTGGCTCTGCATGGTCTGCTCGCGGCCACAGACGGGGCTTCGCGCGTGATTCGCCGCGGTGAGATGCTGCCGGAGTTTACGTGGCAGTGTCCACTGATGAGCCTGCCGTTGGCGCTGGGAACGGAACTGGATACGATTCCGGCGAGAGTTCCCTACATCGTTCCAGACGCGGCGAGAGTAGAGGCGTGGCGGGAGCGATTGCAGAAGAATACGCGGCGCATCGGGCTGGCCTGGGCCGGCAACCCGGAGCATCCGCGCGATCGCTTGCGTTCGATTTCACTGGAGCAGCTTGTGCCTCTGCTGAACGTTTCCGGGACAACTTTTTACTCATTACAGTTTGGCGCGGGAAGCGAGCAGATGAAACAGCTGCCGCCGGGCGTGCGGTTAATCGATCTGGGAGATGAGTTGAAAGACTTTGCCAACGCGGCGGCGATTGTCGCCAATCTCGACCTGGTGATTTCCATCGACAGCGCGGTTGCGCATCTGGCGGGCGCGCTGGGAAAGCCGGTATGGATCTTGCTGAACAAAGGCTGCGACTGGCGCTGGTTTTTGGAACGCGAGGATAGTCCGTGGTATCCAACCGTTCGGCTGTTTCGGCAAACCACTCCCGGGGAATGGCAGGAAGTGGTGAAGCGTATCGAGATTGCGCTGCGGCGGCCGGATGAAGCCTAGCGCGGCGGCGAACACTGCGCTCACGAAAACGCTATTATGGCGGATCCCAGTGGCCGATGAGGCCGATGTTGAAAGGGGAGAAACTCAGGTTCCCTGATTGCAACGAGCCATAGTCGGGCGGACCGCCCGGCCTGGGGGTGGGGCCGACGCTGAGGGAACTGGAGAAGATGAGAGAGATCTGAGTGGTGATGTGAAGCTCGATCTGCGCCTGCAGTGCGGCACTTAGCGCGTTGTTTGGAGACAGGTTCAACTGTGGTCCAACGCTACCTTCGATATCGGGCTTGATCAGGCCCCAATTCCGTTTGAGGTGCAAGTTAATCAGCGAGAACGCCGCCGATCTGGTGAGCTGGTTGTTGGGGTCCGGGGACATTTGCAGGCTGATGCTAGGCTCGTGGAGCAACAAGTCGAGTTCAGTATCGTCGGACCCGAACTTGAAGGCATTCAGGTTTCGATAGATGAGGGTGACGGTGTAGGTCGCAGGATTTGTCCCCCTGGGAGCGTTGGCGGTGATACCGGTCGCAATGTCGGCGGCAAGGTGAGCGGAGTCGTCGTCACCCTTCTTGGCAGCAGCGCCTCCTGAGCTTCCGTTTATCGAGATGGGGTCAGGCGCGGTCAATGAGCGAGTCTGCCAGTAATATTTGGACCACAACGCTGGGCTGAGGTTGGCGGGCGCTTGCGTAACGGCACACACACTCATAATGGCGAACTGTTGATCATCGGGCAACATGCGCACGAGACCATCGAAATCTCCGGGGGGCTGGGATTGCAGGGCTCCGATGCCGGCTCGCAACCGAGGGATGTTGACGCCGCTGGCGCGCGGCGCAAACAGAGAGATCCCGTCGAGACGGCTGGAGCTCTTGATACGCCACAGCTCGTCGAGCATGTCAGGCATGCTCATGCCGTTCAGAATCTCGCAGGCCTTCTGCCAATCGGGTTGCGACCTCCAGGTGAGTGAGCGTTGAATCTGTTCGTGTAAATCCTGAAGTTTCGGATCATCGAGAGAACCCATACTGCTACCTCTGCGCGGGAAACTTCTTTCTGCCAGAATCGATTCTCGACTCTTAGAGCGGGCACGATTCTACACCCATCCCATGGTTCGGAAGGTTGTGAAACGCTTTCGCGGGCCAGCGGTGTGGTTGTTTCCTGGTTCTTCCTGGAGCTGTCATTTCGTGTTTCATTCGCTTTGTCCCGGGAGCGGGCGACGGGGGTGAAAATTGTTTCACAATTTGACGCGATAGTGGAAATGGAGTACCGTTTGTTGCGAGTTTGGGTGTTCAAAACAAGATTCCGGTTGCAGAGCTTACTGCTCCCAGAATGGCGCATCGGGCGGCGGCCCGGAGCGAAAAAGCGGAAACGAGGGTATAGTATACGCGTGCTGGCTGCCGGAACAGAGATTGCGGCTGAAGTGAAGTCGCTATTTGCGCTCCGCGGAGGAGTTGAAGAGAAGTGGCCCTTCGGTTGCTCCATGATGGGAGGGTGGAGTGAGAGGTTGATCGCTTTGCAACGTCGGCCCCCTAAGATGCACTATCGATGTAGTTCATCGATGTAGTTCAAGGATCGTTCTTTCTAAGCAGCCCAAAGTCGCGCAGTTTAGATCGTAGAGAAAATTCTAATCTGCTCCATCGACCCCAGGATGGAGTTCAGAGTGGCGAGTAGAATTTCCCCCCAAGGAGATTTCGCCGGGTTTCATCGTCGCTTTCAAGAGATGGTGGCTTGCAAAACATGGCATCTAATCCCACGAAGATAGGGAAGTACGACGTCGAGGGCGTTATTGGCCGCGGCGGCATGGGAGTGGTGTACAAGGCGGTCGATTCCCAGATCGGCCGTTACGTCGCGATCAAAATGATCACCAGCGACGGAGATGAGAGCCTGATCGCACGCTTCAAATCAGAAGCCAGGTCCACGGGATCGCTGCAGTGTCCGAACATCGTAACTGTCTATGACGTCGGCGAGCAGGACGGCAATCCATACCTGGTGATGAA
>Ga0224561_1000066_pt1 | contig 13705 bp, 15 predicted proteins | sample CSU2metagenome_FD_180953 | JGI IMG/M metagenome (GOLD analysis project Ga0224561, IMG submission 180953) | Soil microbial communities from Bohemian Forest, Czech Republic - CSU2 | ecosystem: Environmental > Terrestrial > Soil > Temperate forest | place: Czech Republic: South Bohemian Region... | reverse complement strand
CCGCAGCTGGCGCCTCCGGTCGGTCCGGGCGGGGCACAGCCACTTCCCGGATCCGCATCGATCTAGCTGGCGGTGGACTTGCCGTTGATTCCGCTTTTAGTCTTGGAGCGAAGCGGACCGTCTATTTTCTTTTCGGCCATTTTCTTGGCCTTCGTCCGCGCCTTGCGGCGCATTTTCGCCATCCACTCCCGGGAATACATGGTGCCGCGGCATTTGGGCGAGCCGCAGTGACAGGGCGCGGGGCCCTCGTCGTCGTAAAGGTTGTAGTCCCACAGTAGTTCCTCGCCGGCCGCGATGTTTCGAATCGCGAAAATCCATACACGGTTCTTGATCTCATCGATTTCGCAATTCGGATCGCAGGAATGATTCAGGAAGGCGCCCAGGCCTTCGCCGTCGATCACGGTCTTGCCATCTTCCAGTCCGTACAAGTACGTGCGGGACGCGCCGTCGTAGAGGCGATTGGCCTCTTCGGGCGTGATGCGCGGGCCCGCGTATTCCACTACGCGGGCTCCCTTGCGAATGGGACGAGTGGTGTAAACACCAGCCGAATGAATGGGGGAAGGACGGACAACCAGAGCCATGAACTAATTTCGCATGAGTTGGCGGTTTCGGGGAACAGCATTTTCAGGCTTCACATCGCCTGGCCGTGCCTGGCCGCTTGAGGGCGCCCTTCGTGGTAGACTTCCGCTCGCAAATGAAACTTATCCGAAGTTGAAGGCCGGGGGAATCATGCGATCCAGAATTCACGCCGCCGTTGGGATGATGGTCGTTTTGCTGCTCTGCGGATTGTCACTGCCGGAGAGTTCCACGGCACAGAGCTCGAACTCGAACGCCACAAAAGCCGATGCCAGCAATGTCGAGAACAAACGGGCGGCGTATTGCACAAAGACCGGCGGATTGGTGGAGTACCGCAAACCGTATTACAACACCAATTCTGACCCGAGCCAGTGGCTTGTGCTGGCGGGGGGCGAGGGCTTCTGCCAGTACACGAGAAAGTCCGATGGTTCGCGCATTCACATTTCCCTGAGTTCGCTCTACGCCAGGGAGCCCAGCCTGGCCGTGCTGGCCTACTACGCGAAAGTCCAGTGGAACCAGCAAGGCAATGGCAACCCGGCATCGTTCTATTGCACGCAACTCGGAGGCTCCGACTCGTTCGGTGGAGTGAATCCGTTTGGTGGAGGCTGGGTGAAGTTCGGCGCGATCGACGAGGTTCTTGAAGCTTGCGTATTTCCCGACAACTCGACCATCGACTCGTGGGGGCTGCTCTACCACTCCGTCAATATTATTCGCGGAAAGAATCTGGCGTATGTGCTGAAGTTTAAGAACCCTTACGCAGCGGAGGCGAAGGAGTAAGAATGCTCTAAGTAGTGTTTGGCGCGGACGCTCACGGTTCCGGGTCGGACACGGAGCTGCCGAAGCCCATTTTCCGGGCGTAGTCCTGCATCTGCTCCAGCGCCTGTTTTGCGTTTTCCAACTCGCTGCGCATATCTTCCACCTGCCGCTGCTTCTGTTGCTGGCCCTCGTTCCACTGGACGCAGTTGGCGACGCAGTTTGCTCCCGCAAAATGGATTGAGTCGTTCAGTCCCGTGATCTGGGCCTCGAGGGCGCTGATCGCGCTCTTCTGATCTTGAATCTGGGATCGGACTTCGTCGGGGGACATCTTTCCACCGAAAGCAGGGTCGGGAGCGAATTCTCCGTGGCCCGTCGGCGAAGCGGGAGTTTTCACACCCGCAACAGGGTGTTGCGGCAGTTCGTCGTCGGTGATGACGTGGGACGCACGGTGCAGCTGCGCGTCTTTGCTCGGCGCGCTCTTGCTCAGCGGGCCCGTGCTTTGGGTGTCTTTGTTGGGGACATCCTTGCTTTGGATGTCTTTATTTTGGCTGCTTCCGGGCTGTCCGTCTTTCGCGGGGAGGTCGTTTTTCTGCTTCTGTTGGCGCGTCTGGCGGGCCACGTCGCCTAATGACGGTTCGTCCTGACCTTGGGCGTGGTCTGCAAATAGCAAGGCGCTGGTAAGAGCGAGGACTAACAATAAACTTCTGCAGATTGAGCGCACGGGATGGGACCTCCCTCCGGCACTCCGCCGAGCGAGGGCGGATACCTTGCTGATCGTATCGTCCGCCGCGCCCCGGGCGGGGTTACGTTAGTGTCAGGGCTATGCCATGGTTCAGGGTAATGGAGAACCAGGCACGCTGAGACGTTTCGGGTACCGCTCTGGTATCCTCGCAGCCATGGACAACCGCTCTTTCAGCGACGTGGGAGGAACACCTGGCGGCCTGGGCCCGTTTCTGCTGGGCTTTGTCATGGCCTGCGTCGGAGGATATTTGTTGAGCAACCAGGTCAGTGTGGTCGGCTCCTACTGGAGCTTTTATGGCGCGAACACCTTTGGGATCACGCTGGTGCCGTTGCTTTTCGGGGTAGCAATTTTATTCTGGAACGGAAGCAGCAAAATTGGGTGGTTGTTGACGATTGCCGGAGTGCTTTTCATCCTGGCGGGTGTGATCGCCAATATGCATATTTATTTTCGTCCAGCGAGCCTGTTCGAAACTCTGGTGATGCTGATCTTATTTGTCGGCGGGATCGGACTCATCGCCCGCTCGCTGCGTTCGCATCCCGGCGAGAGCAGCAAAACCGACAAGACCGGCGAGTGAATTGCCGCCGGCTACGCCGCATAACATAGCGATCATGCCGATTCCATTTGCAGACTACGCGGCCCGGGTGCAGCGGAACCTGGAGCAGGTTTACGGGATTCGCGTGGTGACGCGAGATATTCCCGATCCCCTTACTGGCGACCTGGACGGATTGGAAATCCACATTGACTATGCAGTCACCGCCGAGTTGCGGCTTTTTCTGCTGGGACATCTTTTCGGGCACACGGTGCAGTGGGATGTAAACCCCGAGGCATTTGAGATAGGGCGTCGTTATCAGCCTCCGGTCGACGAGGTGCTGATTCCTGCGATTGTTGCATACGAAGGCGAGGCTGCCTGCTACGGGCTGGCCCTATTCCATGAATGCGGCATCACGGATGCTGACCAGTGGTTTTCGAATTACAGCGCGTGTGATAGGGCTTATCTGCTGCATTTCTATCGCAGCGGCGAGAAGCGCGATCCGCAAAGTTTCTGGCGGGACGACGCGCCGCTCGTTCAGCCCAAACCCATCCCGCAGTTCACGCCCACAAGGAGAGCGTTCCGGATGGATGGTATCGTGATTTAAGCGGAATCGCGAGTTAAGAGGAACTTAGTTCGGGCTAGGCCTGTTCGGAGAAACTGATCCGCTGGAGAACGCCTGCCGGTTCATCCTCCTGAGCTTTGCCGCGCCAACGCCATCAGTTCATTGGTGCGGCGGATTACTTCGCTGCGGTCGAGGTCGCGGTATTGTTTTGGCAGAAGGCTCTTGCTGGTGCACTCGAGAACTGCAACCATGTTTTGCAGATCGATTTCCGTGGGGTAGTAGGGTGGGATGAAGTCGTCGAGAGCAGCTTTGAGATCGTCAGCGTCCACGGCCGATTTCTTCTGCAAGCTGCTTCGCATGTGGCTGCGGACCAGGACCGCCTCAATGTCCGCGCCCGACAGGCTCAAGGCGCGCTCCATGAAGAATTTTTCCACGTCGGGCGGAAACGGCTTCATACCAACCTTCCGCTGCATAGCTCGCAACAGTGCCAGACGCTCTTCGGGAGTGTCGGGATAAAACAAAGCGATGTGCTCTTCGGCTCGACCTTGCCGCTTCAGATCCACAGGCAACAGATCCGGACGGCACGTGAGCAGAAACCAGATCACCTTGCCCCGGTACTCGGTGTTGCCCATGAATTGCGCGATCTGGGCAAACACGCGGTTGCCGACTCCGCTGTCGCCGGAACTGGAGCGATCGCCGAGCTGGGCGTCGGCTTCGTCCACAATCACGGCGATCGGGCTCATGGCCTTGAGCAGACCGAGGACCCGTTCGAGATTGCCTTCCGTAACGCCCTGCCACATGCTGCGGAAATTCTTCAACGTCACGGCGGGAATGCCGACCTCGCCAGCGAAGCAAGTCGTGATGAAAGTTTTTCCCGTGCCCACCGGACCGCAAATCACATAGCCCATGGGCAAAACGTCCGTGTTCCCGGCGCGAATCGCAGCGGCGGCGTCCTGCAGCTTTCGTTTTGCCTGATCATTGCCGGCAACGAACGATAGATCGAAACGACTCTGCACAAATTCCAGCAGGCCGCCGGATTCTGACTCGATGAGATCGCGCTTGCGTTCCGACAGAAACTTCAGCGTGAGCGGCTGCCGGTTCTGCACTGCGTGAGAAATCAGACTCTGCAACTGCATTCGCTTCAGACCTGCGCCCAGCGTAGCCAGCGTTTCGTCGTTGACTTCGGAGCCGGTGGGCAGTTCCTTATCTTTCAGCTGACCTCGGATAAAATCCAGCCGCTCCCCATAATCGGGCAAGGGAATCTCGATGGAAGACACTCCCGGATTCTGCACGATGCCTTGATTGAGCTCGATCTGATTTTCCGCGACCAGACAAATTGTGACGTCCGCGTTCAGAAAAGCGGCGTTTCGCGCCCACCGCTTTAGAATCACGAGCGAATTGCGGTCTTCCGCCGACATGCTGGAAACATCTCCGGCGGGGGCGATGGTTTCGGCGAAGTCGATGACCAGGCCGATTTTCTTGCCATCGGCGATGCGAAGCCGCAAATAGTTGTCGAGCAGATTCAGAACCGCATCCGGACTGCGTGGAACCCCGCCTTGCGCATAGGTGGTGCCGTGAAAACTGTCATAGCCTTCAAGGGCGCGGCGGAAGTCGGATTGGCTGGCAGGGTTGCCGAAACTCAATCCGCCCCGGTCGTAATGCAGAATCAGGTCGCGCTGGCCGAAGAGCGCGCCGAAAAGAAACTCGTCGAGCGCAACAAATGTGGTCGAATCCTGCCCGCGCAGCGGTATCAGGTCGCGCACGTTGCCATAAAGGACGAAAAGCGAGTACGACCGCGAGTAGTATTTCTCCGACAGTTCCCGAGCCCACGCAGGAAGCCCGTCCATGTACTTTCCGGTCGTCGATAAGTTCGCAGTCATTCCGGTTTTGAATCTCTGGTTTTGAATCTAGTTTGGAATTCTGGTGCGGTTCGGCGCCGAGGAAGTCGAACTGGAAGTATCGTCCATCGACATGATTCCTTCCATGTCCGGCGTTAGATCACTGAAAATGGCTTCCACCTGCTGCACTGTCTGCTCGGTCTCTTCCACATCATGCACCAGGTTGTCCAGCTGATCGCTGATCTGCTGCGGATCGCGCATGGTGACCGATTGATCGCGAATGAGATGCAGCACATCTTCCACCGCGGAGCACTGCGCGTCCACGACCTTGCGGTTCTCGCAGAGTTTGTCGTACTTCTCCAAACGCTTGGTGAGAATTTCGATGCGCTTCTTGTTGATTTCCTGGACTCGCGGAGGATCGGTGCTCAGCGACTTCTGCAGCGTGGCGACCTCACGTTTGATTTCATTCTGGTCGGTGCTCCGCAGGTATTGCTGCTGCTGCGCGGCCGCCAGCAGCAGCCGGGCATAGCCGTTCAGCAGGCCGCTTAGGCGGCCGTCCATTTGCTGCAGGAAAATCTGCGATGTCGTGGAGAGCTGGTTGAAATTGTTGTGGATCGAGCTGCACACCTCGGCCAGCTTCCAGTAGCGGCTCTGCATGTCGGAAGGCAGGCTGCGCAGCATCTGGCTTAGTTTCTGCTGATGTTTTTGTTGTTCTTCGGAAAATTTCCAGGAGCGCACCAGGCGCTGAAATCGCCAGTTCTGGGGGACGATGGCCAGGTACATCAGTTCGATTCCACCCGCCAGAATCGCCGGCAGCAAACTGCCGCTGAGCAACGCGAACACGCCGGCGCCGGCCAGCGCAATCCAGTTGTATTGCAGATGAAAGGCTTCTTTTACGAAATTGATGTCGCGGGACTGATCAGGAGGAGAGCCCGGCTGATCCTGAAAGTCGGCGGGAGACATTTAGACACTCACCCGCACGAATCCGTTTCCGGGAGCGTGCCGCAAACGGCCGAGAACATAATTTTGCAGCTCGTGAAATTCATTGCGCTCTTTCAGGGCCAGCTCGCGAGGACGATCGAACGGCACCTGAACATCTTCGATGATTGTCCCGGGATGCGCGCTCATAATGAAAATCCTGTCCGCCAGGTAAACTGCTTCCTCGACGTCATGCGTGACAAACAAAATGGTGCTGGCAGTTTCATCCCAAACTTTCAAAAGCAGTTGCTGCATCTCGCTGCGGGTTTGCGCGTCCAGAGCGCCGAACGGCTCATCCATCAGAATTACAGCGGGGCGAAGTGCCAACGTGCGCGCGATCGCAACCCGCTGCTGCATTCCTCCAGAGAGCGTTTCCGGATACGCGTTCTCAAAACCGCTGAGTCCGATGTCCTTGACCAATTGCGCCACCGTTTCTTTGCATTGCTTTTCCGGGACGCCGTTAATCTTCAGACCGTAAGCTATGTTACCAGCGACCGTCAGCCAGGGAAATGAAGTGTACTTCTGAAACACCATGCCGCGATCTTTTCCCGGACCGTGCACCGGCTGTTCATTCACCAGGATTTCGCCGGTATCGGCGGTATCGAGCCCGGCGATCAGACGCAGCAAAGTCGACTTACCGCAGCCGGAGGGACCGAGCAGCACGCGGAACTCGCCAATGTCACGGCCTTCACGCGAGTACGCGTCCTCAATTTCGAAGTTGATGTTCTCGAGGGCGTCGACTTTGGACCCGTCCGCGGAGACGAATGACCGGCTGATTTTGCGCACCGTGATTTTCGATTTCTTAGCTTCCATGCTTGGCCGCCTTCAAGTGTGCCGTGGCGCTGGAGACTCCTGCGCCTCCGCCGGCGAATGGTGACATCCCCTTGCGCCAGGGGAAGAGACGGCTTTCGAGGAATGTCAGCAGGAAGCGAAACAAGAATGCGGCGATGCCGATGGCGATGATCCCCGCGTAGACGCGATCGAAATCCAGAACCTTGCGGGCGGCTTCGACCATGTAGCCCACGCCTTTACGGGCATTCAACATCTCAGCAAGGATTACGTAGGTCCAGCCGATGTCATAGAGGATTCGGAATGAGGAAAAAATCGCCGGGAACGACGCGCGAAAAACGAGCCACAAAACTTGTCGCTGATTTGCTCCCAGCGTATAGGCGGTCTCGAGCAGAGCGTTGTCCACCCGATTGACCTCTTCGACGACTACCGCCAACAGGTAGAAGAACATTCCGAACCACAGGAACGCAATCTTTTCGGTTTCGTCGATGCCGAACAGAGCGATGAACGCGGGAAGGAATGCGGTGAGCGGCATGGCCCGCATGGGCGCGGCGACGGGATTGATGAGTTCGAACAGCCAGCGATAGCTGGACATCAGAATGCCCAACGGGATGGCAACCACCGCGCACCAGAAAAACGCCTGGGCTATGCGCCACCAACTCATGAACACGTTTCCGAGCAGGTCGTAGTCTGACCAGAGCATTCCGAAAGCGCGAATCACGCCGAGGGGTTTAGGAAACAAAGAAACATGCGGCCCTTGCCAATAGGGCACAAGTATCCAGAGCAATATGATCGCGCCCCAAGTGATGAATGGGGCCGCCCATCGGACCCAAGGCGCTGCTTCTTTGCGAATCGTGAACCAGTCACTCATGTTGCCCGCTCACTGTGCGCCCTTCATCGTGCCCCTTCGCCGGCTCACTGTCCGTTAACTTGCCGGATTCGCATAGACCTTGATGTCGGTACGGCGATTCTTCTCGCGGCCTTCCGGCGTCGCGTTGTTGTCGATGGGCTTATCCGGGCCGTTGCCGGCCGTGCGCAGCCGCGCTGGAGGGAAACCATACTTTTGGATCAGATAGTTCTTCACTTCGTCCGCGCGTGCGTGTGAGAGCTGAATGTTGTAGGCGCGCGATCCCGTCGAATCGGTGTTGCCGTCGATATCGACGACCGTGTTCTCATAAGCGCGCATCGTGCCGGCGAGTTCATCCACGATCGCGCGTGAGTCCATGCTCATGCTCGAAGAATTGGGATCGAAATAAATCGACCGGTGTTGCGTAGCAATGGGCGTTGCGCCCGGCGCCGGCGACTTGTACTCGATGGGCGCTTCGGTGGACGCCAGGGAGAAGCTGTCGGCCAATTTCTCCACATAGCGGCGATCGAGGCTCTCCTCCGGATTGAACGTGTGTTTGATGATGCGCAGCTCCCGGTACATATCCTGAGCCATCCCGAGAATATTGGCGTAATCGGCATTCGATCCGGCGGTGCCCATGAACGAGCGATTGTCAGCGTAATCCGCCAGCTTCACGCCGCCAAGCATGGTCTTCGCCAGGTCGGAAGGAATATTGAAATCCTTGACCGTGCCGATCAGGTTGTACGCCCGCTCCGGCTGAGTCTTGATAAACTCCACGCCTTCGATCCAGCCTTGAGAGAATTTCAGCAGGGTTTGCGGATGCTTGGCTGAAAAACTGTCACTCACCACAAGAATGTCGGCGATCAAATGATTCGCGATTCTTGTGTCGTAGATTTTTTTCGATCCTGGCCGCTTGGCGACCGCGTCGCTCATATCCGGATCCCAGGCGACTGCAGCGTCCACTTTTTCCTGCGCGAAGAGCGTGGCTGGTTCGATGCCGTCTTTCGTGTGGACCGCTTTGTTGAAAATCTCCTGGCGCTGCTCGGTACCGAGGCCGGAGGTCTTCAATCCGTTGTAGAGCAGAAAATGCGACGGCGTGTACGGAGCGAAGGCCACCGTTTTGCCGGCAAGATCTTCGATGCTGTTGATGCCTTGCTTACCGATCACGCCATCGGCGCCCCGCGACCAGTCGACCATGAGGAAGGCGTGGGAACCGAATCCTTTTTCTTTGAACTGCGCATAGTCCTTGGCGTAGACGTCGGCAGTGGTCAGCATGACGTCAACGTTATCGGTGGCCAGCGCGGCCGCTCCCTCGGTCCAGTCGTCGATGATCTTGAACGAAACCTTCAGGCCTTTCTTACCGAAGATGGAGTCGGGAACCGTGTCCAGCCCGCCATTCGCCACCAGACCGCCTGCGCAACCGACCCAAACGTTCACGCGGACGCGAACCTCGGCATCGCTGTCGCTCGACGACGCCGGGATCAACAGGGGCTTCGAGGCATCCACGGTCTCGCCGCTCCCTGTGGAAGAACTCTTGCCCGTCAGCTTGTTGAAATCAATGATGCCGTATCGATTGAGGCTGTAGCCCACCAGAGCCGCGCCGATCAGGAAAATCAGAACCCATCCGCCTCGCTCAATCTTCATCGCCATGACTTTCTCCTCCGCAGCTGTGCCGTATCCCTAATTTTCTAGTGTGCGAAACTCATTCTCGAAACTCGTTCGCGAAACTCGTTCTATGATCGTTGTTGTTCCTTGGCCGCAATGGTCTTCTCCGCGCCGCTGGGCGCCGCCGCTTGTGGCGCCAGGCCCATCTCGATCTTGAACTGCTTCACCAGTTCGCTGGCCTGCATCTTCTCCGCTTCGTCGTCGATCTTGATCTTCTGCTGGTCGACGTTGCTCATGGCCATATCCATGCGGGCCTCGTTGACGGCCGTGGTTTCCTCAATCTTACGCACCATCTCATCGTGGGTCTGGCTGATTCCCGCAACTTCGAATTGCTCCATGGCATCTGCGACTTTTTTCTGCCACTGGGACCGGCGATAGTCCGCGATTGCGCCCAGCGCCTCTTGCGTCTTCCGGTCTTTCTCGCGCATGAAAGCCGTTTTCACGGCCATGGCTTTGTCGAAGGCCGCGCGTGCGGTCGTGAGCTGCCCTTGATTTCTGGCCAGCGCGCCCTTGGTCTGCTCCAGTTGCGCGGCGTAAGTGCCGGCAATGTCGTCGCGATTGGCTTGAATCGCGGCTTTCACCTTGGCAGTCAGGCTGGCCATATCGCTCTGGTACTTGGCCTGTTCCCTCTCCAGTAGCGTCACGTTGGCCTTGACCATGGCAATGCTCTCGTTCATTCGCGGAACCTGATCGTTCATGTCGCGGATGTTCTGCTGCAAAATGAGTTCCGGATCTTCGGCCACCGAAATGAAGAAACCGAAGAACGAACGAAATACTCTCGAGAGACGTTGCCACATAGATTCCTCCTGATCAGGAACGTTGCGCTGTTTTGGGTGACGGCCCCGCTTGCGCAGCGCCGGTCGTAATCGGGTTTTCGGTCACAAAGTAGCCCACCGCTTCGGCAATCTTTTTCTCTTCCTGCTGCTTCTTCAGCCGCCAGGCGGTGAATCGCGTTTTCTCACGCGTGACTTCGTCATTGTTCGCCTGAATCTTGGCCCGCTGCTCGGTGACAAACCGGTCAATCTGTGCCTGAATGTCACTGTTTTCCTTAGTCTTTTTGGATTCCAGTTCGTCGGCTGCGCGCTGCTGCACGCGTTCGTAGGTGTCGAGGGCGCGGTCGCGACGCACCGCATCCTGAATAACTTCCTTGATATCCACGCCCGCCGCATCGAGCGCGACCAGCACGGAAGACTTTTTCACGTCGGAAGGCTGGTTGCGTATGTGCTCGCTTTCGAGCATTTGCGAAATCTTCAGGATGGAATAGCCCTGCGGCGCCGGAGGAATCTCCGCCGCCTGGTAAATCTGTTCGAAGGAAGTGGGATCGGAAACGGGCGTGGTGAACTTCGGCTCCGCGGCCAGGGTAGACGCGATCTCCGCCACGCTCTGAGCGGCACTTTTGCCGGCCGCGGGAGCGGCTTGCGCATTGAGCGATCTGGGCGCAGCGGGGTTCTCTTCGTCGACGGAAACGATGTAGTTGTACCACTTCTTCGACATTCGGTCCTCCCGCTCGCCGAGCAATCGTAGTCCGAACACCAGTCCACGCTAGTCTAGAAGAAACCAAGTACTATCGTGACCCTGAAAAGTAATGCCCAGTGCCCGCTTTGTCAATTCTTTCAATTAGTTCCGAGCCATCGACGGTTTGCCGTCATCGCGCTCTTGCACTCACCGGAACTCCTCCGGAGTCTTCCGGAGCCAGAACCATTTAATCGCAGACGTGGAAGTTCATCAATTCAGCTAGAATGGGCACTTTCACCGTTCAAAATGACCACCATTTTTGAACGCATGCCGGTTTGGAGAATGGAACCCACGTGGCCGCTGACGAACTTCCCTCAATCTTGCCCTCGATTTTGAGCCGAGTTGTAGAAACCAAGGCTGACTACGACATTCGCCTGCTCGCCCAACAACTGGGAACGAACTATCGCTCGCTGATGTACTGGCTGCGCGGCGAGCGGAACATGCCTGCCTATCTACTGCCGCGAATCTGTACACTCCTGGGCAACTACGAGGCCCTCGATTATCTCGAGAGCCAGGCGGGACGCGTGGCCTTCAAACTGCCCGACCCAAAGATGACGCTGGAGAAGGAATTGCTTGCCGTCTCCAATCTCATTCGAGAAGTTGGGGAAGCGCTCGAGAGTGTGGCGGAGACTCTCGCCGATGGCATCGTGGAGGAGAGTGAGCTGAGGTCCACGGTCCCCAAACTGGAGGGTGTGATTCAGGAATGCGCTTCGTTGAAATATTTGCTCGAAGATCTTTCCAAGCGGCGGAAAAAGAGAACCCGCAATCAGTAAGGTTAGTACCCGGTTGCGCGAGCTACTCGCTCATTTCTTTCTCTTTGGATTTAAGAAATGCTTCCAGCGCCTCGATGTCTTCGGGCAGCATGCGGGTGAAGCGAATCCCGTTGCCGACTTGGGGGTCGCAGGTGACGACTGCGCCCAGCACAAGCAGCGTATCGTCGAGTTGTAACTTCAGTTCGATGCTGGTGCCGACTGGAAAAGGGAAAAATGTATCGATGTAACAGCCGCCGAGGCTCAGGTCGGTCGTGGCTCCGCGAATGGGAGATGTACTTTCCTCGGTGTGCAACTCCACGGGCGCTCGTACCTTGATTCGCGGGCTTCCTCGTCGCTCTTGTTCCATTGTGCTTTCTCGTCGACTCCTCCCGCAAAGTATAGATCGAGTGCTTCATTCACTGATACGAATGAAAAGCCGGGGTCTCCGAGAAAGTAACGAAGACTCCGGCGTTGATCACGCCTTGGAATGCGTCGCGATGTTGATCATGGCCGTGTCGGTGGGGGCTCCACCTCCGGCCACCGCGGGATAGAAATCAATCCGAAGTTGCTGAGCGTTGGCGGTGATCCGCAGATAGCCATAGTTCTTGTCGTCGTATTTCTCCAGAGTGAGGCCGGTGGCCTGCACCACCGGGCTCGTGTCGAGGTAAGTGACGTTGGCGCCCTGAGTTGGCTCCTGCGCGGGCTGGCCTTTCTTGGCCTGGACCAGCGGATCCACATTGTGGCCGCTGTCTCCGCAGACGATGAAGGGCACATCGAACTTTTTGCCGCTGAAGGTTACTGAACGAGTGTAGTGCTGGTAATTGTGCGCGTGTCCGGAGAGAAAAGCATGGGGATATACGCCTTGCGCGTTGCAGATGGCATCGATATCTCGCAGCATGGGATTGCTGCTGCTATGGGTTCCGCCGCCACCTTTGCCGCCTTGCGGCGGAGAGTAGGTGAATGCCGGATGGTGCGTGGCCAGCAGCACGGCGCCCTGAAAATTGTCAGTCTTGATGCGCTGGAGCTGCGCGGTGAGGAACGCAAGCTGAACGTCAGGCACACCTTTCCATTTTCCCGACTCGCTCGAAATCAAGCCTGGATCTTCGAGCGCGTTACTGAACATACCAATGATCCGCACAAAAGGAGCGTCGAGCGTGAAGTAAACGCCGGGCTGCGTCATGGCTGTGCGGTGCAGCGGACCGGCTTCGGTCGTTACGACCGGGCCCGTCGAGCAGAAGTTGCGCATGAAAATCTTGAGCGGCTGCGCGGCCACGGCCGTGCCAGGGACGATGAAGGAATCATGGTTGCCAGGAATCGCCAGAATTGGCGCTGGATAGTTTCGGTAAGGCTCATAAAACTGATCGTAGTAATACTCGGACTCGCCAAAGTCATAGACCACGTCGCCCAGGTGATACAGAAACGCGGGAGAGTTAGCGGGAGTCGAGGTGTGGAAGTCGTTGGTCACCATGTCGGAGACGCGGATGGCGTTGGCATACTTCTGGGCACTGGACGCGCCCGTATCGCCCAGCACATGGAAACAAACCTGCTTGGCGTTCTGAATGTTCTGAATAATTTCCGTCCCATGCGGCCCCCAGGCTTCCTGGAGTTCGAAGAGATCGCCGGGTTTGGCGGTCGAAGCAGGGAAGCTGACCACGTCTTTCGTCAATAGATTCTGAATCTGTTTGTAGAGCTTGCTGTCGGATGGATGTGGAACTTTGAACTGCGTTGGGTCGGGAGTGGGGACGCCTTCGTTGAAAACCGGTTCCGCGAAGACTGGCGCTACGAGTGGCGTCTTGGCGTTTCTGGGCATGGTGCATTCCTTTCCTTGAGCTTGTGACAGGTTCCTGTGCTCGACCGGAACTCCCCCTCGCAACAACTCGATCGTTCGGGAGCTCCGCACGCGGAGGATCCGTTATTTCCTGGGGTTCGCCGCGCCAGCCGGTCAGAACCGGGGTGGTCTAACCAGATCGTCTAACCGGACCGTCTTAACTAACGCAGGGCGCCGATGCTATTCCAATTTTTCAAGGGCGCCCCGGGGAATGGTCTCTCAATTTACTGCTGCCGGAAGCTTTGTGCAAGTAGAACCGATACGGTTGATGTGGTTGCGCAAAAAGCCGCGCCGGCCATCTGGGATGGCCGGCGCGGGCTGTCGA
>Ga0224561_1000065_pt1 | contig 13772 bp, 11 predicted proteins | sample CSU2metagenome_FD_180953 | JGI IMG/M metagenome (GOLD analysis project Ga0224561, IMG submission 180953) | Soil microbial communities from Bohemian Forest, Czech Republic - CSU2 | ecosystem: Environmental > Terrestrial > Soil > Temperate forest | place: Czech Republic: South Bohemian Region... | reverse complement strand
GAGCATGGCGTGGAGCTTCATTGCTCATGCGGCTGTTGCCATTCGTGCTGGTAAGTTGGCCAGTGGCCTACCTGCTGGCCACGGCGAAGCGGTGGACCACAACTGACAAAGAAACAGCAACCTAACCCAGAATCCATAAACAAATCCCGCCCGCTCGATTGTCCTATCATCGAGACCGAATCGTGCACCCCGACCGCACCGACGCCGCCGAGATTGAGTCGCTCTACCGCCAGCACGGCGCGGCCCTGCTGCTGTTCGCCGCGGCCATCACCGGCGAACGCAGCCGCGCTCAGGATGCGCTCCATCATGTGTTCCTCAAACTGATCGAGAACGGCAACCTCGGCCACGCCCTCGACAAAAAGGCCTATCTGTTCGCCTGCGTGCGCAACGCCGTGCTGAACGAAGCCAAGGTTCTGAATCGCCACACGCCCCTCGACCCGGACTCAGCCGTGTTCACCTCGGCATGGTTTACCCCGCCGGACCGGGACTATGCAGCAGAACATGCCCTTCGCCACGCCCTGTCCATCCTTCCCCGCGAGCAGCGACTGGTCATCGTCCTGCATATCTGGGGCGAACTCACCTTCGCCCAGATCGCCGATCTTCTGGAGATCAGCGCAAATACCGCCGCCTCGCGATACCGCTACGCCCTCGCCAGGTTGCGAGAAACCATGCTGCCCGCACCGAATGACAAGGAGGACCCCTGTGCCAATTCCCGAGGATGAACGCCTGAGCGATGAGCGCATGAAAGGTCAACGCATGAAAGATGAAGGCATAAAAGATCAACGCCTGAACGCGGACGGCCCGAACAATGAACGAGTGGTCCACGAGCAGCTCGACCACGGGCAGATCGCCGACCCGAGCGCCGACCACCTAGTGAGCAACGCTCAACCGATCGACGAGAAATTCGAAACACACCTTAAACAATTTCGTCCCGTGGATCCCCAACCGCTCCCGGTCGAACGCCGCGTCCACGCACCACAGCGTTGGTTCGTCCTCGCAGCCTGGGCCGCGGCTGCCGCAGCTGTCGTGGCCGTCGCCGTAATTGGCTTTCACGCGCGACCTGGCCGCATCGCACCACCGGTCGAAACCTTCGCGATTGTCGACCAGCTAGTCAAACCCCAATCTCTCACCATCCGCACCGCCAACGCTCTGCTCGCCACAGCTCCGTCGTTCAAAGAGGCGATCGACCAGATGGCTTTTCCACCGAAGCCAGCACCGTTGCCCGCAGACAAACACAGCGCACTCGCCGAACTCAGCAAGGAGAAAATAAAATTATGAAAACTTCACGCGTACTCAAAAATAAATCCGCATTCATCCGCGAAATCCGCAACTCGATTCCATCCACGCTCATGGTCGTGGCCTTGCTGGTCAGCACTGCCTTCGCCCAGCAGAAGCCGAATCTTGGCGACAACGCCGCCCTGCGTTACTACGCCGCGTTCGCCCAGATGCAGGATTACGCCATCACCGACGCGGAGGCGAAAAACCTGAACGGCATTCTCGACGGCCCCGTCCCCTACGACGATTCGCAATACAAAGACCTGGTCGAGAAAAACAAGCCAGCTCTAGAAACCATGGCGCGCGGCGCCGCCCTGACCAAATGTGACTGGGGACTGGACTACATCGGCGAAGACACGCCCGTCGACTATGCACGGAGCGCATTGGCCCTCGGCCGGCTCAACGTGCTATATGTGTTTCACTTGCTAATCGCCGGTGACAAAGACGGCGCCGTGAGAGTGATCAAAGCAGGACTGCGTTTCTCACAGGACGTTGCCAACGGGGGATCGCTTTTCGCCACGCTTGCGGCAAAAAGCCTGCTCGCTAATCATTTGCGGGCGATCGCGTTTGCCCTGCACACCGAAGAATTATCCGCCGCGCAGCGATCAGCGCTGCAAAAAGCAGTCGCGCAGCTCGGCCCCGACGCTCTCGATTGGCCATCCGCCGCAAAACGCGATCTGGAAAGCCTGCGCGGGCATTTTTCAAATGACCCACAGGCTTCCGCAGCGTTGACTCGGACAATTTCGTTCTACGTAGCCGGCCTCAGCGCGTCCAAAGCACCAAACGTAGTCGAACTTCACGACCTGCCGCCGCAACTTGCCGGCCTGATCCCCAATCCCAAGCGCGTGTGGGATCAGAAGCAGGACCTGACCAATCAACTCGCGCAGACGCGTTCTTCACTGCAATGAGCCGAGCAAGAACCGGGTGGCCTATCCTGGTGCGTTCTGTGCGCCAGGATAGGGATTCGGATCAGAGCATCATTTGCGCGATAAATTCGCGCTCTCCCGCAACAACGCCGCCACTGCGGCGGTGAACACACCGCGTACCCCGGGTTCGAAGTCATGCAGCGACCTTCCGATCATGAGCATCGCCATACCGTGCGCCAGCATCCACAGCGCCAATGCCAGGCGGGTGTGATCGTCGGCGACGCCTCCCAGCTTCTCCGCCAGCTTCCGTCTTACCACGTCCAGGGCGGGCCGAGTCTCGCGGCTGGGAGCCCGCCCGGCACGCGATGCGCGAAAGAGTTCATATTCGTGCTGATAGAACAACTCGTATTCCCGGGGATGGCTCAAGCCGTAGTCCACATAGCGCTCGCATATCTCTTCGGGTGTCTGCGAAGCTTCCGCCAGGGCGGTGACCTCTGCCCGCATCCGCTGCACCAGAGCCCGCAGAATGTCTTTCCGGTCCTTGAAACGCCGGTAGAGCGCGGGTGTATTCGTGCCCGCAGCTTTGGCCACCGCGCGCATGGTGAGAGCCTCTTCGCCGCCCTTGGCCCACAGCTTGCTGGCGGCGGCCAAAATGCGTCCTTCAAGATCCGGATCTGGGTGCCGTGGCATGTGATTACCCTCGTCAATTATTATATTGACAATGTATACGTAACGCTGTATAAATAATTTAGCACAAGGGCCCTCCCCCTGCTTTACATCCTCTGATGTCAGGTTTGGTGCCGCCGGTGGTTCATCCCCCGCGGCAGTGTTTGCCGGGTTTTTCCCGCACATGAGGTCCAAGGGCTTCAGCAACGTGCCCGATAACGTTTACGATGTAACCATTACGCTGTAAAGAGTATTTCGGATTCTTCGTCTTTGGATGTTCGCGCTTTGGATGCTCAATCCTCGGATGTTCGGATCCCCGGCCCCCTCCCCGAATTTAATGCTGTTCGATGCAGGAGTGTTGCGATGTATTCCTGGGAGAACCCAGATGACCGAGTTGCCATCCTTCAACTGAATTCCGAGCTGCGGCAAGCCCAGCTCGAGCTTATCAGCGCCCATTGCGCCACCCATCAGCTCCGCCTCCGCTTCTCGCAGGATGACCTGGCCCGCTTCGGCGAGCCCGAACTCCTGCGCAAATCGGTCGAAGCCGCCAGCGCTTTGAACGAATACTATTCCAGCCTGGAGCGCCGCATGACGGCCGCAAAGCCCGCGCAGCCGCCCAAACTTACCGAGCCGCAGCTCGTCGAGGCCGCCAACTGCGTTTCCTCCTACTTGCGCGAGCAGCGTGACCACTACGCCGCACTCGCGGCTCCGCTCAGCGCTCACCAGCGGGCCGTCATGGGACCCTATTTTTCCGCCACTCTGCTCGATCAGATTCGTGTCGCTGAGCTCAAGGGCGCGCGCTTGCCCTCTCCCGCGTTTTACGAGAAGGCGAAAGCTCTGGGCTTCGACAATCTCCCGCAAGTCACGCACATGGATTCTCTGACTTTCCTCGACGTTGTCGTTTTCAACGAGACCATCGCCGAACGCGCGCTGTTTCACGGACTCGTCCACGCCGTGCAGTTCCAGGTGTTGGGCCTGGACCGTTACGTCGACCTGTTCGTGCGCTGCTTCGCCAACACCAAATTCCATTTCACCGTGCCGCTCGAAGCGCATGCCTTTTCGCTGGAGTCCCGCTTCGCCCGTCCCGTCGCTGGACGCTTCTCCGTCGAAGAGCAAGTCCGCATCTGGGTTCAGCAGAACCGCTATTAGACGAGTAGCGGTTTCCGCCGCGAGAGGAATTTTCAGCAAGCTTCACCACCAGTTGCCCCACCCCCCAGCGCAGAAACGGGGCGGCCCTAAAAAGCCGTCCCGACTCTGTCGGCATCCGCCCCATTGGGCGCCCCATGTCTCGCGTCTTTGGCGAGACGTGGGGATTTTGCGCCCGGCGAGAAATGGCATGCCTAAAGTTAAAATCCCCACCCAAGTCGCAAAGAACGCGACTAGGATGGGGCACCCGATTGTTCTTATGATGGAGAAGTGATTGGTGAGACCTACGTGCCCTCGCTCCAGCCCGCCAGATACTCTTCCTGCTCCGGTGTAAGCTTGTCGATTTTGATTCCCACCGACTCCAGCTTGAGCTTGGCGACGCGCTTGTCGAGTTCGTCGGGAACTTTGTAGACCGTTTTTTCCAGCTTCTTGTGGTTCTTGACCATGTGCTCAACCGAGAGCGCCTGGTCGGCGAAGGACATATCCATCACCGAGGCCGGATGGCCTTCCGCCGCGGCCAGGTTGATCAGGCGGCCTTCGCCCAACAGGTTGATCTTGCGTCCATCTTTCAGGGAATATTCGTCGACGAAAGTGCGCGTGGTGCGCTTGGACGACGACATCTTCTCCAGCGCGGGAATATCGATTTCCACGTTGAAGTGGCCGGAGTTGGAGATGATCGCGCCGTCTTTCATCAGGTCGAAGTGTTCTTTGGTGAGCACGCTCTTGTTACCGGTCACGGTGCAGAACACGTCGCCCAGTTTGGCGGCTTCGGTCATCGACATCACGCGGAAACCGTCCATCACGGCTTCGAGCGCTTTCGTGGGATCGACTTCGGTGACGATCACTTCCGCCCCCGCGCCGCGGGCGCGACTGGCCAGTCCGCGGCCGCACCAGCCGTAGCCGGCGACCACGAACTTCGAACCCGCCAGCAGAAAATTGGTGGCCCGGATAATGCCGTCAATCGTCGACTGGCCGGTGCCGTAGCGATTGTCGAACAGGTGTTTGGTGTCGGCGTCGTTCACGGCGATGATGGGGAACTTCAACACGCCTTCTTTCGCCATGGCACGCAGCCGGATCACGCCGGTGGTCGTCTCTTCGGTTCCGCCAATTACGCCTTCGAGCGCGTCGGTGCGCTTGGTGTGAAGGATGGTGACCAGGTCGGCGCCATCATCCATGGTGATGTGCGGCTTGTGGTCGATCGCCGCCAGAATGTGGTTGTAATAAGTGTCGTTGTCTTCGCCCTTGATGGCGTAGACGGGGATGTTGGAATCGCGCACCAGGCTGGCGGCGACGTCATCCTGAGTCGACAGCGGATTCGAGGCGCAGAGCACCACGTCCGCGCCACCATCGCGCAGGCAGATCGCCAAATTCGCGGTTTCGGCCGTGACGTGCAGGCAGGCGGAAACGCGAATGCCCTTCAGCGGCTGGTTCTTGATGAATTCTTTGCGGATAATCTGCAGCACCTTCATGGACTGGTTCGCCCACTCGATGCGCTTCTTGCCTAAATCGGCCAGTTCGACATTCTTGATGTCGCCATTGACTTGCGCGGCTGTTGACATGCTTCTCCTCGGTGGCGCTTCATGCGCGGAAAAATCTGACTGTCTGAAATGATTGTCTGAATTCTGATTACCATTATGACGACGGCAATGAGAATGTTTTTATGTTGCCAGCTTCACTACTTTTGCAGAATACACAAACTCCGGAGCCGGGTCAGAATTTCGAAATGCTCCTTTGGTCATGCGCCTTCCGGCCTGCGCAAGATGGCACTTTGGTGAACGCGTCTAAGAAAATTCTTCTTAGACAAGGTCGCGCGGTGAATCGAACCGGGTGCCCCATTTCTCGCGTCTTTTGCGAGAAGTGGGGATTTTGCTCGAGCCCGATCACTGAAGTCGAAGCCCTACTTGCGCGCCGCCACCGGCTGACCCACCCCCGCATCGCTGGCCAGCTTGGCCGCTTTGTCGGTTGCTTCCCAGGTGAAGTCGGCGTCGCTGCGTCCGAAATGTCCGTAGGCCGCGGTCTTTTTGTAAATCGGCCGCCGCAGGTTCAAGGAATCGATGATTCCCCGCGGAGTCAGCTTGAAGTGTGACCGCACCAGGTCCGGAATGATCGTGGGATCGACTTTCGAGGTGCCGAACGTTTCCACCAGCACGCTTACCGGGTCGGCCACGCCAATCGCGTAAGCCAGCTGCACCTCGCAGCGGTCGGCCAGTTTCGCCGCCACCACGTTCTTGGCAATGTGCCGCGCCATGTAAGCGGCAGAGCGATCGACCTTCGTCGGGTCTTTGCCGCTGAACGCGCCGCCGCCGTGGCGACCCATGCCGCCGTAGGTGTCGACGATGATCTTGCGTCCGGTCAGTCCGGTATCGCCCATGGGTCCGCCGATGACGAAGCGTCCCGTGGGATTGATGTGGTACTTGGTGTCTTCGTCGAGCAGGTGAGCCGGCAGTACGGCCTGAATCACATGCTTCAGAATGCCAGCCCGCAATTCGTCGTTCGCGACCGTTTCGGAGTGCTGCGTGGAGATGACGACTGCGTCGATGCGCAGCACTTTGCCGTTAGCGTCATACTCCACTGTGACTTGGGATTTTCCATCGGGACGAAGGAAGGGAAGTGTTCCATTCTTGCGCACCTGCGAGAGCCGCATGGTGAGCTTGTGCGCCAGCGAGATGGGAGTGGGCATCAGCTCCTCGTTCTCGTTGCAAGCATAGCCGAACATCATGCCCTGGTCGCCGGCGCCGCCGGTGTCTACGCCCATGGCGATGTCGCCGGATTGCTTGTTGATGCTCGAGATCACGGCGCAGGTGTTGCAATCGAAACCGTAGACGGCGTTGTCATAGCCAATGGCGCCGACGGTGCCGCGGACTACACTTTGGAAATCGACATAGGCTTTGGTCGTAATTTCGCCAGCGATTACTACCAGGCCGGTCGCAGTTAAGGTTTCGCAGGCGACCCGGCTGAAGGTGTCTTCGGTAAGGCAGGCGTCGAGAATGGCGTCAGAAATCTGGTCGGCGATCTTATCGGGATGGCCTTCCGTGACAGATTCGGAAGTGAATAAATAGCGGTTTGGTGCCAAGTTATGTGTCTCCTTGCGGCTCTGGTTAAGCCAGGTTCTGGACTTTATCTCGGGCGGGACCTGCGGATCTCTACGCGGTCGCGAAAGGGCTATGGCATCGAGGGATGGCCCTAGAAACAGGCTAACAGACGGTCTTGCTCGGCGCAACGATTTTAACGCTAAGTGCAAATGATTGAATCCAATAGCGTAATTGGCGGGGTGGACGGATGGGATAGGGGGTCGGTTGGTCGGAGCGGGCTTCCGCATTCCACCCGTTTTCGTCGTGAACGTCCCGTCTGCCCACGTCCCCCCATCCCCCTCCAGTTTCCCCCCAAGCCGCGCCAGATTGCTTTGCGACGTAAGCCGCCGGTCCACGAATATCGAGTTTCTGTATCAGCGTTTCAGTTTTAGTAGCGCTTTGCATGGCACTTGGCACTTCTCCAGGACTCGATGGATAGTCCTCAAGATTCTCAACCTAACCTCCTCTCCAAATCGCGCGGCTGATCCTCTGCGCGTAAGTTTTGAGCAGAGATTAACCAGAGAGGGAAACCTGGTTAGCTTGCTCCAGTTGCACCATTGTCGGAAATCCCACTGCTTGGCCGTCGCCGGTCGGAGGCCCTGATAGCACTTATAGTACTTATTGTCATCGGTGTTTTTCGAGCTGTTCAACACTGCCCCGAGCAGCTTTGATCGTTCCAGCACTTCCAAGGCTCGCAGCAGCAGCCGCTTCTCGGTTGTCCCTTCCCGCGTGACCAGGAGGATGCCATCAGTGAACCGCATCCAGATGCTGGTATCCGCAAGCGACAGTACGGGCGGAGAATCAATCACAATCCAATCGAAGCAGGCCGATAAATGATCCATGAGTTCCGAAAGCCGGACGGACTGCATTAATTCGAGAGAATTCTCGGCCGGCGACCCCGCAGGCAGAAACCAAAATCCGGGGCCCTCGAGGTGGTAGATGTTCGGAATCCGCTCAGGATCACCCCGCAGCCATTCGCTGAGACCCGGAAGCTGGCCCAAGCCAAATTTTGAGCCTAGCGATGGGCGCCGTATATCGCCCTCCAAGAGGAGGACCTTCTGCTGGCACCTTCGGGCCAGAGTCGTCGCCAGGTTTCCGCAGACCATGCTTTTGCCCTCTTCCGGCATCGTGCTGGTAATCAGTAGCTTCTTGATGGGGCTGCGGCCCTGCTGGAGTTGCCGCAAGCGAACGCCCAAAAAGCGGAAGGTTTCCGCGCCCAAGCTTTCGTTCGCATTGAGACAAACGAGTCGGCTGTGCGGCGACGGAGAAACTGGCAGCGACCGACACCGGCCGAGGTCAATGGGGCCAAAGTACGTCGCTTCGTTCGGGACTTCGCGTTCGGCAGTCTGCAGAAGCTCCGCCAGCGCTAGCTGCTCAGTAGCGATGCCCAGCCGTTCCGACGTGGACCTCTGCAGTGCCTCAAATATGCTGCTCATGCTTAACCTCTTCGAGTGTGGCCACGGCTTCGTGGACTCCGAGCTATCCTCGCAAGTAGCCGAGGGCGAATCCCCCTAAGATCGAGGTGAATAGTAAGCCCGCGGTTGCCCAAGCCACCGCGGTGCTCTTCGTTTCGGCCTCTTCCTCGTCTAGATTGACGATGACCGGGACTTCTGCAAAAACGGCCACCGGCAAGAGCCCTTTCAGTGCCTTCCGGCTGTGCAAACGGTCGTCTAGGAGCTCGGCCCCGCCCGCCACCACGCCAGCCAAGGCCAGCCCGACAACCAATCCAATGGCCCACAGTTTGAGATGATTCGGGAAGTTGGGTTTCACCGGCAGGCTGGGAGGATCAATAATACGAAAGTGCTCGCCCTGCTGACGCTGCTCCAAGCTGGTGGCCATTGCCGATTGGTTCTTCTTCCTTAGAAGATCGTCGTAGTTTGCCTTGGATTGATCGTAACCAAGGCTCAACTCCGCAAACTGCTGTTCAACCACGGGCTCCTGGCCGAGACGTGACTGGTACTGATCGATTTTTGCTTGCAGCGAAGCAATCGCTTGGTTCCGGTTCTTGATCTCAACTTGGTTTGCGCGCAGCTGACCTTCGAGCTGAACCACGGAAGAGGAACGCCCTGGATGCGCATTTTGCCCGGGCAGGGTACCCGCGTTCGTGCCGATTTTCGTGTCGCCGGTACTAACGTTTTCAGCGGCCGCGTGCTCCCGCTCCTCAATCTTGGCTATTTGCTGCTTCAGCTTACGAACATCGGGATGCTGATCGGTGTAGAGGGAGCGGAGGTCCGCCAGTTGGGCCTTCAGCTTGCCGAGAAAGGGTAGTCCTGTGGTTTCGAGATCTTCCCCGAATCCCCGCTGGGCGTCGTACGCCCCGAGTAAGGATTGCAGGTAGGCGTTCTGCTGTTTGGCAGTATTAAGAGCATCCTCCTCGTTTTGTAGCTGACTCTGGAGCCCGCTAAGGATCTGGAGGTTGCTTCCTAACTGAGCGGGCAGTTCGCCCGGGTGCCGATCCTTGAACTCCCGCACCTTTTCTTCCTGTTCAGCTAAGGTCTTACGGGCCTCTTCCAATTGGCTTTCGAGAAATCTAGTGGTCTCCACTGACTGTTGCTGCCGTACTTCCAGATTCTCACTGATAAATAGAGCGGTCAGTTCACTCGTCACTCGTTGAGCAACGTGTGGATCGTGCGAGGAATAATAAACGTTAAATGCAGTGAGTTCGCGGCTACGTTCATCCCTCACCAACTCTATGCTGATGTCCCTCCGCATACGCTCCACCACTTCATCGGACGTAAGCCGTTTCCGTTCACTGGCATAGAGGTTTAGCTCCTCGATGACGTGCCACAGGCGGGTTCGGCTGAGAATTTGCTGGGTGATACTCTGGAGGCGGTTTTGGATATCGTCGCCTACGTTGGGCACTACGTAATCCTTGGGCATGGTCGGCTGCTCCACCAGGATCAGCGTTCCTGATTGGTAGACCGATGGCAGGACCCAGCTAACCCCGCACGCCGCTAGCCAGCCCACAAACAGCGGGATCAGGATGTGCCAGCGGCGGCGGCTCACCAGCGCACAGTACGGTTCCAGATCCAAGCGTTCCATGGGTCTTTCTTCAAAGTCTTCAGCCATTCTTTACCTTCCCAGGGCCTTGCAAGCTTATTTCTGTAGCTAAGAACCCCCCGATTCGGGTCAGGATTGTTTGATAGGCGGGGATCGTGCCCTGCTCGTGCGCAGTCTTTTAGACTAAACACGTTCTGACGCTAGTGACGAAGTGTGCCGCCAGTCGCAAGATAGACCGCCTGGAAAAAGAAACAAGCCGGTGAATCATGTAGTTGGTTCGAGTGGAATGATTGAGAAAGCCTAAGGGAAACCCGGAGGAAATTCTTGTGGCTGGATCGGTCGAGGCGGTGGTCGCCACATGTGGCAACTTTGTCCCGCGTCTGGTGTGATGGTGTATGGCGCTCGGCGGACTTCGGAACGGAGCTAGTGGGCGGGGGCTGCGGGGGTGGCTGCTGGAGGCGCAGCGGGACTTGCGGCGGGGCGCAGGCCGGTGCTGTCGAAGATCACGGTTTTTACTTCGCCTTCGGCGCCTTGGGAAGGGAACTCCTGGCCGTTGAGGGCGAAGCTTACGCCAGCGGCGTTTCCGGCTCGGACTACGATTTCGCGGGCGGCACGGACCAAGGTGTGAGCGGGTGCGATGAGCGTTTCGTGGACTACGGGCTGGCCGTCGGCGGTCACGGCGATCCAGGAATTTTCTGAAGCACGAATCACCAAGGTGAGGTTGGCGACTGGCCTGCGCGGTGGAGGACTCGCGTCGTCTGCATCCGGTTGTATTGCTTCTTCTCTTGCACTGGAGGCATTGGCTGCGCTGGTGGTTGCGGGAGACTGCGAAGAAGCAGACGAAGAAGAAGCAGTTGGCGAACCGGGATGAGCCGTGGCTTTGGCGGCGGAACGGACGGAAGACGACCCGGAAGACGAGATGTGCGACGACGCGGCCGCGGACCCAGCGGCATCGCCGCCGCTGGCGGGTGCGCGGGTGACCAGGGTTGGGGCCGGAGCTGTCGACGAAGACGAAACACTGGCCGGAACTGGGTTGGCGCCATTGGCGCGGGCGTTGCGGGAGTGACTCCACCAGAAGGCGCCGGCGACGAGCAAGAGTACGACCAGAGCGGGCAGCCTCCAGCGGGAGCTGTCGAGATCGGAGTGCACCGCCATCGTGCGCCTGGGACGGACGTGCTCGGCCTTGGGCAGTTGCAGGTTAGGCAATTCGATGTCTTGCGGATCGTTGGCTCGCGGACCACTGGCTCGCGAGTCGGAGGCTCTGCGCAGGGGATCATTTCTCCGGTCGCCAAACTGCCTGCGTTCCCCGGCTTGACCAGAACTATGCTGAGCGGAACCGGCCTGACTGGAACTGGTCTGACCGGAACTGGATTGACCAGAACTGCGCTGAGCGGGACTGCGTTCCGTTGCCGGGGGCTGCGGGGCGGGGTTTTCCGGGCCCAATCCTTGACTGTTGAACTGGTTCAATGCGGCGACGTACCCGGTGATGGTTTCTTCCTCGTCGAGGCCAAGATACTTGGCGTAGGCGCGAACGAAGCCTTTGTTGAAGACGCCGCCCGGGAGCTGGTCGAAGTGCTCCTCTTCGATGGCGCGGAGCATGCGCGACCCGATCTTGGTGGAGTTGGAAACGTCCTCGAGCTTGATGCCCTGGCGCTCGCGCGCTTTACGGAATTTGTCACCGAACTTTCCCACGCCGTGCCTCAGTCGGACCCGTCTTCAGTTCCACCCACGAAAATAATCATAGGCCAAGGGCGCAGGCTGCGCCACAGTTGGCGACGCGGGAATGGTGTCTTGGCGGTTACCGAGGTGCGGGGACAAGTGGTGGAAGCGAACTAACGGATGGGTCGAGCTTCACTCGTATAGCTGAGTTCGGATGTCCCCATCTCTTCGTCTCCCTGCCTCGGTTGTGAAGGCGCCGGCGGTTAGGGGACCTTGCGTCTCGACACAAATTCTAGCCGACCCTCGCTCAGAGTTTGTGACTTTTTTCGAAGTTGCCAAAAATCGATGCTGCAAACAAAGCGGTTACGACGACCAAATCGTCGAAAATTCAAAAAAGTCACAAACTCTCAGCATGGACCCCTTAGACTCCGCTTAAGGGCGAGCTCGCAAGAGTGCCCGTCCCACACGACCAACTGCCACGAGCTACTGGATTTTCTTTTGCAGGACAACGGTTAGATCGGCTTTGCAGCTGGTGGAGGGATCGGCGAAGGCGGTGCCAGCGCGGTCGGCTTTGGAAGCCTGGAAGGCAAGGCCGTCCTTCGTGCGGGAGGGCAGGCCTGTGAAGCGGGCTTTGCCGTCGATGTTGGTGCCGACTTCGAGATCCATCTTTCGCATGTACATGAATCCGTATGCGATGTGGACGCGGATTTTGGCGTCATAGACGGGCGCGGCGTTGTCGTCGGTGACGGTGAAGTTGGCGGAGCAAGTGCCGATCGCTCCGTCGATGACGGGGACGGTGTGGGAGGCTGCCGTTTCGGCGGCCGCTGTCTTGGTGTCCTGGGCGTAGGCGCGGGACGCGGGAATGACGCATGCGGCTGCGGTCAGGCACAGGGCTAGAGATGCGGTTGCGAGTTGGGGATGGATGTTCATTGGTTCCTCGTCACTGCTTGCTAAGGTTGCTGGGCTGCTAATGGAACGGGCGCCACGCTGCCGCTGGAAAAAGGTTACGCTTCTTAATCCCCCGGCGTCGAATGTGGAATTCCGTTTCAGCCCTTACGTTAGGGCGCACCTCGCGAGGTAGTGGGTGGCGGAAAACACCTCGGGGTCGGTGTTTGCAGTAGGGATTCTTCGCTTCGCATCAGAATGACAGGACTCAATCAGCAACACACGATTAGGGCGTTGCGGAACTTTGGTCGGACTCCTATCAGGCTGTTGCAGGCATTAGCTTTAGGGGTTCTGGTTACCAACGGTCATTGCCCCTATTACGAAACGCCGAATATAATTTTCGCATTACTACCCCATCCATCTTGAGGGAAACGGAACTGGGAATGTCTGAGGCAACCGGCACACAATTGAGCCGCCATAGCCAGGAGCTGACGATTTTCCACGACGTGGCGAAGGCCCTGACGTCTTCGCTGGACCTCGACTCAATTCTGCAGACCATTATGGAAAAGATGGCGGAATATTTCCGTCCGGATACGTGGTCGCTGTTGATGGTGGACGATGAGCATTCCGAACTTTATTTCGCAATTGCAGTGGGGCCGGCCGCGGAAGCGTTGAAAAATGTTCGCCTGAAAGTGGGGGAGGGAATTGCCGGGTGGGTCGCGAAACATGGCGAGCAGCTGGTGGTGCCGGATGTGGCGGCCGATCCGCGATTTGCGAAACGCATTGACGAGAGCACGCAGTGGGAGACGCAATCGATCATCTGCGTGCCGCTGCGCTCGAAGCTGAGCGTACTGGGCGTGATCCAGCTGGTGAACGTGGACATGTCGCAGTTCAGCGAGCAGGAACTTTTCTTTTTGCAGTCGCTGTGTGACTACGCGGCGATTGCCATCGAGAACGCACGCTGGGTGGAACGCATCCAGGAACTGACCATTACCGACGACTGCACCGGTCTTTATAATGCGCGGCATCTTTACAAGACGCTGGACACTGAGGTTTACCGGTCGTCGCGGTTTGGCTATGAGTTCAGCGTGCTGTTCATTGATCTTGATCATTTCAAGACGGTGAACGATACTCACGGACACTTGATTGGCAGCAAGCTGCTGGCGGAGATTGGCTATCTGGTGAAGGCGCAGCTGCGGCTGAT
>Ga0224561_1000063_pt1 | contig 13961 bp, 16 predicted proteins | sample CSU2metagenome_FD_180953 | JGI IMG/M metagenome (GOLD analysis project Ga0224561, IMG submission 180953) | Soil microbial communities from Bohemian Forest, Czech Republic - CSU2 | ecosystem: Environmental > Terrestrial > Soil > Temperate forest | place: Czech Republic: South Bohemian Region... | reverse complement strand
CGCTCTCATTGTTGGTTTGAATTGGCAAAAGGCCGGGCCGACGTTGTGAATTCCTGCATTGCTGGTCATGGCCGCGGCATGGATTGGCAACGCCGCACGATGCGGCAGGCAACATTACGATGTGATGGGACCTGTCTATTTGCTCGCCGCAGTATACGTCGCACTTTCCGCATCGAATCTGGCGCGGATGCTTCGAGGCGTATTTCTGTTTGTTTGTTTTCGGCATCACTGCGGTCGCCTGCCTGGCTGAAGGCCCGTTTGGCAAGTACAAGAGGAAGGTTTGAAAGGAATGAAGATCGAGGTTCTCTATTTTGAAAATTGTCCCAATCACCTTCCTACTCTGGAACGAATTCACCAGGTCCTCCGAGAAGAGGGTTGCGACGCGGAAGTAAGAGAAGTGCTGGTGCCGGATGTGGAGACAGCTCACAACGTGAGATTCTTGGGCTCACCTACAGTTCGTGTTAACGGAGTCGACATCGAGCCGAAAGCGGAGGAACGAAAGGAGTTCGGGTTGATGTGCCGCAGATACGCAAGCGGAATACCTTCCCAGGCCTTGATTCGGGAAGCTGTCCGGTCAGCATCGGTTGGGGGCAACCCACAACGAACAAAATTCGGGGCGTGATCGACTCATCTTCAGCGTTATGTATGAGGATTGCTGCCCGCTGTTTACGAAGCTTGGCAGAATGATCAATTTAAATCGCGAGAGAAATGTCTCAAATGGAAGAAAATCAGGCGACAGGCAAATCCGATTCGAAGAGCACCGTGGTTGCCAGTCTGGCTGCGCTCGGCAGCGTGATTTTGGCGTCAAGCTGCTGCCTACCGCTGCTGCCCTTTCTCTTTGCTGCCGGAGCAGCGGGCATATCCGCGCTTGCCGTCCGGTTGCGACCGTACTTGCTTGTTCTATCCGTGTTGCTCATTGCCTTTGGGTTTTATAGATCTTGGCGGGCGCAGCAATGCAATTGCAAGCCCAGCCGGATCAGCACGTTTCTCTTGTGGTTTTCGGCGACTGTGGTCGTCGCATTCATCTTCTTCCCACAGGTGATCGCCAACTTGTTGGCCGATCTTTTGGCAGGCAAATCATGAATCGAAAGAGAATGCTTCTTATTGTGGCCCTTCTGATGGTGTTTGGGGCTGTATATTACCTTTACGGCGGACATTCGACACCCAAGGTACAGCCGCCTCTGGCCAGTTTTTCTTCAGGCGATCTTACCCCACTGAAAACTGCGTTCAACGGTTCCGCATCCTCTGTCCGCGTCGTCGTTATGCTATCGCCTACTTGAGCCGTTTGTCTGCAGGGGGCCTCTGCAACCGGACAATTGCTGCGGGAAATCAATAACCAGAACGTACGAGTTTTCGCGATCTGGGAGCCGGTGCTGCCCACGGATTTTGCTGCGCCTTCCACCGCTGCGCTCGCGCGCATTCCTGATGCACGAGGAGCACAGTATTGGGATAGGAGTCGAGCCTTGTCTCACTTGCTCGGAGAACGGAACCGCTCAACGGTCGTATGGGACTACATCGCGGTATATCAGCCAGGAACACTGTGGCAAGATGCTCCGCCGAAGCCGGTTTATTCTGACGGTCCTGTCCGCGACGTGATTGGCGAAGCCAAGGATGCCATGCAGCGTTTACTGACAAGCGGTACCTCGCTTCGATGATTTCTTGCGGAGTGCTCTCGGGCTCGGGTTCTCACAGCCTCGATGATTGCGTTTGGGGAGATGTGTCGCCTACCGGCGGAAGAAGCGAGCTTAGGTTTGTTGGCTACGCGTGACCCGATTTCTAACTATAGGGAAGTGACGTGGCGCGTAGTCATTCCTTGTTTGATCAGAGTATCCAGACTGTCAGAAATTCAGTCTATTGCGAGCGGTCTCAGTAGCTGTTTTTCTCTGCAAAATGATACAATGCTTACAATAGTTACATGAGGGAGGATCGATGAAGCAAACGCGTTCTATGGTGCTCAGTATGCGCCTGCCAGTGGAGAGTGGAAGACGTTTGAAGAGCATCGCGAATCGGCACGGCTGGACACCGAGTGATGCAGGCGCTCGCTTGGTGGAAGAGGGCCTAAGGCGGTCGGAATTTGCATTCCTGGATTTTCGGGATTCACCGGCAGGCAGGCAGGCCTATATCCAAGGAAGTACCCTAGCGATATGGGAAGTCATGTTACTTCTTCGGAGCTACAAAGGAAGTCTCAAGGACGTGGCCAAGCATCTGAAATGGCCCGAAGCGAAGGTTCGAGCTGCCCTTCACTACTCGGAGGCATTCCCCGGAGAGGTCAACGAGGCCATAGCAGAGAACGACTCAACCGGTTTCGACAGCCTAAAGCGCTTGCTTCCCCAAGCTGTCGACTTTGCTGCCAGACAGACCAAGCGGGGCTGACATGCTCAAGCTGCTTCTAGATGAGCACATTTCCCCGGAGGTAGCGAAGGATGTTCAACGTCGGAATCGATCGCTGGTTATTTACCCGATGGTGCAGTGGCAGAGCGGAAACTTCCTTGGGAAGGAAGATTCTGTTTGCTTGTTGGAAGCAGCGAAGCAACGGCTGACCTTGGTTACTTACGATCGCAGGACGATTCCTCCATTGCTGAAGCTCTGGGCAGAGGAACAGCGATCCCATGGCGGTGTAATCTTTGTCGATGAAAAGACAATCTCGCCAGCGGACATTGGGGCACTAGTCCGCGCTCTGACTTCACTCGCTGGCGAGGCCGGAGAAATGGACTGGGCTGACCAAGTGTACTTTTTACGGGGCGGACGCTGACGCGTCACGACCATCATAAAATCCAACCTGTGAGCTCCTTTTAGATGCCGTGTTCTTGCGCGAGCGTGGCACTCCGTGTGCGAGTTGTGCACCAGATTTGACCTCTCGAAAGTAGCACAATGACTGACGGCCCATCAGTCGGACGCTCCCTTGTGCGCGCTTGAAATCTGATTCTTTCGCGGGATGCGTCCTTAGTCGCTGCGCCTCCGGGCATTTTTCGACTTCCTGCTCGATCGCCCGACTCTGCCAAGCGGGCAGGGTGAACAGGAAGAAATTCAGCGGCTTGCCAAAAGTCGGGTCTACGAGGCTAAAGGTAGTACGAGCTGCGTACCAAAAGAGTACAAGTGTCGGCCACTCCCCAACCCATGGCGGCGCCGGTTGTAGCAGCAATAGCGGGCGAGAGGCCGAGCGCGATGAGGCGCAGGACAGGCTCAACCGGCAGCTTCACCGGTCGTCCGCCGATGAGAATCGTGTGACCATTGGTGGCAGGGAACTGTGGCCAAGGGCCTTCTGAACTGCACGAATGTCAACCCCAGCCTTCAGCAACTCGACTACGTACGTGTCCCGGAACCGGTGAGGATGGCCATCTGGAGTTTTTCGCCGTGGTAAACACGGTCTGCAGCTCTTGGAGAACTTGCCCGGCCATGGTTCGTTCATCGCCAACGCCAGTCCAAACGAAATAAGTGGAGTTGTCATTCGGCACCGCGAGTAGTTCCAGCGCAACCTTCTTCGGAATGTTGTTATTCACGAGGTTGGCGGGTTTTAACCGTGGTCTGACCACGTTGTATTCACTGTTGGCTAACACCAGCTCATCGCGCCGCAGTGATGTCGCGCCGACGATCGAGAGACGCGGCCTGGTTCGACGAGGTCACCGCAGATCTCCAGCATTACGCCGACCTCTGGGGCTGCAGTTAACGTCGTCACCGTCAACGGCGGTGGGTTCGGAAGCTCCCAGGGAAGCGGCAAAGTCTGGATTGGCAATACCTATGGCATCGTCACGGGATGGAGCGACACTCATGACAATGGGTGAAATTAGGGATTGCGGCGGCTGAGAATTTCCGGGTGAAATTGCGAAGTTACGCTGGCTGGGGACCTGAGTGCGGGCCATCAGCCCTGAAAGATCTGGCGCTCAAGAAGGCTGGCCGACCTGTCAACCATGTGCTTCCCTTTGACACTCACCATCAACCGCTAGAACGGTGAAGGGCTGGGAAGAAGGATTCATGGTCTCGATCTTGTCGCTCGCGGTTGCCATTTAGCAGAGTTCTGCCTTACGGAATTGATCAGCGACGAATTCTGGAAGAGTTTCTTCCAATTTTTGCGACAGCCAGACCTGTAGTTCGGATTTGTGCTCGTCCGACATTGATACGAAGCGAACTCCCAGATGGCCTGTTTTCGACCAGCAGATCGTCGATTCTGCCACGAGGGGGGCTTTGTGATCCGGCAGGGTGAGCTGGACGCGGACGCGCTCTTCGGGAACCAGCGGAACCTGCATGCTCAACGCCATCCCCCCTCCGCTGATATTTACGCTGTTGCCTCGAATTTCCTGCCCGCTCTCACACTGGATAATGACGGGGATAGAGACTGGGTGACGGAAATAGCGTCTCCGCTCTCTCAGGATGAGCCCATAAGCAGGCTTGAGGGTTTTGTGGATCGATTGCGCAGAAAGCGGTCTCTCGAAGACAAACTGAGACTTCTTGCGGAAAGCCGATGTGAGTTCCGCATCTTTATCGCCGATGCCGAACGTGACCGCCGTCCGGTTCGAGGGGGAGAGTCGCGCCTCGTCCAGAATGTGCCCTGACTGCTCTCCTAGTTGAAGATCAACGATAACGGCATCGAACTTTCGGCGCTTCAGCAGAAGTGCCGCGCTGGCCTCGTCCTGACATGCATCGGGCGAAATAGACAATTCCCGCAGGGCGAGGCTGAACTGCTGAATTGTAGCGGGATCAGCGGACACCAAGAGTGCAAGTCCTATGGACATAAGTGAAATACTCACCTCAGAAGGTTTGTTGTTACGATTGTCTGCCGCTAGCTCGCGTCCGGCTTCAATTTCGGCGAGGTTGCCTCGCAGCTTGTCAGCAACCTTGTCAACTGCCAAAGGCTTGCTGAAGTAGTAGCCTTGAATCTGATCACAATGATGTGCTCGCAGGAACGACATTTGGGCTTCGTCTTCAACGCCCTCGGCGATCACCTTAAGATTCAGGCTTTTCGCCATGCTGATGATCGCAGCTGTGATCGCAGCATCATCGGGCTTGATGGCGACATCGGCGATAAACGAGCGGTCGATTTTAAGCTTGCTGACCCGAAACTGTCTCAAGGATGTGAAGTTGGAGTAGCCAGTTCCAAAGTCGTCAATCGCCAACGTCAGGCCCATAGATTTCAATTCCCGAAGCACGGAGAGCGTCACATCTGCGTTGGCTAGCAGTAGGCTTTCCGTCAGTTCCAATTCAAGATACTGCGCGTCGAGACCAGTCTCATGAAGCACACTTCGGATGAGCTGGCAAAAGCCGTCTTGCCGAAACTGAACCGCTGATACATTGACCGCAACTGTCACCAAAGGCAGACCTTCATTTTGCCACTTCCGGGCTTGTGAGCAGGCTGTCCTGAGCACCCATTCGCCGATTGGCACGATCAGTCCGCTGTTCTCGGCAATGGGTATGAACTTGTCGGGAGGCACAAGACCCAAGCCGGGATACTGCCAACGAAGCAGCGCCTCCAGCCCGGTGATCCTACCTGTGGCCAAATCTATCTGTGGCTGATATACGAGAAAGAGTTCCTTTTTGCCGAGTGCCGAACGCAAGTTGCTTTCTAAAGTCAACCGCTCGACCGCCTGTTCGTTCATATCCTCCGCGAAGAAGCGAAAGTTGTGACGCCCATCAGCCTTGGCGCTATACATGGCCGCATCGGCATTTTTGATCAGCGTTTCGCTGTCAGCGCCGTGTTCCGGGAAAATACTGATGCCGATGCAACAGCCAATACTGACCGAGTGACCCTGAATAACGAATTCACAGCTCATTTCATTCATTAGCCGCTCGGCGGCAACCGCCACGTCGGGCACATCCTTAACGTGTGTCAGCGAGATGAGGAATTCGTCGCCACCCAGACGGGCAATGGTGTCCTGCTCGCGCCCCCATTTCTTCAGTCGTGCTGCAACTTCTTGCAGGAGGCGATCACCGACCTCGTGCCCCAATGAGTCGTTGATGTCTTTAAACTTGTCGAGATCGAGGAATAGTAGCGCGACTTTTTCCTTTTGCCGATGGGCGTCAGCAAGCGCCTTCGCAAGTCGATCCCGAAGAAGGGTCCGATTGGGTAGTCCCGTAAGGGCATCATAATGGGCCAAGTATTGGGCTCGCTCCTCGGACAGCTTGTGATCGGTGATATCGCGGAAATACCAGATTCGGCCCCGATAACGTCCTTCCAAATCGACCAGAGGAGCAGAATATCGGTCGAAGACCTTCCCATTTGTCAATCGAAACTCATCTCTGCTGTTCTCATCCCGATGACTGTAGAGATATTTGACCCTTTCGGTAAAAACGTCGGGGAACTCGATTCTGGTCAGTACATGATTGAGAACAGTCTGATCATCTCCTGTGCTCAGAAGAGCATCCGGTATCTCGAAGTGACGCCCGAATTGTTTATTTGTCAGAAGAATATGGTCGGACTCGTCTACAACCAAAATGCCATCAATCGTCGCCTCAGCTTGCGCCTCCAGCAGCGCAGTCTTGAACAACAGTGCTTCCTCGGCCTGCTTCCGGAAAGTGATATCCCTAGCGATGGCCGAAGCCCCCGTAACGTTCCCACCTCCGTCCCTGATCGGCGAGATGGACAATGACACTTCAAGTACCGAGCCGCCCTTCCTGAGTCGTTGAGTTTCTATACATTCTATTGGCTCTCCCTTTCCTACCCGCTCCATTAGGATTCGTGTTTCAGCTTGCTTTTCTGCTGGCACCAAGAACGACAAATGTCGTCCCACCGCTTCGGCTGTCGTGTAGCCATACATCTTCTCTGCTGCTCGGTTCCAACTGGTGATCACACCGTCCTTATTTTTCCCGATGATGGCATCCTGCGAGAACTCAACAATGGACGCTAGCCTCTGTACCGTTTCTTCGGCCTTCTTGTAGTCCGTAACGTCACGCGCTGCTATCAACGCCGCTTCGATTCCATGAAAATCTAGATCGTGAGCGATAATCTCGACATCGAAGATTGCGCCGTCCTTTTTCCGGTGTCGCCAAGTCCCCGCGCCCTGAAATCCGTGAAGTGGTTTTGCAATGGCCTCCGAAAGAGCAGGAACTTCTTCCGCGGGTCGAATGTCCGCGATTGTCATCGTCAGAAAGTCTCGACGTGAAAAACCATACTGCCTAGCCGCGGCCTCATTCACGGCCAGAAACTTTAGAGTCTTGCGTTCAAAGACCCACATCGGAAGCGGATTGCTGTCGAATAGAAGCCGATAGCCTATTTCTGACTGGCGCTCGGCTTCTTTACTCTGTCCCTGCCTATGCTGGATAACCAGCACGCGCACCGCAAAAATCATGAAGGCGAGAGCGAAGAGTATCGTGGACAGTATGGGGTAGGCTCGATTAACGCGAGCTAGGACAAAGAAGCTAATCAGTGGATAGGCCACCGGGAAGACTTGGTTAATAAAGATGCTCTGGGACTTGGGAGAGCGGTCGGTTTGGTCCTCCTTCGCGTTCTTCCAAGTGGCTGCTATCAGAATGGGCAACCCAAGCAAAGCGCTCCAGATCAGGTCAAACCATCCTCCCGGCCGTAGGTCTCGTCCCGGACTAAGGGCAAAGGAATCGGCTAAGCCGGAAAGGAGCAGAAATAGCGCCATGCGCCCAAACAGCCGGCGAACTGCTTTCGACTCCGTGAGGAAGGAGCGGAGAACGAGAGTTACTACCAAGAGTCCATCAAAAGCAATATTTCGCGCCCACGTGAAGTGGCCCAAGCGAAAGGCATCTCCCGGTGACCACATTCCTGGGGAGTAGCAGAGAAAAATCGACGTTAAAAGGATACCGACTTGAACGAAGTCCAGAATGTGCAGTCTGTCAAAGGAGTTCGGTTCATTATCCGGGTCGAGGAAGGCGAGTATGCCAAAGGGAACTACTGAGACAAAGAACAGGATGTCGGCAAGATTGTCTGGCGAGTGGTCGCCGGAAGCATCTACGTAAACTGCGAGAACTTGAGCCACTGCCCATACAACGAACGCGACAGCCAGTAATCGCCATGCGTATCGCGCAATGCCGCGTGAGCGCCGAAATGCCTCTGTACAAGCCAGAATGCAAATCAATCCGAGAGCAAGTTGGATGACATCAGAGACTAGAGGGCCGAGCGTCCGGTGGCCCAGAGTGGCAATCAAGATGGCTTGCCCCACCACGAGCATGCACGACACTGCAATTAAACTCGAAGAGAACCCGCGAAGCGGGACACGACGGGCAGTCAGGACGGAAGGCACGCGCATGGGTCAGCGAGTGGCATAAGATTTTGGGGCGTGCGACTACGGTGGACTGTATGCACCCTGAGAGCCAGCCCTCAGGCTCGTCCTAAGTGATTGATTCGCATCGCCCTTCTCAACAGGGGCCGTCGGGGGAAGGCGACCAGATTGTCCTTGGCGTGAGCACCATTCCGTTTCATGGACGGTCTGCGTGCAATCTTGGGAACGGACGATCGTAAGTGGCAGGCGTTGCAAACGCAACAGGGCAGCTTGGAAAACAGGCACAGTGCGAACTCGTACAAGGTACTTCCTCACGCGACCGGGGAATCATATCGCGGTCAGGGCGCTCTTCAACAACGGGGGTGGAGTTTTGTCGATTTCATTTCAGTTTTAATTTTTGGTCGGACGATCTCACAAGGTATATCCGCCCCATGATCCTCGCGAATTTCTCGGGCATCAGATTCGTTCACTTGCCGATTCTTCCGAGGGGACCTCTTATTTGACCAGTGGCCGCAATAGCCTACTAATAGCACGAAATTGCGGGTTGCCTGCAATCTGCTGCAGTATCCTTAATATCTTCCCCGTGAGCCGCAAGGATTTGGCCAATTTCCGAATGACAAGTACCGCTTTCGCAACTATACCAACATCGCGTCCGTCCTATGGGCGGCGGCGGGTGAGGACGCCATTGTCGAATTTGTCCGCCGCCTTGTGTTCTCCGTTGTCATCGGCAACGCCGATATGCATCTCAAGAACTGGTCACTCGTCTATCCCGACCGGCGTAACCCGGTCCTTCGGGGTACGATTTTGTGGCGACGGTCGCTTAGTATTCCCAACGACACTCTCACCCTGAGCTTCGGCGGCAGTCGCAGCTTGTCCGAAATCACGCCAGGCCAGATGCGGCGCTTTGCCGACACGGCCCGGATTCCAGCAAGACCGCAGTGGAAGATCGCCGTCGAGACGGCGAAGCACGCCACGGCCGCGTGGAAGGGCCTCGAACAGGCGGACCTTCTGCCAAAGAATCTGCGCGCCTCCATCGGCGACAAGCAGATTCTCGCGGTCGCCGCCACGGTCAAGTGACGCTACTTCGCGTCCGGCGGGAGGGGTCTCGACTTACGGCGAGTCAGCCGTTGCGATGCATTCAGTGAATCTGCTTCTTCCCCACTCTCCCCGCTGGTCCGAGTAAGGCAATTGTGGTAAAGTAAGGAACGGGGAGCGAGACTATGCAAAAACAGGCGACGATTACCAGTAAGGGACAGATTACGGTGCCTCGCGAAATCCGACGAGTACTGGGGGTTCGAAGCGGGGATAAACTGCTATTCGAGAGCGATGCCACGGGGATACGCGTGCGGCCGGTTAGAAGCCAGAGCGCGTTTTCAAAGTATCGCGGTATTGGCAACTCCGAAATTCCGTCCGGCAGAAAAAGCATTACAAAATGGCTACGCGGGATGAGGGGGCAATGACAACCGCTATCGACACAAATGTGGTGATTGCTTTGTGGGACAAAGACCCGGCATTGAGCTTAGCGGCACAAAAGGCCCTGGAGACAGCATTTCATCGAGGGACTCTGGTCGCTGCTGCTCCTGTGTTCGCAGAGTTGATCGCGGCACCTGGTCGCAGCGAAGCGTTCGTTGGTTCTTTTTTTGAGGAGACAGGAATCGGGATCGATTGGGAGTTGCCAGCGCAAATATGGCGATTGGCTGGACGAGCCTTTCAAGCTTATGCGGAACGCCGACGTAAGCAGCGCGATGCGGGTGCTCGCCGCATTCTCGCGGACTTCGTGATAGGGGCTCATGCATCAGCCAACGGTTGCCGCCTTCTAACCCTAGACGATCGTCTGTATCGCTCCTCATTTCCGACACTCGCAATAGAGACGTTTTAAGACTCCCCGCGGGCTCGGTTACGGGTTTCGATCCATTTGCGGACCGATCGACTTTTTGAGATGCGCCTCTCGTTGGTGTGCCAAGAGTGTCCCGAATCTCGGGAACAACCGCAGTCCGCCGAGCGTTCTTCGTCTGACGGCCGATCAGGCGGCCGTTCTCCCGTCCGCCTGTGGAATCTGATCAGTCGAGTTGGCTGTGCGCTAGTTGTGTGCCGCATTTTCAGGTACGGGCATTCGCCAGGACGCTTCACGTGAAGTATTGAAGGTAAGTAAGCTCGGTGGTAGTGAGCATGGAACTTGGGTCTGCCAGTGCGATTACTCTGATTATTTGAGGCTTTGGCTACAGCGGCGAGAGGGGAGCCTGCATGCTTGGAGCATCTTGCTCAACCGGACCGGCGTCCTTCGCTAGCGTGCCGAGACTTTCTAGGGTTTCGGATTCAGACCTCATACGACTGAAACTATATGCCATGAGTTCCCGCGGTTCCAACGGCTGCGGGAACGGAAGGAAAGAGAGCGAACCGGCACCGATTTTCAGTTTCAGTAACCGGCAAGCTCAATGCGTTCCAAAGCGAGAAGAGAACGCAAGCAGGTTGGCTAACCGGCCTAGCCCCGTATAGCTCCCTGCGACGCGTGTGCTGAACGCGAAGCGTTCGGAGTCTGTGCTGAACCTCACTCTTGAAGGGTCAGTTGCCCGCGCGGTCAGGATCAGCCATCCTTAGCTTTGCGGGTGCGAGCACAACTAGTGCTACTCCGACGATAGCAAGCGGAAGTACGGCGTGCAGCAGATCTTCGCGTGGGATCACATTACGGAATGCCTGCACCGCCATCGTGGCGGCGTGAACAAGACTCGACCATGCCGTGAACGCGATCAGGCTGCGATTCGCTGACGGGTTACGTAAGGCAACCAGCAGGAAAAGTCCAAGTGTGGCATAGACGGCACCGAGCATCTGCTCAGATGGATCCAGTTGCAATCTCCACAAGGGGTAAACGCCGGCTAAAAAGAGCAACCCCACGAGAATCAACACGACCTTCAGCGCTCGTTCTCGAATCATTGTGTCCTCCCAAAACTAAAATAGGGAAAGTACGTACACCGCTGATCACCGACGTGGATCCGAATGCTCTTAGTTGCCGGTGTCAGTTAGAGTTGACGTCTGGGGGTTGTTGCTGGCGCTATCACTTACGCTTGGCTGTCCAGTCCTTTTTCCCGTCGCTGTCGGCGTGAACGTCACGCTGGTCGCGCACTTGCTCTTGGCGGCCAAGCTCGTCGTACACGTAGTCGCCGACACCGCAAAGTCTCCGCTCGTCGTGATCACAATGCTGGTCAGAGCCGCGCTCTGGTTGTTGGTCAGGGTAAACGTCTTCGCCGCACTGGTCGTGCCGACTGCTTGCGACGCGTACGTAGCTCTTGTCGGTGTCAGCGTCGCGGGTTCGGCACCTGTGCTTGACAACGGCACCGTCTGCGGGCTGCTGGAGGCACTATCCGTAAGGGTCAGCGTTCCCGTCACCTTGCACAACTCCGTAGGCGTGAAGTTGACGTTCACTTCGCATGCCCTGTCCGCGGCCAGCACGGCGCCGCACGTCCTGGAGTACTTGGAGAAGTTCTGCGAATCCTTGCGGCCCTCCACAGTCTTCGGGCGGACAACATCGTTTACCCGCCACGCATGTCTGCTGAAACGTTTCGTCTCCAAGCAAGACTTCTTCAAGAAGAAGCTCGTGCTGCCAGCCGTCCCCGAAATCGTACTTGTACAATAACCTCGCCCCCACAGTCCCGATCAATTCCCCGAGTTTAGTTCGGTTCTCATCTGCGATCTTGCTCTCAACTCTAGATCCTGGGTCAAATAACCTTGGTGTCTGGCAAACAAATTGATGAAGGTGGGAATTGGTCCACCCCATCTTCGTCTGCAAGGTCCGGTGCAGATTGCGAAGCGTAATCTCACAAGGAAACTAAAATGCGCCTCCAGACCGGCGGTTTGTGCCGAGGAGAGTCACTTTGATGGCATACACTTCCACGCGGGTTTTGGGCTGTCTCAAGCGGCCGCGTCCTCCGCTAAGAATTTAGCCAAAGAATGGATCGAATTCAGCTTGTCCTCCCGCAAGCCGCTCAGTTCGTCCTCGCGGAGTCGCTTTTCGTACAGCAGTCTTCCGAAGACGTGCGTCAGTTGCGAGTAGCGATAGTCGTACTTGCGATTGATCTCTTCGCGGCGTTCGGTTAGGTAGTGTTCCAAGTCCCACAGATCCGACGGCTGCTGGATCTGGCTCGCCATCTTCTTTGCTTCCTGAATTACCTCGTGAAGCTCTCGCCCCAGGGCAGCGTCGAAGGCTTTGCGTGCGATGGTCTTTTCTGACCTCGACCAGATCGGTTCGTTCTGGTAGGGATAGCTGTCTTGAATCGCAGACGGGCTGGTCATGTTCCGATCCTCCGTGGCGGCATTCTATCCCTTTCCGAGATGCCTTTTCTACGGGGTCGAAGGATTTCACTGGGGCAGATTCACCATCGTTTTCACGCGGCCGCCCGTCCGTTCTGAGATCAAAAAGGTCCCTGTGCTCGCAAGGCGCGCCCAGGAAGTGCGCTCCGGCACAGGCTTCAAGCCCGATCAGCGATGCGGGCAGGTTCGCGGTATACGTTAGCAGCGGCGCACATGAGAACTTCTTGCGAACCAGAACCTTGTTCCGTTCTCCTAGTGCAACCAGGTGAAAGGTGGTCTTGCCGAGATCGATGCCAACAGATGCGATTTGCATGTGATGATGCTCCGGATGTGAATACTGCCCGAGCCAAATCCTACTCGGCGGCGGACCATCTCATTCATCTCTATAGAAGTACTCGTTGATCCGGTGCCGGGGGTTTTTGAGTCTAGCGGCCCGTTTTGCAACACCCTTCAAAGCCTGCGATATAATCCACGGCATTCTGAAGTTGTCAGGGCTGACGTTGAACTGTTGGCTCATGGAAATGCATTCCCTTGGAGGGAATATGGCCAATTATCCCTTGTTGTTCCGGCCCAACCACCATTTGCCTGCCGTCGCAGTACTGCAGAAGTTGCTCAATCGCGGCGGCGCGAAGTTGACGCCTGACGGTGATTTCGGTCCCAAAACGCAGCAAGCCGTGATCAACTTTCAGCGTGCTCGAAGCTTACAGCCGGATGGCGTCGTCGGCGTGGAAACCTGGCCTAGGGTCGCCGCTAGCGCGGATTTAGCAATTTTGGATTGTGTCGATGTTTTCGACCCGCTGCTGTTGGAAGACACCGAGACTCCCTTAAGGCGCGTGGGTGGCCATCCGAGCGTGATCGGCGGAACATGCAACGGAGTGGAGCAAGCCGTCACCATGATTTCGGCAGCGTCCCGGGGAAATGTCTTTCTCTTGCGATTCCACGGCCACGGCGCACCCGGGGTCGCCGGTGTTTCATTCGGTCGAGGCGACACCCCTGGGGCATGGGATGAGTTGGCCGACATCGACACAGACACGTTGGATGCAACGTTGCCGATGCTCAGTCGTCTCCGAGGAATTTTCGGGCCCTACGGATGCGTCCAGTTCATGCATTGCGAGACGGGACGCGGGCCGAAAGGGTACCTGCTGTTGTCGAAAATCGCAGATGCCCTTCGTGTACCCGCCACCGCAGCCGTCAACGATCAAGCCGGTTTAGGTTCAGGTAACCTGCCTTTCGGTTATACAGGTCCGACCGTCACGGCTGTTCCCCATCGACAAACGTTCGCCCGCTGGGCGCAGAACCTGCCCGACTTCGCGGGATTGTCGGCGGCTTGATCTGCTCTCCGTCCGTCTGGGGAAGCGGGGACTGTCATCTGGCGAAACATCGCAATGGCACTTATTGACCCCGCCCGAGGTGGTGTTGCGTGTAATGGCCTTCCATGAGAAGGCTGGTCGGAGTCAAATGGGTCCTTTTGTTTTT
>Ga0224561_1000061_pt1 | contig 14080 bp, 13 predicted proteins | sample CSU2metagenome_FD_180953 | JGI IMG/M metagenome (GOLD analysis project Ga0224561, IMG submission 180953) | Soil microbial communities from Bohemian Forest, Czech Republic - CSU2 | ecosystem: Environmental > Terrestrial > Soil > Temperate forest | place: Czech Republic: South Bohemian Region... | reverse complement strand
ATTATCAATCACGTAAATACGCTAGTGGATCGATTGAACGGCCTGCTGGCGCACTCCCGAAACGGGGCTGACCTCCGGGCCGAGCCAGGGACTCGGAGGGCGACCTGAGCTTCGGGAAGCTCCGCACTGGCCCCCTCCACCAGCACCTGCCCCGGGGTGCCAGTGCCGGCCGCTCTTCTGAGAGTGTCGTTCTGAGGGGGCGTCCTTCTGAAACTGGCTCGGCCGTTGCGTTATCTTGTAGACAGGACTGCTTATCAACGGAGACACCATGGACGACCTGAGCTATCCCATCGGCAAGTTTCACTTCGAAGGATCTCTGACGGAAAATCAGAAACAACAACTTGTGGATGACATTTCGCACGCGCCTGCCAACCTGCGCGCTGCGGTCTCGGGCCTTTCCCCTGCTCAGCTCGACACACCTTACCGGCCTGGGGGATGGACGGTGCGTCAGGTCACGCATCATGTGCCCGACAGCCACATGAACGCCTACATCCGCTTCAAGCTGGCGCTCACCGAGTCCGAGCCGACTATCAAGCCTTATGAGCAACAGCTTTGGGCTGAACTTGCTGACACCAAGTCAACGCCGATCGAGGTGTCCCTGACATTGCTGGATTCTCTGCATGATCGCTGGGTTCGCCTGCTGCGATCGCTCAAACCAGAGGATTGGAAGCGTACGTTTCGCCATCCCGAACTGGGCACGGTCAGCCTGGACAAGAATTTGGCGCTCTATGCCTGGCATGGAAAGCACCACGTGGCCCACATCACGGGACTGCGCGAGCGGAACGGCTGGTAGGCCATTGATTCCACGAAGGTTAGCGTCGAAACTTAAGTGACCTTCCAAGCCTCGGGCCACCTGATAATCTTTGGGGATGATGCGGACGCTGTTGCCCTATCGTTCGACGAGGCTGAGATATCTGGCCGCCCTTCCTGTGCTGCTCGCGGTGGTGCTGGCTTTTTCCGCCATCGGTTTTGCGCAAGTCGCGCCAAGTTCCTCCTCCCCGGCTGCGCAGTCGGCCGACCAGACGTCTTCGGATACGGGCAGTTCGCTGGCAGCCGCGGCCCGCAAGGCCAAAGCACAGAACCCAACGCATGCCAAGAAAGTCTTCACCGACGAAGACATGGAATTGCAAGCCGGTCCCTTGCCTCGCCTGAAGATGGATGGTGCGGAAAACGCCGACGACGTGACGGCCGCGATCGCGAAATACAAACTGACTCACACACCCCAGGAGACCGAGGATGTAGTCCGCGCCTGGTATGACCGATACGACAGTGAACTCGCGGCCGCAATCCAGGCGAATCTGGACACCACGAGTCTGCGCGCCGCTAACATGAACAACGGCTACGAACTCTGCCAGCAGAACCAGGATTACGAAGACTACCAGCACTGCCGGAATCGGCAGATGGCTGAACAACGCGGCGCACAACACGATCGAACAGAAATCAGCAACAACACAAATGTCGTGGTACGAATTCAACACTCCTTCATGAAAATCCGGGTCGGCCTGACCCAGAACGGCCTGCGTTACGACTGGTTCAAAGTTCGAACCACGAACAACATTGACCGCTTCTGACGGCCGTCGTCTGACTGGCAAGAACTTATTTCAGGTGCTCTTTCCGGTGATCCCCAGTCTCCAGGACATGTAGCTGATGGCTTCGCGCAGCACGGCCAGCATGCGTTGGCTCAGGCCGTGGGGCTTGGAATCGGGGCGCGGGGCGACGTAGACCGGCCCGATGCCCTCGTGCTCCAGCAGTTCGCGGATGCGAAATACATGATAGGCGTCGCTTACGGCTACGCAGCTGTGCAATCCGTTGGCGCGCATGATTACGGCCACGCGGACGGCTGATTCCGCGGTGTCGTGGCTCTGAGTTTCCGCGATCAGGTTTCGCTCCGGGACGCCGCGCTCCATCAAGTGGCTGCGGCCCACTTCGCCTTCGCTGAACTTGGGGTCGCCGCCGGCTCCGCCTGTGGTGATGATGACAGGAGCAACTCCCTCGCGATAGAGGGCGTAGGCATGATCGAGACGTGCGCGCAGCACAGGGGACGGGCGTCCGGAATATTCGGCGGCTCCAAAGACCACGATTGCGTCCGCAGCGTGGGTCTGCTGCAACGACGCGGTACGAACGATGCGAACCGCGGTGATTGCCAGCCAGGCCACTGCCAGTGCGCCGACCAAGGCAGCCAGCCGCAGGAACCGCAGTCTCGAGCCTCGATTGGCAGACTGGTTGGCAGACCGGTTGGCAGAGTCGTCGGTCATCCTTGAGCAAAAAACTTGGAAATCTCGTCTTTGGGGATGGCCCCTTCACGGATGATTCGCCAGCGCGTCTCTTCGTCGGAAAGATCGATGATGGTGGACGGAATGTCGCGAGGCGAAATGCCGCCGTCGACGATGATGCTGATGCGGCCATGAAGCTGGTCGTGCACCTGCTCGGCCGTAGTGCATTCCGCCGCGCCGCTGAGGTTGGCCGAAGTTGCGGTGATCGGAATGGCAGCCGCGGTCACTACCGCCAGAGGAATTTTGGCGTTGGGCACGCGCAAGGCTACGTTGCCGGTGTTGGCCGTTACTTTCAGAGGCAGGCGCGATCCTGCTTTCACGATCACGGTCAACGGCCCGGGCCAGAATTTTCGCGCCAGGGCGTAGAACTCTTCCGGCAGCTTTTTGGCGAGTTCCTCGGCCTGGTCGACGCTCTCGATGAGCAAGGAGAGAGGCTTGTGGCGCGAGCGGGTCTTGATGTCATAGACTCTGTCGACCGCACGCAAGTTGAAGGGATCGGCGGCGAGCCCGTAAAACGTGTCGGTCGGCATTCCCAGCACCTCGCCCGCCCGGATCTGATCGGCGGCGTACTTCACCAGTGACAATTCCGGATTCTCGCTATTAATCTTGACGATCTCGGCGCGCACAGCAACCCCTTCCCATTAGCTACAGCGTGGGTGAATTTAGATTGTGAAACTTATCATAATACGGCAAAGCGTTGAAGCTGAGAGAACAGATAGGGACAGCAGCGTATCATGCGGTGACTGCCGTCGCTGAGAGTTTCGCCCAAGTTGAGCCAGAGTTCCGCAGGAGTTGTGCCCACACATGACCGGAATCCGTGAATCCGCGCGCTCCCAGCCGCGACTGCGGCGCATCGAGGGGCGCCACAATCCTCTGCTGAAGCAACTGCGGCAGGCTTTTTCCCGCGCCCAGCGCACCGCCGACGGAGATTGCGCCATCGAAGGGCTGCGCATGCTGGAGGAAGCAATCCGCAGCGGGCTGCGGTTTCGGGCAGTCTTTTTTCGCGAATCGGCGCAGGACCGCGCGGAGCGCCTGTTGCCGCAGATCGGCGCTCACGTTGAAACTTTGTTGCTTCCCGACAAGCTCTTCGATGCTTCAGTTCCCAGCGAAACGCCGCAAGGTGTGGCGGCACTCGTGCGTTTGAAAGAATTTTCCTTGGACGATGTGCTCGAAAAAGAGCGGTTGCAGGTGGGGCCGATTCTGGCGCTCGCCGGTCTGCAGGATCCGGGCAATTTGGGCACGATCCTACGATCGGCAGAGGCTTTTGGCAGCGCCGGAATTATCTTGGGTGAGGGCACGGTCAGCCCGTTGAACGCAAAAGCGGTGCGCGCCTCGGCGGGATCTATTTTCCGCTTGCCGGTCGTCGCGGCGGCGGCTGGGCTTGAAGACGTTGTCACCAGGCTTCGCTCGAAGAGCGTACGACTGATCGCCACTTCTTCGCATAAGGGAACACCTGTGGATCAAGCCGATCTCACCGGGCCGATTGCAGTTTTCATTGGAAGCGAAGGATCAGGTTTGGCGCGCGGCTTAGTCACACAGATGGACGAGGTCGTGGCCATCCCTCACACGCCGCAAGTGGAATCGCTCAATGCGGGCGTGGCGGGGAGCATTATTTTGTATGAGGCGGCGAGGCAGAGGAAATGAAGTCAACAGCGACGGACAGAAATGTCCGTCAGGTGGCGGGAAAAATCCCCACGTCTGGCAAAACCAGCGAGACATGGGGCACCCAGAATCTACCTCTATCGCGGCGCGCGGACGTCCGTCCTACACACGTCAACACCAAGTTCAAAAGCGACGGAAAGGGGTGTCCGTCCTACACGTCTACCGCCAAATCAGATTGATGGCGGTGTTGTGATTGTTGAACGTGACCTGCAGAGTCTTGGTGTCGCCATCGGTGAAGACGGCAGAGATGGTTTTGGAGAGGTCGACGGATTGGTCGGCGGATTGAGCTCGCAGGCGGATCTCATGAACTCCCACTGGAACCTGGACGGTTTTGGAATTGGCGCCATAGATTCCATTGAAAACAATCAGGTGCTTCCGAACAGTTCCATGGAGGGGCTGGGTGAGAGTGAGGTTGTCATCAATCCAGAGTGAGAGAGTCGCGTCCTTGAACTGGTGCTGTACAGATAAGTCGAGACTGGAGCTGGAGGCCGGGCGTGTGGTGCGCGAGGCGGATGAGGTTTGGACAAGCTTGCGAAGCTGGAGAGGTTTGTCGGCGACATTCCCGGTGACGGCGGGGGTAGTTGGGCGAGCGGAGGAAGTCGCAGCCGGCGTGGGTTGCGCGCCTCCCGCGTACTCCTCGCCAGAACCAGCCGGACTGGGCGGGGGCTCGACTTGTGCCTCGGCTATCGATTTCCGCGACGCGGCAAATTTTCCAAAGGGGTTTCCGACGAGTAGAACGAGCACGAGCATCAGCACCGCGCCCACGATCAGCCCGCGGAGCGGAGTTTTGCGCATCGCGGGATACATGGATCCATTGAACAGGGATCGCTTCCCTTTCGCCGGAGCCAGGTTCGCCGAGCTGAACAAAGCGCTCCGCGAGCGCGTCGCCGCCGCGAGCGTGGAGTTCAAGGAAGTGGTGGTCGATCCCGGTTGGTGCTGCTGTTGCAGCCGTTGCAGATCGGCGGCAAAGTCCGAGCCGCGCTGGTAGCGGGCATTGGGATCCTTCGCAATGGCGCGCGATATGACCGCGTCCAGAGCGCGGGGCAGATCAAGGTCCAGGGCACTGGCCGGAACAGGTTCACGATTGACCACTTTGAAGCAGACCGTGGTGGCGCTGTTGCCGTGAAATGGCGAATGCCCGGTAACCATGGCGTAGAGAATCACGCCCAGAGAAAAGAGGTCGGAACGTCCGTCGGCGCCTTCGCCGGAGAGTTGCTCCGGAGCCATGAAGGCGGGCGTGCCGAGCACGTGGCCGGGCAAAGTGAACTGCGAGAGATTCAGCTTGGCGATGCCCAGGTCGGCAATCTTGGCGTGGCCATCCTCCGTGATGAGTATGTTGGCCGGCTTTATATCGCGATGGACGACGCCTTGCTCGTGCGCATAATCCAAAGCGGTGGCGATTTCCTCAGCCAGGCGCAAAGCCTTGGCCGGTGGGAGCTTCTTCTCGCGGGAAAGCATCCGGCTCAGAGACTCGCCGGCGACGTACTCGAGCACGATATAAGGATTGTGGGTCTCGGGATCTTCACCGGCGTCAAAAATGGCGACTATGCCGGGATGATGCAAGCGTCCGGCAGCTTGTGCCTCGACGAAAAATCGCTGGCGGAATTCTTCGTCGCGCTCCGGTTCCTGCCCTTGCAGAGAAACGGTCTTGAGCGCAACCAGGCGATCGATCTGGGGATCGCGCGCCCTGTAGACGACTCCCATGGCACCGCGGCCTAGCTCGCCGACGATCTCATACCGGCCAAACCGTCTGGTCTCTTGAGTTTCCATGGGTAATGACGCACTGCGGGCAAAACTGATGGCCATTCTGGCGGGGAGGGACTTCTTCCATGGTATCGCGCCAGGTTTGTCATCCCCACCACAATGTTGTGCTGGAGTCGTTACCCCGGTAACCCAGGAGGGGTTACTCAGGGGGCAGGGGGCAGGCGCGCCAGGGGCTGTGGCCTACGGCCCCTTTTTCTCGGGCTTCTGTGGTGAAATGGATTTTGTGAGCCTTTTCGAGCCCATCCCGAATGCGAGCGCTGCCGACCGTAGCAGCCCACTTGCCGATCGCATGCGGCCGCGGACGCTGGAGGAATACGTGGGGCAGGAACACCTGCTCGGTCCCGGCAAGCCGCTGCGCGCGCAGATCGAACGCGACGATACTGGCTCAATTCTATTTTGGGGACCGCCGGGGACGGGCAAGACTACGCTTGCAAAGATTATCGCCAGCATGACCAAGGCTGAGTTCATCGAGTTTTCGGCGGTGCTGGCCGGCATCAAGGAAATCAAGCAGGTCATGGCCGACGCGGAACGGGCGCGGCAGTACGGCACGCGGACCATCGTGTTCATCGATGAGATCCATCGCTTCAACAAAGCTCAGCAAGACGCTTTTCTGCCGCACGTGGAAAAGGGAAACATTCGGCTGATCGGCGCGACCACGGAGAATCCTTCTTTCGAGATCAATTCTGCTTTGCTTTCACGCTGCCGGGTTTATGTGCTGAAGCCGCTCGCTGAAGAACAGATTGTTGAACTCTTGCGGCGCGCGTTGGCCGACGAGATCCGCGGTTTGGGAGCCATGAAGTTGAGCGCTGCTGACGATGCGCTGAAGAAGATTGCCAGTTACACCAGCGGGGATGCCCGAAGTGCTTACAACGTGCTGGAAGTTGCTGCCTCGCTGGCCAAGTCCCCACCTCTCGCAGCCGCTGAGATCACCGATGAAGTCGTGCACGATGCGCTACAGAAGCGCATTCTGCTCTACGACAAGTCGGGCGAAGAACATTACAACCTCATTTCCGCGCTGCATAAATCTGTGCGCAACAGCGATCCCGATGCTGCGCTTTACTGGTTGGCGCGCATGCTCGAGGCCGGAGAGGATCCGCTTTACGTGGCGCGCCGCGTGGTGCGAATGGCCGTGGAAGACATCGGGCTTGCCGATCCGAACGCTCTTGCGCTGTGCATGGCGGCTCGCGATGCAGTCGACTTTATCGGCATGCCCGAAGGAAATCTGGCTCTGGCGCAAGCCGTCGTTTATCTTTCTGTGGCACCCAAGTCGAACGCACTCTATACCGCTTACGGTGACGTGCAGCAGGATGTGGAACAAACCGCAGCGGATCCGGTGCCGCTGCATCTGCGCAACGCTCCTACCGGCCTGATGAAAGGTCTCGGCTACGGCCAGGGATATCAGTACGCGCACGATGTCGAGGGCAAGGTCGCCGACATGCAGTGCCTGCCCGACAATTTGCGCGGCCGGGTGTATTACCGGCCGACGAACGAAGGAATCGAGAAGCGCATCCGGGAGCGTATGGAAGAAATCAAACGCGTGCGCTCAGCACGCGGCGAGAACATCTCGCCCGACATGTCGACCCGCGTCGCAACCCCAGACAGAACATCCGAGAAGAACGCAAAGAAAGAATCTTAGCCCCGCCGCAGCGCATCTGAATTTGCATGCCGGTTCGCGCGTGAATTGCGCGTTTCCAGGCTTTCAGAACATAAGCTGGTTGCATGGCCACAACTTCAGGAATCCGTGTCGACGAGGTTGTTCCGGGCGTTGCTTCAGCCTCGGCTGTGTCTCCAGATCTGTTGCAGGAGTTGCAGCGGCTGCAAAAAACTGCGCAGAAAATCACATCCATCCTTGATCTTGATCAGCTGATCGACAACGTGGTCAACGAGGTCGCGCATTCCTTCGGCTGCGTGGAAGCCAGCGTCTATCTCCACGACGAAGAGCGCGGCGAGATGGTGCTGGCGGGCATACACGGATGCAGCGTCAACCACAAAGGCCATCGTTTGAAGATTGGCAAGGAAGGCATGGTCGGTTACGTCGCCTCGACCGGCCAGATGCGCTACGCTCCGGATGTGCGCGAGGACCAGTACTACATAGGCTGCGAAGAGTCCACGCTCTCCGAGGTGGCCATTCCGCTGCATGTGGGCGAGAAACTGGTGGGAGTCTTCACGGCATCGCATCCCGAGCTGGACGCGTTTCCACGCCAGCAGTTGAGGATTCTGCGCGCGCTCTGCGATCACATCGCGATTGCCGTGCACAACGCGCGCCGGTTCCAGTCGGAGCGAGCCGAGCGCGAGGTGATGAACCGCGAGGCGCTGGAGGCGCAGGCGATTCAGCAGGCGCTGCTGCCGAAAAGTTCTCCTTACATTCCCGGCTTCATGGTTTCCGGCCTCAGCGTTCCGGCACGCGCGGTTGGCGGCGACTGGTACGACTTTATTCCGTTCCCTGACGGGCGCTGGGGGTTGGTGCTCGCGGATGTTTCGGGCAAAGGTACGGCGGCCGCGCTGCTGATGTCCGCCACTCGCGGCATGTTGCGATCGCTGGCCGAGGCATGCCGCACTCCGGGCGAGGTGCTTACGAAACTCAACCGCTTGATGGCGGACGACTTTCCCGCGGGTAAGTTTGTCACCATGGTCTACGCGGTACTGGATCCGGCCAGGCGAACCGTGACCTTCGCCAATGCCGGGCATCTACGCCCGCTGCTGATGGATGACAAAGGAGCGCGATTCCTCGACACCGAGCGCGGAATGCCGCTGGGATTGGGTGGCGACTATTCGGAATGCCAGATCAACCTGACGGAAGGCTCGCGTCTGGTTTTTTACAGCGACGGCATTACGGAAGCAGTGGATGCGAAGGAAGAAGAATACGGCCCGGAACGGCTGTCGGAACACGCGGCCAAACCGGGAGCATCAGCGATCAGTATCGTGGATGATGTTCGCGCATTCGCCAACGGCGCGGGCGTTCGCGACGATGCCAGCGTAGTTTTTGTCGGAGTCGGAGCTAGAAACTCAGCGTAGCCGCGCGCGGTGCTCCTTCAGGATGCAGCGGTCCATCACCACAAAGATTCCAGCCTGGCGCGCTTTCTCGGCGGCTTTTTCGTGAATCACTTCTTCCTGCATCCACACTGCGGGCACTTGCAACTGAATCGCCTGGTCAACGATTTCCTCTACATATTCCGGCCGCCGGAAGATGTTCACGATGTCGATTTTCTCCGGAATATCGAGCAGCGAGGCGTAAGTCTTCTCGCCCAGACATGAATCGATTTGCGGATTCACCGGGATGATGTGGTAACCGTGGCTCTGCATGTAAGCGGAGACGCCGTGGCTCGGCCGCAGAGGATTATCCGAGAGCCCGACCACGGCGATGGTCTTGGCGCGCTTCAACAGTTCGGCGATAGGATCTGCTTGTGTCATGGGAAACGTTGTTTCACGGGAAAAGTTGTTTCATGGAGACCAGGGATCGACCTGCCTTACTTCTTATTCGCTTGTGCTTCTTTCTGCTGGAACATTTTCATCGCCAGCTTGCGGATCGTCTCGGAAATTTCCTTGTTATTCGCAATGTTCTTCAGATCCTGCGACAGCAGGTTTTTCATCAGACCCAAACCCAGATCGAGCGGGGTGCGCGGGTTTGCCACCAGATTCCGCACCACCTTGTAATTTTTCATAAAGCGGCGCTTGAGCGGAATCTGCCGCAACACGGCTTCCAGCACGTTCTTCTGGCTGGCAAACTTTTCCACTTCTCCATCGGACAGCTTGGGCGCTTCGAGCACCGCCAGCGCGACCACCTTGGTGCCGTCACGCACCAGGATCGAGCGCTCTTCCTTGCTGCCTTTGAGCGCCAGCTGGATCCGGCCCTTCACGTCGAGCGCGTTGATTTTTTGCACGGTGTTGACGCGCTTGGTCGCCTCCGGCGGCGGCTTCTTGGGGAGAAGCGCCTTTGGCGGCTGCCCGGCGTTCTCCGCGGTGGTGGGCTCAGGGGCGGGAGCTGGCTCAGGCTCGGCCACGACTTCCTCTGCCGGAGAAACCGGGAAGTAATCGGAGCCGAGCAGCTCCACAATCCCGCCGATGGCTTGAAAGGGTTTTCCTTCGTCGGCGGCAATCTCTGTTGCATGGTGGAAGAAATAAGCGGCAACCGCTTCCTCTTCCTCGGCCGTTGTGGTCCCGCTTTCGGCGGCGGGACTCGACGCCTCCGGCGCAGTGTTCACGGCCGGCGGGGGCGTGGGCGCAGCAACGAGAGCAGGAGTTGCCTGGATACTCGCCGCGGGAGCTGGCTCGACCATCTTCTCAGCAGTGGGTTCGGGCGTGGGCTCATCGCCTCCCGCGACTACTTCTCCGCCTTTCATCAGCAGCCGGATCTCGTCCGACTGTTCTTTCTTTAAATAGGGATTCGGTTTCAGCGCGTCGAGCACCCCGAGGGCAGCGCGTATGCGTGGGCTGCGCAGCATCATGGCAATCGACTCCGGCGAAGCCGAGAGGGCAAACTTGGCCAACTCGGTCTCGCGAACGGAGGGATTTTCCAGCAGCACCGGCAGCAGTTTAGGCCGCAAGTTGTCAGGGGAGATCAGATAATCCAACACCTCGCGCGGGGTCTGCGGATCGGAAGCCGCTTGCCGCGATGCTTTCTCATCCCAACCCGCCAGGGTCATGCGGGCGAGATCGCCGAACACCTTGTTGTGCTTGGCCAGATAGACGAGAATTTCGATGTTCTCCGCCGGTGAGACGTTGAGCGCTCCCTTGGCGGCAAACTGCATCATGTTCGACGGCAGTTTTGATGCGCGGATTTGATCGATCATGCGTGCCATGAATTTACCGGTTGTTGATCAATTGGGATTTCCCTTCCACCGCCTTCTCCAACTCGTTGAACGCCAGTTCGTAGTCGCGGGTAATCCGGTTCCCTTTGCCTCGCCGGAATTCATCCCGTAAAGCCCGATAGTACCAAAGAGTGCCCTCGCGTCCACCGTTGAACCGTGCCCAAACGGATTCCCCGATTTCGCGATAGTCGGTGAGAATCGAACGAATATTATTCAGCTTGTCCGCCGCGGAAACCAGCCGCGTGCCGGCATCCGCCCGCTTCAGGTGCCGCAGATAATTTTCCTTGCGTTCCCGCCACGGAGGCTTGGGGTCGGTATCCGAGTCGGTGCATCCGTCGACAACGTCAGCCACGCGCTTTCCAAATCGGCGGCGCACGTCTTTCAACATCGGCGCCCCACCGCAGTCTTCGACTACGTCATGCAGCAAGGCCGCGATGGCTAGATCCTCGTCGCCTCCGCCCTCGAGCACCAGCGATGCCACACCCATCAGGTGCGCGATGTAGGGAATCGTCGAAGCCTTGCGAGTTTGAGCGGCATGCTTCTCCGCCGCGAACTGAAACGCGCGCAAGAACCGCGGGCCGAGCTTGATCGCCCGGAACGCACCCTGAGCAGAACCGGAGGGTTTCCTCTGTGTCCCCCGTGTTCTCTGCGGTTGAGCTCTTGATTTCATGCTTGAGCCATCACGACTTCTCCCCGCGCCGCGCCATCAAATACGCCCGGATGAACGGCTGCAAGTCTCCATCCAGCACGCGATCCACGTCACCGACTTCGGTTTTGGTGCGGTGATCCTTGATCATGCGATACGGCTGCAGCACGTAGGAGCGAATCTGCGACCCGAATTCGATATCGAGCTTCGAATCTTCGATCTTCTTTGTAGCCGCGCGCTTTTTTTCCATCTCGAATTCATACAGCTTCGAGCGCAACATGCTCATGGCGCGTTCCCGGTTCTTATGTTGCGAACGCTCGTTCTGGCAACTGGCGACGAGGCCGGTGGCAATGTGCGTGATGCGTACGGCAGAGTCGGTCGTGTTTACGTGCTGCCCACCCTTGCCACTCGACCGATAAGTATCGGTGCGGATATCTTCCGGCTTGATGACGATTTCGATGCTGTCGTCGATTTCCGGCGAGACGTAGACGCTAGCAAAGGAAGTATGCCGCCGCTTGGCCTGGTCGAATGGCGAAATGCGCACCAGCCGGTGCACGCCGATTTCGCTGGTGAGAAGTCCGAAAGCGTACTCGCCGTTCACCGCGAAGGTCGCAGACTTCAATCCAGCCTCTTCGCCGGGCTGGTAATCGTAAAGAACGGTTTCAAATCCCTGGCGCTCGGCCCAGCGCAAATACATACGCAGCAGCATGTCGGCCCAGTCCTGCGATTCGGTGCCGCCCGCGCCGGGATGAATGGTCACGATCGCATTGAGCGCGTCGTTGGGACCGGAGAGCAGGGTTTCCGTTTCGAGCTTGTCGATCAGAGTCGTAAGCGCATCGATTTCGCGGCGCAGGTCGGCATCCACATTTTCGCCTTCGTGGCCCAGGTCGAAGTACGCGCTGATGTCTTCGCCGCGGCGCACCAGATCGGCGTCCGTGGCCAGAAGATGCTCCAGGCGTTTCTTCTCGCGCATCACTTGCTGGGATCGTTGCGGATTCGACCACAGAGTCGGGTCGGCGGCTTGCTTATCAATTTCGGCTAGTTGCGGACGGAGTTTGTCCGCGTCAAAGATACTCCCGGAGTTCCTGCACTTTCTTGTGCAGCTTTTCGTATTCCTGTTCGAATTCCTGAGTCATGCGGACGAATCAACTTTCTTGCGGTTTTTAGAAAATGCGAAGCGCTCAATCAGAGCCGCTATAGAAATTATCGCACACAGCATCGCGAACCAGTCGCCGTGGCGCGAGTAAAACGTGGTTATGTAGGTGAGGGCGTAGGGCGCCACGAGCGTAGTGCGCTCCTTGCGCGGCAACTGGACCACCATCCGCCCGTAAGGATCAATCGATCCCGTCAATCCGGTATTCGCGGCGCTCAGAATCCAGCGTTCGTTTTCGATGGCGCGCATCCTCGTCTGGTTCACGTGCTGGGACCACGCGCCGCTGTCGCCGTACCATCCATCGTTGGAAATATTGACGAAAACTTCACCTGTGTAACCCATATTCATATATGGGGGCACAGCGGTGCCATGTTGGTCGTATGGTGCGCCTTGATTGGCGAACTGCCGAACGTCATCGGGAAACACCGATTCATAGCAGATGAAAATGCCGAGCTTCGCGTCTCCCGCGTCGAGGGGCACGCGAGAATTGCCTGGTTCAAACTCACCGACCTCTTTGCTCAGTCCTCCGGCAAATGAAAACAGGCTCGGGAACGGGAGATACTCGCCGAACGGCACGAGGTGGACTTTGTCGTAGCGGCCGGTCCACTCGCCGGTGGGACTGACGACTACCGCGGAATTGAAAATCAACTCTTGCCCTCCGCTCTGCGCGGCGGGTGCAGTTCCGATGGAACCGGTCACAACCCAGGTGCCCGCGCGGCGTGCCATGTCGCTGATCGCATTCCTGAATCTTGGATCGCTGGTGTAGAACGGCGCTGGCGATTCCGGCCAGATGATCAGATCAGGTTTCGTGGTCGGACCTTGTCCAGACGAAGCCGGTCCGGAAGAAGCCGGTCCCGACGAAACCTGTGCAGCCCTGTCCGCGGCGGATTTCAGGGTCAGAGAAGTCAGGTCTCTCAACGTGTGGTCGTAATAGTCTGGAGGCCAGCGGACCGCAATCGGAATATTCTGTTGCACCAGCAGCGCCTCGCGGTTAGCAGTCGCCGCCGGAGGCTCGATCAATCGTCCCGACTGCAGCACCGCAGCCGCAGCCAGCGCAGCCACCAAGAGCGCGGCGCGTTTCTGGCGAGGCACCAGAAACGCCGCCGCGACCGCCACGTTTACCAGCACGATCTCGCACGAGATGCCGTAAACGCCTGTCCACGTCGCGATGCGGCAGAGCGGAACGTTGTCGACTTGCGCGGTTCCCAACAGGTTCCACGGGAACCCGGTGATCCGCGTGCGCGCCAGTTCCGCTGCCACCCAGAGAAACGGAGCGGCCACCAGCGCACGGCGATAATCGCGCCCGGGACCTGCCATCAGCCCGAGCAACAAACCGAACAAGCCGTGATACAGGCCGAGGTAGAGACAGAACAGAAAAAGAGCCAGCAGCGCCAGCGGCGTGCTCATTCCGCCGAATTGACGCATGGTACCGAAAATCCAATAACACGTCCCGGCAAACCAGAGGACGCCGCAGACATACGCCAGCAAGAATGCCTGCCACGGCGACGCCGCGCGCAGCTTTACGGAACCGTCAATCTCCAGTTCTCCTGCCGGACGCGCGCGCAACACTGCGAGAATCAGAGGCGCCAGCGCAAACCAGGAAAGAATGTAGAGACCGGGAAGAGGAAAAATCAGGATCTGCAGCAGCGCCGACAAAGCCACCAACAGCCAGGCACTGAAATGAATGCTGCGCATAAGTAAGAAAGCATAACAAAACCAGTTTTGCACGGACCGGCGCAGCCATTGGCTGGCAGCGATCTCAGCCCATAGCGCT
>Ga0224561_1000060_pt1 | contig 14252 bp, 12 predicted proteins | sample CSU2metagenome_FD_180953 | JGI IMG/M metagenome (GOLD analysis project Ga0224561, IMG submission 180953) | Soil microbial communities from Bohemian Forest, Czech Republic - CSU2 | ecosystem: Environmental > Terrestrial > Soil > Temperate forest | place: Czech Republic: South Bohemian Region... | reverse complement strand
TCCAGCCAGTTTGGCGATCATGGCGAACAACGGCATGTAGAGCGAGATCACGATGCCGCCGATCATGACGCCGAGCAAGCCGATGATGACGGGCTCGAGCATGGCCAGCATGTCTTTGGTCGCCGCGTCCACTTCTTCTTCGTAGAAATCGGCGATCTTTTGCAGCATCGAATCCATGGCACCGGTGGCTTCGCCCACGCCGATCATCTGCGTCACCATGTTGGGAAACACGCCGCATTCCTTCAGTGGATCAATGATGGTACGCCCTTCTTCGATGGCCTTGCGCACCTTCATCAGCGCTTCTTCCAGAACCGCGTTGCCGGAAGTTTTCGCGGTGATGCTCAATCCCTCCAGAATCGGCACGCCGGAAGTGATCAACGTACCCAGCGTACGGGTGAAGCGGCCCACTGCAATTTTGCGCAGCAGCTGTCCCAGCACCGGCAGATGGAGCATCATCTTGTCGAAGTAGTAGCGTCCCCGGCGGTTCTTCTTGATTTGCTTAATGCCAACAACCAAGCCCACGCCTCCTACCAGGAAAATCCACCAGAACCCTTGCACGAAAGAGCTCAGGCCCAGCACGATTCGCGTGGGAAGCGGCAGACTCACACCCAGGCCGGCGAACAGGTTGGCGAAAATAGGCACCACCCACTTCAACAGGGCGCCGACGATCAGGAAGGCCATGGATACCACGGCGATCGGATAGATCAACGCCGACTTCACCGCAGCCCGCAGGCGTACCGCCTTTTCCACGTAGACGGCCAGGCGCTGCAGGATGATGTCGAGAATACCGCCGGTTTCGCCGGCCTCGATCATGTTGGTGGTCAGGTCGTCGAACACGACCGGAAACTGGCGCATGGCGTTGGCCAGGGTTGCGCCGCCTTCCACCGTGGTGCGGACGCCGTTCAGTGTCTTCTGAAACGCCGGGTTCTCCTGGTTCGATGCCAGGATTTCGAGACACTGCACCAGCGGCAAGCCAGCGTCGATCATGACCGAAAACTGGCGGAAGAAGATCGCAATGTCTTTGGTCCCGACTTTGCCGGAGCCAAACGTGGGCATCACGAATTCCTTGCCCTTTTCGCGAATGGCGCCTGGTGTAATGCGCTCGCGACGCAGTGCTGACGCCAGACTCTGCTTGTTCGGCGCTACTCGTTCTCCGGAAATCTTCTGCCCGGAGGCGTCCTTGCCTGAGAATGTAAAAACTGGCATGGTTTTAGCCTCTCCTCAATTCGTCCGTTTTTCCGTCTATACTCTGCTTCGAAACTGCTGCTGTTAGCACACGAAAACTTTCACTCACTCCGACGCGAAAAATTACCCTTGCATGGCGTGCAGAATTTAATGCTTCGACGAAGCCGCTCCCTTGGCTGCCGCCGCGCCCGCAGCGCCCCGGTTCGTGAGGCTGGCTCCGCGGTTGATCATTTCCTGCAACTCATCCACGTTGCTGGAGCGCTGCAGCGCCACTTCCAGTGAAATCTGTTTCTGGAAATACGCCGTTGCCAGCGCCTGGTTAAAAGTCTGCATCCCGAATTTTTCCTGCCCCGATTGCATCGACGAATAGACCTGGTGAATCTTGTCTTCGCGGATCAGGTTGCGAACCGCCGAGTTCGGCACCAGAATCTCCATGATCATGGCGCGGCCTTTGCCGTCAATCTTGGGCAGCAAGCTTTGGCACATGATGCCTTCCAGCACCAGCGAAAGCTGGGCGCGAATCTGGGGCTGCTGGTGGGCCGGAAACACGTCGATGATACGGTTAATCGTGGAGGTTGCCGAGTTGGTGTGCAAGGTGCCGAAAGTCAAGTGGCCGGTTTCCGCGATTCGCAGCGCCGACTCAATAGTTTCCAGATCTCGCATTTCGCCGATCAGCACCACGTCCGGGTCTTCACGAAGAGCGGCGCGCAACGCGTCGGTAAAGCTCTTGGTATCGGCGTGCAGCTCGCGCTGGTTCACCAGGCAATTCTTGTTCATGTGCACGAATTCGATCGGGTCCTCAATGGTGAGGATGTGATCGTGCCGCTCGGTGTTGATCTTGTCGATCATCGCGGCCAGCGTGGTCGACTTGCCCGATCCGGTCGGACCTGTCACCAGAATCAGACCGCGCGGCTTGTCGCAGAACTTGCTCACCACGGGCGCCAGGTTGAGCTGATTGAACGATTTAATTTCAAACGGAATCACACGGAAGACGGCCGCTGTGGCGCCCCGCTGGTTGAACACGTTGGCGCGGAAGCGAGCCAGCCCCTTCAAGCCGAACGAAAAGTCGAGTTCCAGGCTCTCTTCGAAACGGTGCTTCTGGGAATCGGTCATGACGCTGTAGGCCAGCTGCTTGGTTTCGGCCGGCGTCATCTGCGGCAGGTCGAGCGGCACCAGATGCCCGTGCACGCGAATCTGCGGCGGCGAGTTCGTGGTGATGTGAAGATCGCTGCCATTCATCTCCAGCATTCTCTTCAGCAGATCGCTAAGCGACAAACCCATAAGTGTTCCCTTTCGCTCCCCAACTAGTGAATTGTTTCGCGCGCGACTTCCTCAAGCGTGGTCATACCCGCGGCCACCTTGATCAGGCCGCTCCGCCGCAGAGTAATCATGCCGCGCTCAATCGCCTTCTTTTTCAACTCCACGGCCGACGCACCTACCAGCACCAGTTCCCGAATCTCGTCGTCCACTTCCATCACTTCGTACAAGCCCGCGCGTCCTTTGTAGCCCGTGTTATTGCAAGTGCCGCAGCCTTTTCCCTTGTGGGGTTTGATCGTCTTAGCCTCTTCCGGCGAGAAGCCCTCTTCGATCAGGGTCTGCACCGGCACCTCGAACGGTTCGGAGCAGTCTTTGCAGATGCGGCGAATCAGACGCTGAGCAACGATCATGTGCACCGAAGTCGCTACCAGGAAGGGCTCAATGCCCATGTTCATCAGACGGGTAATCGTTTCCGGCGCGCCGTTGGTGTGCAGCGTCGAGAGCACAAGGTGACCGGTAAGGGCCGCCTTGATGGCAATTTCCGCCGTTTCAAAGTCTCGAATTTCGCCCACCAGAATGATGTTCGGATCTTGCCGCAGAAACGATCGCAGGGCAGCCGCAAAGTTCAACCCGATCTGTTCCTTCATCTGCACCTGGTTGACGCCGCCCAACTGGAATTCGACCGGATCTTCAGCCGTCATAATGTTCGTATCGGGCTGGTTCAGCCGCGAGATCGCCGAATACAGCGTGTTGGTCTTGCCCGATCCCGTCGGCCCGGTTACCAGCACCATGCCGTAGGGTTTGAGAATCGCTTTCTCAAATTTCACCAGCGACTCGGACTCGAACCCGAGCTTGGTCATATCCAGGCGCAGGTTTTCTTTGTCCAGCAACCGGAGCACGATTTTTTCGCCCCACAAAGTGGGCAGCGTGCTCACGCGGAAATCGAGCTGCTTCTTGCGTCCGCCGAGCTGCATCTTCAGCATGATGCGGCCATCCTGCGGCAGCCGCTTCTCGCTGATGTCAAGCTTGGCCATGATCTTCAGGCGGGAGGTAATGGCGTCCTTCAGCTTGACCGGCGGCGACATAATGGACTGCAGAACGCCGTCAATACGGAAACGTACGCGGAATTCTTTTTCGTAAGGCTCAATGTGAATGTCGCTGGCGCCCCGCTTCACCGCGTCCGTCAGCACCAGGTTCACCAGCTTGACTACCGGAGCTTCGTCGGCCGCTTTCTCCAGATCAGCCAGACCGATTTGCTCTTCTTCCGCCTGCACTTCCACATCGGCATCGTCCGTCATCGACTGCATTACGGTTTCCAGGTCATCTCCCTGGCTTGTTCCGTACGCCTTCTCGATCCCGGATTGAATGGAACTTTCCGACGCCACCACCGGCTCTATGTTGAAGCCGGTCATGAACTTTATATCGTCCATGGCGAACACGTTGGTGGGATCCACCATGGCGATGGTGAGCGACGCGCCCACGCGGCTCAGCGGCAGAATCTGGTAACGTTTCGCAGTTTCGAACGGAATCAGCTTGACCACCGCGGGATCAATTTCAAAATACGAAAGATTGATGGCAGGAACGCCGTACTGACGGGAGAGAAAATTCGTGACGTCCTCGTCCGTAAGGAACCCGAGCTTCACCAGGGCGGACCCCAGGCGGCAGCTCTGCTCCTTCTGAACCTTATTCGCTTGTTCCAACTGCTCTGGGGTAATGATCTTCTCTTTGACGAGAAGGTCACCCAGCCGTTGAGACATACGGCGATCTCCTATCCAGGTAGTGAATCGACGCCTGACAATCTTGCAGGCTTTCACGCAAACCGCTGCCCTTCGCGGGGGGAGAAACGCAGCGCACTCGCGTTGACACAAATTGTCACCGGAACCGCGTTACCTTACCAGTAACTTTGGTACTTGGACCTCGCGAAGCTCCGCGTCCACAAGGGGTTGACTCACCCGCGACCCGCTGCACCCCACGCCAATTGATTGTTTTCAGTTGTCCCCGCCGCGTTGCCGAGCCGGGAGTGCATGCACTTCGGTAAGACTCACGCTGACTTTTCGGCGCTCCAACCTGCCCGGGTCCGACTCGATTAGACTCGACCAATGAAAGTCGCGAAGCTGCGTCGCGTCGTGGATCGAGCCGTAAACCGATCCTCGAATCGATCCAGGGATGACGTGCAGATTCGCACCTTCTACCGCACCCTTCTCGCCGCTTGGGGACCGCAGCACTGGTGGCCGGCCCATACTCCCTTTGAAGTAATCGTGGGAAGCTTCCTAACGCAGAACACCGCCTGGACGAATGTGGAACGTGCTTTAGCAAACCTGCGCGCCGCGAACCTTTTATCTCTCGAAGCGATCCGACAGGTGCCGTTGCCCGAACTCGAACGCCTGATTCGCCCCTCGGGCTATTTCCGCCAGAAAGCCCAGCGCCTCAAAACCTTCGTCGCATTCCTGGATGGTCGATATGCCAGCTCGTTGGACAATTTCTTTACCCAACCCACGAATCTCCTTCGCGAACAACTGCTGGGCCTGAACGGCATCGGCCCCGAGACCGCGGATTCGATTCTCCTCTACGCTGGAAACCATCCCGTCTTCGTCGTGGACGCCTACACCCGCCGCATCCTCGACCGCCACGAAATTCTCCCGCAGAAAACTCGCTACGAAGAGATTCGCCAAGTATTCGAGCGCTCCCTGGCTCCCGTGGCCAAGAACAAAAAGGAAGCGCGAACGCGGCCGAAACCAGAGTCGGAAAGTCCGAGCACGGCTCACCAACCGTCTCCCATGAGCACATCCCCACGCAGCCCCACGGCACAGATCTACAACGAGATGCATGGTCTGATCGTTGGCGTGGGCAAGCATTACTGCAAAAAGGCCAAACCCGCATGCGACGCCTGCCCGCTAAAACCATTCCTTCCGCCGGGTACCCCAGGTCAAAAAGTTCGCAATCGGGACGCATCCCGCAGTGAACGGTAGGTCAACCTCTTTTGATTCTTTACCCGCCTTTCGTCCTGTCCTAAAATCCAGTCTCCCCCTCAAGGAGCTTAACCGTGAAAATTCAAGGTATTGAGGGTATGTCGCCCGATCAGCTTCGATTCGAAATTCAACGGGGCGCCAAGCTGGTTTGCTACAACTACTGCGTCTCAGTCGTTGTGATGACCTTCCGCCGATCTTCGCCCGTGTATTTCATCCCACCGGGAGAAAGCGCGCTCTCCAAGGGATTACCCTGGACCGCCCTCACGCTGGTCATGGGCTGGTGGGGATTTCCCTGGGGACCGATCTTCAGCATTCAGTCGCTGATCGTGAACCTCAAGGGTGGCAAAGACGTGACGGCGGCAATCTCTGCGTCGCTGCCACAGACCACGCCACCCAAAGCCTTTGCGGCGAAAGCCTGAAGGCTTGAAACGGAAAGCCTAAAAAAGAAAAGCGTGAACCAGAAGTGATGAAGTTCCCGAGCCGCCTCCGTTTCCTGCTGCTGGCTCCGGCATTCGTCCTTCTTTCTCCGCCTCAGTCGCTGCGGCAGGCTGCCGACGGCGCCGGAGTTTCAATCGGCACCGCCGTGCGGCCATCGCTGTTCTCCGACGCCGCCTACGCCTCCACCCTGGCCCGCGAATTCAACATGGTCGAGCCCGAGGACGCCATGAAATGGTGGGTCAGCCGCCGCAGCCCCGACAGTTTCGATTTTCGCGAGGCCGACGAAGTCGTCGCCTTCGGCTCCCACTCCCAGGGCGCCCGCGGCCGCGTCTTATGGTTCGACAAAACCTACCAGCCCAAGCGAGCCTACGACGGGGTCCTCCAGGAACTCGCCGCAGGCCGGAGCGCGAAGTAGACACAAGCTCTTAGCTCTTAGCTCTTAGCTTTCAGCCAACCCAACCAAACCTCGTCCTTCCGAACGCCGCGCCTTTCCTCGCGGCGGAGGAATCTCAGTCTCCACCGCGGCCGAGCGCCAGCCAAGGTCTACGGCAAGAACGCACCATCCATCTATAATGACTTGCAACGTCCCTACCAGGACACCAACCCCGTGCCCCAACCCGCTCCAACTCGCACTCCCAAAAAGTCCAACCGCAAGCAAGCCATCATTCTGCTCGCAATCGCAGTCTCGCTCCTGCTCGCCATCCTGGTTTCGCAAAATGCCTTCGACCCGAACTTCCTCCGCCCCGGCAACAACGAAGAAATCCTGGTTTTCTGGGCCCTCACTTTTCTTATCTCGCTGTTGTTCGTTGCTCTCACCTTCGTCCTGTTCCGCAATCTGCTGAAGCTGTTCGCCGAACGCCGCATGGGAGTGCTCGGCTCAAAGTTCCGCACTCGCATGGTCGCGGGCGCACTCCTGCTTTCGTTTGTCCCAGTCGTCGTCATGTACTGGTTCGCCTACGGTCTGATGAACCGCTCCATCGAGCGCTGGTTCTCCACCCCGGCCGAAGAAGTCCGGTCCGATATTCATGCGATGGGTTCGCTCCTGGCTAACTACGCCACCCAGAACGCCCGCTCCGAAGCCCGGGTCATTGCCGCGTCTGCCGAGGTGCAACGCGCTTTCACGGACCGCGAGTTCTCCGAATTGACCAGGGAATTCCGCCTTCACGAACCCACATTACAAGGCGGGTTCGCCCTTGCCTTGCAAAACGGAAACGAGACGGCCAGTTTCAACGCCCCTGGCTCGTGGGCGCTGTTGCGCTCAAAGCTGCCGCTCGCCGACGCAGCTGACGGCCGCGTGGCGCAATTCACTTGGAACAATACAGACTACACACTCGGCACCGCGCCCGTCGGAAAAGCGGGAACCATCGTTATCGCCATCCCACTGCCCGCCGAGCTCGCTCAAACCTTGAAACAAGCCGAAGCCGGCCAGCAGCGCTACTACGATCTCGCCCGCGAACGCCGCCGCGTGCGCAGCGTCTACATGGGTTACCTGCTGCTGCTTACCATGATCGTTCTGTTTGTCACTACATGGCTCGCGCTGTTTCTCTCCAAGCTGGTCACGCGTCCGCTCGCCGCCCTGGCCGAGGCCACGCAGGAGATTTCCCGCGGACGCCTCGACTACCGCGTCGAAATCAGCGGCGCCGACGAAATCGGCGATCTCGTCCGTTCCTTCAATCGCATGGCGGAAGAGCTCGAAGCCAGCCGCCACCAGATCGAAGCCTCCAGCCGCGACGCCACCGAAGCCAACGCCGAACTCGACCGCCGCCGCCGCCAGATGGAAACCATCCTCGAAAGCATCCCCACCGGAGTGCTCTCGCTCGACGCCGCGCGCCGCGTCACCCACGCCAATCAGGCTCTGCTCCGCATGTTTCATCCCGAGGCACCGCACGACACCGCCCCACAGATTATTCTCGGCTCTCCCCTCGCTGAAATTTTTCCCGCCGAAGTGCTGGAAGATCTCGATCCCCTGCTGCGCCGCGCCGATCGCATGGGCATGGCCGCCGCACAAATGGAAATGCCCGCCCAGCGCGCTTCCCTGAACGTAGCCATTACGGTTGCCACACTCCGCCATCAAGGCGAAAAGTCGGGCTACGTAATCGTCTTCGAAGACCTCTCCGACCTGCTCAAGGCGCAGAAGCAAGCCGCGTGGCGTGAAGTAGCTCGCCGCGTGGCTCATGAAATCAAGAACCCGCTCACGCCCATCGCACTCTCCGCGGAACGTATTCGCCGGCATCTGGAGCGCGCCACTCCCGCTGACCCGGCTTCGCTTGAAGTAGTTCGCTCCTGCGCCGAAACCATCGCCAGCGCCGCCGAAACTGTCCGCCGCCTGGTCGACGAGTTCTCTACCCTGGCGCGCTTTCCTGCGTCCAAGCCGCAACCCGCCGATATCAACGAAGTCATCGAGAACGCGCTCTCCATGTTCAACGGCCGTCTCGATGGCATCCGCCTGCATAAGTCCCTAACCCCAGATCTTCCCCGCGTCATGGCTGACGCCGAGTCCATCAAACGCGCCGTCGCCAACCTCGTGGACAACGCCGCCGATGCCTTGCAGGATTCTCTGGTCCGCGAAATCGAAATCTCCACCGCGCTGGTCGCCAGCCGCGATGCCGTCGAAATCTCCGTCGCCGACACTGGTCACGGCGTCACCCACGAACTAAAAGAAAAACTTTTTCTGCCGTATTTTTCTACCAAGCGGCGCGGCACTGGATTGGGCCTGGCCATCGTGAGCCGCATTATCGAAGATCACCACGGCTCCATTCGCGTCGAAGAGAATCAACCCGTCGGCGCCCGCTTCGTGGTGGAGTTGCCCGTTGTCCCCGAATCCGCGCCGGTGGCCGTCGCCATTCAGCATGCATAACATATTGATCGTTGACGATGAACGGGGCATCCGCGATTCCCTCTCCGGCGTCCTCGCCGATGAGGGCTACTCCGCTTCCGCAGCCGAGAGCGGCGAAGCCGGCCTCGACCTGATTCGAAAAGCCGCATTCGATGTTGTCCTGCTCGATATCTGGATGCCCGGCATCGACGGTCTCGATACTCTGCAGAAAATCCGCGCGCTTGAGAATCCTCCGGAAGTCATCATGATCTCTGGCCACGGCACCATCGAAACCGCCGTCCGCGCCACCAAACTCGGCGCCTACGACTTCCTCGAAAAGCCGCTCTCCATCGAACGAACGCTGCTCGTGGTCAAGAACGCCATCGAATCGAAGAAACTGCGCCGCGAAAACGTCGACCTGAAGAAACAGCTGCACTCGAAGACCGTGATCGTCGGCGACAGCATCCCCATGAAAGCCCTGCGCCAGCAGATCGGCCTGATGGCGCCCACCAATGGCCGCGTTCTCATCTACGGCGAATCCGGCACGGGTAAGGAGCTCGTGGCCCATGCCATCCACGGCCAAAGCCTGCGCAAGGACGAAACCTTCGTCGAGGTCAACTGCGCCGCCATCCCCGAAGATCTCATTGAGAGCGAACTCTTCGGTCACCACAAAGGATCATTCCCCGGTGCGGCCACCGACAAAGAAGGCAAATTCCAGAAGGCCAGCGGAGGCACGCTCTTTCTTGACGAAGTCGGCGACATGAGCCTCAAGACGCAGTCCAAAGTTCTGCGCACGCTCGAAGAACAGCGCTTCGCTCCGGTCGGCGGCGAAGAACTCACCACCGTCGACGTCCGCGTGATCGCCTCCACCAACAAAGATCTCGAAGAAGAAATCTCCCGCGGAAATTTTCGCGAAGATCTTTTCTACCGCCTCAACGTGATTCCGTTTTTCGTTCCGCCCCTGCGCGAACGCAAGGAAGATATCCCGCTCTTCGCTCGTTATTTTCTGAAGGAACTCGCGTCCACCTACGGCCGCAAGCCGCGTGAAATCACCGACGACGCGATCGATGTACTCATGCGCTATTCCTGGCCGGGCAACGTCCGCGAGCTGCGCAACGTGATCGAGCGCATCGTCATCATGAATCCCACCACCACCCGCTTCGAGCGCAAACACCTGCCGCCTCTGGTCTATCGCGACGGCACCCGCCGCCCCGCCAAGACCGAATTCTCCACCCTGCACCAGGCCCGCGACGCCTACGAGCGCGACTTCATCCTCAAAAAGCTCGACGAAAACCACGGCAACGTAACCCGCACTGCCGAAACCCTCGGCCTCGAGCGCAGCCATCTCTACCGCAAAATGAAATCCCTGGGAATCGCCGCAAAAGAATAGCGAAGAATTAGGAATGTGCAAGAACGTGCTAGGTCGCGGAATAGCGCGCGTCGCGAAGAGGCCTACAGCACCGTGGACGCCTGTAATACCGTGGGAGAGCGGCGCTTCAGCGCCGCGCAAAGCTCCGAAACTCGGGAGGGCTTCAGCCCCTGAAGGCCGAGGCCCCTACTTCTTCACCATGTGAATCTCCGCGCCATTCTTGCGGAACTCCACCTTATCCATAAGCTGATTGATCAGAAAAATCCCCCGCCCATGATTCGAGTAAACATTCTCCCCAACCGTACAATTGGGAATCGCCCCCACATCGAACCCCGGCCCCGGATCGCGCACGATGATAATCAACCCGCGATCTTCCTCGCAGGCCACAATGCATTCCACGGTTTTGTTCGGATCTTCTTTTGCGCCGTGAACCACCGCATTCGCCAGCGCTTCCTGCAATGCCAACTCAATCGCGTCTTCCTTGCCGTCCACACACTTCACCCGCCGGATCGTCTGCATCACTTCCGCAACCACCGGGTCCACCGACGCACGATTAGCCGCCAGCGTGACCCTCACGCAAAGGCTTAGTTTTTCTGGATCGAAATCACCCTGAAGAGAACTTTCCTCGCCCGACGTCCCAGGTTCCATGGTTGACTCGTAAGTCCCGTTCGCCGCAAGGCGCGGCTGTGTTAATTCTATCGTCAACCCCGCCCCGCAGCAAACCGCCCTGCACGTCCAGCACGTCCAGGCACGTCCAGAATGATTGGTGACAGCAAACCGCCATGGCCGTCTAGAGCGGGCACTCTTGCAACACCGAATTCGCTGCCGGATTCTAAGGCGAGCCAGAATATCGGCAGCACCCCGCGAACCGCCTGACTCTAGAGAAGGTACGCGTCAATATCTCTTGGCTATTACAGGAGGAATATTTTTTTTGCAGCGCCCGTATGCAAATCGCAGAGGTGTTCCTTCAGGAACCGTGTGGAAAACTTTGGCACTCAACGCCCGCCGGGAGCCATCCTTCACGCCGCCCCCTCAGCAGTCGCCTCCCTCGCCACCGGACGCACCGTGAGCCAGTCCGTTCGCACTCGTTCCCACTCCTGAATCAGCATCCCGTTCGCTTCAAAGAAGCCGCGAATCCGTGACCGCTCCCATCCGGCCACCTCTTCCAGTATGGGCGCGAGCACCGCCAACGCGCTCGTGCTCAGCACCGTGCGCTTCGCAATCTGCGAGATGTCGGGCGACTCCGACACCGCGATGGTCAGCCCGTCGCGCGCGTTCACGTGCAGCATCACGTGAATGTCAGAGCTGCCGTCGCCGCTGTAGATCACATGGTCCGGCCCCACCACCTGCTGGCTCAGCAACTGGTCAAGCACCGCGACCTTGCCGTAGCCCGCCGTCGCCCGCACGATGGTGTCGATCTCGCCGGAAGGCTTGTAGAGAAACTGTGTCCCATAAATGTGATCTTTGGGAACGATTCCCTCCAGCGCCGAATAGATCACTTCCACGGGCGCGGCCGAAAGCACATAAAACTCGAAGAAGTGTCCGTCGATGCCCGCTTCCAGCAACTGGTAGAGCAGCTGAATATTTTCCTTGAGCCGCACGCGCTTGCCGGCTTCGTGCAGATGCTCCTTGCGCACCTTGGCCTTGAACTCAGGATCGTGCAGCAGAAGGTAAGCCAACTCTGCGCCCTGCTGCACCAGGTTGATCTTCGCCATCCCCTTGGCCTTGCGCTCGAACTCGTCCGTAGGAATGCCGACGAGTTCCGCCAGCACATAGCCGGAGTCGTTGAAGGTGAGCGTCTGATCGAAATCGCTCGCGAAAATGTAACGTTTCAAAACGTTTTCACTCATGCCTATTCGATTCGCAGGGCCTAGTCATGACCCATAAAAACAATTGATCGGCGCTATTCTGACACAAGTTTCATGAGGCGTTCATAATTCTTCTGAGTTCTCCACCACGCGGTGTTCTCACAGTTTCACCCGCGTTCCTCTGTCCCCTCTGTGGTCAAAGAGTTTGGTTCGGGCCTGTCGCTTTACTAAATGCGTGAGCGCGTCCAAAATAGAAGTTTCGGCCTCACAACAGGAGCTCTTATGCCAGCGACAGGTGAACTCATCCGTTCCATGAATTACGTAGACGACATTACCGCCACGTTGCGTCGCCTTTGCCTCTACATTCCGAACATGAGTGCCGAAGAGCGGAAGCGGCTCGCGGAATATTTGCGCACGGCCGGCGGCGCGCTCAACGCCGCGCTCGCGGATCTTGAAAAGGCGGGCTAGTCAGTGGCGCAGGTCCGGACCATCGCTGTGATCGGCGCCGGGACCATGGGCCGCGGCATCGCCCACGCCGCCGCGCTCGGCGGCTACCGTACCATTCTCGAAGACCTGTTGCCCGGCGCGCTGCGCAAAGCCGAGAACGAAATCCGCACCAATCTCGACAAGGCAGTCCAGCTGGGGAAGGTGGCAGCGCCCGATGCGGATGCGGCTTTCCGCCGCGTGGAATACGCCGGATCGGTCGACGAGGCCGCTCGCGAAGCCGATCTTGTGATCGAAGCGGTTCCCGAGGAAATGGAATCGAAGATTGAAATCTTCACGCTGCTCGATAAGATCTGCCGTCCCAATACGATTCTCGCTTCGAACACTTCATCGCTCAGCATCACCGAAATCGCCAGCGTTACCTACCGCGCCAGGAAAATCGTGGGCATGCACTTTTTCAATCCGGTGCACAAGATGAAGCTGCTCGAAGTGGTGCGGGCTCTTGAAACCGACGACGACACGCTGTCGTCCGCAGTGGAAGTGGGCAAGCGCATGGGAAAAGAAGTTGTGGTAATCAAAGAGTCGCCCGGCTTCATCACCAGCCGCATCAACGCCATGATCGGCAACGAAGCGTTCCTGATGCTGCAGGAAGGGATTGCCTCCGCCGCAGACATCGACAAGGCGGTGAAGCTGGGGCTGAACCATCCCATGGGCCCGTTCGAGTTGGTCGACCTGGTGGGGCTCGACACGCGCCTGAACATACTGGAGTATCTGCACAAAACCCTGGGAGAAAAATATCGTCCCGCGCCATTGCTGGTGGAGTATGTGCAGGCGGGACGGTTGGGGCGGAAATGCGGGCGGGGAGTGTATGACTACCCGGTAGTAAAAAGTTAACATCGTCGACTTCTGGCAGTCGCCGGATCCACCGTCGTACTCGCCGAGCGAGGAAAATCCCTGATGCAATTTGAATATAAGATCGGCATTGATGAATACGTTGCAGCGCAAGTGCTTTACCGTAAACTGCACGAGCGGCGTAAACGACTTGATGCCGCAATCGCCTGGGTTCTGTGCGGCGTCGTCATGATCATCTTGCCTTACAACGAAAGACCCTTTACCTGGTCGTCCTCGCTGCTGGCCTTGATGGGCGTTTGGTGGATTTATGCAGGGATTATGAGTCTTTTTCCGATTCTGTATTTCAAACGTTCCTACCGACGCTCCGATCTGGCGGGCAGGACGTTCAAAACCAATGTGCGGCAGGACGACTTCGAGGTCTCCGGTGATTCATGCAGTTGGCGAGTGAAATGGGCGGGTGTCACGGTGAAAGGTGAGAACAAAGCGGTGTTTCTCCTCTACGGGCCCACGATGTTCATCTTCGGCAAGAAATACCTGACCGAGCAACAGCAAGGGGAACTGCGTGCCTTTGCCGGCCTGCCAGATCCCGGACGCTGAGGCTGGGGAGAGCCTCGATCAACGAAGCGCCGATCCGAAGTTCAGGCCTGCGAGTGCTTCCACTCTTTCTTTTTCCACTCCCTTGCTCGCCACAAGCACGTGGAAGCTTTCGCCCATGCCCGCAGGGGTTACCAGGTGCTTGAGTTGCAGCGCGACTTTGGCGCGCTCTTGCGGCAGACGGCAGCCTTCGAAGGCGTCGGCAAATTGGGTGACCTCGCCGATGCCCATCAGGAATTGGGATTGCGTGATCAGCATCTGGCTCTGCATGCCTTGCTGTTCGGCGGCGGTGGCCAGGGCGGTGAAGTTTACGTCGGCGGTGATGTCCTGCTCGCCGGGAGCTTCGTAGGGGTTGGCGCTCACGGAATGTTGACGTATAGCTTTAAGCGTACCGCGATGGCGTCCCGCAAGTTGCTCGGCGCGAGTGTAGCCGTAGTCGATGGCGACGAGGAATCCGCGAGTGATGGTGGCGGCGACGCGGTGCATGCGGCGTTGCGCGATGAGCGGGGCTTCCACGCGTT
>Ga0224561_1000056_pt1 | contig 14523 bp, 9 predicted proteins | sample CSU2metagenome_FD_180953 | JGI IMG/M metagenome (GOLD analysis project Ga0224561, IMG submission 180953) | Soil microbial communities from Bohemian Forest, Czech Republic - CSU2 | ecosystem: Environmental > Terrestrial > Soil > Temperate forest | place: Czech Republic: South Bohemian Region... | reverse complement strand
CCAGCGCCGCCAGCGTCTCGGTCGCCGGAATAGAGAAGGGATAATTCCACGGCGAAATGATCCCCACCACGCCATGGGGTTCGCGCACCAGCCGCCCGCGCTTCAGCTTGGTGGCAAGATTGCCGTGTGGCAGGGGCTCATCGCCCAGCAGATGATAGGCGTTGTCGATCAGGAACCGCGCCGCATCGAGCACCACCAACACTTCCGTAGTCAGCGCTTCGGCCACCGGCTTGCCGGCTTCTTCCGTGATGGCTTCGGCGATTTCTGATTTTTTCTTGAGCAGACGGCGCTGGAACTCGCGCACCACTGCGATCCGCTTGCGCACGCCAATCTCCGCCCAGTCGACCTGAGCGGCCCGCGCCCGCGCCACAGCAGCCTGAACCTGACTCTCACTCGCGCACTCGAACTCGCGCAGAACCGCGTCCGTCGCCGGATTTAGCGACGAAACTCTCCGTACCGCGACTTCTACATTAGCAGCCATTCGATCTCAGTCTAGACCAGACTGCGCACTCCCCTCACCTTTCATGAACTGCAGCGCTGGTTTCCACCACTCTTCGACGGGATTCATATACGGAGCATTGTGCTGGAAGCCATGCAGCACGACTATTTCCTTGGGCTCAGGAGCTGCGTCGAAAATTCGCTGGCCCATCGAAACAGGATTCACCGAGTCCACATCGCTGTGAACGACCAGCAGCGGCGCGTGGTTGCGGGACACGGCCTCCACGTTGTCCCAAATGTCGGGAATTAGGTACAGGACGAACTTCGGGCTGCCTCTGCGCGCTCCGGCATCCCGTAGCGAAGAGAAAGCAGCAGCGACTATCACGCAGGAAGGCTGCGGTCGGAGGTTGGTGATGGATTCCAGCATAGGGCCGTTTCCCATAGAGAATCCGAATACACAGCGGCGGCCATAACCCGCGAACTGCACTGCGAAAGCCCTATAGGCCGCGACCGCGTCCTCGCGCAGGTTTCGGAACGTCCCGGGCTTCGTGCTGTCTCCGTGGCCGGAATAGTCGAACACGATTGAGGAGACGCAATGCTCATGAAGAAATTGTTGAGCCTTCACCCACTGCGAGATTGTTTCCCCCACCCCATGAAAGATCAGAACTGCAATCTGCGGCTGGCACGTGGGAGAGGCCCGCACCAGAAAGCCGTCCAATTGGCGATCGCCACTGGCGATCTTCAACCGCTCAAAAGGAACTCCCAGGCTGGCAGGCGTTTCGGGGCCGTTGGGACCAGTCACGAGAAATTCCTTTTCAGAAATATGGATCACGAGCGGGCGGCAAAAGATCACACACAAAAGCACGACCAACAAGATCAATCCGAGTCTTCTGCGTTTGCTCTTCATAGCTCGCTTTTAGGTTCGTTCGTGCTCATACTCCACATTCACTAGATACAGCCCACTCGCAGGCGCGGTGGCTCCGGCCGCCGAGCGGTTTCTCGCGTCGAGAATGCGCGTCACATCCTCAGCCTGCAGCGTTCCCTTGCCGACCAAAATAAAAGTTCCCAGCAGATTGCGCACCATGTGGTGCAGAAATCCGGAGCCGCGAACGGTATAGAGGAGTTCCTTGTCCTGCCGCTCCCATGCAGAGGAAGAAATCTTCCGCACATTCGACACTGGTTGGGACTTCCTTCGTGTGCCGGAGCCTGCCCTGTGCGGAGCCGAAAGCTGCCCTTCGTGGTTCAAGGAATTTTCCGGCTCCCGCTCCGGATCGACCGCCGCGAAAGAAGTGAAATCATGCTCCCCCACCACCAGCCCTGCCGCCTGCGCCATTGCGTCTTCATCGAGCGAATAAGGAAAATGCCAGACATACCGTGCCAAAAACGGCGGGCAGATCGAGTCCCGGAAAATTCGATAGCGGTAAGTTTTCGCTCGTGCCGAGTGGCGCGCGTGAAAATCCGCCGGCGCTTCGCTCACTTCCAGCACACGGATCGCCGCCGGCAGAATATCGTTCAGCGCTTTCACGAAATTTGCCGTTGGAACGCTGGACTCCGTAACAAACGTGGCCACCTGTGCCAGGGCGTGCACCCCGGCATCGGTTCGACCCGACCCTTGCGGCAATACTTTTTCTCCGGTGATGCGTCCAATAGCCGAGGCTAGTGTCCCCTGCACGGTCGCCGCGTCAGGCTGCACCTGCCATCCGGAGAATTCGGACCCGTCGTAGGAAAGGACCAGCTTGAGATTCCTCATGCCATCTTTCTCGCGAGTTTTCGAGTCTCAGCGCTGGGTGTGCTCATCCAAGGATTTTCGCCTTCGGCCATCCCGCGTCTGCATCGCGGCCTCAGGAGCGGAATGGAATCGGCTGTGCGCGGTCTTGACATCGCCAGCACTGTAGCAGTTCTTTGCTCCGGGACCGTGGAAAACGGGCCCGTTTGGTCGGATATACTGGTTAGCTTCACGGGAATCTTGTTTCCTGGTTGAGATTTACTAAAACGATGAGATCGTCGCAGCTCCCGGGAAAACAGGCTGAAGAACGGGAGCGCAAGGCAGTCTGATGGCGGTTTCGCGCGAGCTTTTCAGGAACCTTCCTCTGGCCGTTTGCGTATCCATAGCTTGAGAGCTCGGGCTTGAGAGCCCGGGTTTCGCAGCTCGAGCCTGACAGCTTGGGGTGCGGTGCTTCATTCACGGTCAGGTCTGGCTGGGCCAGGCGCCGGTCAAGTCTTTTCGCTGCAAGGTCTTAAATAAATTTAGGGTTTACCGAACGGAGACAAGTAGATGCCAGTCGCACGCGTAAATCGGATTGCACGTCTCGTAGCTGCGGTTTTATCTGTAACACTGACCATTGCGACGACAATTGCGATGTTGACGGTTGCAAGCTGGGGCCAGGACGCGCCGGCCGCGCCCGCCCCGCAGTCGACGTCGGAAAAGCCGCTGCCTGTCTTGAACTATACCCGTCCGGTATCGCATTTTCCCAATCCCATCGGTCCTTACACGTCGCGGCGCCTGGCGGCGCCAAACCTGGCCAACACGGGACGCATCGACCAACTCATGCACGACGGCAAGCTTTACTTGTCGTTGGATGATGCCATCGCGCTCGCGCTCGAGAACAACCTCGACATCGCCATCGCGCGCTATAACCTGAACATCGCTGACACCGATATCCTGCGCGCCAGGGCCGGAGCTGCGACCTTGGGCGTGAATACGGGCTTGGTGCAGAACACTCCCGGCGGCGGCGTGGGCGGACTCGGCGGCCAGGTCGGTTCGGGCACCGGAGGCACCACGCTGGGCGCCAGCGGCGCCGGCGCCGGTGCGGGCGGCCTGGTGGGATCCACACTTGGTCTGGGATCGCTCATCACCAGCTTCGATCCGGTGGTCACTGGGACGTTGCAGGAAGATCACTTCAGTCAAACGGCAACCAGTATTTTTCAGGGCGTGCTCGCGGGCTCTAGTCTGGCTCAAAACACCGGCACCGTGAATTTCTCTTACCAGCAGGCTTTCCAATGGGGCACGAACCTGACGGTGGGTTTCAACAACACCCGGGGCACCACCAACAGCTTCTTTTCGAGCCTCAGTCCTGCTCTTAACTCGGGTTTTAAGGCCACGCTGACGCAGCACTTGCTGCAAGGGTTTGGGTTTGCACCCAACACGCGTTTCATCCGCATTGCCAAGAACGACCGTGAGCTTTCCGACGTGGCTTTCCGCCTGCAGGTGATTACGACGGTGAACCAGATTCAGACCATGTATTGGGATCTGGTTTACGCCTACGAAAACGTTCGGGTACAAAAAGAGTCGCTGGCTTTCGCCGACAAGACACTCTCCGATACCAAGAAGCAGGTTGAGATCGGCAGCCTGGCGCCCATTGAAACTGTCCGTGCTCAGAGTACCCTTGCCCAGGACCAGCAAGCGTTGACGATTGCCCTAACCAATTTGCAGTTAGAACAGCTGCTCATGAAGAACGCGCTCAGCCGCACCCTGCGCGATCAGACTCTGGCTGGAGCCGACGTGATTCCAACCTCCACCATGGAACTTCCGGAAAACGAACAGGTACAGCCCACGCAGGATTTGATCGCCGACGCCTTGCGCCACCGTGCCGATCTGGTGGAGCAACGCATCCAGCTCAACACCACGGAGATCAGCAACAAAGCTGTCCGCAACGCACTTTTGCCCACGCTTGACCTCTTCGCTTATTACGGCGGCTTGGGCGTCGGCGGCTCCCAGAACCCAGCGAATCTTTGCACGAATCCGCCCACGGGGTTTACACCGGCGGAATTCGAGGCCTTCGGCTGCGCCACATCCCCGACGCCGTCCGTTGGCTACGGCAGCACCCTGAACCAACTGGTCAACTCCACCGCTCCCGACAAGGGCGTCGGCCTGCAGCTCAACGTCCCGATTCGCAACCGCGCTGCCCAGGCGGTGCAGATCCGCTCGGAACTGGAATACCAGCAGGCTCAGATGCGCCTGCAGCAGATTGAGAACCAGATCAGCATCGAAGTTCGCAACGCCCAGTTCGGAGTCGAGCAGAACCGCGCCAGCGTGGCCTCAGCGCAAGCGGCCGTTGACTACGCCAAGCAGTCGCTCGACGCCGAGCAAAAGAAGTATCAGTTCGGCACCTCAACCACGACCCTCGTGCTGCAGAACCGCAGCGCCCTGGCAACGGCTGAATCCACGCTCATGTCGGCGATGGCGGCTTACGAAAAATCGCGCGTCGAACTGGACCGCGCGGTTGGGGTCACGCTCGACCACGCCGGCATCAGCATCGACGAGGCCGCCAAGGGCCAGGTCTCGCGCCTGCCCAACGTGCCCTACGTCGCGCCGCGGAAGGACCTGCCGTCGAACCAACCTTCGGCACAGCCCCAGCCGCAGTAAGAGCCCAAAAAACGTACAGGGCGCGGCGGCAAGCCGCGCCCCGGTTTCCTTCAGGGCAATTTCAGAAGTCAGATTGCAGATTGAAGATCTTAAATCTACAATCTGCAATCTGAAATGGGTTCCGCGGTCAATCTATTCAGTTTCTTCTCTCTGATTTTTCAGCCTCGCGTTTTCAGCCTCGCGTTTTCTGCCTCGCGTTTTCCGCCCGGCATTTGCCGCCACACAATTCTTTACATTCCGTTTCCTTATGCGCTTCATCAACTACCGCTAAGATGAAGTGACGTATTTGTTTTTTTCGCGTCCAAACTTATTTCACACGAAACTGTTGCTCTGCTCTTAAGTAAGGAGACTATTCATGTCTTTGCCTCGTTCGATTTTTGGCGTGCGGCCTGGGGCTCTCAGCCAGGCCGCCGTAATTTTTCTGACCTTAGCGATCTCGCCCTCGGCCATACACGCGCAAGATGCTTCCGCATCGCCGCCGTCGGCGCCCCAGGCGGCTGCTCCCCAACCGGCAAAAGCCCAGCCTTTCCACCTGGAGGACTATTCCAAGCCGCGTTCGGCCTTCCCGCACATCTTGCAGCCCTACGTCCCGCGCCCGGTGGACCAGCCCAACCTGGGCAACTCGCCGCGCATCGACGCACTGATGCGCGATGGCAAAATCTATCTCTCGATCGACGACGCCGTCGCGCTCACTCTCGAGAACAACCTCGACATCGACATCGCCCGCTACAACCTCAACATTGCCGACACCGACTTCCTGCGCGCCAAGTCCGGCGCCAACATTCTCGGAGTCAACGCCGGCATCGTGCAGAACACCCCTGGCGGTGGGGTTGGCGGCCTGGGCGGAACGGTTGGCTCCGGCACCGGAGGCACCACCGTCGCCCCCAGCGGCGTGGGTACCGGCACCAATGGCCTGGTCAGTTCCACGCTCGGCATCGGCTCGAACATCACCAGCTTCGATCCCGTACTCACCAGCACGCTGCAGCTTGACAAGAACGATACCGAATCAGTGAGCGTCTTCAGCCCCGTGCCGGTCGTGGGGCAGAACACCTACACGGCCAACGTCGCCTATGCTCAAGGCTTTCAGTGGGGCACCAGCATCGCCGCCGGATTCAACAACACCCATGTCACCACCAACAACCCCACCAGCCTGCTGACGCCCGAGTTAAGCTCGAATTTCCAATTCAAGATCACGCAGAACCTGCTGCAAGGCTTTGGATCGGTTCCCAACCTGCGATTCGTCCGCATCGCCAAGAATAACCGCGAGATTTCCGACGTCGCCTTCCGCCTGCAAATCATCACCACCGTCGATCAGATCGAAGATATGTATTGGGACCTGGTCTATGCCTACGAAAATGTGCGCGTGCAGGAGGAAGCCCTCACTTATGCGCAGAAAGCGCTGGACGACTCCAAGAAACAGGCGCAAGTCGGCACCGTGCCGCCCATTCAGGTGGTGAGCGCGCAGAGCACAGTCTCCACCGATGAACAGAACCTGATCCTGGCGCAGAACAATCTGGAACTGGAAAAGTTGTTGATGAAAAACGCGGTCAGCCGCAGCATCGAAGACCCGATGCTGGCCGAAGCGGACGTTATTCCTACTACCACCATGCAGATTCCCCAGGAAGAAGCCGTGATTCCCACCCAGGATCTGATCAACGAGGCGCTTGCCCATCGCGCCGAACTGGTCGAGTCGCGCATCGATCTCAATTCCCGCGATCTCAGCAGCAAGGCCGTCCGCAACGCTATGCTGCCCACACTCGATGCTTTCGCTTATTACGGCGGCTCCGGCGTGGGCGGGAACGTCAATCCCTTGCTGATGCCGCCAACTTGCAATCCCGCTGTCTCGACCTGCTTCAACGGAACCACTGCCCCGCCTCCCTTTGCCAACGGTGGTCCCGTAGGCTACGGCGGTACGCTGAACCAACTCGTCAACGGCACCGCTCCCGACAAGGGCGTTGGACTCACGCTCAGCATCCCCCTGCGCAATCGCGAGGCGCAGGCCAACCAGGTACGCGCGGAACTGGAATACCGCCAGGCCCAGGTACGGCTGCACCAGCTGGAGAACCAGGTTCGCATCGAAGTGCGCAACGCGCAATTTGACGTAAAACAGAACCGTGCCTCCGTGCAGGCAGCCCAGTTTGCGGTCGATTTTGCGCGCCAGACGCTCGACGCCGACCAGCAAAAACTCAAAGTCGGACTTACCACCACAACCGCGATCCTGCAGGATGCTTCCGTCCTGACCACTTCCGAGTCGAATCTGGTTTCTGCCAAAGCGGCCTATGAGAAGTCGCGCATCGAACTCGATCGCGCCACCGGATTGCTGCTCGACCATTCCGGCATCGACGTCGCCGAAGCCACGCGCGGCCAGGTCACCAGGTTGCCGAAAGTCCCGTATGTCGAACCCCGAAAGGATGACGCCCCGGGAACGCAACCGCCAGCAACGCAGCCCCCGCAAGCGATGCAGCCATAACCACCGCTCGCGTAGCGACAGCCACATCTTCCATGAAGGACGGACACTCTTGTCCATCGCTTTTTCGCTTTTGACTTTGCTCGTGTGGGGACGGGCGCCTCGCGAGCCTGCCCTGTGAGCGAAGTCGAAGGGTCCGCGCCGAGCGAGGCTCGGCAGTCTTCTTAACACCACCCCCGGCAATTTCGCGCTCGCAGCCCAGCGTGTATCCTTTCTCCCGTGACCCTGTCCGTCGTCATCATCACCCACAACGAAGAAGCTAACCTCGCCCGCACGCTGGAAAGCGTGAAGCCCCTGGTCGCTGATGCCAAAGGAGAAATCATCGTCGTCGACTCCGGCTCAACCGATCGCACAGTAGAGATCGCGAAATCCTTCGGCGCAAATGTTTTCACCGAAGAATGGAAAGGCTACGCCGGGCAAAAAAACTCAGCCATCGACAAGGCGACGGGCGACTATGTTCTCTCTCTGGATGCAGACGAAGCGGTAAGCCTCGAGCTAGCCGAGGAAATTCAGACGACCGTTCGAGACGCGCCCAAGGCCGACAAGTTCAGACAGACGCTGACCGACGGCACTTCTGCCCCGATTTTTGTAAACGGATTTCTGATGCCGCGGAAAAACTATTTCCTCGGGCGTTGGATCAAGCATGGAGGTTTCTGGCCCGACCACAAGTTGAGGCTGTTTAGACAAAGCACCGGAAGATTCAAAGACGCTGCGGTCCACGAGGTATTGGAAGTCCAGGAATATCACAACGGCGGTATCCATCTCGTCTCTGGGCGTCTGCAGGGCGCCCTCATCCACCACTCCTACCCCACCCTCTCCGACTACATCACCCACATGAACCGCTACTCGACCTTAGGCGCGGAGATGGTCGTGGCGAACGCCAACGGCAAAGTCCGCTTCAGCACAATCAACATCGTCCTGCGCCCGCTGGCAACGTTCATCTACAACTATTTCTTCCGTCTCGGATTCCTCGACTGCCGTGAAGGACTGCTTCTGCACCTCTACCACGCAGTGTACGTTTCCTGGAAATACGCGAAAGCCTGGGAACTCTCGCGCAAGCAGCCGTGATTTCGAATCGAAACCTGTCCCCCCAAGGCTGTCATCCTGAGCGGAGGACTGCTTCGCGAATGCGAAGCAGTCACGAAGTCGAAGGATCCTATAGCCAAGTGTGCCGCGCTCGTTTAGGCGTCTCCATGGCGGAATGTCGCGGCCTTCCGCGCAGCAAGCAGGAATCCTTCGACAGCACGGGAAGTTCGCATTCGCGATCTTTCCGCTACGCACAGGATGACACTCACGAGAATGACACGCACATGAATGACGACCGAGAACTAACCGACCGGTCGTTCTCGACTCACTCTCCCGCCTTGCTCACTCGCCCTCGCTTCCCTATCATCGAGACAGAACTGGGGTTTGCATGGGAAAGAAGCCGCCAAAGCCGCAAGTCACCGAAAATCCAATTGCCGAGGTTTTCGAAAACCGCCATCCTTCCGACGCCGAAAAGCAGTGGGCGGAAAAAACGCTCGTCCCCACGCTCGAAAAAACTCCGGAGCATCCCATCGGCGCGCCCACCGGCGTGAATGTCGACGAGCACGGCCACGCCCGCTTCACCACCATCTCCGGCGTTCCCATTCGCCGCCTCTACACGCAGGCCGATCTCCCCGAGGACTGGAGCGAAGAGAAAGATCTCGGCTATCCCGGCGAACCGCCCTTCACGCGCGGCATTCATGCCACGGGATATCGCGGCAAACTCTACACCATGCGCCAGTTCTCCGGCTTCGCGTCGCCGGAGGAAACTAACCAGCGCTACAAATATCTGCTCGAGCACGGCGGCAGCGGGCTATCCGTGGCTTTCGATCTGCCCACGCTGATGGGCTACGACTCCGACCATCCCGCCAGCGAAGGAGAAGTTGGCAAGTGCGGCGTGGCCATCGATTCGCTCGAAGATATGGAGATTTTGTTCAGCGGCATCGATCTGGAGAAGACCACGGTTTCGATGACCATCAACTCGCCCGCGTCCGTGCTGTGGGCAATGTACCTGGTGGTCGCGGAGAAGCAGGGCGCCGACTGGAGGAAAATTTCCGGCACCATCCAGAACGACATTCTCAAGGAATACATCGCGCAGAAGGAATATATCTATCCGCCGGCGCAGTCAATGCGGCTGGTCATCGACACCTTCGAGTTCGGCTCCCGCTTTACGCCGCGCTTCAACACGATTTCGATTAGCGGATATCACATCCGCGAAGCTGGTTCCACCGCATTACAAGAACTGGCCTTCACTCTCTACGATGGCGTCGAATACGTGGAGTGGGCGAAGCGCCGCGGACTGGACGTCGACGAATTCGGCCCGCGCCTCAGTTTTTTCTTCAACGCCCACAACGACTTCTTCGAAGAGATCGCCAAGTACCGCGCCGCCCGCAAGATCTGGTACCGCGTCATGAAAGACCGTTTCGGTGCGAAGAACCCGCGCACCTGGCTGATGCGCTTCCACACCCAAACAGCGGGAGTGTCGCTGCCGGCGCAGCAGCCCATGAACAACATCGCGCGTGTGGCCTTGCAGGCGCTGGCCGCGGTTCTCGGCGGAACGCAGTCGTTGCACACCGATTCCTACGACGAAGCCCTGGCCCTGCCCACCGAAGAAGCCGCGCGCATTGCGCTGCGCACCCAGCAGATCATCGCGTACGAGTCTGGCGTCACCCAAACGGTCGACCCCCTGGGCGGGTCGTATTTCTTAGAGACCCTGACGCTTGCCATGGAAAACGGCGCGTTCGACTACTTCGGCAAGCTCGACGCCATGGGCGGAATGGTGAAAGCCATCGATCGCGGCTATCCGCAAAAAGAAATCGCTGAGGCTTCCTACCAGTACCAGCGCGCTGCCGAGGCCAAAGAAAAAGTCGTCGTCGGTGTCAACGAATTCGTCATCGACGAAGTGTCGCCACATACTTTGTACATCGACGAGACCGTCGCCCGGCAGCAGACCGCCAAACTGAAAGTATTGCGTGCACGCCGCTCAAACCAGGAAGTCACACGATGTCTCGACGCGCTGAAGAACGCCGCCGCGCAAGAACCGAAAGTTGAGTCGTCCTCGGCCAACGGAATTTCCACCGCCAACACTATGCCTTACATTGTCGACGCAGTCCGCGCCTATGCCACCGTCGGCGAGATTTGCGAAGCGCTGCGCACGGTCTACGGCACGTACACGGAAGTGAGCATCACGTAGTTTTTCACCGAACGCAATTTTTTCGCAGGACGCTCGTTTTCCCGCCTTGCCCCAGCCCGCACCCGCTCTGGTACACTGACGCCGCATGCCAACCACCCGTAGACAGTTCCTGGCGCAGAGCGCAGGCGCGGCCGCAGGAACGTGGCTGATCCCCGCTCTCGCGCACGCAGCCGCAAAATCCGAGCCCTCAGTCCAGTTTCCCGCGGCACCGCGAGACCGAATTGCCGTGGCCGCGTATCCCTTCCGCGAATTCATCGTCGGATGGAAAGGATGGGACGGAAACTCTCCCGGCCCCGTTCCACCGGCGCAAAGAATGGAACTGAAACATTTTGCCGCTCACGTCGCAGAGAAATTTAACATCCACAGGATCGAGCCCTGGAGCCCGGTGTTCCCCTCGACGGAGCCAAAATATTTGGATGAGTTCCGTTCCGCAGTTGAGAAAGCGCATTCCGCAGTGGTCGACATCGCTGTCGACGGCGAAGCCAGCCCCTACGCCGCCGATCCCGCCCAGCGCGAAAAATCCCTCGCTTCGAGCAAGCGATGGATTGACGTGGGCGCCGGCTTGGGCTCACCCAGCATTCGCACTCACATCCACCAGGCCAAAGATTCCAAGCCCGATGTCGCGCGCGCCTCCGAAACTCTGCTGCGGGTCGCCGACTACGCCCAGTCCAAAAATGTGGTGGTGCACTTCGAAAATGACGACCCGGTCAGCGAAGATCCTTTCTTCATCGTTCAGGTGCTCGACAAAGTGAACAGCCCCTGGCTGCGCGCTCTCCCTGATTTCGGCAACTCGTTGGCCGCGCATAGTAATGACGAAGACTTTGCCTACCGGGCCATTGACGCCATGTTCACGCATGCCTATGGCATCTGCCACGTAAAAGATGGCGAACTCAACGAGCAGGGCAAGCCCGTCCACGTGGACTTGGCGAGAACGTTTGCGATTTTGAAGAAGCGCGAATATAAGGGATATTGTTCGATGGAATTCGACGCGGACGGCGATCCCTACAAACCGACGGCGGAGTTGATTGAGCAGACAGTCAAGTATCTGTCTTAGCCAGAACTAGAGGTCATCTCATAAAGCGGTTTTGGGAAGGGCACGGCTTCCGCCGTGCCACCCAGCGGCTAGCAATCCAGGCTTTAGCCTCTGAGGTTTCGCTCGCTTGCAGCCGTCGAGGACTTAGGAGATAGCCTCTAGCGGAATGACGTATTCAGCTTAACTCAGAGCTAATCACCATGGCAGGACAAGGCATTCAACGGCGGGAAATCTTACGCATTCTCGGAACCGCGGCGGCCGTCGCGCAGTTTCCCGGCTTCAGCAAGTGGACTTTCGCATGCGGCCACGTAGGCAACGCGGTCTTGCAGATCAAGCCGGCGGCTTACAATCCTCAGTTTTTCACCGCCGCGGAATACGCCCTCGTGGAGCGGCTTTCCGAAATGATCATCCCCAGCGACTCGACGCCCGGCGCGCGCGAGGCGGGCGTCGCCGAGTTTATCGACTTCATGGTAGCGAGCGATCCCGACTCGCAGTACCCCTTCCGCACCGGCCTCACCTGGATGAACGCGCACAGTGAGCGGTGGTTCGGCAAGCCCTTTGTGGATTTGACTCCCGAACAGCAGATTTCCCTGCTCGAACCGCTCGCCTATAAAGATAAGACCCGCCCCGGCGAAGGCGATGGACGCATTTTCTTTCGTCAGATCCGTGAATTCACGTTGAACGGTTTCTACACCAGCGAGATCGGTTTCAAGGAACTCGATTGCCCGTCGCTGAAAATGTATGCCGAGTCGCCCGAGTGCCCGCACAAAGACGATCCCGAGCATTTGCACGTGTCCCACCCAATTTCCTGAAGGACAGGATTTGAATCGCGGTCACGCAAATCGCGGCCAAGCAAATTATGCCCAAGCAAGTTTATGACGTCATCGTGATCGGAACCGGCGCCGGCGGCGGCATGGCGATCAAGACGCTCTGCGAAGCTGGCTTGAAAGTTTGCGCGCTGAACGCTGGCCGCAGGCTCGACCCGGAAAAAGATTTCCGTTTCCACCGCATGCCCTGGGAAATGAAGTTCCGCGGCCTCGACGATCCCAAGCGCCGCGGCGAATCCTACGGCTACCTCGACAACGAATACACCAAGGCCGCGTGGGAGCACGAGATTCCATTCACGACAGCGCCCGGAACAAAGTGGATGTGGCCGCGTTGCTTCTCCGTGGGCGGCAAGACAAATTTCTGGGGACGCAGTTCAGCCCGCTTCGGCGATATCGATTTCCGCGCCGCCTCGCTCGATGGCTATGACGTGGACTGGCCCATCACCCACGACGAAATCGGCCCGTACTACACGCGCGTGGAAAAAATGATCGGCGTAGCCAGCACGGTCCAGAACCGCCCCAGCAATCCCGACGGCTCCTACCTGCCGCCCTTCCACTTTCGCTGTCTCGATCGCATTCTGGAAGCGGGCAGCAATAAAGTCGGTGTGCCTTACCTGCCCGACCGCTGCGCCCAGCTCACGCAGCCGCATGAGGGCCATCCCGCGTGCCATTTCTGCGGAGAATGCACCACCGGCTGCGACGTCGGCGCGTTTTTCTCCACGCCGTATTTCCTTTTGCCCAAAGCCGAAGCCACTAAGAATCTCGAACTCCGCACCAACGCGCTTGCGAAAAATATTCTCACCGACGAGAACGGACACGCCCGCGGAGTCGCTTACATCGATCGCAAGTCGAAGCAGGAAGTCGAAGTCTACGGCCGCGCCGTGGTCGTCGCCGCGTCGTGCGTAGAGAGCGCGCGCATCATGCTGAACTCGAAGTCGCGACTACACCCCAACGGTGTTGCCAACTCCAGCGGACAACTCGGCCGCAACCTCTGCGATCACCTTTACGGCGAGTCGGTGCGCGGATATCTTCCGCAACTTGTAGGACGTCCCCCGTTCCCCGACCACGTCGGCGACAGCACCATCGCCTGGATGCCGCGCTGGCAAAATTTGAAGGATCCGCACGAAGAGAAATTTATTCGCGGATATTCTGTCTATCCCGATGGCGGTTGCCAAGATTTCCCCGGATTCGCCACGGGACTCGATGGCTTCGGATCGTCCTACAAGCGCGACATCAAGCGCCGCTATCCCTCGCCGGTGAGTTTCGGAATCCAGGCTCCTACGCTGCGCTCCGATACGAACTACGTGGATCTCGATCCGGAAGAGAAAGATCCCTACGGCATTCCCGTCGCCCGCCTGCATTTTCAGTGGGACGACAACGTGCTGAAAATGTGGGACCATTCGAAACAGGTGTGCGCCGACGTGCTGCGCGCGGCTGGCGGCGTCGTCGAAGACATTGGCGACGAACCCGAGATGCCTGGATTCAGCCTGCACGAAACCGGCACCTGCCGCATGGGCAACGATCCCAAACATTTTGTCACCAATCGCTTTGGCCAGACACACGCCGTCCCCAACCTCTACGTCTGCGATGCCAGCGTATTTTTGAACTGCACCGACAAAACCACCACCATCAGCATTCTCACGTTTAGCCTGCGCACCTCCGAATATCTCATCGAGAATTTCCGGCGAGGAGAACACAAGGCTGCGTGAGCGCCGACCTGAGAGCGGGCGATGTCCCGGCGCCCCCTCCGCTCGGACTGACCCGCCTGCGCGAACTGGCCACACTCTTCCTCAAACTAGGATGCATCAGCTTCGGCGGACCCGCGGCGCACATCGCGCTGATGGAAGAGGAAGTCATCCGCAAACGCCAGTGGCTCACGCGCCAGCAGTTTCTTGATTTGCTCGGCGCCGCGAATCTCATCCCAGGCCCCACGTCCACCGAAATGGCCATCAGCGTCGGCTTCGTGCGCGCGGGTTGGCTGGGATTGTGGGTGGCAGGCGCAAGTTTCATTCTGCCCGCCGCGCTCATCACGGCCAGCTTCGCCTGGGCGTATATGCATTTTGGCTCGCTGCCCCAGGCCGCATCGTTGCTTGCGGGAATCAAGCCGGCGGTGGTCGCCGTGATCGCGGTCGCCATCTCGCGGCTGGGTAAGGCGGCCGTGAAAGACTTGCTGCT
>Ga0224561_1000054_pt1 | contig 14986 bp, 10 predicted proteins | sample CSU2metagenome_FD_180953 | JGI IMG/M metagenome (GOLD analysis project Ga0224561, IMG submission 180953) | Soil microbial communities from Bohemian Forest, Czech Republic - CSU2 | ecosystem: Environmental > Terrestrial > Soil > Temperate forest | place: Czech Republic: South Bohemian Region... | reverse complement strand
AGGGAGACGGCGCAGACGCTGTCTACTACGTCCAAAAAGGCAAAGTGCGGCTCACCGTGGTATCGAAGGTTGGCAAGGAAGCCACGATCGGGATTGTGAGCGAACGAAACTTCTTTGGAGAGGGTGCGCTGGCAGGTCAGCTCTTGCGGATGGGCTCCGCGGCGGCGATGACGGATTGCGAGATTCTTCGGGTCGAGAAGAACGCGATGATCGAAGCTCTTCGCCGCGAACCCGCGCTTTCTGAGATGTTCGTGGCTTATTTACTGGCGCGCAATATCCGTTACGAAGAGGATCTGGTCGACCAATTGTTCAACTCCAGCGAGAAACGGCTGGCCCGCGTTCTTCTATTGCTCGCTCACTTCGGCAAGGAAGGCATCCCGGAAACCGTGGTCCCCAAAATCAGTCAGGAAACCCTGGCCGAGATGGTTGGAACCACGCGCTCGCGGGTCAGCTTTTTCATGAACCGGTTCCGGAAGCTGGGCTTTATCCACTACGCCGGCGGCACCGAAGGCGCGCTGCAAGTCCACAGTTCGCTGCTCAACATAGTTCTGCACGATTGAGCGCCTGTGGCGAACCGCAGTTTCGCCATCTTTCGAACACCCGTCAGACCGCGCGGCGGCCGCTCAACAGATTAAGGACCACCACAACCAAGGCAACGACCAGGAGTATGTGAATCAGACCGCCGGCCACGTGCAGGCTAAAGCCCAAGAGCCACAGAATCAGAAGCACAGCAACAATCGTCCAAAGCATTTCAGTCTCCTCAGTTCAACCTTCTATGTTCAACGTGCTAGGTTCATTGTTTTGCCATCAACCTTGTGGTGCATCCTTGCGCCCAGCCGGAATGCCTCTCAGCGGCTTTCCGCACTCTAGGCAGAATCTTTTGGCTCGTGGCGTGATCAACCCGCAGAATGGGCACATCCTCTGTGCTCGAGCTTCCTGCGGTCTAAGTGTCGCGACCAACTTCTCGAGCCATTCAGGCAAGCAAGCGAGCCATCTGCGAACCCGATTGCGGAGCGAAGAAAGATAGGGTTCCATCAGCGCACCTTCTTGTCTTTCTCCCAGAAGCCTGGGCCAGTTTCATCACGGGGCAGGAAACGGAATGAGCACGCGTCTCGCGAATCACACCCCGACATGGAATCGTGACATTTCACGGCGAGGAATTCTGAGCAGGATTGCTCACCTGCCGAAAAAACCTTCGGCCTGCACGATGAGAATCGGTTCCTCTGCCGCGATTGCGAAAACGAAGTGAGCAATTCAGATCAGCTATTGTCAAAGCGCTGGGCGATCATCATTGCAGAGGCGGGCACTTCTGCTCTCTCTTTCAGGTTCCCTGAACTAAGTCAGCCATCTGAAGTTCTCTCCTCTTAGTTCTACAATCCGAAAGGAACCATTTCATGAAGAAGATAATTTCGCTGCTGTTGATGAGCATGATGGGCATGGTCGGCACGTACGCCTTCGCCGGATCGGACCGGGAAGACACGGTCGACCGCATGCAAAGGTCCGTGGACGTTCTGCAGTCGATTATGGTGGCGCCCGACAAAGGCATCCCCGAGGATGTGTTGAACGGCGCGAGATGCATCGTCGTAGTGCCAAACTTGCTTAAAGGCGGCTTCATCATTGGCGGCAAACACGGCCGAGGAGTGGCTTCGTGCCGCACGCCGGAAGGCTGGAGCGCTCCCGCATTCGTTTCCGTCGGTGGTGGGAGCTGGGGATTGCAGATCGGCGTTGAAGGCGTGGACCTGGTCATGCTCGTCATGAACGACCGTGGCCTGCAGCATCTGCTTTCGGCCAAGTTCGAACTCACCGGTGAAGGATCCGTGGCAGCAGGCCCAGTCGGCCGCCACACTTCAGTCGGAACTGACATCTTGCTTAACACGGAAGTGTTGACCTACTCCCGCTCGAAGGGCGTATTCGCCGGCCTCACCCTAGAAGGTGCGGTGATCGAGCAGGACAACGACTCAACCCGCGCTATTTACGGCCATCACATGATGTTCCGCGAAATTCTTTCGGGTCGTGTGACAACTCCCAACAGCGGAGTGGCGTTTGTGCAGGCTGTATCTGAAGCCGGCCACCAGGCCCACGTCGCGCAAGCGAGATAACGTGGATCGCAGTCAGCAACAAGGCTTTGTGACGTGACCGGAACCACAGACCAGTTCCGGTCGCGTTACAAAGACGTTTACAACGGCCCCTCGACACCGAGGGGACGAATCTTCCAGAAGGCGGACACCATGAACGTGAGTCTACGGAAGTGTCTTTGGGCCCCGGTAGCCTGTTTCTGTCTTTGTCTCTGGCCTCTTCTGGCATTCACTCAGTCTTCCGATCTTGCGCAGAACGCGGGCGGACAAAATCTGGAGGCCTGCAAGGCTGGCCGCGCGAATTGCGATCAATCGAAGCTGAGCGCGGCGCAGTCGACGGAAGTGGCTCTCGCCAGCCACGGGCGGAACGTTGCGAACTGCAGAAATGGCTACGATTCCTGTGACCATTCAAAACTCTCCGATCCCGAAGCTGTGGCGTTGGCGGTAGCCGACCACAAGCGTAATGTGGCCGACTGCGACGAGGGCATGCAGTCCTGCGAGCCCTCCAAACTCACACCGGCCGAAGCGCGAGATTCTTCCGCCGCGGCTCGGCGGCGTAACCTCGCCGACTGCAAGGACGGATCGGGAGCATGTGACCGCTCGAAGCTGACTACAGCGGAAGTCGTGACCGTGGACGGTTCCAGGCAGCAACTCAACGCATCCGACTGCAAGAACGGCACCGGGCTCTGTGATCATGCTCACCTGACTCTTTCGGAAACGAAGGAAGCGACCACCGCACGACACCAGCGCAATGCGCAAAACTGCGTGAATGGCTGGGATGACTGCGATCACTCCATGCTTGCTCCCTCCGAAGCGAAACAAACCGCCCTTTTGGAACACCAGCGCAACCTTTCCGCCTGCAAAGACGGGCAGGAAACCTGTGACTACTCGAAACTTAGCCCCTCGGAAGCCAAGGTGCTGGCCGACGCCGAACACAAACGCAACTACCTGGCTTGTCTGAAAGGATATGGCTACTGCGACCCATCCCGGCTCACAACGGAAGAGACTGTTTCCGTCCAACCGAAGGCCCATTGATTCGCGAATATTGATTTCCGGATATTGATTCGCGGGTGATGATTCGCAAACATTGATTCCGGGAGATCGCCGAGAGAGCTCGCCGGCGCATAAAACCTATGATTCAACGACAATGTCCGGAATGTGCGAGCGAGTTGGTAAGAGCCCGGCGTGCCGATACTCAACAAGCAAGAGGGATCGCGGGAATTTCCTCTCCTGGTTGGCGCTGCAGCGTTTGTGGACGCGAATTCACGACGGAACAGGTCCGCGAAAGCAAACGGTCAAAATCCATCGCAGTCGAGCCCGCGTAGTCCCGGTCGTCCACCAGTGAACAAAAACCACGCTTGAGACCTTGGCCCGACAGTCGCGGGCTAACCGCGGATTTGAATCCTGCTGGCTGATGATCACGAATTGTGAGAATAGCGAAGATGCTATATTCACTTCCGCGAGGCTCTGCGGAACACCACATCGGCTCACTGTTTCACGATGTTTGCTTCTAATCCTCCTCGCCATCTCAGGGCTTGAGCTCCTCCATCACCAGCAACATTCTCTAATACGAATGCGTTATTGACCCACCGTCTGAATTCCCGCGACAATCCGGAACCGACTGGCGTTAGCGATCGCGCCTTGAAACAGCGACGAGATTCACAAAACGCGTTTCGTCCTGGCTGGTGTGTAGTAGGTGGCTGTTGGCATACCTGTTGGCATGGCAGAACAGCTCCTTCGGAAAGTGCGAAAACGTTTCAGACTGGGGATGCCATGAAATTGCGCGTTGCACGCTGCCTGAGCCTGGGAATGTTCCTCTTTTTTGCTGGCTCCGTCTCTGCTCAACAAGTTCTTTCTGCAACCGGAAATCCCGACTCAGCCGCACAATCCGCCGCACCCTTGACAGATTCGTCGTCGTCGCCCGTACCGCAGCAGGCAACGGCCGCGCCTGCGCAAAGCGCTTCGGCCACGCCGCCTAAGCACATGCTTGGTCCGCTCGAGATTTCGGTCAATTGGCGTACTCGCGCGGAGGGCTGGAACTGGTTCGAGGGCGCCAGCGGAAACAGCGATTACGGCCTGTGGGATTCTTTGCTGCGCGTGGGCGTTGGGCAAACCGGGGAGCACTTTGATTGGTTCCTCGAAGGTGAACAGCCTTCTATTCTGGGCCTGCCAGACGACGCTGTGGTGGCGGCTCCGCAGGGCCAACTCGGCCTGGGTGGAAGCTACTATGCGGCGAACAATAATCACACCAACGTCGCCAACGGATTTGTGAAGCAGGCCTTTGTGGACTTCAAGAACCTCGGGCCGGCTGGTGTAAAACTGGGCCGCTTCGAATATTTTGATGGACTTGAACTCACGCCTAAGGATCCGCTGCTGGCGACCGTGATTCAGACGCGGATTTCGAGCCGCCTGATTTCAAATTTTGCCTTTGCAGCCGTGCAGCGCACCTACGACGGCGTCCAACTCACCGCGAACTCCGGGCAGAACAACTTCACCTTCTTCGGTGCCCGGCCCACGCAGGGAGTGTATCAAGTGAAGGGGATGGACGAACTGGATGTGGACACCTACTATGGCGCTTACACACGCTCGGTCACAAGCGGACAAAGCGCGGGCGAGCTGCGGGTGTTCGCCCTGGGCTATATCGATCACCGCACAACGGTCCTCAAAACCGATAACCGTCCCACGGCGGTTCGCGCCACCGACCTGGGGAAAATCGAGATCGCGACGTGGGGCGCCGATTACGTTCATGTTTTCAACACCGCCGATGCCGGCAAGTTCGATTTTCTGCTTTGGGGCGCCTTGCAGACCGGTTCATGGGGCAGCCTTGCGCAACATGCCAGCTCGTTCGTGACCGAGGCTGGATGGCAAGCGCCTGTCAAGGTCCTAAAACCCTGGGTTAGCATGGGCTATTCGTACGGAAGCGGCGACGGGAACCCCCATGACTCGCGTCACGGCACGTTCTTCCAGGTTCTGACCACGCCGCGTCAGTACGCACGCTTCCCTTTTTACAACATGATGAATAACGAGGACTTATACGGCAGCCTGAATCTGCGGCCGGTCTCGAGACTGTCTCTTCGCAGCGAGGTGCACACGCTGCGGCTGGCGAACTCACATGATCTCTGGTATTCGGGTGGCGGCGCGTTTCAGCCCACCACCTTCGGCTACACGGGCCGACCCAACAACGGTAACCGCGGTCTGGCCAATGTCTGGGACCTCAGCGCCGACTTCCAGGTTACGCGCTCTTTGAGCACCACTCTTTATTACGGCCATGCCTGGGGCAAGGGCGTGATTTCGGCAATTTATCCGAACGACGCGAACGGGCAGCTTATTTTTCTGGAGACGAACTTTCACTTCTGAAGCCGGTTTGGACTGGGCTCCTGCCCTAATATAATTCCATTATTGACCCAACCTGGGTCAGGTGTGATCGTGGTCACAATGAAATGACTCTGGGGGGTTGGGGAGGGCGGTAATGGCGGTTTCAAATCCTGCGGTTCCCAGCATTCATCATGCTGCGCCGGGGACGAACGCAGGCTTCTACGAGAAGCTCAACACTACATGGCATGAACGCGGGCTGCAGGTCTTCATGCTCGTGGTACTAGCGCATTGGGCTGAGCATCTTGTCCAGGCTTACCAGATTTATGTCATGGCATGGCCCCGTCCCCAAGCAAACGGCCTGCTGGGTTTGTGGTATCCCTGGCTGATAAAGTCGGAAGCTTTGCACTACGGCTACGCCTTGGTCATGCTGATCGGCCTGTGGATATTTCGCAAAGGCTTTACCGGCCGGTCGCACTCCTGGTGGATGGTGGCGTTTTGGATTCAATTCTGGCATCACATCGAGCATTTTCTGCTGATCTGGCAGGCCACGACGCATCACAATTTCTGGGGTAAGCCGGTTCCCTGCAGCGTGTTGCAGCTGATCTTCCCGCGGGTGGAGCTCCATCTTTTTTACAACTCGATCGTGTTCATCCCGATGGTGGTCGCCATGTACTACCACATCTTTCCTCCGGTGGGTGAGCAAGGCAACATGGCTTGCACGTGCGAGTGGGGTCGCGACGATTCCGCGAAAGCTGCCTGACCGAGTGGTGTCGAATAGCTCCTTAATTCAGGTGCGGGCAAGATGGCTCGCAGGTATCGTTTGCGTGGCAACTTTGCTCGTAGCTGGCTGTTCCCGGACGGTCGATTCCACAACGTTGGTCGCGATTGAGCACGAACTTTCTCCTGAACCAGCGCGGGTCGGCCCGGCTACGCTCACTCTAAGGTTGGCCGACTCCGCCGCCAGGCCGATTACCGGCGCGCACGTTGCGATTGAGGCGGACATGTCGCATGCGGGCATGAATCCCAGGTTCGCGGAGGCGAAAGAAACGGACCTGGGCCGCTACGAGGCGCACGTCGAGTTTCAGATGGCGGGTGACTGGGTTATCCTCCTCCATGTCACGTTGCCCGACGGGAAGAAGTTGGAACGCCAGTTCGACGTGAGGGGCGTCCGACCCAACTAGGCAAGCTTGTTGAATCCATCCTCCATCCCGTCCCCGGAAACTTCAGATTCGCTTCCTTTTGATCTGATGCGCGTGCCTGGCTTGGGACATTTATTCCGCTGGCGTTATGCCCGTCCGGTGCTTCAGGCTCCTCTGCTCGTGCTCAGCTTGGTCATGATCCTTCACGGATTGTTCGGGCCCTCCCTGGCGCCTAAGAATCTCGCGACCACCCTGAGCTGGCTTCACTTTCGTGGCCTGCTGGTGCTCGTACTGCTGTGCGCGGGGAATTTTTTCTGTCTTGCATGTCCCTTTATGCTCGTGCGTCAATGGGCGCGCAGGATCTTTCAGCCTCGGTTCAACTGGCCTCGAGCCTTGCGTAATAAGTGGCTTTCGGTTGGTCTTTTTGTCCTGATTCTTTTTACTTACGAACTGTTCGATCTGTGGTCTTCGCCGTGGTGGACGGCGTGGCTGATTGTTGGCTACTTTCTTTCGGTGCTCGTGGTCGACGGATTTTTCAAGCACGCTTCGTTCTGCAAGTTCGTCTGCCCCATTGGACAATTCAACTTTGTGGCTTCCACACTTTCGCCGTTCGAGGTGAAGGTCCGCGAACAGGACGTCTGTACGCGCTGCCATACCAAGGACTGCATTCGCGGCCGGCGTGAGCCGGTCTCCGACCTCGTGACCATCCGCGGCTGCGAACTAGCCCTGTTTCAACCCAGAAAAGTCGGCAATATGGATTGCACTTTCTGCTTGGACTGCGTCCATGCCTGCCCCCACGACAACATCGGCATCTTGAGCAGGCTTCCGGCGAGCGAGTTGATGGTGGATCCTCTTCGCTCAGGGGTTGGATATTTTTCACGCCGCAAGGATATCGCAGCGCTGGCCATCGTATTTACTCTGGGCGCGCTGCTGAATGCTTTTGGCATGGTCAGTCCCGTTTATGCGGTGGAACGTTGGCTGGGACAAAGGCTGCATGTGAGTCATGAAGCTCCAGTGCTCGGCGTGATCTTCGCGTTCTTCCTGATCGTGGAGCCGGTCCTGCTGCTGGGGGTGGCCGCATGGTTGACTCGGGCATGGGTTGGAGAGGCAAGCGCTAAAGGCACGCGCGCCCTGTTGCCCCTGGCCGTGAGATATGCATATGGCCTGGTTCCTCTAGGCTTCGGGATGTGGCTGGCTCATTACTGCTTTCATTTCCTGACGGGACTCTACACGCTGATTCCCGTTACTCAGAATGCGATCGCAAGCCTGGGCCGGCCCTTGCTGGGAGAACCCCGATGGACGCTGACGGGCCTGCCAGCCAACGTTGTGCAGGTGATTGAGATCGGATTCCTGCTGCTCGGGTTTGCAGGTTCCCTGGTGGTGACGTACGGATTGGCGGAAGACGATTCTCCGGACAGGCCGTTGCGGGCGTTCCTGCCGTGGGCGGCGGTTTGCCTGGTTCTCTGGTGCGCGTCGATGTGGCTGATGTTTCAGCCGATGGAAATGCGCGCCACGCTGATGAGTGGATAAGATGAGCGGATAACCGGCGTTTTAATGACATGCTGGGTCACCCTAGAGACGCGGGAAACATTTGGGTTGGGCTTCTGTTGGTGCTCTCGCTGTGGTTGCCTGTGACGGCAAGCGCACACAACGGCCCGCCGTTTCCTATTATTGAGAATAAGAAAGTAGGGCCTTGTATCGTTGCTCTCTGGACGCACCCTGACGTGGGCACTGGAGCCTTCTACGTATTTGTGGAACCGGCGCCGGGCGGCACGGTTCCGAACGACTTGAAGATCGAAATAGGGGTGCAACCGCTAACCGGCCGGCTCCCCGAAGTGCTGTATGCCACCGAGCGCGTGAAATCGCACGGCCCGCTGCAATATAACGCTCAGGCCGAGTTCGACCGGCAAGAATTGTGGCGCGTGCGCCTGGTGGTGCAGAGTTCGCAGGGCGGCGGCGAGGCAACAACCCAGGTAGAAGTGACTCCTCCGGGTTTCGGCCGATGGGACCTTTTGCTGTACCTTTTGCCGTTTCTTCTCGTGGCATTCTTGTGGTTCCGCGGCATTTCGCGCACGCGGCGGCGCAGAAGTGAGCAAGTACGGAAAGCGGCGGGAGCACCTAATCCGGCTTAAGGCTGCAGATCATGCCGCCCGAGCAAATTGACGTGCGATCACCAAAGTTCCGATGGAGACTGTTTTCCCAATGTGTGCTGACTCGCATAGTTCTTGCACGTCCGAAGCCCCAAGGTTGAAAAACCGCCCCGATCCATGTGGCGCGAGCCGCCTCGGCTGTCCAAGCCAGGGCGAAACCTGGCGCCGACGCCCGAGGTCCGAAGTCTGCGAACTTGCCCAGCGGCGACCGAACTGTCTCCGACGGATGGCGTGCCTACTGCTTATCGGGAGCCTTGCATCAGCGCTTTCGGGTTGCCACTCCGGCCCCAAGCTTCCCGAGAAGGGATCAAAAGCCTACGCCGACGTTGTCTCCGCATTCTATGTTGGTCTCGCGGCGCTCCAGGTCGGTGATGACGTTCACGCCGAGAGCAAACTTTCTGAAGTAACTCAGCTTGTGCCCGTTGAGCCCGCGGGATGGGCGAATTGGGGAGTGCTGGCATTGCGACAAAGGAACTATGACCTGGCCGCATACCGGCTCGAACGGGCGCGCGCCATGGCACCGCGCAACGATCAGATCTACGATCTGCTGGGAATTCTTGAAGGCGATCGCGGCCATTCCGCGCAAGCGATTGCCAGCCTGCGGAAAGCGGTGGCTCTGAATCCGAACAATATGCGGGCCGCTTATGCGCTTGCAGAAGAGATCGAACGTCAAAACGACACCAACAGCGAAGCGGAATTTCAGAAAGTGATGCAGACAATTCTGGCCGCGCAGCCAGATAATCTGGCGGCCTTGCTCGAGCTTGCCCGTGTGGCCGCGAAGCGCGGCGATGCCGGCACATTGAAATCAGCCGTAGCCCAGATTAGCGCGCAATCCTCCACCTGGCCTGGGGAAGTGAAGCAGCAGCTGGCAGCAGTGCAAGCCGCGGAAGCAGGCACAGATTTGCGCGCGGCCGCTACGCGAACCACTTTTCTGCGCAATGTGCTCATGCGCGTTCCCGAGTACCGCCAAAGTCTCTCCATCATCAAGGCGTCCGCTGGAGAAGAAGCGCAGCCCTTCACTCATTTTCTGAGGTTGGAATCGCCCGTGTTCAAGCCGGCGCCCGCAGACACCGCGATTAAATTTGACGTGCAGCCGATTCCCGATGCTGGCAATCATCGGTGGAACTGGATTGGAGCCATCCAGCTCGGCAGCGCAGGCACACCCGCGATTGCGGAAGCTGATGGCCGCGAAGTGCATTTGTCCACGGGCGCAACGGTTCCCTTCCCCGGCGGTCCGTCCCACGTTCCGCCCACGCCCGAAGGACTTCTGCAAGTGGACTTCAACTATGACTTCAAAACGGATCTGGTGCTGGCGGGCGCGGGCGGCGTGCGTCTGTTTCGCCAGGACAGTCCGAGTGCATTCACCGATGTAACCACGCAGACCAAGTTGCCGAAGTCCGTGACCAATGCTCTCTATACCGGCGCGTGGGCGGTCGACATTGAAGCGGACGGCGATCTCGATATCGTGCTGGGCGCGAACGGCGGATTGCCAATCGTGCTGAGAAACAACGGAGACGACACCTTTTTGCCGATCCATCCTTTTGCAGGAATCTCAGGCGTGCGCGGATTTGCGTGGGCTGATTTTGACGGTGACGGTAATCCTGACGCCGCCATCATCGACGGCGCCAGGCGCCTTCACGTCTTTATGAATGAGCGCCAGGGCCAGTTCAAGGAGCGGCCGCTGCCTGCAGGGTTGCCCGTCGTTAAAGCGATTGCGGTCGCCGATGCCAATAACGACGGCGTGCTGGATCTGCTGGCGGTGCAGGCGGATGGCTCCATCGTTCGAATCTCTGACAAGAATGAGGGAGAAAGCTGGGAGACGGCGGAGATTGCGAGGGTCCCAGACCCGAACCTAAATCTCGCTGGCGACGTACGCTTGCACGTCGCTGATCTCGATAATAACGGAGCGCTTGATCTGGTTCTGGCTCCCACGACGCCGCCTTCTAATTCCGGCACAGCCGGCGCGCTGATTTGGCTCGGCGACGACAATGGCAAATTCGTGTTGCTGGACCACCCGGCGGGGCCGGCCATGGTGTTTGACACGGCGGACTTGCGTGGAAATGGCAAGCTCGACCTGCTGGGTCTCTCCGCCGACGGACAACCGGTGCAAGCAATCAATCAAGAACCGAAGAATTACCACTGGCAGATAGTTCGACCGCACGCCGTGCAAGCGGTGGGCGACCAGCGCATCAACCCGTTTGGTGTTGGTGGTGAAATTGAAGTTCGCTCCGGGTTGCTGCTGCAGAAACAGCCCATCACCGGCCCCCAGCTTCACTTCGGATTGGGCGACCAAACCGAAGCAGAGGTCGTGCGCGTGGTTTGGCCGAATGGAACTGTGCGCGCCGAATTCGGAGTAAAAGCGGATATGGCGATTGTGACCGAGCAGCGCCTGAAAGCGTCGTGCCCGTTCCTCTTTGCTTACAACGGAAAGCAGATGGAGTTCGTGAAAGACGCCGTGCCCTGGGGCTCCGCCATTGGTTTGCGAATCAATACTCTTGGCTCTGCGCAGATCGCGGCGACCGGTGAGTGGTACAAGATTGGCCGCGACCAGCTCGTCCCGCATGACGGCTATTACGACCTGCGTATCACAGCGGAGTTGTGGGAAGTTTATTACTACGATTACCTGGCCCTCATGACGGTGGATCATCCCATGGGCACAGAGATTTTTGTCGATGAGCGGTTCGTGATTCCCCCGTTGAAGCTTGGCCTTACTACCGTGATCACGCCCCACAAGATTGCCCAGGCCGTTGATGATACCGGCCAGGATGTTACCGACATCGTCAACACACTCGACGGCAAGGCCCTTGCCAGCTTCGGCCGCGGCCAGTATCAGGGCATCACGCGCGATCACTATCTCGAAGTGGACCTTGGCGACGACGCGCCGAAAAGCGGTCCGCTGTATCTGATTGCGCAGGGATCGATCCATGACACCGAGTCATCGGTGAACGTTGCTATCACTCAGGGCAGCCGCTGGCGCGCCCACGGGCTGAGCGTGGAAGTCCCCGATGGGCATGGTGGTTGGGTTACCGCTCAGGACAATCTCGGCTTTCCTGCGGGACGCAAGAAGACAATTCTTTTCAATCTGACGAACGTCTTTCGGTCCGGAACTCCGCGCCGCGTGCGTATTCGAACCAACCTGGAAATTTATTGGGATGCGATTCACTGGGCACAGGGCGCACCAGAGACTCCGTTGAGGTCGGTCACACTCAACCCCACCGTGGCCGACCTGCATTATCGCGGATATTCGGTGATGCACATGCCCGGGGCCGCTCGCGCACCCGAGGTTCCCGATTACAACCAGCTTGAAGGGACCAAACAGCACTGGCGCGATTTGATCGGCTACTATACACGCTACGGCGACGTCCGCGAACTCGTCGACCATATCGACGATCGTTACGTAATAGTGAATTCGGGCGACGAGCTATCACTGCGCTTTGCCCAGCAGCCGCCTCCGCCCGCGGGCTGGGTGCGCGATTTCGTAATCGTCGGCGACGGCTGGATCAAAGACGGCGATTACAATTCCACTTTCTCGAAAACTGTACTGCCTTTGCCCTATCACGCGAAAAATGAATACACAACGCGTCCCGGCAACCTTGAAGACGAGTGGGTTTACCGGCAACATCCCGACGACTGGAAAACTTACCACACGCGCTACGTGACTCCTGAAGTTTTCAAGAACGCATTAAGGGACCAACCCGACCGGGATGAAACCGGCAGGGGTGCAATCGGGAAATGACAGCCACCCGGATTGCAAGAGTTTTAGTCGGCCTCTTCTTTATCGCGCTATTGGCTACGCCCTTCGTTATCAGGCGAATTTCGGCTGGGCGTGAAGCCGACAAATCCAAGGCCGACGCCACGACAGCACTCGCTCGTCACGGGTTTTACCTGCAAGAAGTCTCTCATGTGGCCGGGATCGATTTTATCCATCACTCGCCCAAGCTCGATTCCAGGCTGGATCCCATCATGCCGGAAGTCGCCTCGATGGGAGCATCCGTGTCGATCGTCGATTTCGATCGCGACGGCTGGCCTGACATCTATGTGACGAATAGCGCCGTCAGCAGCAAGAACGCCCTCTATCGCAACATGCATGACGGCACCTTCAAAGACGTGGCCGGCGAACTAGGCGTTGCCGATGTCAACCAGCCCGGCACTGGAGTTTCCACCGGCGCGGTGTGGGGCGACTATGACAATGACGGGTACGAAGATTTATTCCTGATCAAGTGGGGGCGTCCCGAACTATTTCATAATGATCACGGCCATGGCTTCACGCGTGTAACCGAGCAGGCAGGCCTGCCGCCGTGGATCAACGCGAACGCCGCCATCTGGTTCGATTACGACGGCGACGGACTGCTCGACCTTTTCGTCGGCGGCTACTATTCGGAAGGTATCGACCTTTGGCATCTCACCACAACGCGCATCATGCCCGAGAGTTTCGAGTATGCGAAGAACGGAGGCCGCAAGTATCTGTTTCACAATCTCGGCAACGGCAAGTTTGAAGAAGTCAGCGCGAAAGTCGGTATCAACAGCCGCCGCTGGGCCTTGGCCGCTGCCGCGGCGGATTTGCGCGGAACTGGACATCCTGATTTATTTGTCGCGAATGACTACGGGGTGTCGGAACTTTATTTCAATGACGGCAAGCGATTCCACGAAGTCGGCGAACAGACGGGCGTGGGCTTCGCCCCCAAGAGCGGCATGAACGCAGCTTTTGGCGATATCCTCAATCAGGGCCGGTACGCCGTTTACGTTTCCAATATTTCTGAGGATGGAATCCTCATCCAGGGAAATAATTTATGGGTGCCGAAGGAGGGCACTGCGGGCGATGCCGTCAAGTATCAGAACCTGGCGCGTGATTTTGGCGTAGAACTTGGCGGCTGGAGTTTCGGGGCGCAGTTCGGTGATCTAAATAACGATGGAACACTCGACCTGTATCTGACGAATGGCTACATCTCGCTCGACCGGAATCGCAGTTACTGGTACGACTTCTCGAAAGTGGCTGGTGGAAACAGCACCATCATCGGCGACGCAAAGAACTGGCCGGCGTTTGACGGACGCAGTTTGTCAGGCTATCAAAGCAAACGAGTCTGGCTCAACGATGGCGCCGGCAAGTTTGTCGATGTTGCCCAGGCCGTAGGCGCGACCGATATCTACGACGGACGTTCCGTTGCGCTGGTCGATTTGTGGAATCGCGGAGTGCTCGACGTTGTGGTCGCCAACCAGAACGGACCGTTGCTCCTATACAAGAACACAGTGGCAGCCCAAAACGGGTGGATCGAATTCGAGTTGGAAGGAACCCGCAGCAACCGCAGCGCGATCGGCGCCCAAGTCACATTATTTTGGAACGATCAAAAGCAGGTGCAGGAAGTCTCCGGCGGCAGCGGTTTCGCCTCCGAGAATGACCGGCGTCTGCACTTCGGCCTGGGCCCAAACCCACAGATCGACAAGGCCATGATTCGCTGGCCCTCCGGCAAACTTCAGACCATCGACAAGCCGGCAGCGAATCAGCTGCACAAGATGAAGGAGCCCGCATGAGCCCGCCGACAAGCGTGCCCGTCGTTCCTGTCCCATCGCCAGGCGAGCCGCCCAGCCAGCGGAAACCCATCTTCAGCCTCGATAACCGGTACATCGCTCCCGCTTTCATCACCTGCATTCTGCTGGCCGGGCACTTGTCGTTCGGCATTCTCGAGAGCTATCAGAAAACGCTGCTGGCAATTGTTACCAGCATGGTGCTCGAACTCGTGCTCGGGCGCATTTTCTTTCACAAGTGGCTGCATCCCGCCAGCGCTTACATCACGGGCATCAGCGTTGGAATTCTGGTTCGTTCACCGGCGTTCTGGCCCTACGCGCTGTGCAGCGCGATCTCGATCACATCCAAATATGTGTTGCGGGTTAAGGGCCGCCATATCTGGAATCCCTCCAACTTCGGGATCTCCGTAATGCTGTTTCTGGCTGCCGAAACAGTGGCCACGCTGAGCATTCAGTGGGGCAACTATCTTTTGCCCATGCTGGTGATCTGGGCGCTTGGTTCAGTCATCATTTGGCGCTTGCGGCGCTTTCACATCACTGGCATTTATGTCGCATCGTTTGTCGCGTTCGCATTTATCCGAAGCTGGATGACCGGGAGTCCCTGGCAATCGGAGATCGCCCCAATCACCGGGCCCATGTATCAACTGTTTATCTTCTTCATGATTACCGATCCAAAAACCACGGTCCGGTCGCGACGGGGCCAATGCCTGGTTGTGTTCCTGGTGGCGCTGTTTGAGATGGTGCTGCGCTTATACCGGATTGTCTACGCCCCTTTTTATGCGCT
>Ga0224561_1000047_pt1 | contig 15741 bp, 10 predicted proteins | sample CSU2metagenome_FD_180953 | JGI IMG/M metagenome (GOLD analysis project Ga0224561, IMG submission 180953) | Soil microbial communities from Bohemian Forest, Czech Republic - CSU2 | ecosystem: Environmental > Terrestrial > Soil > Temperate forest | place: Czech Republic: South Bohemian Region... | reverse complement strand
TCAGCACCGATTGCAAATTCGCCAGGGTAAGACCATAGCTGGCCAACTGGGTGGGATTTGCATCCACGCGTACGGATGGTAGCGCGCCTCCTCCGACGACCACCTGCCCGACGCCCTGTATCTGCGACAGCTTTTGTTCCAGAACGGTCGAAGCCTCGTCATAGAGTTTAGCGGGACCGAATTTGTCGGAGGTGAGGCCGAGAATCATGATCGGCGAATCTGCGGGATTCACCTTGCGATAGGTCGGATTGCCCGGCAAGTTAGCAGGCAGATAGGTTCGCGCCGCATTGATGGCAGCCTCCACGTCGCGCGCCGCGCCATCAATGTCTCGGCTCAGGTCGAACTGAATGGTGATTGATGTGCTGCCGAGAGTGCTGGAAGAAGTCATCTCCGTCACCCCGGCAATATGACCGAACTGCCGCTCCAGAGGAGTAGCGACGGAAGACGCCATAATGTTGGCGCTGCCCCCCGGCAGGCCTGCACTCACTGAAATGGTGGGAAAGTCGACCTCGGGCAGGGGCGCTACCGGCAGCACCTCAAACGCAATGGCTCCGGCAAGGGCGACCGCTACTGTGAGCAGAGTGGTAGCCACCGGCCGGTGAATGAATGGTTCAGAAATGTTCATGCCGGCTCTGCCTGTTCTGCGTTTCCGGTTTCCTGTTGGTTCGACCTGGATCCAAAGCGTTGCGCCAGATTGTCGAAGAAAATGTAGATGACGGGCGTGGTGTAGAGCGTGAGCGCCTGGCTTAGCAGCAATCCGCCCACCATGGCGATGCCCAGCGGCCTGCGCAACTCGGAGCCAAATCCAGTTCCGAGGGCTAGGGGCAGCCCACCCAGCAACGCGGCCATGGTCGTCATCATGATGGGGCGGAAGCGCAGCAGGCAGGCTTCGTAGATTGCTTCTGTCGCATTCTTTCCATGCTGTCGCTCGGCTTCCAGCGCGAAATCGACCATCATGATGCCGTTCTTTTTCACGATGCCGATCAATAGCACAATGCCAATGATCGCGACCACGCTTAAGTCCTGGTGAAAGAGAAGCAGCGCGAGGAAGGCGCCCACGCCCGCCGAAGGCAGGGTGGAGAGAATCGTTATCGGATGGATAAAGCTCTCGTACAAAACACCCAGCACGATGTAGACCGTGACCAGAGCGGCAAGAATCAGCAACGGCTCATTGGACAGGGAATTTGTAAAAGACGCCGCGGTGCCTTGAAAGCCGGCCTGCAGGCTGGCGGGCATGTGCATGTCTTTCTGCACTTTGTCGACGGCCGTAATGGCCTCGCCCAGCGCGGCGCTCGGTGAAAGATTGAACGACACGGTGATGGCCGGAAATTGACCCTGGTGGTTGATGGAAAGCGCCTCGGTCGTGTTCTCAAAGTGCGAAAAGGCACTCAACGGCACGGCGTTGCTCAGGGTTGAACTGGTCGTGCCCGCGGAGTGCGCTCCGGTGCTCGACGGGGTCGAAGCGCTTGGCGAAAGCGCGTTCGCCGGAGGAGCAAGCGTATTCGCCGACGGCGTGTACAACGCGGAAGTCGTTAGCGCGTTCGATCCCGCGGCGGATGCTCCCGAAGACGCGAATGAGGTAGACGCTCCAGCACCGGTCGCGCCCGAAGACGCATTGGACTGGATATAGAGATGGTTCAGCTTGTTCGGGTCCAACTGGAACTGCGGCTGGCTTTCGAGCACCACGTGGTACTGATTGACTTGCGTGTACATGGTGTTGATCTGCCGCTGACCGAAGGCGTCATACAACGTGTTATCGATGGTCGTCGGTGCGATGCCGAATCGCGAGGCGGTGACCCGGTCAATCACCAGCGATACGGCCAGTCCTCCCGTTTGTTGATCGGTGGCCACATCTTCCAGTTCCGGCAGCTGCTTCAGCCGGCCGACGAAACGATTCGTCCAGTCGTTCAGCTCATCGGCATTCGGGTCTTCCAGGGTGTACTGGTACTGCGTGCGGCTCACCCGGTCGTCCACGGAAATGTTCTGCACCGGTTGCATAAACAGCTGAATTCCCTGGACTTTGTCGAGCTTTGAAGTGAGCCGGCGGATTACGTCAGAAGCGCTCAATTTGCGCTGGTCGAGCGGCTTCAGATTGATCGATATTCGGCCGCTGTTCGTCGTCGTGTTGGTTCCATCCGCGCCGATAAACGACGAGAGGCTTTCGACGGCCGGGTCATCCAGGATCACTTTTGCCAGTTCCTGCTGCTTCTCTGCCATGGCCTTGTAGCCAATCGTCTGCGGCGCCTGCGAAATGCCCTGGATCACGCCCGTGTCCTGCACCGGAAAGAATCCCTTTGGGATGATGATGTAAAGAAAAATCGTGAGCAGCAAGGTACCCAGCGCGACGAACAGAGTGATGGTCTGGAATCGAAGGACAAATTTGAGCGTGCGGCCATAGAACGCGATCATCCCCTCGAAAGCGCGTTCCGAGGCTCGATAGACGCGCCCCTGCTCCTCTTTTGGCTGGTGCCGCAGGATTCGCGCGCTCATCATGGGCGTGAGCGTAAGGGAGACCACTGCCGAGACGACGATGGTGACGGCGAGTGTCACGGCGAATTCCCGGAACAGGCGCCCCACTACGTCGCCCATGAATAACAGCGGAATCAGCACGGCAATGAGCGAAACCGTCAGCGACAGAATGGTGAAGCCAATTTGTTCCGCACCCTTGAGCGCCGCTTCCATGGGCGCCTCGCCCTCTTCAATGTAGCGCGAGATGTTTTCGATCATCACGATGGCATCGTCCACCACGAAGCCGGTGGAGATGGTCAGCGCCATCAGAGACAAGTTATCCAGACTGTAGCCCAGGATGTACATCGCGGCGAAAGTGCCGATCAGCGAAAGCGGCACAGCCACGCTCGGGATGATAGTGGCATAGAGACTTCGCAGGAACAGGAAGATGACGAGCACGACCAGGCCGACCGTCAACATCAATTCGAACTCAACATCGGAAACCGATGCTTCGATCGCGGTCGTAAGATCGGTAAGCGTGGTGACCTGGATACCCGTGGGTAGATTGGCCTGAAGCTGCGGCAATAGCTGCTTGATGCTTTTTACGACGCTGATGGTGTTGGCCCCGGGCTGGCGCTGGACGTTCAGAATCACGGCGGGGTTCTGATTCATCCACGCGGCCTGATTGTTGTTTTCTACGCCATTCACGACCTGTGCAACATCGGTCAGCATCACCGGCGCACCGTTGCGGTAGGCCACCACCACTTTCCGATAATCGTCGCTGGTGACCAGCTGATCGTTGGCGTCGATCTGGTAATCCTGGCGCGGCCCGTCGAAGTTTCCCTTGGCTGCGTTCACACTGGCCTGGGTCAGCGCCGTGCGCAGATCCTCCAGATTGATCCCGTAAGAAGACAGAGCCACGGGGTTGGCCTGAATACGGACCGCGGGCTTCTGGCCGCCGCTGATCGTCACCAGTCCAACTCCGTTGAGCTGCGAAATCTTGGGCGCAAGACGCGTATCCACCAGGTCCTCCACCGTAGAAAGCGGCACAGAGTTCGAGGTGATCGCCAAGGTGAGCACCGGAGCATCCGCCGGGTTCGTCTTGCTGTAAATCGGCGGCGCGGGCAGGATGGAAGGCAACAAACTCTGCGACGCATTGATGGCAGACTGAACTTCTTCCTCAGCAACATCAATATTCAGACTAAGGTTGAACTGCAGCACAATCACGGAAGTTCCACCGGAGCTGGTGGAGGTCATCTGGCTCAGACCCTGCAGCTCGCCGAATTGGCGCTCCAGCGGTGCCGTCACCGTCGTCGCCATCACGGTCGGGCTCGCTCCGGGATAGAAAGTGAGCACCTGAATCGTCGGATAGTCAACTTCCGGCAACGCGGAGACCGGCAGTTGCGTAAAGCCGACGATCCCGACGAGAAGGATTGCGACCATCAGCAGGGCGGTTGCAACAGGCCGCAAGATAAACGGACGCGATGGACTCACGGGGCGCTGCTCCCGCTCGTATTGGCCGCCGCGGGCTTGGTCGCAGGTTGGTTCGAAACGGCGACTGCAACGTTGTCCTGCAACTTATCGAAGCTGCTGTTGGCCACAACGTCGCCCGGATTGACGCCGTCCACCTGCGTCAGGCCTCCATCTGTGACTCCCGGCTTTACGCTGCGCATATGGGCAATGTTGTCTTGAATCACGTACACGAAGGATGCCTGGCCATTTTGTTGAATCGCTGAAGCTGGAACCAACGTCACGTTCTGCAGGGTATTCACCAGCAGCCGCGCGTTCACAAACTGGTTCGGAAAAAGCGCATCATTTTTGTTTTCGAAGACGGATCGCGCTTTCACGGTTCCTGTCGTCGTGTCGATCTGATTGTCGAGCGTGAGCAGCCTCCCGGTGGCAATCTTCGTCTGCGCAGTGCGATCAAAGGCATCGACGGGGAGCTTCGCCTTCTTGCGCAGGCGGGCTGCAACCGGGCCGAGGCCGTCTTCGGGGACCGTGAAGATCACCGTGATGGGATCCAACTGGGTAAGGACTACCAGGGTGGTTGCTCCAGAGGACTGCACTACGTTGCCTGGATCCACCAGCCGCAACCCCACGCGGCCGGAGATGGGCGCAGTGATATGGCAGTATTGGACCTGAATCTGGTCAAACGCGACGGTGCCCTGGTCGTTCTTTACCGTGCCCTCTTCCTGCAGCACAAGCTTCTCCTGGTCGTCCAGAATTTGCTTGGCGATGGCGTTACGTGCCCACGCGGTGCGGTAGCGTTCCAGGTCCATCTGCGCCTGGGCGAGCACATTCTGGTCGCGTTCGAGGGCGCCTTGCGCTTGTAACAACGTTGCCTGGGAGGGGCGCGGATCGATATCAATCAACGGATCGCCCTTCTTTACGAGTTGCCCCTCCGTATAGTGCACAGCAATGACCAGGCCATCCACCTGGCTGGTGATCGAATCGGTATAAACCGGAGTGACGGTACCGATCTCATCGAGGTAAACCCCGATGTTTCCTTTCGTAGCGGTCGCGGTGGTGATGTTGACCTTCGGCGCCGCGGCCTTGGGCTTTTTCGCGCTATCGTGCTGGCGCCATACCAGCACGACCACAACCACCAGGATAAGCAGCAACAGAACCCCCGCCACGATCCACAACCCGTTGTGCCGCTGAGATTCCGATTCGTAAGCCGGGAGTTGATGGTCAGGCTCGATTAGAGGCTGCTCTTTCGTGTCAGCGGTCAAAAGGAATCTCCTTGGTCACGATCGCAATTGTTCGAAATTATAGCTGCGGAGCCAGGATTTCGATTCGCAATCGTGACGCCAGGTTGTTTTCGACATAAGCGAGTTCCGATGTGAAACTTTCTGCACACTCCCCGAAAGAAAAACGAATCTCGCATATGCCAGGGAGAAGAGAGAAGGGGGTAGTAGTCCGCGTACACTAATGTGGCAACGAGGCGAACGTGCGGAGCACCGGAGCCTCTTTTGATCCTTACCACCCGAGGGCCGAAAACAGAATGCCGGTGCACGAAGAACTTCTGCAGGAATTTCAGGGTTTTGTCAAAACCGCTCCTACAGCCCAAGCCGTCATGGCGCGTATCGCGCAGCGTCTGCACGAAAAGATGACTCGTTATAACTGGGTAGGGTTTTATCTCGTCGATCCGGCGGACTCCGGCGTCCTGCTGGTCGGGCCTTTCGCGGGCAGCTTTACGCCCAACGCTCGCATTCCCCTCAACACCGGACTCTGCGGGGCCGCAGCCACAAGCCGGCAGACCGTGGTCGTGCATGATGTTGCAAAAGATCCACGTTATCTTGCCGGATCGCCCCTGGTGAAGGGTGAGATCGTTGTCCCCATCCTCGTAAAGAACAAACTCGTAGGTGAACTCGACATCGAGAGCTACTTTACCAGCACCTTCACCAAGCCAGAGCAGGAGTTTGTAGAAGCCTGTGCCGCCCTGGTCGGATACGCATTTGCGGAAAAGGCTGCCGGCTGATGGCGCGGCTACGCATGTCCAAATTAGGAAAGTGTCCGAGAACCGTCGTAACCAGACGTTCATCACATAAGAGTAGAATTCGGAGAGCGTTTTTCAGATACGGTAGCGACTCGTGATTCAGCCGGCTATCATTCTGTTGACCGTTAGCAAGTAGCGTCAGGCCCCGTCCGCCAGTCAGCCGCCTTAAGGCATCAGCCAAGTCCCAGGAGTGATCCTAAATGAGCACCCTCACTTCGAATATCTCCCCCGAAATCTCTTCTCTGACTCCCTACGGCGAAACTCGATCCACCATCACCGGAAAGCCGCTCGGCGCCGATGAGTTGCGTAACACCGACATCTACTGGCGCGCCTGCAACTACCTCAGCCTGGGCATGATTTATCTGTTCGACAATGCTTTGCTGGCGGAGCCGCTGCGGCCAGAACACATCAAGAATCGTCAACTGGGACATTGGGGATCGAGCCCGGGATTGTCGTTCATCTATGTTCACCTGAACCGGCTGATCAAGAAATACGATCTCGACATGATCTTCCTGGCTGGCCCCGGGCACGGCGCTCCCGGCGTTCTCGGTCCGGCCTACCTCGAAGGAACCTACTCCGAGGTGTATCCAGAAAAAAGCCAAGACCCCGAGGGGCTGCGGGAATTCTTCCGGCAGTTTTCTTTTCCGGGAGGCATCGGGAGTCATTGCACTCCCGAAACGCCGGGGTCGATTCATGAAGGCGGAGAACTCGGTTACGTGCTCTCTCATGCCTGTGGTGCTGCGTTCGACAATCCGGAACTGATCGTAGCCGCGGTCGTGGGCGACGGAGAATCCGAGACTGGCCCGCTCGCGACTTCGTGGCACGTTAACAAATTCCTGAATCCTGCGCGGGATGGTGCGGTGCTTCCCATCCTGCACCTCAACGGCTACAAGATTAATAATCCCACGTTGCTGGCGCGAATCACGCACGAAGAACTGGAGAACCTTCTCCGCGGCTATGGTTGGACGCCCTATTTCGTGGAAGGCCACGACCCCGAAAGCATGCATCAGGCGATGGCCGCGACCGTGGAGCATTGCGTTCTGGAGATTCGCGAGCATCAGGCCGCGGCACGGGCGCAGGGCGCGGAAGTCCGGCCGCGCTGGCCCATGATCGTGTTGCGCTCGCCGAAGGGTTGGACTGCACCGCGCGAAGTCGAGGGTCACTGGCTGGAGGGCTTCTGGCGGGCTCACCAGGTGCCGCTCCCCAACGTAAAGAAAGATCCCGAGCAACTTCGCACCCTTGAGGTCTGGATGCGCTCGCTGAAGCCCGCTGAGTTTTTCGATGGCAGCGGCAAGTTGATCGCTCAACTCAGAGACTTGCCCCCTCAGGGAACGCGGCGCATGAGCGCAAATCCTCATGCGAATGGCGGACGACTCAAGAAGACCTTGCGACTGCCTGATTTCCGCGAGTATGCATGCAAAGTCGAGAAGCCCGCGAAAATCCTGGTCGAGAACATGCCCCCGCTGGGAGCCTTCCTGCGAGACGTGATGAAGCTGAACATGAGCAACTTCCGGGTCTTCGGTCCCGACGAAACCACGTCGAACAAGCTCGATGCGATTTACGCGGCCAGCAAGAAATTCTGGATTGAGCAGTACTTTCCCGAGGACAAAGACGGCGGCGAACTCGCCGCTGACGGCCGCGTGATGGAGATGCTCAGCGAACACACCCTGGAGGGAATGCTGGAGGGTTACCTGCTTACGGGAAGGCACGGTTTCTTGTCATCCTACGAGTCGTTCGTGCACGTCATTGACTCCATGTTCAACCAACATGCCAAGTGGCTTGAGATTTGCCGCCATCTATCTTGGCGCGAGGCCATTGCGTCCCTGAATCTACTGATCACCTCGACGGTGTGGCGGCAGGATCATAACGGCTTCACGCATCAGGATCCGGGCTTTCTCGATGTGGTCGTCAACAAGAGTGCGAACATCACCCGCATTTACCTGCCACCGGATGTGAACTGCCTGCTATCGGTCTCCGATCACTGCCTGCGCAGCCAGAACTACGTAAACGTGATCGTCTGCGACAAGCAATTGCACCTGCAGTACATGGACATGGAATCGGCCATCACGCATTGCACAAAGGGCATCGGCATTTGGGATTGGGCCAGCACCGACGAATCCGGCGAACCCGACGTGGTCATGGCCTCGGCGGGCGACGTTCCCACTCAGGAGGCCCTGGCGGCTACCACGCTTTTGCGAAAGGAATTTCCTGACATCAAGATCAGGTTCATTAATGTGATCGATCTCTTCAAGCTCCAGCCCAGTACGGAGCATCCTCACGGATTGTCCGATCGGGAGTTCGATTCCTTGTTCACCGTCGACAAGCCGGTCATCTTCAATTTCCACGGGTATCCTTACTTGATCCATCGCCTGGCCTATCGCCGCACCAATCACGGCAATTTCCACGTGCGCGGCTACAAGGAAAAGGGCAACATCAACACTCCGCTCGAACTGGCCATCGACAACAACATTGACCGCTTCAGTCTGGCGATGGATGTGATCGACCGCGTGCCGCGTCTGCAAAAAATCGGTGGACATGCCAAGGAGCGATTCCTGAACCAGCAGATCGAGTGCCGGACCTATGCCGATGCGCACGGAATCGACCAGCCCGAGGCGGCGGGATGGACGTGGCCGTTCTAAGTGCGGCCGAGCTTTCCTGACGGGTGATGCGATTCTTCGCAGGTGGAATTAAGATGACGAGGTCTCTTGGGGTTCATAGGCTTCTCGCTATTGTTTGTATCGTTCTAGGCAGTGGTCAAAGCTACGCGCAGGATCAATCCGCGCCCCGCTTTAAAGCGATCGCATTCGATTATTTTGTAATTTTTGATCCAAACTCCGTTATTCCCGAAGTCGACAAAGCTTTTCCAGGCAAAGGTGCTGAGTTCACGAAGATGTGGCGCGCCAAACAGTTCGACTATTGCTTCCTGCGAACCATTACGAATCGTCACGCCGATTTTTCCAAAGTAACCGAAGACGCATTGGTCTATACCGCCGAAGAGATGAAACTTGACCTATCCCCCGAAATACGAAAACGGCTCCTGAATGCATACCTTACATTGAAGCCGTGGCCGGATGCGGTAGATGCGTTGCGCAAGCTGAAGGCCTCTGGCATGCGCATCATCACGATTGCGAATTTCAGCCCGAAAATGCTTCGCTCCAATGCTGACGCGGCGGGAATAACAGACCTCTTTGACGACTTGCTGAGCACCGAAGAAAATGGCACGTACAAGCCTGACCCTCGTGCCTACGAATTGGGAATGGAAAGGCTCCAGCTAAGAAAGGAAGAAATCGTGTTCGCAGCCTTTGGAGGATGGGATGCTTACGGCGCAAAGACTTTTGGCTACCCAACCTATTGGGTGAACCGATTTAATCTTCCTGTAGAAGAACTGGGTATTGAGGCTGACAAGACGTCCAATAATATGAATGGGCTGCTGAACTTCCTATTGGGCCATCCTTAGCCCGAGCCGTCTTACTTCCGAGGCATTTCAAACGCGATCATGCGCCTCCATTTTAAGACGGGTGGGGTTCGCCCAGTATGACTCGCACGGTGTCGCGTGCGATCAGCAATTCTTCGTCGGTGGGGATCGCATAGGCGAGCAGTTTCGAGTCCTCGGTACAGATTTTTCCCTCGCGGGCCACGGTCTCCTGGTTTCTGGAAGCGTCCAGCATGAGCCCGGCCCACTCCATCCCTTCGCAGATCCGCGCGCGGAGCTCGGGTGAATTCTCTCCTATGCCTCCGGTGAAGACGACTGCGTCGGCTCCTCCCATGCCCGCCAGGTATGAGCCGATGTATTTTCGGGCGCGGTAGCAGAAAATTTCGATGGCGAGCCGCGCGCGGGGATCGTCGTGCTCTTTCGCCTGCAATTCCCGCATGTCGTTGGTGAGTCCAGAGATGCCGAGCAGGCCCGACTTCATGTTGAGCAGGGTTTCCACTTCTGTAGAAGACAACTTCTGCTTACGCGCGATGACATCCACAATCGCAGGATCAAGGTCGCCGCAGCGAGTGCCCATCACCAGACCTTCCAGCGGCGTCATGCCCATCGAAGTGTCCACCGAATCTCCGCCTCGGATCGCGGCGGCGGAACACCCGTTTCCCAGATGCAGTGTGATGAGGTTGGTTTGTTGCCGCGTGAGTCCCCGCAACACGCGGTAGCGGAACGCGACGTAGCGGTGAGAAGTTCCGTGGAATCCATAGCGGCGGATACGATAATCGCTGTAAAGGTGATACGGAATGGCATACAGAAAAGCCGGCTCCGGGATCGAATGATGGAACGAAGTATCGAAGACCGCGACCTGCGGAATGGCACTGCCGAAGAGTTCGCGAGCAGCCAGGATGCCTTTGATGTTGTTGGGATTGTGCAAGGGAGCAAGATCGACGCAATCTTCAATCCCCCGCAATACCTTGTCGTCGATCAGGGCCGACTCCGTGAACAACTCACCGCCGTGCACCACGCGATGCCCCACGGCCTGCACATCCGCCGTGCTCTTGATCTCAGGAACGCCCGACTTTCCCGATGCTATGTAGCGGACCATATATTCCAGCGCCGATGCGCCATCGCTGAGGGTGGCGGTGAACTTCTGGCTCGGCTCCTGCCGGCTGTGAAACGTGATGGTGGCTTCACCCCCGATGCCCTCCACTTCTCCTTGGCAGAGACGATCGTCCTTGTGCTGCTTGATGCGCTCCAGGTCAGTGGAAATCACCTGAAGTTTCAAGCTCGAGCTTCCGAAGTTCACCACCAGGACATTCATGCGCTGGATTCTCTCGCCGGCCGGGTCATACCAAGATAAACTTTAGTTGGCGCCGTCGACAACGATGGGGCAAGTGGCGGGGACCATCTGATCTTCAAGGTCGTGCAAAGAGTCTGCGGAAATCGGCCAGGCTCAAGCAGCATGGTAACCTGATCAGCTTTAGCGGGCTGAAAACAGAGCTGGTAATCTTAGCCCGGGCGTGCAAGCGGTCGGCAACGGAGAAGAGGACAACACAGATTGATCTTGCTGATTTTATATTTCGCCCTGGGAGTGGCTGTGTTGGGCACGGTGTCTTCGGCAGTATTCCTTGGTCTCGCGCTGCTGGGAGTCATTCGATTTCACCGGGATGCACGCAGGCAGTTCGGCAATCTTCCTGACGATGCACACCTTCCTCCGGTTTCGGTGCTCAAGCCGGTGCACGGTCTGGAAGCGCAGTTGAAAGAGAACATCGAGAGCTTTTTTCGGCAGGATTATCCCAACTACGAAATTCTTTTTGCCGCAGACGAACCCAACGATCCAGCACTGGAAGTGGTGCGGGAAGTGTGTGCGCGCTATCCGCAAATTCCGAGCCGGGTTCTGATAACCGGAGCGCCGTGGCCCAACCCGGCGGTCTACTCGTTTCATTGCATGGCGGAGGCAGCGGCGCACGAGATTCTGGTCACGACCGACAGCGACGTGGAAGTTTCCCCGCGCTATTTGCGGGAAATTGTGCCGCCATTGCTCGACTCGAAGGTCGGCATGGTGACCTGCGTGTATCGCGGCAAAAATGTCGCGGGATTTTTCTCAGGGCTCACCGCCATCGGCATGTCGGTGGAAATGACGGCGGGAGTTTTGGTCGCTAACCTGCTGGAAGGAATGAGGTTCGGCCTGGGGCCGACGACCGTGGTGCGCAAGGATGCGCTGGCGAAAATCGGCGGTTACGACACGCTAAAGGACTATATTGCATATGATTTTGCCATCGGAAACCTGATCGCAGAGGCGGGTTACCGCGTCGTGCTTTCGGGCCACATTATCGATCACGTGGTGAACCAGAAATCGTTTCCGCGCATGTGGCAAAATCAGTTGCGCTGGGCGCAATCGACGCGTTATTCGCGCCCCAAGGGCCACTTTGGCAGTGGGCTGATTTTTGCGCTGCCCTACGGCCTGCTTGGATTCTTGGCGGCCGCGGCGCTGGGATATTGGCGAGCCGCTGCCGTTCTGCTCGGTGTGGCCGTGGTGAACCGGCTGGTCGAAGCGTGGCTTGTGGGCTGGACGGTGGTTCGGGATCCATTGGTGTGGCGCGCGCCCTGGCGTTATCCGTTGCGCGACTTGCTTGGCTTTTTTGTCTGGTTCGCCAGCTACTTAAACCTGCGTTATGTGTGGCGCGACAGCCGCTTTGAGTTGAAAGGAACGCGAATCGCGCTGCGGCAGTCTTCGGATGGGCGATAGGCGGACTGACGAAACCTGGGTTGCGCAGATATGTAACCGATCAGTTCCGCATTATGCGTCACCGACTGGTTGCGCATAACGCGCATCCATAGCACTACGCATTTCTTCACAACGTTTGGAATCGTCCAGCCGCGGCATCGGGTGCGACGAAAAGCGCTGGCGGCGCTGGCAGCGAATGCGTTCACGTTCGCACGCAGGCAGAGCCTATGCGGAGGTTTCATTGCGGGTTCTAGTTACGGGTGCAGCTGGCTTTATTGGCAGCAACATGGTGGATCGCCTTCTTTCCGCGGGCCACAGCGTCGTGGGGTTCGATAACTTTTCGACCGGACAGCGGCGGTTCCTGAACAGCGCCATGATCCATCCTCAGTTCACACTCGTGCAGGGCGACCTGCTCGACTTGAAAAGCCTGGGCCACGCGATGCAGGGCGCGGAGTTGGTGATTCATTTCGCCGCCAATGCCGACGTTCGCTTTGGCACCGAGCATCCACGCAGAGATCTGGATCAGAACACGATCGCAACCTGGAATGTTTTGGAAGCCATGCGCGAGCAGGGCTGCAAGCGCATCGTGTTTTCCTCGACGGGATCAGTCTACGGGGAGCCGGAAATCTTCCCAACGCCTGAGACTTGTCCTTTTCCCCTGCAGACTTCGCTCTACGGCGCTTCCAAGCTGGCCGCGGAAGGCCTGATTCAGGCCTACTGCGAAGGCTTCGGGCTGCGGAGCTACATTTTCCGCTTCGTGTCGATTTTGGGAGAGCGTTATTCGCACGGGCATGTGTTCGATTTTTACCGGCAGCTTTCCGAGCACCCTGACCATCTCCATGTGCTGGGCAACGGACATCAGCGAAAATCGTATTTGTACGTCCAGGATTGTATCGACGCAATTCTCACTGCGATGGATCGAGCCGATGGCAAGGTAAACATTTTCAATCTGGGCACGGATGAGTACTGCGAAGTCAACGACTCCATCGGCTGGATTTGCGAACATCTGGGGCTGCATCCGAAGCTTACCTACTCAGGAGGCGAACGAGGCTGGGTGGGGGACAGCCCGTTTATTTTGCTGGATTGCTCGCGCATCCGCGCCCTGGGCTGGCGGCCGCGATTGACCATCCAGCAAGCGGTTCGGGCTACGATCCAGTTCGTGAGCGCGGATGCTGCGGCAGTGAAGGCCGAGTCTTAGATTCACCGTCTCAGATTCGCAGTCTTCGATTCATAATCACAGATTCGCTATACTGACCCGGCGTCCGGGGAACCTCTGGTTTGATCATCACACGAAGCCCGTTGCGAATCTCGTTGGGTGGCGGGGGCACCGATCTTCCGTCGTACTACCGAAAGCACGGCGGGTTTGTACTTTCTGCCGCCATCAACCGGTACGTTTACATCACCATCAACGAGGCGTTTCGGCCGCGGATTATCTTGAAATACTCCAAGCTGGAAGATGTGGAGCGATGGGAAGATATTCAGCATCCCATCATCCGGGAAGCGTTGCGATTGACGGGAGTTCAAGGGCCGTATCTTGAGATCGTCAGCCTCTCCGACATTCCCGCCGGCACGGGGCTGGGCTCGTCGGGGAGTTTCACCACCGCATTGTTGCGCGCGCTGCACACCATGAACCGGAATTTCGTCCCTCCTCGAGAATTGGCGGAACAGGCTTGTCATATCGAAATCGATTTACTGAAAGAACCGGTTGGCAAGCAGGACCAGTACATCGCAGCTTTCGGGGGCATTACCTGTTTCGAATTTCTGCCGGACGACCGGGTGGTCGCGGAACCTCTGAAAATTGCCTCCGAGACCTTGGCCAATCTCGAAGACAATTTGCTGCTGTTCTTCACGGGCGCGTCGCGCTCCGCGGCCGAGGTTCTACGCGATCAGGACAGGCGAACTCGCGACAACGCCAGCGAGATGCTGGAGAATCTGCACCATACCAAACACCTCGGCCACGCCAGCCGGGACGCGCTGCTGGCGGGCGATCTCCGCAAGTTTGCCGAACTCATGCACGTCCACTGGGAGCACAAGAAGAAACGCTCGCCTGGAATCAGCAGCAGCCGCATCGACGAAATGTATGAGCTGGCACGCGCCAATGGTGCGCTTGGCGGCAAATTGATTGGCGCGGGCGGCGGAGGCTTTCTGATGCTCTACACCGAAGACAAAACCCGCCTTCGCGCTGCCATGAGAAGCGCTGGACTGCGCGAGGTCCGGTTGCAGTTTGATTTCAGCGGGACTTCTGTTCTGGCGCATTCGTAAAAAATCCATGCTACCTGTGGCCATACTTGCGGGCGGCCTGGCTACTCGCCTGGGACCGCTGACAAAAAACATTCCCAAATCGCTGATCCCGGTCCATGGGGAACCGTTTGTAGCGCACCAGTTGCGGCTGCTGCAAAGGAGCGGCATCCAACAAGTAATACTGTGCGTCGGCCATTTGGGCAATATGATTGAGCAGGCCATCGGAGACGGCAGAGCTTGCGGAGTGAATGTCGAATATTCTTACGACGGCGCGACGCTGCTGGGCACCGCCGGCGCCGTAAAGGGGGCCTTGGGTAAGCTGGGAGAAAAGTTTTTTGTGATGTATGGCGATTCCTACCTGGTTTGCAATTATGCCGCCGTTGAGCAGGAGTTTTTGCAGCGCGGCCAGTTAGGGTTAATGACGGTGTTCCGAAACGACGGACAGTGGGACGCCAGCAACGTGGAGTTTGAAGAAGGTCGTATTCTGGCTTACAGCAAGACGAACCGGATCGCGCGCATGCGTTACATCGATTACGGATTAGGTGTTTTCCATGCGGAGACTTTTGCCAGAACGCGGGCCACGGATCTCGCCGACGTTTACGCGGAGCTGTTGCAGGCCGGCGAACTGGCTGGCGTGGAAGTGCAGGAACGCTTCTACGAAATAGGTTCGCCTGCGGGATTGCAGGAGATGACAAGTTTCTTGAGCCGGCCTGGAGGCGCACGGAAATGAGCAACCGCAGGTTCGATCAGAATAAGTTTGCGGAGGCTTTTCTCGCCGAGGCCGCTGAAATCATTGCGAAGCTGGATGTGGCAAGCATTGAAAACGCCGCGGGCCTTCTCGCCAGCACTCGCGCCGCGGGCGGACGCCTATTTATTCTCGGCGTGGGCGGAAGCGCTGCCAATGCTTCGCACGCCGTCAACGACTTCCGCAAGATCGCGGGCATCGAGGCTTATGCACCGACCGACAACGTAGCGGAGCTTACGGCACGTGCAAACGATGAAGGCTGGGCCTCGATCTTCGATGGTTGGTTGCGCACCAGCCGGCTCCGACCGGAAGATCTGTTGCTCATTCTCTCGGTTGGTGGCGGAAATGTCGGACAGAATGTCAGCCCGAACCTTGTCGCCGCCCTAAAGTATGCCAAGTCGGTCGGCGCAAAGATCATCGGCATCGTCGGCCGCGACGGCGGTTACACTGCCACCGTCGCCGACGCTTGTGTGCTGATTCCCACGGTGAATCCGGCGCATGTCACGCCGCACACGGAAGCCTTCCAGGCAGTGATTTGGCATCTGCTGGTTTCGCATCCTGCGGTCAAGACGCAAGCGACGAAATGGGAATCGATGGCGTCGCCAGGCCAACGCCGCGCCGTGTTTCTCGACCGCGACGGCGTGATCAACCGG
>Ga0224561_1000046_pt1 | contig 15860 bp, 7 predicted proteins | sample CSU2metagenome_FD_180953 | JGI IMG/M metagenome (GOLD analysis project Ga0224561, IMG submission 180953) | Soil microbial communities from Bohemian Forest, Czech Republic - CSU2 | ecosystem: Environmental > Terrestrial > Soil > Temperate forest | place: Czech Republic: South Bohemian Region... | reverse complement strand
CCGCGTAGTTGCTCGTTCGGCTCTCGTTGGCGCAACCAATACGGCCGTTTGCTAAGGTCAGGTTAGTTAACCGGAGGGTTGTAGGTTCGAGTCCTACCTGAGGAGCCATTCTTTTCAAGCATTTGCCGACACCCCGCAAACGAACTTGGAACCGTTTGGAACCGTTGTGTTCCGAGGTTTGAGCGGTCGGCGCACATTTCCGATTTTCGTAACGCTTGTGCTGCAAGTGTTGACACGGGGCCAGAATCTGCTATTTTGTTTGGCCTTCATTTCGGGAAGATTGGGCCAGCTGTCGTAGCAGAGTGCAGCGCTGGCTGGAGACCTTCGGGGAACTCGGCAAGATTCAACTGAATAGTGACGCGCAGTGAGAGTTTGACGCGAAGGCTCTCGACCGGAAGCTGGAGTCTGTTACGAATTCCGGAAAGGTCAAGCCGACTCCGTTTTTCTACTTGACCGCCTACAGGCGCACAGCATAGTTTTCACGCACACTCTGATCTTCTCAGGCATCGCACTCGGAAGGGTGCCAGGAGTGTTCTGTTCGGTTGGGTCTTCACCCCAAGAAAATACATGGTTCCTTGCGCGATGTACGGAATCGCGCAGGGGCGGTGGTGTGCAACTTAGGGCGTGAGTCCAGGGCCGAAAGTGTGGAGTTGGTCAACACAGTGAGACAGTTTCGCCGACCCGAATGGAGATCGAAATGAAGCTAACTGCGCGACAAAGCACGGCCAGCTTTGGGCCAAATGTTCCCTCGACGTGGCGCTTAGAACGCAGAGCAGTAGCTTCGGCCGTGTTCTTGGTTCTCGTTTTCTTGGTGAGTGCCGCGCCCGCCTTTGCTGGCCCGAGCATAGCGGTGATGACGCCGCAGACCGGGCCGGTGGGCACATTAGTTGTGATAATAGGCAGCGGCTTCGGCGCATCGCAGGGTGCCAGCACCGTCACGTTCAACGGTACTCCGGTGACTTGGGTTTCTTGGAGCTCAACGACTCTGTCGGTCCAAGTTCCCACTGGAGCCACCTCGGGCAACGTGGTGGTCAAGGTCGGGGGAGTGTCAAGCAGTGGCAAGAGTTTCACGGTCAGTCCATCTCCGGTTATCACCGGCGTGTCGCCGACTTCAGGGCTTGTTGGCGCAACCCTGACTATTACCGGAAGCAATTTCACTGCGGGCGGTACTCAGACACCTCAAGTTGTCTTTAATCCTGAGCTCTACGCAAGCCCGGCTAGTTCGACTGACACATCAATTACGGTCGCGGTCCCGGCCGGTGCTACCACCGGAGATCTCGTCGTTTCTGTCGGCGGCGGAAACAGCAATGGAGTGCTTTTTACGGTAACTTCCTCAGACCCCAGCATCAGCAACATCTCTCCAGGCGGAGGAGCGGTAGGCACAGCGGTAACAATTACAGGAGCAAACTTCGGTTCGTCGCGAGGCACCAGTACAGTGACGTTCAATGGGACTTCCGGAACACCGACGAACTGGAGTGGATCTTCAATTACAGTGCCGGTTCCGACCGGTGCAACTACGGGGAATGTGCTGGTGACAGTTGGTGGAGTGGCAAGTAACCCCTATGGTTTTGAGGTAGGAACTGCCGCGCCGAACATCACCAGCATTTCGCCGACCTCCGGGGCGGTTGCAACGTCAGTCACGATCAAGGGCACCGGCTTTGGGTCAACACAAGGTTCAAACACCGTGACGTTCAACGGCGTGTCGAGTGTGCCGACTAGTTGGAGCGCGACTCAGATCAAGGCGCCCGTGCCGACGGGTGCGACGAGTGGAAGTGTGGTGGTGACGGCCAGCGGCACAGTGAGCAATAGTGTGAGCTTCACGGTGCCTGGGACCGGGCCAAGCATCACGGGCCTGTCGCCCAGTTCCGGACCGGTAGGAACATCGGTGACGATCACTGGAACTAAGTTTGATGCAACACAAAGCACGAGCACCGTAACGTTTAACGGTGTAGCAGCTACGTCTACGGGCTGGAGCCCGACATCGATTGTGGCGACGGTACCCTCAGGTGCCACCAGTGGCTACGTGGTGGTTACGGTCAGCGGCACTGCGAGCGGTGGGTTCAGCTTCTCTGTTGCCCCGAATATCACGAATTTGTCGCCCGCCACTGGGGCTGTAGGCGCAACCGTGACTATTTCAGGGACGAGCTTCGGTTCGAGCCAGGGCACGAGCGCGGTGAGTTTTAACGGGACAGCAGCAACTCCCACAAGTTGGAGTGCCAGTTCAATCACCGTGCCAGTCCCATCGGGAGCGCCGTCCGGCAATGTGGTGGTGACGGTAGGCGGCGTTGCCAGCAACGGAGTGAACTTCTCAGTAGCTCCCAACATTACGAGTCTGTCCCCAACTTCTGGTGCGGTGGGTACCCCGGTGACGATTTCAGGGACCAGTTTCGGTTCGAGCCAGGGTACGAGTACGGTGAGTTTCAATGGAACAGCAGCAGCTCCCACGAGTTGGGGTTCCGGATCGATCATAGTGCTGGTCCCGTCAGGAGCGACGACGGGCAATGTGGTCGTGACGGTGGGGGGAGCAGTCAGCAACGGGGTCAGCTTTACGGTCCAGTCCGGCAGCTTTGTCGCAACCAGTGGACAAATGGAGTCTTCCCGATACGGACAGACAGCCACTCAGTTGACGACGGGACAAGTCTTGATCGCTGGCGGCATGAGCAGTTCTGGGGTGGCAAACAGCGCGGAACTCTACACGGTGACGACCCAAACCTTCGCCGCGGCGAACGCGATGAATGTCGCGCGCTGGCTACACACGGCCACGGTGCTGAACGACGGCACAGTGTTGATTGCGGGCGGTTCGAGCGTGTCAAGCGAGACGACAGTCAACTCCGCGGAGATCTACGATCCGGTGGCTGGCACTTTCACGCTACTGCCGAGCACTCTGAACACAGCCCGCGTTGGACACACGGCCACGTTGCTGAGCAACGGCCAGGTGCTGATCGTCGGGGGTTATGACCCCACCACGGGAATCATCTCGGACGCCGAACTCTACGATCCGACGGCGCAGGTCTTCATCGACCTGGGCAACACAAACTCGCCTCGCTTTCATCACACGGCAACTCTGTTGCAGAACGGCCAGGTTCTGATCGCAGGCGGGGACACAGACCCGACTCCGACCGGGGCATACAATTCCGCCGAAATCTTCAATCCCACGACTTGGACCTTTACCGCGCTCACTGTCAATATGACCGTGGCCCGCGAGGGCCATGTAGCAACACTCTTGAACAACGGGCAGGTTCTGATTACCGGCGGCGATCTGCCGGGAACAGGGTCGCTGAACACGGCGGAGACGTATAACCCAACCGCAAACACCTTTACGGCCGTTTCCTCTACGATGACCACGCCCAGGATTTACCATGAGGCCGTGCTCCTGAACGGTGGCACAGTGCTGCTCTCAGGAGGAGAGAATGACTCGGGCGGAAACAGCACCGGCCTGAACACAGCGGAGATATACGATCCGACGGTTCAGACATTTACTGCTGTCGCGGGAAACATGACCAGCGTTCGCGAACGCCAGACTTCAACTTTGCTCAACGACGGAACAGTGTTGGAGGCTGGCGGAACCGATGGCACGAATGTTTTCAATACAGCGGAAATCTACACTACGAGTAAACTGACGGGGCTCAGCAGCATCTCCATCTCACCTGCATCATCATCCGTTCCCTTAGGATCACAGCAACTCCTGACGGCGACGGGCACGTTCAGCGGCGGCGGTACGCAAGTGCTCTCCTCCGTGTTGTGGATTTCTTCCTCCACGAGTGTAACGACAACAAGCAACGATGCTAGCGACAGCGGTTTTGCCAGCCCGTTATCTCAAGGGAGTACAACGGTCACAGCTAGTGCCGCCGGCGTGAGCGGCTCGACGACCTTGAGCGTGGTTCCGGCGGCACTGGTTTCGATCACCGTCAATCCACCGAACGCAACCATGCCGGTCAGCACGACGCAGCAGTTCGCGGCGACGGGAACTTATTCCGACGGCAGCACGCAGGATCTGACTTCGATCGCGACCTGGACTTCTTCCTCGTCCTCAGCGACTATAAACAGCGCTGGTTTGGCCACCGCTGCAGCGGTTGGCAATAGCACGATTCAGGCTAGTTCGGGATCACAAAGGGGTTCAGCGACTGTGACCGTGGGCACGCCAGGCCTGGTGTCGCTGGCCCTGACACCGACCGCTGCCACGATTGCATTCGGAGCTAGTCAGCAGTATCAGTTAATGGGGACTTACACCGACGGTAGCTCGCAGAATCTGACAAGTTCGGTGAGTTGGTTCTCGGTTCCATCAACGACTGCTTCAGTCAGCGGCAGCGGGCTGGCAGTTGGTCTGGTCCAAGGAAACGCCGTCATCACGGCCTCCAGTGGGACGCTCGCAGCGATCTCACTATTAACAGTGCAACCGCCAGTGACGAACAATCCCACGTTGGTTTCAGTTGCGGTCACTCCGAATCCCGCCAGCATTCCGGTTGGGAGCAATCAACAGTTCGTCGCAACCGGGTTCTACAGCGATGGCAGCGCGCAAGACCTCACTACCTCCGTAGCTTGGGCGTCCAGCAGCGCTGGGGTCGCGAGCGTAAGCAATACAGGCTTGGCTGCGGCAGTCGGCACGGGCAGCAGCTCAATCACTGCGACTTCTGGCACGATTAGCGGAACTGCGACACTTTCTGTCCAGGCGTCAACGACCGCGCTCAACACAAGCCGGTACGAACACAGCGCGACATTACTAAATGACGGGACCGTGCTGATTGCAGGCGGCGTCAGCTGTCCTTCCGGAGGCTCGTGCTCATATCTAAGTAGCGCTGAAATCTACAACCCTACGTCCGGGATTGTCACGAGCACGGGCAGCCTCAGCACGGCTCGAAGCGCTACAGCGGTACTCTTGGGTACCGGGAAAGTCCTCATCGCGGGTGGTTACGCTTGCGACTCCAACGGCAATTGCGGATCGCTGCAGTTGGCAGAGCTTTACGATCCGGTTGCGGGAACCTTCAGCAGCGCCGGAAGTATGACTGTCCCGCGCTCCGGGCAAACGATGACCATGTTTGGCAGCGGAAAAGTTCTAATCGCCGCAGGAGAGAATTGCACCTCGTTGACATCCTGCACGGCGCTGAATTCCGCCGAGGTCTATGACCCGGTCGCCGGAACTTTCACCGCAACCGGCTCTCTCAACGATGCTCGATTCACAGCCAGCGCTGTTCTCTTGACATCAGGTAAGGTTTTGATTGCGGGTGGATTTGACGGGACGAATTATCCCGCCGCGGCCGAGTTATACGATCCGGTGCCGGGGACCTTCAGTACTACCGGAAGCCTCAACACTCCGCGTGCGAGCGCAACCGCCACCGTGTTCGACAATGGAAATGTGCTGATCGCCGGCGGTTCGACCTGCGGCTCCCCCGGATGCCCCACGGCCACAACCGAGGAATACAATACCAACGGCTACTTCTCCTACACGACCTATCCAACGGGAAACATGACAGTTCCACGCTTTGACCAGACCGCAACGTTGCTCACGAATGGACAAGTCATGCTCGCGGGAGGTTACAACGCGTGCGCCACTACATGCACTTCGGACAGCACGACTGAGATATTCAACCCATACGCCGGAAGCTTCACAACTAGCCAGAGCCTTTCAACTGGACGTTCCGGCCATACTGCCACGCTTTTGACCGACGGAGCTGTGCTCTTGGTCGGCGGCATCAACAATGGAGTGACACTGTCAAGCACCGATTCGTACCAGCCCACAAGCCTTGCACCTGCGCAGGTGGCATCGATCGTCATCTCTCCGTCGAATAACCCGTTGAGCCTCGGTGATACTCTCGCCCTAAGGGCAACCGCGTATGACGCATACGGAGATAACCTCGGGCCTTTGCAGTCCGTCATCTGGAATTCATCGAATCCAGCCGTTGCGTGCGTAAGCGATGCGGCTGGCAGCGCCGGAATCGTGAATTCGTTGAGCCTGGGGACGACGACAATCACCGCGTCTGTGGGAACGATAAGTGCTACCGCCCAAATCACGGTGACCGTTCCTCTGGTATCCATAACATTGACGCCTTCCAATCCGTCTGCCGCGTTGAACTCTTCTACGCAGCCGCTTCAATTCACGGCGACCGGAGTCTACTCAAATGGCAGTTCTAAGGACCTGACGTCCTACGGGTCGTGGAGTACGTCGAACAGTGCGGTAGCGACATTCCTGTCCAACTGGCCTGTCACGGACCCGATGCCCGTCGTACCATCCGGGATTGGGACCGCGATTATATCTGCCACATTTGACGGCATCAGTAGCAGCACTACGGTCACGGTAACGATGCCGTTAGCTCCCGCGCCACCGATGATTACCGGGGTCTCTCCCACGAGCGGTGAGGTCGGCACTCAGGTGACGCTGACCGGTTCTGGGTTCGGAACGAGCCAGGGCAACGGTACCGTGTGGCTTGGCACCACGATGGCGTCCGTAGTGAGCTGGAGCGATACCCAAGTCGTCGCCATTGTGGCATCTGGTTCGTCTTCGGGAGTTGCGCAGATTCAGCAAGGCTCAGCCTCCAACTCAGTTCCCTTCACAGTGAACACGGCGTCGATTGCGAGCATAGCGCCGACTAGCGGTGTGCCCGGCACGCAAGTAACAATTAACGGTTCAGGCTTTGGAGCCGCGCAAGGAAGCGGTCAAGTCTGGCTTGGAACCATTCCCGCGATTGTAACCAGTTGGAGTGACGCACAGGTCATTGCAACAGTGGCCGCCGGAGCAGGTTCGGGAAATGCTCAGATTCTGCAAAACGGCATAATGAGCAATGCCGTGCCCTTCACCATCAATCTGCCGCATATCTCGGGCATCTCTCCGAATTCCGGCGGTGCGGGAACTATGATCACGATCAGTGGAAATGGTTTCGGACCGACCCAGGGTAGAGGAGTTGTCTGGATCGGGAACACCTATGGCGTGGTCAGCGGATGGAGCGACAGCCAAGTTGTCGTGTCTGTCGCGTCTAACGCGGTGAGTGGCGTCGTGAAAGTTCAACAAAGCAGCATCTGGAGCAATGCCGTCACGTTTACGGTGCCGGGCAGCTTCGGCGGTGGAGGCGGTGGTACGTCGGTTACCCTCGTTCCGAACGTTATCAATATGTTGGTTGGGAGCACGCAGGCCATCCAGGCTCTAGACTCAAACGGCAATTCGGTCACTGGACTGACGTGGACTTCGAGTGACACGTCAGTTGTTACTCTGTCAACCGATGATCCTCCGCTTCTGACGGCGGTCTCCCCCGGCAACTGCACCATTGCTGCTGGGAATGCGTCCACAGACGTAACTGTATATACCGGAACGGAGTTACCAGTGGGAACTCCCGTGTGGATAAATCCTGGTGACATGGGATCGCCTTCAGGCATCATTGGTATTGTGCCCGCAGTTCCCAGTTCGACCGGCGTCGCCGACGTGTTTGCATTGAACGCTGATGGCAGCGCTCAAGCCATCAAGTCCGATGGCACGACTGCTTGGATAACACCCAACGTCGGCACCAGCAGCTCGTTGATCCCTGATTTTCAGGGTGGGGCGGTCGTTTACACAGGACAATCGGTTTACAAGCTCGACGGCATAACGGGCAAGGCGTCTCCGGCCTACACTTCCGCTTCAGGCACTCTGACTACGCCGTTGGTTCACACCGATGGAACCATATTCACGGTGGACGGCAACTCGGTGGTGGCTATCAACCCTCGGACCGGGCAACCGAACTTCACAACTCCGATACCGACCAGCACCTATAACTATAACTACGGCTCGCCTGTCGAGTTCTGCTATGACAGTCCCTTGCGCCCGACTGCCATGATGCCAAGCCAGAACTCCACGCTGACCAATCCGAGCGGCATGATCATCGCTGGCGATGGGTACCTCTATCTGACGTATTCTTACACGGATAGCACAACGAACTATCACGACTGGTGTGTATACGAAACAAATGCCTCATCTTACTTTGGGCTTCTGCGAATTGGAACTGGCGGGGATTCTTATACTATCCAACTCGGGCGATGGCAATACAGCTACTCGACAGAACAGATTTGTTGCAGTACTGGAGAATACCAGGCCTACACGCAATCCGCGCCGCCTCCAGCAATTAATGCTGCGACTCCCATAACGAATACCGACACGGGAGTGCTTCTCAGTTGGGAGGCTGATACGCCGGCCTACTGTGCCGCATATGTCGGGCCCCCACCTACTCCGCCCATTGGATGTGTGAACGAGAGCACGACCTTCAATATCGCTACGACCTCAGGGCCTGGTGTGGCATCGCAGAATCAGGTCACAAGTCTGCCAGGCCAGGCGTCGGCCTTGCAGCCTGTGCTCCAGCGTCAGGACGGCAACTTCGTCGGTTCGGTGGGAATTGGCCCGCAGCCGGGACAGATCACCCAGACCAATCTGATCGGTTTTGATCAGTCAGGTAACTCGCTCTTTACGACTCCCAACCTCACTCCCCAGATCGCCACCTCGGACAACGGAACCGTCGCGAGCTCGTCGTCTGGGCAATACGTGCAGCTCGACCAGATCGGCAATGTGAAGAGTCAGCTCCCATGCCAGAATCCCACTGTGTCCTGGACCAATAATGTCTACCAGATGGCGCCTGTGATCCAGGTAAGCTGCAATCCTCCGAGTCCGGCATCACCGCCGTATTCGAATTTTGCTGGTGCGAACGCCTCAGTCAATCAGACCTCGGGAATCTGCCGCAATGATAGCGACAACCTCGTCGCTGAATATGCTGGCAATAACGTCATAACTGACGTCGTCACAGGGAAGCGTTTCCAGCCGGCGTGCTTCCAGACCACAAATACGGCTCATTCGGCGAACTTCCAGTTCAGTCAACTCAACGTTTCTTGTCGTAGCCAAGGATTTAAGCCCGAGTTTACCCATGCGTTGATCAAACAGCCGCTTGTTGTGTCAGCGAGCAGTCAGTATGGCCTCGATTATTGGGTGCAATTGTTGGGAGGTGTCGGTACTAGAAAGATCACAAGCGGTTATCGAGATCCTGTGCAGAATACTGCTTGTGGAAGTACTGCCCCAACGACTGGTCGGCATATGTTTGGCGATGCGGTGGATCTTTCTGCCAATTCGCCGACCGACTGGCAAAACATGTGGATCCAGGCCGGCAGTTCTGTAAATAAGACTGGTGCAAAGGCTGATTATCGTGAACCACCGAACCTAGGTTGCGCGAAAGTTTGCGTGCACGCAGACTGGCAGAAACACGACATCGGAGGGTACGCTCAATGATCAATGTGAGGGGAGACATGCGAAGCACTCTACTAGCACTTTTGTTAGCCAGCGGTACGATGTCCGCCCAAGATTCGATACCCGTCAACAATCGAGTGTCGGGTATTCTTGGGCGGATGGAGAATCGTCAATTACCCGAACGAGAAGCGGCGCTGCAGGATCTCTGCAGGTTGGCGAACAATGACCAGGGTCAAAAGCAAGGACTTGACTGCCCGGCGGCGCTTAGCGGGTTCTTTAGGAGGCATCCAGATCAGGCTGAAGGAACAACGGTCGCCCTTATAAAGTTGCTCTCCACGGAGAATGGTATCTTCATGGATGAGAACACCGCACCGGGGACGTACAACGAACGCGATTCGGAGCACTATGCTGGGCTAATAGATATCGTCGCCTCATTAAATGATGACCGTTCCGTACCGGCGCTCGCAGGTGCGATCGCCACAGGAGGGCTTGCAGAACAGGGGTTGTTGAAATATGGCCAGAAAGCTTTAGAACCGCTGTTGGACCAGTTTCTGAACAGTTCAGATCCAATGATTAGATCAGAGTCATTGGCGACAGCCGTTACACTCCTCCTCAGAGAAAATGATCCCGCGTCACACGGTAAGATAAGCGAGCTTATTCAAGCTGGCCTGCAGGACAAGGAGTTTCTGCTTCGAATGGCTGCAATACAAGCAATCGAGCGCCTAGATGATGGCGGCTCCTCCTTTGTCTCAGAGCTAAGGGATTTGTCGGAGCATGATCCAGTCAGGATTCAAGGTCAAGGCACGGATGGTGGAGACGACTATCCCGTCAGGAGGGAGGCGAAACGGGCTCTCCAAAAGATCACAAAGCAAGGCCAACCGCATGGTACGCCAGCCACAAGGCATTGATCAGTCACGAATGTGCAGAACGACTTGCGCGCTGCTATTTGCTTGTCTTTGGGCAAATCCCTGTGCATCTCAAGGTTGTGAGGATCTGAAATTGGCAACTGCCACTGACGCTGTCAACGCGCTCGACCATGTCGAGATCAAAACGGCCTTTTGTTCTCGATCTGCATTCCAAGTGATCGAGAACTTACCTCAGGAGCAAGCAGTTCCGATTCTGATCAAATATTTGGGCTTCAGGCGGCCTACATCAAACGAAGCGCATGGGCTGCGATCTCAGTATCCCGCAGTGGATGCGCTCGCGAAGTTGGGCCTCGCGGCTGAGCCAGCTTTGATAGATTTCATTGCTCGTCAGGAAGACGACAACAGCGTGCAACGTGCGAACGCCTTAGAGGCACTGGGCCTTCTTCGAAGGGGTGACGTAGTGCCCACCATAAAGTTATTGCGCGAGCACAGTGCGGCGCTGGCCGGTACGCCGCCGGCGGCACGCCTGGATTCCGCAGCTAAGTATCTGCTCAAAACGTTTTGCCCCGGAAAGCGTCTGCAGAAGTGCGAAGAGGGGCTGCAAGAATCTGACGAGGACAAATGAGGCGAGATATAGAGAGCTGTCAGCAAGTGGCGCTTCAGAATTCGCTCGCTAACTCGCGCGGTAAACACTGGATCTTGTAAAGTCTGTTCCACAATATGTGGGCGAATCGGCTCCCAGGGAACCTGGCAACTGTCTGCACACACTGTGTGAGAATACAAACGCCTGTGCGTGAAATACTTCTAAACGTGCTCTTAATTCTCGTTGTGAATAGCTGCCTTGCAGCTCAGACCGGCGCTAAGACCATCAATGCGGAGGAAAAGCTATTCACTGCTTCGAAAATCTACGCGCTCGTGCAACTCCACTTCGCGTCTTTACGATCATCGGACTATGACTTGGACAGCTCCTATAAGAACTATCTCCGAGCGATTTTGGCGAAAGACGAACGGCGCGAGTTCGACCTTGCGACATTCAAGTTTGTGGCTGAACGGCGTAGTGGTCACACGCTCTTTTGGGATTCCTGGCTCGACAACGATCTAGGCCAGCCGCTGGGATTTTACGCGGCTCCGATTGAGAATAAATGGGTTGTCTTCATCAGTTCAATGGCCGATCTAAGACCGGGCGACACCATCGTCGGCATCGACGGCCACCCCACTGAAGAGTTCGCTGGACAGCAGGTAGCGTACATATCGGCGTCGAGTGACACGGCCCGACGACGCAATCTTTTTCTTCTGCCCTATCTTTTTCCGAAGCAATTCACGCTCACTCTCGAAGATGGGCGCAAGGTCGTCGTCGATCGAACCACAACAAAACTGCCCGATACAAAGACCGGCGGACATTGGCTGAAGCAGGGGCAAGTTGCCTACATTCGCATCCCGTCATTTTTCTATCCCGTTCTCGAGGACGCTGCGCTCAGCTATGTCAACCAGTTTCGTAATGCCAAGGTTCTTATCATCGACGTGAGAAACAATCCCGGCGGGATTTCTGCGGCTCGATTCGTCCAGGCTCTGATGGACCGTTCCTATCGACGATGGAAAGAATCAACCCCTCTCCGTATTGGATCGTTGGAATCTTCTCAGCGCCCTCAGAGCGATCAGCCAAACAGCGGCATGCCTGACTATCTTAAAGGCTATGTCGCTGGCGTGGGAGCTCTGGGCAGTGCCCAGCTTATATTAGGCGGTGAGACTGTGCCTCCTGGCCAGCCGATCTTCCACGGACGATTATTCATCCTGGTCGATGGCGGCTGCATTTCCGCGTGCGAGGACTTCGTTGAGCCTTTCAAAGACAGCGGTCGCGCCACCTTAGTGGGCGAAACAACGCAAGGCAGCGCCGGCTTGCCCTACACCTACGACCTCCACAATGGCATGAGTCTCAGAATTGCCGTTAGCCACACGTACTTTCCCGATGGCTCAGAGTTCGAAGGATTCGGCATTAAGCCCGATGTCGAGGTAGGTCCAACAATTGAAAGCCTAAAGGCAGGGCGAGACATAGCCTTGGAAAAGGCATTAGAGTTGGCGAACAAGCCTTAGGGACCTCGCAACAATAAATGCCCATTGATAGGGTTAAGTCCAACATCTAGAACCACCCAATAAGGCAGGAAAGTCCAATCCCAGCCTCTGAAATTGGCTCCACAGGCTCGACGGATGCGATCGATATCCCTGCCAAGGTCCAGGTTATTATGTTACAGTTCTGACTATTCCATGCAAGGAACGTGAACTCTAGCATTATGCGACCCATTTCCTCGTTGTCCCGATCAGCCAACCCATGTTGTAGTAAGCGAAGCTGTAAGTCCCGGTCGGGTCTAACTAACGTCCAATGCTGGCCAGTTCAACGTGAACACGACGACCATTTCGTACGCCTCGCCATCAAGCGGCGTACCGGGAACGCAAGTGACAATCAATGGCTCAGGCTTCGGCGCAACGCAAGGTAGCGGCCAAGTGTGGCTCGGTGCCTCCAACGGAGTGGTGCAAAGCTGGAGTGACACACAAATCGTTGCAACTGTCGCGTCAGGATCGACAACAGGTTCGGCCCTGGTTCTGCAGAATGGAGTCATGAGCGACGCGTTTCCGTTTTCCGTCAATACCCTGCAAGTCGCGAGCGTCAGTCCAAACTCAGGGGGACCGGGATCAGTAGTTACCATCAACGGCAGCGGGTTTGGAACTTCGCAAGGAAGCGGAGTCGTTTGGTTCGGCAGCACGAGCGGCGAAGTCATGGGCTGGAGCAACACGCAAATCTTTGCCGCGGTCGCTTCCAACGCGGTGAGCGGAGTCGCGCGCGTTGAACAGAACGGCGCCTGGAGCAATGCTGTGAATTTCACCGTTCCCGTCCGATTTGGCGGAGGCGGTGGCAGCGGTCAGTCCGTGAAGCTCATCGAATCGGCTGGACCGCGAAACTATGGATACGTCTGACTTCGTATCCTTCACAAAATGCGCCCACATCTTCACCACTGTACGTCGCCGGCTTCCGACTTCGGGTCATTGAATTGAGCTGGCAGCGTTCGAAAATACGTTGTTGGCGTTGCTTCCGATCAATCGGATCGTACCCACCACCAAAACCAGGATGACGGCGAGCATGACGGCATATTCGGCGATGTCCTGGCCTTCCTCCTGCCGCCAAAGCTCGCGAACAAGACAATTCATCTTGTACCTCCATTTCAGGCCCAATTGTACTCGAACTGGATGACACACATCCGACCTCGCCAAACCATGATGCTTGGATGATTTGGCGAGCCGAACGTTACTGCGCGGACTTGAGATAAGCGCTAAGCAGGCGCCAATCTTTTTGGCTTTGCTTCCAGGAGAGCACTCGCGCATCCTGCCACCAGCGAGGCCCATAGGCTTCGGCCGGAAGTTGCTGCTGCAGAGGATTCGGCTTCTGCAATCGGCCCAGTGTCCTCAACGATTGCAGACCCACCTCCCGATGGCACATGACGCACGCCTTGACGACTGGATGGTAGGTAGCCAGCGAGGCATAGTGACTCGGTGAGCCTTCGTCAGGACCGCCGCCACCAAACAGAGTGAAATCCCGCTCATCTGGTCGCGCTGCTTTCAATCCGCCCGATTGATTGACGAAAAGTAACGGACGACTGAGACGGATCGCATAGAAATCCTGCCCGCTTTTTGTGATCATCTGGTCGATGCCCACGGCCGGTGCAGTAGCTGGCGTCACCGAGCGATACACGCGTATCTGCACGCTTTCCGTGATGGGCGTAGCCATGAGCCTGCCCTGGTTGTCGAAAAGCGTCATCTGGCGAACCAGTGCAACCTGAGACCCTGCCGGAAGGTGCGGCAAATCGGGGTTCGGAGCTTCGTCCTGAAGCGGGGAGAAGTGCGGACTGGGCACCAACGGCATGGGGGAATTCCACAGCTTCGTCAGATAGTCGAGCGTCGCGTTGCGACCCCCCGGAACCCGCAGGAACACGAGAAAGCTGGAGCGACCGGAGAAAAAGGAATCATGCTGCTCGGCCACTGGCAAGGGCTTTCCGCGGCCCTCAAGCTCGACCCAAGACCCTTGCGGTTCAAATAAGTCAGGCGGAAGAAATGCGCGGCCTCTATGTTCAGGATCGTATTCTTTCGCGAACTCTCCCGAAGCGACGGCCTGCGCGTAGCTGTCCGGAAGCGACCCGATTTGCTCGGACGTCAATGCCAGGCGGCACAGCACTTCCCCCAATCGCCCCTGCAATTCTCGCTTTTCATCCTCGGAACCAGGCGCTCTTCCTGCGGACCAATCGAAAACAGCCCACAGATCGCGCTGCAAGACGGCTCGCTTCACGGGATTGGTAATGAGGTTTTCCGCGTGCGTCCGCAGGAATTCATCAAGAATGCCCAGCGCCTTTTTGTGCGAAGGCGGTGTCAGCAAGTACGTCGTGTGGTACCAGAACGGCGGGTCCAGAGCGTCCGGAAGCAGCGCGGTTTCAGCGAGATCCTCCCGGACGAAGAACGTGGCGTGGAGCCGGTTCCAGATGTGGCCGGGGTCAGGATCGTAGATCGTGACGGTTCCAGCCGAAATTTCCGATGGAGACCGAGGATCCGTTATGCCGACTAGTGTTGAAGTGAGGACGGCGAGGAGAATCCCTGCGACAGAAAACTTCATATTGAGATTTCGGCAACAGAGAGCGAGACGCCAAACCCTGACATCGTCAACGCTTTATCGCGGCGGTTTTCAGCTACGGCGTGACCTTGAAGGCAACACCGGAACCCTCTGCCCCGCCATAGAGAGTTACGCCGTAGAGATTGCCTTCTTTGTCAGCAACCAGATTGCTGATCGAGTACAGCCCATCACTGCCGCCGGTAAACACGTAAAGGGGATCGTAGTTCCAGACGCCACTTGAAAGGCTGAGCTCGTAAACTGTCCCGGCGTTGTTTTGGCCGTCGCAATGTGTCGTGGCATAGATCTTGCCGGATACGACGAGAAGATTCCGGTAGCTGCCGGCAATGCCCCAACCGGACAAGCCGTAGAGCTCGCTGAACGTCCAGGCGCCGCTCGCGTTCTTAAGCTCGAAAATTGTGCCGCCTCCGTTCTGACCACCCGCTCCGCCCTCGGTGGTAGCGCCATAAAAATTGCCGCCATAGAGGACCAGGCCAGCGTACGGAACCCCTCCGTCGCTTCCGAGCTCGAAGTTGTGGAGAATGCTCTCGGTCCAGCTGGGCGTCGATGGCGTCAGCTGGAAGACCGTGCCGTATCCGTAGCTGCCTCCGGCCGACGTTGTGCCATAGAGGTTGCCGGATGCGTCAAATGTCACGCCTGCAATAGGAATCGTTCCGTCGGTGCCGGTGCCGAAGCTGTGCAACACCTCTTCCGTCCACTCGCCACCGGTCACGGTCGGGATCGCCAGCTTGAAAACTGTTCCGTTCCCGCTCGAACCGCCCGCCGTCGTGGTGCCGTAGAGATTCCCCGCCTTGTCGATCGCTAAACCGGCTACAGGATTTGCACCGTCGGGCATGCCGGTAAAGCTATAGAGCACCGTCTCCACTCCTTTGCGAGTGACCTTGAACACCGTGCCGGCATTGGAAACCCCGCCGGCATTGGTCGTGCCGTAGAAGTTGCCAGCCTTGTCCATCACCAAGTGCCCCTGGGGACTTGCTCCGTCAGTCCCACCACTGAATTCGTGCAGCACGGTCTCCTCGCCGCTGAGGCTCACCCTGAATACGACGCCGACTCCAGAGCTTCCGCCGGAACTGGCGGTCCCGTAGAGATAATCTCCAACAATAAAGAAGCCACCCAGGGGGTTCGCCCCATC
>Ga0224561_1000043_pt1 | contig 16681 bp, 16 predicted proteins | sample CSU2metagenome_FD_180953 | JGI IMG/M metagenome (GOLD analysis project Ga0224561, IMG submission 180953) | Soil microbial communities from Bohemian Forest, Czech Republic - CSU2 | ecosystem: Environmental > Terrestrial > Soil > Temperate forest | place: Czech Republic: South Bohemian Region... | reverse complement strand
GATGGGCCAGGCCGGACAAGCCAACTACGCCGCGTCGAAGGCCGGACTAATCGGGCTCACCATGGCGATCGCGCGCGAAGTGGGCTCGCGTAACATTACGTGCAACGCGGTCGCGCCCGGCTTCATCGAAACTGCCATGACGGCGGTGCTGAGCGAAGACTTCAAGCAGACTGCCGTCAAACAGATCCCGCTGGGCCGCGTGGGTTCGGTGGATGACGTGGCCGCAGCGGTAGAGTTTCTAAGCTCTGAAGGGGCGTCCTACATCACCGGCCACGTACTGAATGTGAACGGCGGCCTGCTCATGGGGTAGGAGATTTTTCAACGCTGAGTACGCGAAGGTCACACAGAGGAAATGAAAATCGAGCACTCGACTCCTCCGAATTCCTCTGTGACCTCTGTGTCCCCTGGGGTAAAGCCTTTGACTTTTGTTGAAGCCAACTCCGCACCGCAGATCGCGCAAGCGCGCGAATTGTTCCTCGAATACGCGCAATCCCTCGGATTCAGCCTCTGCTTCCAGAACTTCGACCAGGAGCTCGCCGATCTTCCCGGAGACTACGCTCCGCCTGCCGGTCGCCTGCTGCTGGCAGAGGTCGAAGGCCAACTCGCGGGCTGTGTCGCCCTGCATAAACTCGACCCGGCGATTTGTGAAATGAAGCGGCTCTACCTGCGCCCGCAGTTTCGCGGCAAGGGCCTCGGCCGCCTCCTGGCAGAAAAAATCATCGCCGAGGCCCGCCTGATCGGCTATGAATGCATGCGGCTCGATACAGTCGAGCCGGTGATGAAAGATGCGGTCGCTATGTATCGCAGATTCGGATTCAAAGACATCGCGCCCTATCGTCCAAATCCGAATGCTGGAGTGTTGTACTTGGAATTGCAACTGTGATCAGCCCGCGAAAGGAACGGCCATGAAAAAAATCGGCCTGTTGATATTTGCGATCCTCGTTGCTGTTTCCGCTTTTGCCGCCGACAGCAAGACCGTTTCCTACAAAAGCGGAGACGAAACCGTGCAGGGCACGCTCTACACGCCTGCCGGCAAAGGACCGTTCCCCGCGCTGCTTGTGATCCACGAATACTGGGGCCTCAACGACTGGGTGAAAGATCAAGCCTCGAGACTGGCCGACGAAGGCTACGTGACCCTGGCGGTCGACCTCTATCGCGGCAGGGTCGCCAGCACTCCGGACATGGCCCACGAACTTATGCGCGGCGTCCCCGAAGACCGCGCCATACGGGACCTGCACGCAGCTTTTGAATTTCTCACCACGCAGCCCAACGTGAAGAAGAACCGCATCGGCTCGATCGGTTGGTGCATGGGCGGAGGCTATTCGCTCGACGTGGCGCTTGAGGAACCAACTCTCGCCGCCGATGTGATCAACTACGGCCATCTTGCCACCGATCTCGATGCGCTCAAGAAAATCAACGCGCCCATCCTCGGCCTGTTCGGCGGCCAGGATCGCGGCATTACCCCCGACGACGTAAAAAAGTTCGGTGCGACGATGGATCAGCTGGGCAAAAAGATCGACGTCAAGATTTATGACGACGCCGGCCATGCCTTCGAAAATCCCAACAACAAGGACGGATACCGCGCCACCGACGCCGCCGACGCATGGAATCGCACCGTTGCCTTTCTCGCCGACCATCTGAAAAAATAGGCCGCACCGTACGAGCGCCACCACGCGGCGCGGGTGTCTCGCCGCCTTGCGAGACATGGGATTTTGCGTCGCCGCGTTGTTTCTGTTCGTTGTTCGAGCGTGTTGGCCCGAAGTCAGGCACTCGAAGCGAGAAACCAGAAACTAGAATCCCCCCGCCTCGCAAAGCGGTAACCAGCGCCCCATTCCGCCGGCTCGGTTTCTTTTACGCCGTATAAGCAACACAGCCAGGGAGTATGGTATTCCCCCCAATTCGGGCCATACTCATATGGCACGAATTTCCACTTGCCAGAAAGTGCCGACATGATTACTATGCACGCATCCTAAAATGCTCCCCACGATAAACATCGGCGAGACCATCCGAAACTACCGGCTCCAGAAGGGCATGTCGCAGGGCGATATCGAAAAGCGCACCGGCCTGTTGCGCTGCTACCTCTCGCGCGTGGAAAACGGCCACACCATCCCCTCGCTCGATACCTTGTCGAAGATCGCCGGCGCTATGGAAATCGCGCTCTCCCAGTTCTTTTCCGAGTCCAGCCACACCAATGGTTCCAAGGGACTGCCTCAGCTCTCCGACGACGAAGTCCGCTTCCTCAGCCAGATCCGCCGCTACGCCACCAGCCTGAACGACAGTGATCGCAAGCTCGTTCTGGCCATGGTCAAAAAAATGGCCTCGAGTACGGGGAAGTAAGCCCTCCGCTGCGTGCCGGCCGAATTCCAAAGACCACTCCGTTCGAGACGCGGCGCCCAATTCGAGATGATTTCCACTGTTTATTATTAAGATTCGCCTTTTCTTCGCTTCAATCTGTATGTATAATCCGGCCAGATCAATTTCCCATTAGTTCTGTCCTCAGTTCTGGACTTTCAAAGGAGTCACTCCCATGGCGGATGAACGCGGCAAAGCGATTGAAATGGCGTTTGCACAGATTGAGAAACAGTTCGGCAAAGGCTCGATCATGCGACTGGGGTCAAAGGAAGCGATCGTTCCGATCGCGGTGATTCCGACCGGCTCGATCTCGTTTGACGCGGCGTTGGGCGTGGGGGGCTTTCCGCGGGGCCGCGTGATTGAAGTGTTTGGGCCGGAATCGTCCGGCAAGACCACCATCACGCTGCAGGTGATTGCCGAGGCGCAAAAGACCGGCGGCATGGCGGCATTCGTCGATGCGGAGCATGCGCTCGATCCCGGCTACGCCAAGAAGCTGGGCGTGGACGTGGATAACCTGCTGGTTTCGCAGCCGGACTATGGCGAGCAGGCACTGGAGATTACCGAAACGCTGGTGCGGTCCAATGCCATCGACGTGCTGGTGGTGGATTCGGTGGCGGCGCTCGTGCCCAAGGCCGAACTCGACGGCGAAATGGGGGACAGTCACATGGGCCTGCAGGCGCGGCTGATGTCGCAGGCGCTGCGCAAACTGACGGGAACGGTTTCCAAGTCACGCACCTGCCTGATCTTCATCAATCAGATCCGCGAAAAAATTGGCGTGATGTTCGGCAATCCGGAGACCACCACCGGCGGGAAGGCGCTGAAATTTTACTCCTCGGTACGAATCGATATCCGGCGCATCGCCGCCATTAAAGATGGCGACGTGGTAACCGGATCTCGCACTCGCGTAAAAGTCGTGAAAAACAAGGTTGCGGCGCCGTTCCGCGAGGCCGAGTTCGACATTCTTTACGGGGAAGGTATTTCGCGGGAAGGCGATCTGCTCGATTTGGCCTCGAACAACAATATCGTCGAGAAATCCGGCTCATGGTACAGCTACAAGGGTGAACGCATCGGCCAGGGCCGCGAAAATGCCCGCCAGTTCCTGAAAGACAACAAAGACACCATGGCCAAGCTGGACGCGGAAGTGCGCAAGGCGCTAGGGCTGACGGTGGCCCATCCGCAGCCGGCAGCTGTGGCTGCACAAGCCGCCCCGCCGCAGGGCTCCCGCGTTACTACCATGCCATCGGCAGCGGAGCCGGTGAAGGCGCCAGTCGTGGCAGCGCGGCGCTGAATTCGTTGCCAACGGGCGCGGCGTTTCAACGCGCTGCGCCCGGCTTTCTTATCCCCAATTGCCATCCTTGCTCCCGCCCGCATAAAATCTTAAGTTGCACCCGCTGAGAGCCTGTTCCTGTGAGGACCATTGAACGAGGGCATTGCTATCTATCCCGGTTCGTTTGACCCGCCCACTAATGGGCACCTCGACTTGATCCAACGGGGCAGCAAGATCTTTGAAGAGCTGGTGGTCGCCATCCTGCGCAACTCGGAGAAGAGTCCGATGTTCAGCGTGGCTGAGCGGCTGGAGATGTTGCGGGCGCTCACTGCGGACTTGAAGAACGTGCGCATCGACACTTTCAACGGGCTGATGGTGGAATATGCCAAGTCGATCGATGCCGTGTGCATCCTGCGCGGTATCCGGGCCATCAGCGACTACGAATACGAATTGCAGATGGCGCTCATGAACCGCAAGCTCGAGCCCACGCTCGAGACCGTCTTTATGATGCCGGCCGACAAGTATTCGTACGTGAGCTCGCGGCTGGTGCGGGAAGTGGCGCAGGCGGGCGGCCCGGTCAAAGGACTGGTGCCGGAAGTGGTTGAACAAAAGCTTCGGGAAAAGCTGGATCCGGCTTACCGGTTTCACGACGCGAACATCGTCGCAGCTCCCGCTGACGAGAAAAAGTCCGATAGGAAAACGAGCGACAAGAAGAGGAAGAAAAAAGCATGACCACCGCAACCACCGAAGCGCTGCGACTCACTGACCGCATCAACCGTATCGAACCGTCGGCCACCATGGCGGTGGTGGCCGAAGCGGAAAAACTGCGCTCCCAGGGAATCGATGTGGTCGATTTCGGCGCGGGCGAGCCGCACTTTGCCACGCCGCAGCACATCAAAGACGCGGGCATTGCTGCCATTCAGGGCAATTTCACAAAGTACACGGCGGTCGCGGGCACCGCCGAGTTGCGCGATGCGATCGTGCACCGACACAACGTGGATTTTGATTCCGACTATCGCCGCGAAGAAGTGATCGCGTCGACCGGCGGCAAGCACGCGCTGTTCAACGCCATCCAGGTTTTGGTGGATCACGGCGACGAAGTGATTCTACCGGTTCCTTACTGGGTTTCCTTCAAGGACATCGTGCGCTACGCGGGCGGGAATTGCGTTCTGCTGGAATCCGACGAGTCGCAGGGTTTTCGCGTCACTGCGGAAATGGTGGCCCGCCTGATCACGCCGCGCACCAAGGTGATCATTCTCAACTCGCCTTCGAACCCTTCCGGCGCCGTGATGAGTGCGGCCGACATGACCGAAGTAGTGCGACTGGCTCATCAGCGCGGCATCTGGGTGCTTTCTGACGAGTGCTATGTGTATCTCAATTACACGGGCAAGAATTTTTCGGTAGGGTCGCTGCGCGAATACAAAGAGCGGATGGTAGTGCTGGGATCGCTCTCGAAGACTTATGCCATGACCGGATGGCGGCTGGGATATGCCCTGGCACCTGCGGCCGTGGTCAGCGCGATGGCGAAACTGCAGAGCCAGTCGACTTCGAATCCGACTTCGATTGTGCAAAAAGCGGCGGTCGCCGCGTTGAAGGGGCCGCAGGAGTGCGTCGGAGAAATGCGCCGCGAATACATCGAACTGCGCGACTATGTGGTGAAAGGCCTGCGAGCGATCCCCGGCATCACGTGCACCTTGCCGGAAGGCGCGTTCTATGCCTATCCCAACGTGTCGTCGTTCTTCGGCTCTGGCGTGAAGTCGGCGTCAGACGTGGCGGGGCGACTCCTACGGGAGGCGCATGTAGCCACGGTTCCCGGTGAAGGCTTCGGCACCGGCGATCATATTCGCGTCTCCTACGCGACTTCGAAGACCGAGTTAGATCGCGGCCTCGAGCGCATGCGGAAATTTTTCGCCGCACTGTGAATTACGTAGCGACAGCCGCCTCGGCTGTCCCGCGTGGGGCAAAGCCCGGCGGCTCTGGCAACCGGCCGGCAGTTAACAGGTTACTGTTCAGGGTTCGGCAAGGCCGGTCCGTTTGCGGGCGGCCTTTTTTGTGATCGTTGCCCGTATGGAAAATCTCTCTCCATTGCTGATGCTCCCGGGGTTCGATCCTCGGCCTTGGGGCACGCGCGATCTTTCTCCGATTTATCCCAATCATCAGTTCGCGGAAAAGATCGGCGAAGCCTGGTTAACTGGCGACGACTGCAAAGTAGCCAATGCGCCGTTTGCCGGAAAAACCCTAGCGCAATTAAGTGAGCAACACCAGCGCGATCTGGTTGGCGATGCGGCGCGAGATGCGAAGCGATTCCCTCTGCTGGCGAAGTTTCTTTTCCCACACGAGAAACTTTCGGTTCAGGTTCATCCCGACGACGAGCAGGCGCTCCGCGTGGGCCAGCCTTGGGGCAAGACGGAGTGCTGGTATGTGGCACACGCGAAACCCGGTTCGCAGATTGCGCTGGGCCTTACGCCAGGAGCAACTGCAACGCAATTCGAAGTGGCGATTCGGGAAAACCGCGCGGAGGAACTCCTCAACTGGCTCGACGTTCATGCGGGCGACATGATCTATGTTGCCGGCGGCACCGTGCATACTTTGGGCCCCGGCTCGGTGATCGTCGAGATCCAACAACAGTCTGATACTACCTACCGCCTGTATGATTACGGACGCGGAAGGGAGCTTCACTTGAAGAACGGCATGGCTGCGGTGAAAGAACAAACTGCGTCAGGAAAGGTGATCCGGCCGGGTCCGGTGCAGGTTCACGGCAGTAAGAACCGGCACGAATTGCTGGTGGCGGCGCCATACTTTGTGGTGGACAGGTTCGAGGCGAAAGAAGCATTCGAGCTTTCCACCCGTGACGATTCGGGCCGGAGTTCGGCGCAAATCCTGGTGGCGACCGAAGGATGCGGCGTGATGGAGGCCGCTGGTGCGGAACCTGTTACTCTCGCCAAGGGCGACGCGGTTGTAGTCCCAGCTCGCCTTGAAACCTTCGGCGTTCGGCCGCAATGGACGCTCGAGTTCCTGAGAGCATACGTGCCCGGGAAAAAGCTGCCCGAGCCTGAGACAAGAATTTAGGTTTAGTTTTTAGTTTCTTATTTGTTTTCAATCTGGTTAATCTGCACGACACTGTGGCCAAGAATTCAAACTTCTATCCCGTAATTCTCGCTGGCGGACGGGGCACACGCTTCTGGCCGTTGAGCCGGAAAAAGCGCGCCAAACAACTGCTCGCACTCGACGGCAAGCAGACGATGATCCAGCAAACGGTGGCGAGACTTCTGCCCCTCGCTCCCGTGAAACAATTCTGGGTGATCTCCAACGAAGATCTGCGGCCGGCGATTCTGAAGCAACTGCCGAAATTACCGAAGACACAGGTGCTGGCTGAGCCGGCAGGACGAAATACCGCCCCGGCAATCGGCCTGGCAGCTTTTCTGTTGCTGCGGGAGAATCCGGATGCCGTCATCGGGATGTTTCCATCCGACCACGTGATCGCCGATGAAAAGCGCTTTCGTGAAACTTTGGAGCGCGGCATTCAGATCGCGGCCTCCGGCGAGAACATTGTAGTGATCGGCATTCGGCCGACTCGGGCTGAGACTGGCTACGGTTACATCGAGGCGGGCGCGCCCGACGACGGAGCTTTGCGTGTTCGTCGGTTTACGGAAAAGCCGGACGCGGCCAGAGCGGGCGAGTTCGTCACGGCGGGAAATTATTTTTGGAATAGCGGTATATTTCTGTGGAAGGCGCGCACCCTCGTCAACGCGCTGCGTGAGCATCTCCCCAAGACCGCCCGTCTGCTCGAGGAGGTCGCCGATGCGTTTGGCACGCGAAGGTTTGCGGCAACATTCCGCAAGCTCTATCCAAAATCCGAAAACATCAGCGTCGACTACGCGATTCTTGAGCCCCGGTCGGCAAAAGGTGAACAGGCCGGAAATATCTTCTGCCTGCCCGCGGATTTTGGCTGGAACGACCTCGGCTCCTGGACCGCGCTGCACGAGCATCACGGCGCGAAGAGCAAGCCCCCTAACGGCAATCTGATCTCCAGCGCGGGCGCATGCGTGGTGAACGCTGCGGGAAACTACATCCAAGCGCCGGGTAAGTTCGTTGCTGTCGTTGGCGTGAGCGATCTCATTGTTGTGGAAACAGACGATGCCTTGCTGATCACGACTCGGCGGCATGCGCAGGATGTCGGCAAGGTTGTGAAGTATCTGGACGAGAAAAAGCTGCACCGGCTTACATAGTTGCAGTTGCTGATTTCTGATTCTTAGTTGCGGGGTGCAGAAGTTGACGATGGGCCTAATCTGGAAATTGGAAACTAGATACTAGAACTCCTAAACATGTCCCAAGAAATAAAATTCGGCACCGACGGCTGGCGCGGCCTCATCGCCGACGACTTTACTTTCGATAACGTGCGCCGGGTCGCGGGAGCGATCGCCTCTTATGTGCTGAAGTATGAAGAAGCACAACGCGGAGTTTTCATCGGCTACGACACGCGCTTTCTCTCGCAACAAGCGGCTCAGGCGGCTGCGGAAGTCATCGCCGCGGCTGGAGTCCCCGTCAAACTTGCCAACGACTACACGCCCACGCCCGCCGTTTCCTACGCGGTGAAGCACCAGAGCGCCGCGGGCGGAGTCATGATCACCTCCAGCCACAATCCGTGGAATTGGAACGGAGTAAAGTTCAAAGGCAAATTCGGTGGCTCGGCCACGCCCGCCATCATGAAGCGGATCGAAGAAGAGATGGCCGCAGGCGCCATGCCCAGAGGAAAGAACGCTGCCATCGAAGAAGTCGACCTGAAGCAGCCCTACATTGCGGCGGTTTGCAGCTTTTCCGAAATCGATCGGGTCGCGAAGACCAACTTCAAATTTGCGGTGGATGCGATGTACGGTTCTGGCAGAGGTGTTCTGTCGGGAATATTCCGTGGGCGCGGCATCCGGCACGTGGCCATCCGCGAAGAACTGAATCCCCTGTTCCCCGGGATCAATCCCGAACCGATCGAGCCGCACGTGGCCTTGCTGCAACAAACCGTGGTGCGCGAAAAATGCGATGCCGGCCTGGCCACCGACGGCGACGCGGACCGCATCGGCGCGGCTGCCGAGGACGGCAGCTTCGTAGACTCACACAAGATTTTTTGTGTGCTGCTGCGCTGGTTGCTGGAACGCAAGAAGTGGCCGGGCGATGTGGTGCGCGGATTCAACACTACGCGCATGCTTGACCGCATCGCCGCCAAGCACGGACGCAAGATTTACGAAACCAAGATCGGCTTCAAGTACATTGCCGACCTTATGATGGAGGGGGAAATCCTGATCGGCGGCGAGGAGTCCGGCGGCATTGGCTATTCGCGATACCTGCCCGAGCGCGACGGTGTGCTCAACTGCCTGCTTCTGGCGAACGTGATGGCGGAAGAAGGCAAGCCACTCGGTCAACTGGTCACAGACTTGCAGCGCGAGTTTGGCCCCCACTTCTATGGGCGGCGCGATCTGCACATCGCGGAAGAGATCAAGCAGGGCGCGATTCAGCGCGCCCGCGCCGACGACACTCGCCGGCTCGGACGCTATGCAGTACTCAAGAAAGAGAACCTGGATGGCATAAAGTTTTTTCTGGACGCGCCGACCTATGGCAACGGAGCGGAAGCTTGGATATTATTCCGCGCCTCGGGAACGGAACCCTTGCTGCGGTTGTATTGCGAAGCAGCCTCGCCGGAGCTGGTCACGGAGATTCTGGCCAGCGCTGAGCAGTTCGTTCGCGAGGGCTGATCGCCGCTCCGCAAACGGGGCAGGCCGTCCGAAGGCACTGCCGGCGGCTTTCTGGCCACATCCAGTTTTGCGCACTTTAAGTCGGCATTCCTGTCGAGAGAATGCGATACTTTTAATACAGATGAATTTTGCGGCAAGCCCAACCCCGGCTCCGGCGGATTCAGCCGACGCCCAGCGCTACAACCGCACGCGGCGGTGGCTGGGAATCGCCGACTTCGTCGTCGGCCTGGCATTCCTGATCGTCCTGTTGGTTACAGGCTGGTCGGGAGGGTTGCGCGATTTCGCCTACCGGCTGGGAGCACAGAACTATACGCTTTCGGTTTTTCTCTATCTCCTCCTGCTGCTGGTGATCGGCAAAGTGCTGGGCTTTGGCCTGGACTATTTTGGCTTTCGGGTCGAGCGCACGTTCAAACTCTCGAACCAGAAATTAGGCTCTTGGATCTGGGACGAAGTTAAGGGATTCCTGGTCGGAGTGGTCCTGGGCGGCGTCCTGGTCGAGTTGCTGTATTTCACGATCCGGCAATCACCGCAGCACTGGTGGTTCATCGTTTGGGCGCTGTTCATGGGGCTGTTCGTGCTCATGGCCCAACTGGCGCCCGTGGTGCTGTTCCCAATTTTTTATAAATTCGAACCTCTCGACAATGAAGACCTGCGCCGCCGCCTGGTGGTGCTGAGTGAGCGAGCCGGCACGCGGGTGCGCGGAATCTACCGCTGGAAGCTTTCCGAAAAAAGCAAGAAAGCGAATGCTGCGCTTACGGGACTAGGAAACACACGCCGCATCATTCTTGCCGACACGCTGCTCGACAATTACACCCCCGAGGAAATCGAAGCTGTGCTGGCGCACGAACTCGGGCACCAGGTGCATCGCCACATTCTGAAGGGAATCTTCGTGCAGGCCGGCGTCACACTTTTCGGCTTCTGGGCGGCGAACTGGGCTCTGCATTACGCCGTGGACCAGCACTTGTTCAACTTCGACCGGCTTTCCGATTTCGCCAACCTGCCGTTGCTGGTCCTGGTTTCTACCGTGCTTTCGCTCGTGTTGATGCCGGCGCTGAATGCCTACTCGCGCTTCAATGAGCGCCAGGCGGATCAATACGCATTCGAGTCAGTGGCCAGCATCGTGCCTTTTATTTCGTCGATGAACAAACTGGCCGAGCAGAATTTAGCCGAGCGTACTCCCTCAAAGCTGGTGGAGTGGGCTTTCCACTCGCATCCCGCGATCGCTCGCCGCGTTGCCGCCGCTGAAACCTGGGGACGAAAACACGACCCCGCATTTCACGCTTAAGTTTTGGATTTCCGCAGGATTCCGATCACACGTTGCAGATCCTCTTCCGTATCGACCCCCACCGAATCGTAAGGAGTTTCGCCGACGAAAATCGGCATGCCGTCTTCGAGGAAGCGCAACTGCTCCAACCGCTCGCTTTTTTCCAGCGACGATTCCGGCAGCGTGACGAACCGGTCCAGCGCGGCTTTGCGATATGCATACAGCCCTAGGTGCTTGAAATAGCGCGGCCGCGTGCCGTCACGGTCGAAGGGAATGGTGGCGCGGGAAAAATAAAGCGCGCGGCCATTCGCATCGGCCACAACCTTCACCGCATTCGGGTTGGGAATATCCATCTCGGCCGCGGGCGTCATCAGCGTTCCAACCTGCACTTCCGGATCTTTCATCACTCCGAGCAGCCTGGCGATGTGTTCGGCCCGAGCGAGGGGTTCGTCGCCTTGCACATTGATGTAGACGTCGGCGCTCACCAAACTCGAAACCTCGTGTACGCGCTCGGTCCCGCTGCGATGGGCAGGCGAGGTCATTAGCGCCTGCCATCCATGTTCGCGGCACACCTCTACGATCTCGGCGGAGTCCGTCGCCACGATCACCTCAGCCAGCAGCGTCGAAGCTCGCACGGCCTCGTAAACCACTCCGACAAGCGGCCGGCCGTCGATCTCACGCAGCATCTTGCGCGGCAAGCGCGTAGACGCGAGTCGGGCCGGAATGACGGCAATCGCTTTCATTCGTTCTCGTGGGGAAATAGTTTCTAATTTCCAGCTTCTAGTTTCGGTTACAAGCTCGGCTGGCAAGTGTTGACCAGTACACGTGTGGATGTTTGCTCCTCGGCTACTTCATATCGAGCAGCGCGGCCGTGGTTTCCACTCCGTCCACAGACTCTGCAAGCGCAGGTTCTCATTCGCGGCGTGCTAGGTTGTCGTCTTAATTGGCAAAGGGTATCGTGATAGCATGGCTCTGCGCGGCGCGTTCCGTCGCTCCCAGCGTCCCGCGTTCCTCCCCCGGATGCTCGGCATCTTCGCGTGAAAATTTCGTCGTGGCGAGCTCCTGGATTATTTCATCTGAGTAGTCGACTCGCCTGAAACGCACCCGTCAGATGCCGGCGTACCAGGCGTAGCCTCCTTCTGGAGACGCCGATCCCAGACCCTTGCCGAAACCTTTCAGACTGTCGGTGACCGTCAGGTGGGTAATGTATTTCACGCTCTTGTAGCCGACCTGGCGGGGAACCCGCAGGCGAAGCGGCCCGCCGCTGCCCACCGGGAGTTCATCGCCGTTCATCCCATAGACAAGAAAAGTCTGTGGATGCAAGGCATCGGCCATGTCGATGCTTTCCCACCAGTCGGGATCGATCGAGAAGTAGACTACGTATCGGGCCTGCGGGTGGACTTCAACGGCTTGCAGGATTTGGGTGAGAGGCACGCCGTTCCACTCGGCTATATACGACCAGCCCTCTTCACACTGCAGCATCGTGATCTGGCTGCGAGACGGGTAGCTCTTTAGCTGGTCGAGAGAAAACGAGGCGGGCCGTGCGACCATGCCGTCGACGGAGAGTCGCCAGTCAGCGAATCCTCCGCCCTGAAGCCGCTTGAACGCGTCATTCAAGGGCGGAATCTCATTCGCGAATGGAGGCTTCGAAATCATGCTCCGAGGGAACTCGCGGGCTAACGAGTGCCTGGTGAGCAGCCGCTGGGAAGCATAGGTCAGCGTTTCGCCGAGGCCGTAGATTCCACCGTGATCGGGCGGGATTAGGCCATACCGTTGGGCAATGCGCGCAGCCACGCCCAGGCCCGCTACGCCGGCCGCGGCTGTGAGTCCGGTTGAGATCAGTTTGCGGCGTGAGAGTTTGCGAGGTGAAAGATCGCGGCGCAATCGTTCGCTCATGTGCGCTCCTTATATGTACCGGCGCGGCCCGTGATCATCGCCCGCATGCGGCTCCAGAATCCGGCAAGCCAAACCATCCCGACGTGGACCAGCAGAAACAGCACGAGAGCCAGGGCGACGAAGAAGTGAAGCGTGCGCGCCGATTGCTGGCCGCCCAACACATTGACGGTGGCAGGAAACGCTGAAACAAAGGCGGGAGACATCGCCAGGCCCGTCCAGATTACCAGGGGAAAAAGAACGAAGATCACGAACAGGTAGCTCAGGCGCTGGAGCAGGTTATACGAACAGGCATCTGCCGCATTCGGTCGCTCGAAGCGCAAGCGGCTGGCGATTGCCGTCGAGAACGCCCGCCACGACAGATCGGACTTACCCGGGAGCAAGTTATTCTGAAAATGCCCTGTAAACCAGCCGGAGATTACATAAAGTAAGCCGACGAATATCACTATCCAGGCAGCTTGAAAATGGAGATAGCGGCTCCAGCCGTTCTGATCCGGCAGCACATAACCGTAGCCGGTCGGCACCAGTGCCCTCGAGGCAGGGATCGGCAGTTTGAAGAGCGTTGGAGTCAAATCGTTGCCGGTTTCACCCCAATAGAAGCGAGGGTGAGAGACGACAATTTCGGCTCCGCTGACGAGCAGGGCAAAAAAGCAGAGGGTGGTGATCCAGTGCGTGACGCGGACGAGCGCAGAATGCCGCGGAGTATCCGTCGCAGCCGGGACGGTGTCCGGAACCGCCGACGCAGCACTTGGGATGCAAGCGGAGTCGCTCACGCGGGAATGGTACCATGTGGCCGCGTACATTGCTCAGACAGCCGAACTTTGCGCGTGCTCCTTGTCGGAGGCGCGTGTGCCAACCGTCGCTGCCTAATCGGACTTAGTCATCGCGGCTCGGGGGCGTCGTCCAGAGAGCGGAGATGCGGTGAGAGTGCCGTGGTGTTCGTTCGTATCCCATACGTGGATCTAGAAATTTTCGAGGAGCCAATAGTTATCTTCGACAGTTCCCTGGAAATAGGCCAGGTGTCTACCATCCGGAGATGAATGCGGGCCTCCGACCCACGCGCCCGCTCGTTTGAGGAGGACGTGAGTATTTCCATCCAGATCGATGCGCGAGATAGGCCAATCAGTTGCGTCAACGCCGGCAACAAGGCCTTCCCATCCGCCGCCCAGGAGAGACCCATGATGCCCCACCCCTTTGGTAATGAGAGATTCCGCTCAGTGCCATTCTGCAAATCGAGTATGCGGATCTGTTCGCGAAGCTGACTCCAACTCGCAGTAGCGATGTGCGAACCGTCGGAAGAAATGCTCCACTCCAGGTCGTCAGCTCGCCCCAACTTAGTCCGAATGATTTCCTTACCCTGCCCTTGGACGGGATCCAAGACATAGAAAACAAGCTGGCCTTGTTCCCCACGGCTGATGACGCATGAACTGGAAGGCCGAGAAGGGCAGTTGAAGTCAATCATCCGGCCGACAGGTGCCTCAAGTACTACCTCAGGCGATCCGCCGGTGGCGGGAACACGCATCAATTTCCACGACTCGGCCTGAGACCTGGCCTCCGACCAATAAAGAATCCATGCGGCATCCGGACTAAACACGGGGGAAAACTGAGCATTTGGACTGCCGGCAAGAAGTTCGGGTGCATCGGAGTCAATCCGCTGCTTGTAAATCTGAAGCCTGCCCGCACGGTCAGACATCAGAAGAACAGTTCCGCTGTCGCGTGTCCATCCCGCGACCATGTTGCTGCTATCGCCCGATGTCAGGCGTTTGGGTGAATCCAGCCGTGTGCCGTTGTCTTTGAGCTCACCGATATAGGCGTCGTTCCACTGGTGGTTCTTTCCTACAATGAGGCGACTGCCGTCACGGCTGACGCTTGGGCTGTGGGCAAGTGAATCGGCCCAGTTGGTTATCTGCGTTGGCTTCCCCGAAGATGATCCGGTCTGCGAGTCTGTCAAGATTGCCCAAAGATTCGATTGCTTTGCAAGTACCTTTTCTCCCGACGATGAGAACAGCAGGCGCCCATCGGGAAGCCAGACCATATTGCCCCACATCAATATTCCAGGATCCGAGACCACAACACTTGGCGGTCCTCCAGTGATGGAAAGCGTCTCGATGCTACCCCCAGAATTCTGAGCTAGTCCTGCTTTTTCTAATTTCTTAAGGTAAGCGAGTCGCTCGCCGGAAGGGGACCAGGCGAGAGACTTGTAAGTGTCATTTTCCTTGTCCTGGATTTTTCTTGCATTTCCCCCATCGGCTCCCGCCAGCCAGATCTCGTGCCCGCGGCCGATGCCGCTGATGAAGGCGATCGTCGATCCGTCCGGCGAAACCTTTGCACCGAAGCTGTGAATATGGAGCTTATGCGGCGCACCTCCGAAAACGGAAATCGACCAGAGAACATTGCCCTCGGCCTCGCTATAAGACTCGATGATCAAGTTCTCCTCATCGGGAAACCATGTCACATCCTGAACATGGGTCCGCAATTCCTCTGGGAGCGCGATGTCGTGAGACTCCCCAGATTCAATGGCAATCAGGTGCAGGCCTTTATGGTCAGCATAGGCGACGCGCTTGCCATTCGGCGAAATCGAGCCGTCCAGTACGTAGTCCCCCGTCAGAGTATGCGTGATCTTCTCCTCGGTGAGCGGCCCCCGTGGTGCGCGTTGCTTACCTTTGAACCAAGACCATCCAACGCCAAGCGCGAGAAGAGTCAACACGACCAAGAAACCATAGAAGAGCTTCGCCACCATGGCGCCGGACGCCCATTTCCGCCAGTGCGATTGGACACCAACGGCAGGGCTTGCGGTGACCGCAGCGGACACCCGCGCCGATTCCGTATCCCGCTTCAGCCGCTGCAGGTCGGTGCGAATGTCGGATGCGTGGTGGTAACGCAGCTCACGATCTTTCTCCAAACACTTGTTGATGATCTCTTCGAGTTTCGTGGGAATATCTGGGTTCAGCCGCACAGCAGCAGTGGGTGTCGAGTCAAGGATGGCTTTGAAGATCACGCCCGAACTTTCGCCGCGGAAGGGGAGTTGGCCGGTCGTCATTTCGTACAGCACTGCGCCGAACGAGAATAAGTCGGTGCGGGCATCCAGTTCTTTCGCCCGCACTTGTTCTGGCGACATGTAGGCGATGGTCCCAATTGCCTGGCCGGGGCTGGTGAGGTGTTCTTCTAGCGTGACCGTCGTTTGTCCTGCCGCTTGGGATTGACTTCCGGATTCGTGAATCGGCTGCGTCACCTTCGCCAGGCCGAAATCCAGAATCTTGGCGTGTCCGCGCTTGGTGACGAAGATGTTGGCGGGCTTGATGTCGCGATGAATGATCCCGGCGCTGTGCGCCGCGTCCAGCGCGTCGGCAATCTCAATCCCCAGCGACAGAATCTGCTCCGTCTCTATCGGACGGCCGCCGATGCGATGCTTCAGCGTCATCCCGTCCAGGTACTCCATCACCAGAAACGACTGATCGCTGTTCTTGCCGATCTCGTGGATGGTGCAGATATTGGGATGGTTCAGGGCAGAGGCCGCACGTGCTTCGCGCCGGAAGCGCTCGAGGGCTTGCGGGTCCTTCGCCACGTCATCGGGCAGGAACTTGAGAGCGACGAAGCGGCCGAGGTCGGTGTCTTCGGCCCTGTAGACCACACCCATGCCGCCCCCGCCGAGCTTCTCGACGATGCGGTAGTGCGAGATGGTTTGGCCGATCACTGGAGAGGAATCTTACGTGGGCAAAATGGGCGAGTCAATGAAAGCGGTGTGTCTGCTAAAGTTCTGTCATGGAGGTTGTCATGGACAACCAAGAGTTGCAAAACTCGGTAGCCAAAATTGCCGAGATCCTGATTACCACCCAACGAAATCTCGTCACGGTTTCCCGGTCACTGTGGGCTGTAAGGATTGCGATACGGGAACTGCACCCGGACTTTGAAGAGAGGTACCTGACTCACTTTGCGGAACCGGAGCATGCATTCGATATAATGCGCGACAACCTTCTCGATTACGGTCGGGAACTAGCTGATATAGCTCGTCGTCTTCGAGCGGGATCATCCCGATGAAGCTTTTGTATGCATCACAAGGCATCTTCGCCCTCTGGGTTGAGTGGTATAACTTCGCGAGAGTGAACCCCGCAGTCACCCACGCCGCAATTTGCTAAGCGAATTCAAGCGGAAATCGGCTCG
>Ga0224561_1000038_pt1 | contig 17344 bp, 10 predicted proteins | sample CSU2metagenome_FD_180953 | JGI IMG/M metagenome (GOLD analysis project Ga0224561, IMG submission 180953) | Soil microbial communities from Bohemian Forest, Czech Republic - CSU2 | ecosystem: Environmental > Terrestrial > Soil > Temperate forest | place: Czech Republic: South Bohemian Region... | reverse complement strand
TAATCGGTCCGCTTTGCCGCCGATCTGGCGCAACGTGCCGTGAATGCGGGGGAACCGATTACACTCTCGATCGGCGGGGACGTGCACTCGCTCGGCAACCTGGTTTCACCGGGGATGCTGATTGCCGCCCCGCTGCGCACTTCGCGCACCCGAGGCGCAATTCTGGTGTATCCGCGGCAGGAGGGAATCTTCACCGCGGAAGAGAAGTCGCTGGTGGGTGCGATTGCCGGCTTCGGGGCAGTTGCGGTCGCGCATGCGGAACTCTACGCCACGGCGCATGCCCAGGCTCACGAACTCCACCAGTTGCTGGAAATATCTTCGACTCTGAGCGCGAGTGGGGACCTGGAGCAATTTCTGCAGGCATTCGTGGTGCGGGCGGCGGACTTTCTGGGGTTCGGGCGATGCTTTATGGCGCTGCTGGAAGGCGGTGAGTTCCATCTGCGCTACGCCGTGAGCAAGGGCGAGCCGCGGCGCCTGGATCAAATTTTTCCCGAGGGAGTTGCCACTCGTGCGTTGCGGGCGAAAGAAGTGTTCTGGACCGACGAAGCCAAGAACACTCCCGGCGTCAATCTCGACGTGGTGCTGAAGTACGAAGTGCATCAATTTCTGGTGGTGCCGCTGCTGGGTGCGAATGGGGAAGTGTTGGGGATGTTTGGGGTGCTCGACCGTCTCGATCGTTCGGGAATTTCGCAGGAAGACATTCGGCGCGCCCGCGCGTTGGGAAATCAGGTTGCCGTAGTTCTCGAAGTGGCCCGCAATCTGCACCTCTCGGAGCAGCACCGCCGCCGCGCTGAGGCGCTGCTCGAGCTGTCCCGCGAAATTAGCGGCGCGTTGCGCGTGCCCGATTTCGCGCGCCGATTCGTCTCCCGGGCCGCGGAGCTTACCGGGGCTGGTTCAGGAGCCTTGGCGCTGTTCCAGGACGGACGCGCTCAGACCGTGGTTTTGCATCCCGCCGCGGGGGTTAAATCGGCTTCCGCTTCGGTTCCCACGGCCCCTGCCTCAGCAGCGCTTGCTGTAGTTCCTTCAGCCGCTCTTTCATCGCCGGAAAAGCCGCCGCAACACCACAGCGCAGAATCTTCGCAGGCGCAGGCGGGACCGGGAAACGCTGCAACAGAGAGCGGAGTTGCGCTGGTCGAATCCGGCGTGGCCGGCGATCGACGCTCGCATCGGGCGCTGGAACGCGCCCTCGGGGAAGCTCTCGGCGACCTCGCGTCGCGACACCCGGAACCAGTTGTGTCCGGTTCTGCCGTAGACCTGCTGGGTCCCGAGCTTGCTTCGGCCGCCGGTTGGGGTGAGTGCACGGTGGTCCGCCTGATTAAGCCGAACAGCGAGCTTAGATCGAATTACGAACATAAATCGAAGGGCGAGGCGGGATCGAAAGCGGATGTGGGAGGGAAGGGCGAGTCTGGAGCAAAAGGCGAACTGGCGGGAATGCTCTGCTTGGCGGGGCGCTCTCGTCCTCTGGTGCCCGAGGATCGGGTCTTCCTTGAAGCCATGGCCAGCCACGCCGCGATGGCTCTGGAGAACGCCCGACTCTTTACGGCCGTGGAGCAGGCCAACCAGCACTGGCTGGAAATTTTTGATGCCATTACCGACTTCATCGTCGCGCATGACGAAACCGATAAAGTGCTGCGCGTGAATCGCTCTCTGGCTTCGATGATTGGCGTGCCTCCCAGCGAACTGATCGGCGTCAACATGCGCGCGCTGATGGCGTTGACCGGCGACGTGGCTTCCTACTCATGTCCCTTCTGCCGTTCCATGGCAACCGACAGCGACGAGTTCGTGCATCCTGTGTTCGACCACACCTATCTGGTTTCGACCTCGCGGGTTCACGGGACCTCAAGCGAGGGTGTGCAGACCATCCACGTTCTGAAGGACATCACAGACCGGCGGGAAGCCGAGCGCCGTTACCGCGAGTTATTCGACAACATTCAGGAAGGGCTTTTCTTCAGCACACCGGCGGGCCGCTTTATCGAAGTCAATGACGCGATGGTCCGCATGCTGGGCTACTCCAGCCGCGAAGAGCTGTTGCAAATCGATATTCCGTCGCAACTGTATTTTTCTCCCGACCAGAATCTGCAGCATGCCGAGGTAATGAAGGAGCACGGGCACCTGCGCAATTTTGAGGCAACGCTGCGCCGCAAGAATGGCCTGCCGGTTCATGTGCTGATTAATGCTTTTGGCCTGTATGACACTCTCGGCCAGCTGACCCAAATCCGCGGCCTGATGCTCGATGTTACCGGCCTGCGCGCCTACCAGTCAGAGCTGCACCGCGAGCGCGATTTCTCAGGCAAAATCCTCAACAACACGCAAAGCCTGATTCTGGTGGCCGACACCGCGGGATTGATCAGCTACGCCAACCGCCGCTGGGGCGAAGCGGGCTTTGAGCAGCGCGACGTGCTCGGTCGGCCTCTGGTGGCGCTGGCCGCGGCGGGGTTTGTGGCGCCGCTGGCCGAGGCCATTCGCCACACGCTCGAAGGCCAGCAGGTGGATAACCTGGAATTGCAAATCGCTCGGGGCAACGGTTCTCCCGGGCAATTCTCGGCCAATCTCAGCCCCATGCGCGACGAGCAGGGAAACATCGTGAGTATTGTGGCGGTGCTCACCGACATTACCGATTCGGCGGTGTTGCGCGGCAAACTGGTGCACTCGGAGAAGATGGCGGCGGTCGGGCAACTGGTTTCTGGCGTGGCGCACGAGGTGAACAATCCGCTCACCGCGATTCTGGGGTTTGCCGATCTGCTGATGGAAAATCCTGATCTGCCGGAGAATGTGCGCAAGGATTTGCGTATCATTCTGCAGGAGGCGCAACGCACCAAGCAGATTGTGCAGAACCTGTTGAGCTTCGCGCGGCAGATGCCGCCGCAACGCAATCCGGTGCAGTTGAATGCGGTGCTGCGGCGCACCATCCAGCTGCGTTCTTACGATTTCACCAGCCACGGCATCGAGATCGTCGAGCACCTCGACGAAGGCTTGCCGGATGTGATCGGCGACGCGCACCAACTACAGCAGGTATTCCTGAATATTCTGAATAATGCGTATGACTCCGCGCATGAAGTGGGGCGTCCGGCGCGCATCGAGATCATGACCGCTAAATTCGGGGAGACGGTCGAGGTCTCATTTTGCGACAACGGTGCCGGAATCTCACAGCCGGATCGCATTTTCGATCCCTTCTTTACCACCAAAGAGGTTGGCAAGGGGACCGGCCTCGGTTTGAGCATCTGCTACGGCATCGTCAAGGAGCACGGCGGCGAGATTTTGTGCCACAACAATACCGGCGGACAAGGCGCCACGTTTATTGTCCGACTTCCCGCAACGGCCCGCACGGTCTCTGTCAGCGCGGCCGCAGGAGCTATGCCCACATGAGCCTACCCGCGTTTCGACCCGCTCCGCTGCCTGTCCTGCTGATTGAAGACGAACCGGCCGTCATGGCCTACGTGCAAGCCGCCCTCGAACGCAGTGGGTATCAGGTGGTTTGCTGCGATTCCGGCGCGCAAGCCTTGCCTCTGCTCGAGAACGGAAGCTTCCTCGGCATTGTCTCTGATATGCGAACGCCCGGCGGCGTCGACGGAGCCCAGGTTTATGCCTGGGTGGCGCAGCACCGGCCCGACCTGGTTTCGAGAATTGTTTTCATCACCGGAGACATCGCCAACGAAGAAACCGTGGCCACGCTGCGCCAGACCGGCGCGCCCTGCGTGGAAAAGCCTTTCCGGGTGCAGCAATTTATTGACGTTGTTTCAAGGACGTTAGGGAGTTCGCAGTGAGCAGTGGTTTGAACAAAAGCGGTATGAATCAGAGCAGTTTGAATAAGGAAGAACTGCGCATTCGGCTGCTCGTGGTCGACGATGAGCAGAGCATCCGCAAGCTTTGCGTTACGGTGGGCGAGGCGTTGGGCTTCATCTGCATGGAAGCCGAAAGTGGAGACTCCGCGCTGGCTCTGCTCGAAGAACAGCCCGCTCATATGGTGCTGACCGACATGGTGATGCCGCTCATGTCGGGGCTGGAATTTCTCGAAAAAGTAAAAAAGCTGCTGCCGCGCACCGAAGTTGCGCTCATGACCGGCCACGGATCGATTGAAACCGCGGTGCAGGCCATGAAGCTGGGCGCGTACGACTACATCACCAAGCCGTTTTCCCCGCTGGAGGAGTTGCGACTTTTTCTGCGGCGCATGGCGGAGAAAATCCGCTTGGTGGAGGAGAACGAATTCCTACGGCAACGCATGGATTCGGAGACCGCGGTCCACGGCATTGTGGGCTCCTCGGCCAAAATTCAGGAAGTGATGCGCATGGTCTCGCGCCTGAAAGATACGCGCACCCCGGTGCTGATTTTTGGCGAGAGCGGGACGGGTAAAGAGTTGGTGGCGCGCGCCATGCACTTCCGTGGCGCATTCGCGGCGCGGCCTTTTGTCGCAGTCGATTGCGGATCGCTGGTTCCCACGCTGATCGAAAGCGAACTCTTCGGCTACGAAAAGGGAGCCTTTACCGGCGCTCTGAAAACGAAGCAGGGACTATTCCAGGCAGCCGATGGCGGCACCATTTTTCTCGACGAAATCGGCGAACTGCCTCTGGAATTGCAGGCTAAGCTGCTGCGCGTGCTGCAGGAAAAGGAAGTGCGTCCGGTGGGCAGCAATCAGCGTATTAAAGTGGATGTGCGCGTGATCGCGGCAACCAATCGTGATCTGGAAGCGGCTTACAAAGTAGGAGCTTTCCGCAAAGATCTGTATTTCCGGCTGAACGTGGTCACGCTGCACGTTCCCGCACTGCGCGAACGCCGCAGCGATACTCCCATGCTGGTGCATTGGTTCCTCGAACGCTACGCGCCCGGATCGGAGTTGCGGGTTTCAAACGCCGCCATGAAGGCGCTGATGCAATACGATTGGCCTGGCAACGTGCGCGAACTGGAAAATTGCGTGGAGCGCGCGGTCGCGTTGGGAAATGGCCATATCATTGATTCCGGGGATCTTCCGCCGGCGATTGCGGCCGCCACCGCGGCGCTGCCGGCTTCGGGCCAGGATTCCTCGGATCTGGATTCTGGAGTCGCTCGGGCGACTGTAGCCGAATCTCCGCAAACTCCGCCGTCGACCACTGATCTCGAAGACATTGAGCGCGCCACCATCCAACGCGTGTTTGAGCAGGTTCATGGCGATAAGGCGCTAGCCGGTCGCATGCTGGGCATAAGCCGCGCGACCCTCTACCGCAAGCTCAAGCGCTACAACATTCCGGGCAGCGGATCAGACTCTTCCAGCCACACTCTGCAATGAAAAACGCAGTGGTCCGTGGCCAGAAGCGGCAATCAGTGTGGTGACGGTGCCAGAAGGGTCGCGGCCTTGCGCGCAATCAGCAGAAATTTCTTCTCGCGGGTTTCTTTTTCGAGCGAAGTGAGCTGCGCTCGCGACGCCGCGGTTTGACCTGACTTCAAACCGATCTCGCCTTGCGCCAAGCGCGCTTCCATCAAGTACGGGACGTGGACCGCCTTGCTCGGCTGAGCCAGCATGGGCGCGATCTGCTTGCGGGCATCGGAAAATTTTCCGGCGGCCAGTTTTACCCGTGCGCCGGCCAGTGCAGCTTCGTACCTGGGATCGAGGTCCGCGGCTTTGGCGGCAAATGCAGCCGCCTGCTCAGCGGCCTCCCGCGCTTCGGGCTGCTTATTTTCGGCGAGCAAAGCCAGTGCCTTCACCGAATAGGCCTCGGCCGGACGGGCTGGAGGAGCCGTCGCGTCCAGTTCATGCAAGGCATCGCCGGCCAACTTTTCGGAGTCTGAGGGCTTGCCCTCCTCGAGCGAAATTGCGGCCAGCTGGATCAGGCTTCCCGACAACGCTACCGCTCGCTTGAGTCCTCTGCGGAGCGTGAGCGCTTGCTCGCTTTTTTCGTGAGCCTGCTTCAGATCGTCTTGCGCCATGAGAACATCGGCCAGCCCAGACAACGCCGAGGCCTGGGCCGATTTATGCCCAGTCTCCGTCTCCAGTTGCACAGCTCGGCTATAGTGCTGCGCGGCTCCTGGCAGGTCGCCATCTTCGGCAAGAGCGTCGCCCAGGTTAATTTCAGTAATGCCGGCGGCGTTCTTATCGCCAACCTCGTCGAAGATTTTTACCGCCTCGGTGAAATTCTTCTTCGCTCCGGCAAAGTCTCCCAGGCGTTCGAGTACCTCGCCGATGTTCCCCAGCTCATCTCCGATGGTCACCTTATAGTCGGCCTCGCGATAACTGTGAAGCGCCTGCTCGTAGTAGCTTATCGCTTCCTTGAGCTTGCCTTGGTTGGCGGTCACAATGCCGATTTCATTGAGCGCTTGAGCGGCATAGAGTTGGTTGCCAATCTGGCGAAAAATCAGCAACGCTTCTTCCGCCTGCTTACGGGCCGCGGGCAAATCGCCCTTGCCGTTGAGATAGTCAGCGGACCACACCAGCGCCATGCCCGAGTTCTTGAGGTCGCCCGCAGCCGCAAACAACACCTTCGCCTGCGCCAGATCGGCGTTGCCCTGATCGCTTTGGCCGAGAGCTTGCAGCGCTGAGTTTTCATACATCAGGGCGTGCGCCACCACCAGGCGAATGCCTCGCGACTGCCCCTTCTGAGCGGCCGCTGCCCCCAGTTGCAACTCATGCTTGTAGTCTCCCGTGGACTCGGCCGGGGGAGACTCCGCCAGATCGATGCGAGGATCGTCCCCCGCGGGCGGAGGCAGCTTGCGTAGAGCCTCAAAGGTGGCCAGCGATCGCGTGGGATCTCCGGCGGAATTTTCGAGAGCGCCCAGACGCAAACCGTAGTCCAGATTGTCGGGGTACAAGTCGGACAGGGTGCGAAGGATCGGGATGGCTTTCGCACTTTCGTTGTTGAGATCGCGGTACTGAGCCTCCATCCACAAGCGTTCTTCATTGCTGAGGTTGGTGGAAAGTTCGAAGGCTCGCTGTGCCTCATCCTTGGCTTTGGGGTCGTAGCCAAGTTCCAGCCATGCCGCGCTGAGTGCGGCGTGAGGCTGCGGAGACTTCGGATCGGCCGCAATGGCCTGAGTCAACAAATCGCGCGCGGCCGAGGTTTCGAAGGCTCGAAGTTTGTTCAACCCCTCTGAATAAAGCCGCGCCGCCTTCGGGTCGGAGGGCAGCGAAGCGCGCACCTGAGTGGCTTGCTGACTGGTGACCTGGCCAGCTCCCAGGTGTTCGCGCATGCGCGTGCCGATCTGCGAAACCAGATCGAAGAGGTCGGCTTCGCTTCCGGCGGCAGCTTCTTCCGCAACGGTGTCGCCGGCAGTGGTGTCTTCCAGCCGGAAGTCCAGCCGGATCTGACTTTTCTCTCCCTCGCCGACCACGGCGTAGGAGCCAGTCGTGACGTAATCGGTGTCGAGGTTGGCGCGCAGGCGCGGCAGGGAATCTTTCGGGGTATCGGTCAGGCTCCACGGAACATCACGGCTGGCGCGGGCAACTTGTTCCCCGGAAATCAGGCGCAGCTGCCCTCCTGACGCCAGTTCGGCGCTCAGCATCTCGGCCAGCGCGGTCGAAAGCCATGCCTTGTCAGGCCGCTCCGTAAGATTCTTGAACCCGAGGACGGCCACCGACGGCCGTGTTTTCACGGCCGGTAACGAGGCGGAGCCCAAGCCATGAAAAATCTGCTCGCGATGGCGAACCATGAAAACGGCCGCAAGCACCAGCGCGGCAGCGATGCTTCCGAACAGTGAAACCTTCCAGTTCTGCTGGGCTAGAAACCCTTGCGAGGTGGCAATCGCCGGCCGCGATCCCAAGCGCACCGCTCGCAAATCCGCGGCCAGCTCGCGCGGACTCTGGTAGCGCTCGTCCGGCTTCTTGTGGAGCGCCTTGGCGACGATCAGAGCGAGCGGCGGCGGAACCGAGCGACTGACCTTGTCCAGCGGCGTTGCCTCCTGCTGCACGATTTGCATCGCGATGGCTGTGGCGGTGGATCCGAGAAAAGGATGGCGCCCTCCGAGCATTTCGTAAAGCACCACGCCCAGCGAAAAGATGTCGGCGCGGAAGTCGGGCAGACTTCCCAGCAGGACCTCAGGAGCCATATAGCTCGGAGTTCCGCCGACGGGAGCGAATGTGGAAAGTGTCTGAGTACCTCCGGCTCCGCTGGCCCCGCCACCGGCGAGGCGGCGGGCCACGCCGAAATCGAGCAGTTTCACTTGTCCCGATTCCGTCAGCATGACATTTTCAGGTTTGACGTCGCTGTGCAGGATGCCTCTCTCATGGGCGGCGGTGAGGGCATCGGCGCACTGGATCGCGATGTCGAAAAATTGATTGATGTGGATGGGCTGGTTCAGGCGCTGCCGCAGCGTTTGCCCTTCCACGTACTCCATGACCAGGAAGATTTCGCCGTCCTGTTCCAGGACGTCATACACGCTGGCAATATTGGGGTGGTTCAGCGCCGAAAGGCGCTGCCCCTCGCGGAGCAGGCGAGCCGCCTCGTCGGGACCGCCGCTTCCACGAACTGAAACTCGCTTGATGGCGACGGTACGCCGGAGTTTCGGATCATCGGCACGCCAGACCTCGCCCATGCCACCAGCGCCAAGGCGTGCGACCACGTGGAGGCGACCGAGTGTGGTGCCGGTTAAATCCGGCTGCGGACCCGTGGTTCTGGTGTCCTCTGGTGTGTCGTTCATCGAAAAGAGCGCCTAACAGACGACCACCGGGGGGGTCGCCGCCAATTGTACACCCTTCTCGCTTTCTCGCGACACTGTGGCCATCAAGACTGCAGTGAGACGGATGTTTCAAATTGAGACGCTGGCTTGGTGCTTTCCTCTGGTAAGGGGGGGCGTCTCTTCCTAACTCACTGAAAATGCACCGCCCGTGGTGCTAGACCTTTCGTTCGCCGCTTTGGTTCCCACCTTGCACCTGTTCTCAATGTAACCGCGGATTCTCGGCTCCCCCAAGCTCTTCCTAACCGGGAAGAGGGGAGCCCAGCCGCATTTGCTATCGAGTAAGGGGCAAAAGGGGGCGAACGCTTTGGCGCAACAAGCCACAGCAGCGGCGCGCGCGGCGCAGGGTGCCGGCACAGTAGCCGGGCTGGCCCGCTTTTTTCCGGAAGCCGCTCCGGTGCGCATCCCGGTGCAATTGGCGCGAGGCGGCGAACCCGGCTCCAATGCCCGTCCCTTCACTGAGACCACCGTCATCGAATTTGGCACTCCGCGCGAAGTCTTGTTTGCCTGCACCACGCCTCTGGAGTTTGCCGACGTGTTGCGTCTGCGCAACTCCGACGGTTCTCTGGATATTGAGGCTGCGGTGGTGGCGGTGCAATACCACCCGGGCAAGACCGTTGTCGCGGCCCGCTTTATTGGAGATGTGCCCAACTGGATCGTGAAACCATGACATCGACATCGCCTGCACCAGATCTTGCCGCCCAGTGGCAATCCGCCCGCCGGCTCTACCCCATTTATTTTGAAATCGCGCGCGAATTCGTCATCGACGTGCAGCCTTGCGCCGATCTGGAAGCCGGGGCCGACACGCCCGGCCGCGAATCGGTGGAGCAGGCCACGCAATGGCTGGAGGAACTGGACCAGCGCGTCCAGGTCCATCAATTGCGCCAGTTTCTGCAGTCCAGCCCACTCGCCGATCAGGAAGGACTTCTGGAACTGCTGCGGCACTTTCTGGCAAGTCCCACCCGTACCGACGCGACTCGCGACAAAATTGATTTTCTCCTGGTCCAATACTTCAGCACAGCCGCGCCCGGCGAGCTCGATGACAACGACGTCGATCTCGCCCTGGTAGCGCAGTACCTGCACCCGGCGATGGGTGAGGTGGATCTGAAGACCCCGCTGTGGCTGAATGCCCTGGATCGCGTTCTGGAAGGTGCGCGCAAGTGCAAGAGTCTCGATCAGCTGTTGCACGGCGGCATCCTCGAACAAGGACGCAAAGCCAAAACTCAAGCCGGAGACTTGTTCTATCTCCCGATTGCGCTGGTGGCCTTTACCCGGTTCGGATATCTCATGCGGCGCACCTTCTTCCGCCTCATGCACAATGATCTCAATGCCATACTCGACGGCCTCAACGATCTTGAGACCAAAGGGATCGAAGCCATCGATTGCCGCCGCGCACAGTTCTCGGCACAGGAACCGGTCGCGAGGCTGCGGATTATCTGCCAATCGTGGAAGGTGATGTTCCAGGCGGAATATTCCTCCGGTACCCCGCTGCGCATGCTGGTCGACTTGCGGGCATCGGTGGATTACGCGCTGGGACGCGGCAAGGCGCCGGAGGGCGAAAAGAAAGATGCAGCGCCAGCACCCGCGAAAATTGTGATTGGAAAACCAGCGCCCCCGAGGTCCGCAGGGCCCGCGGTTCCCGCTCCAACTCCAGCAAAGCCCGCGCCGACCGCCGCAGTTGCACCGAAAGCGGCTGCCGCCAAGGCCGCTGGCGGCGCGCCAACCTCCGCAGTTTCTAACGCGGGCGTCAAACCTGCGGCGAAGATCGCCGCGCCCGTGAAGCCTGCGGGCACGGTGAAGTCAGCTGCGGGAGCGGTGAAACCAGCGGCAGCTTCGGCGGCCAAACCCCAAGCCCAATTTTCCGTTTCCAGCGACGATGGTCCGGAGTTTGAAGTTTCCGCCGACCAGGACTGGGATACAGAGTCGGGATCGAAGCCAACCGGCAAGAAATAGTTTGTCAACACGTGACGCAGAACTGAATGCAGAAGCCCGGCGCGAAACTGAACCGCCGCAAAAGGTAAGGAACGTGGATCAACCCACTGTACTGATCATCTCCGACGAGGTCGATTTCTCTCGACGGGTTACGGCGCGCTGGCAGATGGAGCGCAGCGTGCCGACGTTTACCATGCTCAGTGGCGATCTGTGGCCTCGCTTCGCGGTCGACTCTTTCGATATCGCCATCGTCGGCGAATTGCGCCGTGAGTTGTTATCGGTGGTTCTCGAGCCTCTGCATTCCGCAAGGCAGCCGATTTTTTGCGTCTGCCAGGATTCTGAAACCGCCGAACTCGTGCACCGGCGCTGGCCGCGAGTCTCCATCCTGCGCGCCGAAAACTGGCTTGAAATTTTGGTGCCGGCTGCCTGCGAAGCCGTGCACCGTTCCCGCGCCGAAGCTCGCGCCCGCGCCGCCGAACTCGCCTGCGCCCAGTTGGAGCGCGAGGCCACCCTGGGCCGCTACATGCTCGAGATGCGACACGGCCTCAATAATGCGCTCACCTCGGTGCTGGGAAACTCTGATCTCTTGCTGCTGGAGCCCGGAAGCCTCTCAGCCCAGGCTCGCGCCCAGCTCGAAACCGTTCGGAATATGACGCTGCGCATTCACGAAGTTCTGCAGCGCTTTTCTTCACTGGAAAAAGAAATGAATGTTGCTGCGCGAGAAGCGGAAAAAGATTCCGGCAAGCTGTACGCAGCCGCGGCCGGTGCGCATTGAGATGGAAACATTTCTCGTCGGCCGCCGTTGAGCATACTGCTGACGTAAGGCCCCTCACCGGGTCTTCAGCCCGGTTCGGGATGACAAGTTGTTTTAGGCTCAGCTAGAAGCTAGAAGCTGAAAGCCGAGAGCTGAAAGCCGAGAGTTGAAAGCTGAAAGCTGAACTGGAAACCTATGCACAGACTGATGGCCGGCGGCACGATTCTGGAGCACGAGCTTTCCGATCTGCGGCTGCTGGTCGAGCGCCAGGCCGGAATCCTGCTGGACTGTCCCAACAGCGCGCTGGCGGCGCACGTCGCGGAATATCTCGAGGCCCAGGAATTGGACTCAGTCGCGGCCGTGCTCGAGCGGCTGCGCTCCGCGGAGCAGGATCCAACATGTTTGCCGCACTTTCTGGATGGCGTGTTGAACACGGACACGGGATTCTTTCGGCATCCCGGCGCCATGAATGCGCTGACTCGCCAGGTCTTGCCGCAGCTCTTTGCCCGCAAGTCTCCGGACAATCCTGCCACACTCCGCATGTGGAGCGCGGGCTGCTCGACCGGCGAAGAAGCTTATTCGATTGCCATGGCGGCATGTGCCGCGCTTGCCGTGAACACCGCGAACATGGCTGCGAACGGCAACGGGAACGGCGCTGTAAACAGCGGCGCAAATGCCGTGACCCCGAGCAACGGAAATGGCAGCTCCAACGGGTCGAGCGGCGGCAAGAACGCGGCCAGCCGCAATGGCGGAATCACCGAATCGTCTGGCTCAGCTCCAGGCCAGATTTTTTCGCAGCCGGGAAGAGAATTCTCTATTCACATCGTGGGCAGCGACTTGCTTGCGTCTTCGATCGAAGTCGCCGAGCGCGGCCTGTATCCGCAGTCTGCTCTGGCGGGCTTGCCTCCGGCCACCATCCGATCGTCATTTTCAAAAAGTGGATTCAACGGGAGCTCGAACGGGTCTCAGAAAAATTCATTCGACGGACTACCGAACCGCGGCCTCGCGAACCGCGGCCTGGTGAACAGTGAGATGTCGAACGGAAAACCCGGCAACATCATGAACGGTTCGCAGCCGCCGCAGAATGGATCTGCAAACGGCACACACTTGCAGGTAAAGCCGCGGGTACGCAGTCTGGTCACTTTCAACACCATGAACCTGACCAAGCCGGTCTATATCGGCCGTTTCGATTGCATCTTCTGCATGGACGTGTTGCCCCACCTCTCGCGCGTCCAACGCACCGCTCTGCTCGAGCGCCTGCACCTCTACCTCGAGCCCGGCGGATACCTCTTCCTGAGTCAAACCGAAAAACTCAGCGCTCCCAACGTAAACTTCCGCTCCGAAACTTTCGACGGCTACACCTTCCACCGCAAACCGCTGGCCGCGTCCGCGGCATACGGACGCTAACCACAATCCTCACGCGAACAAGAATTCCTTAGTCCGCAACTCCTTGATCGTGTCCCGCAGCTTCGCCGCCTTCTCAAACTCAAACCGCTTGGCCGCCTCCCGCATGTCGCTTTCGAGCTTCGCAATGTAGGCATTCACTTCTAACTGCGACGCGAACTCTGGAATGCCTTCCGCCTCGCCGCCAGTCAGGTCGGCATAGTCGGCAGCGATGATTCCCGCCAGCGTCATATCCAGCGGACGCACAATCGATTCCGGCGTGATCCCATTCTCTTCGTTGTACGCCGTCTGAATCGCGCGCCGCCGCAGAGTTTCATCCATCGCGCGCTTCATCGAGTCAGTCTGGCGGTCGGCATACAGAATCGCGCGCCCGTTCAAATGCCGCGCGCAGCGGCCGATGGTCTGGATCAGCGACCCTGCCGAACGCAGAAAACCCTCTTTGTCCGCATCGAGAATCGCCACCAGCGACACTTCCGGCAGGTCGAGTCCTTCGCGCAGCAGATTGATGCCGATCAATACGTCGAACTCGCCCTTGCGCAGGTCGCGCAGAATCTTTACCCGCTCCAGTGTTTCGATCTCGGAATGCATGTAGCGGCACTTCACGCCCACTTCGGCGTAATACTCTGCCAGGTCTTCCGACATGCGCTTGGTCAGCGTGGTCACCAGCACGCGCTCGCCTTTTTCCACGCGCGCGCGAATTTCGTGCAGCAGATCGTCAATCTGCCCCTTCACCGGACGCACCTCAACCTCCGGATCGATCAATCCCGTCGGCCGGATAATCTGCTCCACCACCACGCCCGCCGACTTCGTTAATTCATAAGGCCCCGGCGTGGCCGAAACATAGACGAGCTGATTGGTGCGATGCTCAAACTCCTCAAATGTCAGCGGACGGTTATCCAGTGCCGAGGGCATACGGAATCCATACTCCACCAGCGTTTCCTTGCGAGAGCGGTCGCCGGCGTACATGCCGCGCACCTGCGGCACCGTCTGATGCGACTCGTCGATGAACATCAGATAGTCGCGCGGAAAATAATCCAGCAGCGTCGGCGGAGGCTCGCCCGGCAGCCGTCCCGTAAAATGCCGCGAATAGTTTTCGATGCCGTGGCAGTAACCCATAGCCTTGATCATTTCCAGATCAAACATGGTCCGCTGATGAATGCGCTGTGACTCCACGAGTCGTCCTTGCTTTTCCAATTCCACTTCCCACCACGCCAGCTCTTTTTTGATGGAATCCGCCGCCGACGCCCGCGTCTCTTCCTTCATCACGTAATGCGTCTTGGGATAAATCGGCAGGCGCCCATATTTCTGCTTCACCGTGCCAAACAGCGGATCAATCTGCGTGAGCGACGAAATCTCATCGCCCCACAACTCGATGCGATATGCCATGTCGTCATAAGTAGGGAAGACTTCGATCACGTCGCCACGCACGCGAAACGTTCCGCGCCGGAAGTCGCCGTTGGTGCGTTCGTAAAGAATGTCGACCAGCTTGCGCGTGATGTCCTCGCGCTTGATCTTCTGGCCCTGTTCGAGAAACAGCATCATGCCGTAATACGCTTCCGGCGAGCCCAGGCCGTAGATGCAGCTGACCGACGCCACAATCAGCGCATCGCGCCGCTCAAACAACGATCGGGTTGCCGACAGCCGCAGCTTGTCGAGCTCGTCATTGATGGTCGCCTCTTTTTCAATGTATAGATCGGCGGCTGGAACGTAGGCCTCAGGCTGGTAATAGTCGTAATACGATACAAAATATTCGACCGCATTGTGGGGAAAGAAATTCTTGAACTCGTGATAAAGCTGCGCCGCCAGAGTTTTGTTATGCGCCATCACCAGCGCCGGACGGTTCACCGCCTCGATCACCTTGGCCAAGGTGAAAGTTTTGCCCGACCCGGTGACGCCCAGCAAAACCTGATGCGCCTCGCGGTCGTAGATCCCGCGCAGCAGCGCTTCAATGGCGCGCCCCTGATCGCCCTGCGGCGTGTAATCGGAAACCAGTTTGAAGTCCATAAAGAAGCTCTTAGCCGTTAGCTCTTAGCTTTTAGCATGAACCCAAGCCGCGCGAGACGGGCAGCGATGGCCATGTAGGGACAGCCGCCTCGGCTGTCCAGCGAGCGCAGTCAGCGTTGCCTTTTCGCCGCCACCCTCACAGGCGCCAATTTCGCCAAGAGAGAATCTTTCTATTATAAACGGTCCGAACAGATAGGATTCCCCGTGTGGAACGGGCACTCTTGCCCGCTTGCTTGCATCACCGAGAGGCCAGCGGGCAAGACTGCCCGCTCCACACAAACTTACCCAACTCGCCCCTCGCTCACTTATGAATCTCGATCGCCACCACCACTGCCGCGCTCTTGCTCGCCGATTCCACGTATTCGACTTTCGCCGGTCTCCCCTCCAAATCCGCGCAGGGATTGAGAGCGCCCTTCAACGCAACGTTGAGGGCGCTGAACGAAAGCTTGAAATAATTGCCAGTATGCAATCCCAGCGTCTTCCCGCCTGAAACCAAATTCAGGTCCATCGCAGGAGCACTGCAGTGCACGTCTTTCAGCACTCCCACCATAAAATGGTAAGGCCCTTTCGGAACCAGCTCTTCCGCCGGCGGAGAAGCGGAGGCGCCCTCGGCTTCCGGCACGCTGCCGGTGGCCGTTACCTGGGCCATTCCTGCCTTGAGTTGTTGGTCGTACTGCCGGCGATCTTCCTGGGCCTCCGCGTATTCCTCGGCATGCTCCAGAAAGCTCTGCGCCCTGGCGGTCTCCTCCGGAGTCTTGGCGAAATGCAGGGCGTCGCGGATTACGCCCTCCGCGTCCTCGCCACGCTCCATCAGCAGCAATACGCTCGCAACGTTCAGTCGATAGCTTAAGTTCGTCGGCTCCAGTCCCACGGCCGTCAGACCCATCATGCGAGCTTCGTCGAGGTTGCGATGCCGCATGCCGAGGAACATGGCCAGCGAGTCGTAACTTGGTCCGAACGACGGATTCAGCTTGATGCTGGCCCGCAAACTAGTCTCCACTTGCGCTTCGTCCGCGGACGCGACCGTGCCATTCATCGACATCGCCGCGAAGTAGTAATGCGCAAGGAAGCTCTGCGAATCGAGTTTTACCGCTTGCGCATACCAGTTCCGCGCTTCGTCCATGTGGCGCTGACGGAATGCGAGATAGCCCATAGTTTCGTGCGCGGAAACGTTGTTGGGGTCTTCCTGCAGAATATGATCGAGCAGCGCTCGGGCGTCCGCGGTACGCTCGTTGTAGGCCAGAAAATCCGCGCGCACGGCATCGGCCTGTAACCTCGTCACGCCCTGGGCCTGGAACGCCGATTCATCTACATCCGTTGTGGCAGCCACTTTCATGTAGTGAAATGCATTCTGCTGCACATAATCTTCCAGAGCGCTTTGCAGCTGTTTCAAATCTCCAAACGCACGCGTCGCCGCGGTCACCGCGTCTACGTTTTGCGTCAGCAGCGTGGCGTAGTCGGTCAAGCGGTGCGTGTTCTCCTGCGAATCCTTGACCCGGAGGTAGTGAGTGAGAGCCCACGACTCCGCGTAGAAGATGGAACCCTTGTTCTCTTCATGGTAATAAGGCGACGTGTGGTCCACGGTAAACAGCGTGGCCAGCGGCAGCATGCGGTTCGCACGCAGCCAAACCACGTTTTCTGTGCTCGGTTCTCCCACGAACACTGCCTTCTCGCGAATATCCGTGTTCTGGTAATACTCGGCCAGGCCCTCGTTCATCCACAGTGGCATCCAATCCGCCTTGCTCAACAGCAAGTGCGTGTATTCGTGATACACCACGGAATAGGGGTGGTCGCCCTCGGCATCGAGCCGCATCAGAACGTAGTTCTTATCCAGCGCAGTCAGGAAAAGTCCGGCCAGTTTGACCTGTCCCCTCGCCAGATAAGCGGCCGGTTCCAGCGCGCGGAAATCCTTCTCGTCCTTTGTAGCCAGCACGATGATGGGAGTAGCAGGGTCAATCGGTAGCTTGGGGAAGAGCTTGTGAAACACCGACCGCATGCGCTCGAACTGGTCGGCCACGCGGCGAGCCTGCTTTTCATTGGAGTTGCTGATGATCGTGAAGTGCGGGCTGCGCACCTGCACCCAGTTCTCCGGCTTATCCCGCGCTGGAGCCTGCACAGCCGAGCAAATTGTGGCCAGCAGTAAAATGCGTTTCCACATGGCGGATGCCCCTAGAGGTATCGCGCAGCGGCGTGGATAAGTCAAATGAAATTAGCGGCGCAGTGGTGCAGTTTCCCTCAACGCAGTTTGTCATCCTGAGCGAAGCGAGGGACCTATGCAATTTGCCGGCTGCGCCGCAACGGCAAGTTGCATAGGTTCTTCGGCCCGCAAAAGGCGCGGGCCTCAGAATGACAAAGCGCTCTGTGCGAGGAGGGTTCGTAACTCGATGGTCACGGCTTCGCGTCTCCCAGGCCCACAATCTTCGCCGACGTGCGAAACTTCTTGTAGTCGCGGAAAGTGTCATCGCCGTCCATCTTGTAGCCTTTGAACAAGGCCACGCGCGCGTCCACCTTGAAGGTGATGTGGAGCGGCAGCCACACTTCGTCGTTCACCCGCGTCTGTTCCAGCATCATCCGTGTGCCTTTGTGGATGCGCGCCAGCGCCAACCCGATAGA
>Ga0224561_1000037_pt1 | contig 17421 bp, 18 predicted proteins | sample CSU2metagenome_FD_180953 | JGI IMG/M metagenome (GOLD analysis project Ga0224561, IMG submission 180953) | Soil microbial communities from Bohemian Forest, Czech Republic - CSU2 | ecosystem: Environmental > Terrestrial > Soil > Temperate forest | place: Czech Republic: South Bohemian Region... | reverse complement strand
AGCCACACCGACTGCACTACATCGCCGGTGATTCGCTTGGCCAGTCCTTGCGCAATGGTTTCGACTTCAGGAAGCTCAGGCATTCAGAACACAAGTTTACCGTAGTGACGAAAGTTGATTTGCCGTTTTGTGGAGGAAGAAGAACATCGCATAACCAAGCCGCTGTTAGTGACCTACCGCGGCGCGGACGACGAGATCTTCGGTCTCGAGCTGGCGTACCCGGACATGAACAACGGACCGGTAGCGATTAGCCGCGTCAAGGGTAAGCACTCGGGTTTCGAGTGCGATGGCCTGCCAAAATCGGCGCTGACCTAAAGTTTAGGCCAGCGCCGAAAAATCTTCGTTACTCTCATTGACCTCGTAGCGGGGTAGAATGGCCCACCCGTGCACGACCCCAACTGAGGCTGCCCCACCCTTGGCGATTTTCGAAGAGCCTGCCCTGAGCTTGCCGAAGGGGTGGGCACCACGGACGACCATCGATCAACCTTGCGTTCATGAGCCTGAGGGATCTAGTCCTTCAGGGGCACGGCGGCGCTGCCGTCGCGGCAGAAGGTGGCTACTCGTTCCAGATCGCCCGTGGCGCTAGGAACGACCATGACTGGACCGTAGCAATAGATAGCGTGGCCGGTCGCAGCCAAATACCACTTCCCCCCTTTGGTACGCTGGGTCATGTGGCTCGCGGGTTGGCGCGGGGCTTGCGGTGGCGCCAGTTTAGGGACTGGCAAACTCAACAACAAGGCTAGGGTCAGGGCCTTCATATTTTCCAACTCCGGGTTCCGAACTCCACAGAACTTTAGAGCAAAACTACTTGGAACTGGACTGCAATTTCCACAAGAACCGAACAAATAGCCGAGCCTTAGATCGTTCAGGCCTGGGTCGCTTAGGGCCTGGATCGTTCAGGCCTAGATCGTTCTCAAGGCTCTCCGCTCGTCGGCCAAATCGGCAGACGGCCGGGACGGAGCCTGGAACTGCGGCTCCGGCATTTTTGCAGCGCGGTCTTTTACTCGGCTGTGTGGCGCTACCTGGGCTGACGGGGTCTTGCTCGACTGCACCTGGGTCGACGGAGTCTGAGCGGACGGAATCTGGGTTGACGGGGTGTGGGTCGTTGGAGCCTGCGCCTGGGTTGACGGGAGTTGCGCAGTTAGTGCGTGCTGCGTATCGACGACGGCGTTTTCCTGTAGGGTGCGGCCTTTTACGGCCGCCAGTTCTGCGCTGTCGTGGTAAAGCTCGTGGATCAGGGCCCGCTGCGATTCGATCGTCCGGCCTTGCTCGACGATCAGCATCGTCATGAGCCCGTAGGAGATAAGAAACAACACGACGAGCACGGGAAGCATGTTGTGTTGCTTCGGCTTGGCGGGAACTGCCGGAATGACGGTGGTAGTAGCGGTGATAGCAGCGTTGCCGAACAAAGTGGTCAAGTGGCACCCCTATCGATCCTGCCGTGACAGCAGGGTTACAGGGGAAATTGCAGCTTGCACGCCATAAGCGAGGACTATACTAAGCTATTGATAAGGCAAGGCTTACCCACTGCCAGCTGGCCGTGCCATGCTGGGGAATGTGCAATCTCATGCACATATTGAGCAACCAGAATTGGTTTTCGAGCGGTTTCGGCACTTTGGGGAGGGTCGTGCGGGCTCAAAAGCCGTGTCCAATGCGGCTTTTGACTCGATCGCGATGCTCACAGTACTTTTTTACTGCTTTTCACTTCACGGCCATCAGCATTTTGGCGATCGTAGACAGCTGCATGTTTGAAGTTCCCTCGTAAATTTTGCCGATTTTCGCGTCGCGCCAGTACTTTTCAACCGGGTAGTCCTTGGTAAACCCATAGCCACCATAGACTTCAATGGCTAACGAGGTCACACGTTCGGCCACTTGTGACGCGAAAAGCTTGGTCATGGCCGCTTCCTTGACGAAATTCACGCCTGCATCTTTCATGCGCGCCGCGTTGTAGACCATGAGCCGCGCGGCCTCAATCTCCGTGGCCATCTGCGCGATCTGAAACTGGATGCCCTGGAATTCAGCGATCGCCTTGCCGAACTGCTTGCGCTCCTGCGCGTATTTGCAGGCAAATTCCCAGGCGCCGCGGGCCAAGCCAATCATCTGCGCTCCGATTCCGATGCGGCCTTCGTTGAGCGTCTCAATGGCGATCTTGTAGCCCTTGCCCGGTTCGCCCAAGACGTTGTTCTTGGGCACGCGGCAATCTTCCAGAATCAGTTCGCAGGTGGAGGAGGCGCGGATGCCCAGCTTGTCTTCTTTCTTGCCGACTGCGAATCCGGGGAAGGTTTTTTCGATCAGGAAGGCGGTGATACCTTTGTATCCGGCGCTGGCGTCGATGGTGGCGAAGAGGACGAACAGTCCCGCTTCTTTGCTGTTGGTGATCCACAGCTTGCGGCCGTTCAGCACGTAGTCGTTGCCCTTGAGTTCGGCGCGGGTCTGCAACGCGAACGCGTCGGAGCCGGAACCGGCTTCGCTCAGGGCATAGGCTCCGACGAACTCGGCGGCCATTTTCGGCAGGTAGCGCTTCTTCTGCTCTTCGCTGCCCCAGCGCAGCAGGGCGTTGTTGACCAGCGTGTTCTGCACGTCGACGATCACACCCGCCGAAGCGTCCACGCGCGACAATTCTTCCACCGCCAGGATCGCTTCGAAAAACTTTGCCCCGCCACCGCCATATTGTTCGGGAATCTCAATGCCCATCAACCCCAGCTGGAAGAATTCGTGGATGAGGTCTTTGTCGAAGATTCCCTTCTCGTCCATCTCTTTGACCAGCGGACGGATTTTCTCGTCGGCAAAATGGTGGATGTTGTCACGGAAAAGAATTTCATCTTCGGAGAGCGTGGTCAGGGGAGCGGGAACGGCAGCTTGCAGCGTAGCTTCGGGCATGACAGGCCCCTTCAATCGTCAGGATGGCAGACTGTTGATTTTAGCATTGGCCGGTAGCCCAGCCCTTGCATGTTTGCTGATTTCCATGATGTGTTTCAGAACGCCGTTTTCAGCGGAAGGTCGTCGTCCTCTCCTCTCCAGTCATGTAACGGGGCATGGGATTGGCAGCGAAACTCTGGAACGCTTTCCACGCGCTCTCTTCTCCCGTTCGAGCTGCCGATCGCATTATCTCGGCAAACGACTTCGGGTTGAATCTGATTTCCATGATGTGCCTGGGGACGCCGTTTTCAGCCGAAGTTCTCCCCAGGAACGCCATCGCCGGACCGTCATGTTCGACGAAGGCATTCAGAAACTGAAGCATGTACAGTGCAACCCACGAATAACTTGTATTTGCGTCCCGTCCATAATCTGCGACCTGATCTTCCGCGAATGTGTCGGCGTTCATCATGCGCTGAAACATGGAACAGAATTCAGGATGGGACATGCCCACCATCTTTACAGTTGTGACATCTCCGTGTGTCCATGCGTTAAGGCCCGGCTCTCTCCTCTAAAAGAAGAGGCTTTTTCTGCTGGAAGGATTGAAGTGAAGGCTGAATGAGAAACCCAGTGTGCGAACTGGGACCGAGTAGTCGGCCGCCAGGTAAATGATGGATTCGTGCTCTGAGACGCTGCGTTCCACGGTTACCTGGTTCGGCTGAAGATCGATCCCATGCTCCATGGCCTTGCGAACTACCGCGTTGCGGTAATCGTCATCGGACTTTGAGGTACCGAGGCCGGTTCGGGTGTCGAGCTGCGCAGCCAGATCAGTGATGTCGTCTTGCAGCAGATGATTCGCCAATTCCGGCGAGCCAACCTGATAACCCGCGATGACAGCGAGAGTGAGGACGGTAACTGCCAAGATCACTTTCATATTCCGCATTCCGGGCGGGGTGGCCCAGCCTTTATATTAGCGCCATGGTTGGCGGAGACCTGGAGAAACTCTCCGAGAGGCTGTTCATACATGAAGGCCTGCTCCTTGGCAATCCCAAGTAGTCCAGCCAAATCTTCAAGAGCGATGTCCCACTTCTCGACTTGGAGGCTGGCCCGTCCTTTCCTGTTCTTGCCGATATCACACCAACTGAGGCTGCCCCGGTCTTCGCGTAATGTGGTTTCTATTTTCTGGTGAGCTTTACTCGCGCAAAGGGGGTTAGCTTGCCGCCGGATTCGTTATCGATGAGCCAGCTCCAGGTGTCTGTGGCTTTGTTGTAGGCGAAGGTGGTGTGGACGCCGCTGTCTTTATCTTTATCTTTGTCATCTTTGTCCCTGAACACCAACGTGATTTCATCATGGTCCCGTTTACCTAGGGCAATCGGGGCGGAAAGACCGCCGCCAGCGGTCGAGTCGAGCCACAGGCATTTGTATTGGTTCGAGGGTTCGTCCCATTCAATAAAGACGATCGCTTCATACGCGGGCTGGCCCTGGGCGTTTTTCTCGCGCGATGTTTCGTGGAATCGCAGGTATTCATGGCTCAGCACCCATTCAGACTCGATATCGTGCGTGGTCTCCCGGCCAGCAATGGTGCCCTGAAGGATCCAAGTGCCGGCCAGACGATCCAGTAACGGATCTTTACGGGTTGGCCCCTGTGCTGAAGCTGAAAATGAAGTCACGAAAAGCAAAGCCAGGATTGCAAGATTTGTTTTCATTGTGTGACCTCCTAAGTATTGTTGGCGGGCGGTTCGGGATTTTCAGCGAGCACTGCCACGAACGAGGGTGCCCCATCCTTGCGTGGTTTGCAAGGGTGGGAATCTTGGGTGGGAATCTTGGACTCCTATCCTGGGGGGTAGATTTCACGGTCGAGGTCCGTACTGCCTGACCTTTCGCAGAGAACGCGACAGGATGGGGCACGCGCGTCCGTGGTGCCCACTCGTCGAAAAACCGCGACGAGTGGGGCAGCCTCAGTTTGGTGCTGCATGGGTGGGCCAGCCTCGAGGTCAAAAACGAAGGCTAAGTCAAAGGCGACGGACAAAACCTGCCCCCTGAGCGAAGCCGAAGGGAGTGTCCGTCCTACACGTTCGTTACTTAGCCGCGCTTGTAGACCAGCTTCAGGCCGTCGGCTTGCAGGATGCGCTGAATCTGGGTGCGGGCGTGGACGGACCACGGGCCGGCGGTGTCGAGCTTGACGTAGGCTTGCCAGTGTTTGAGGGCTTTGCGGGGCTCGCGTAGTTTTTCGAAGGCCAAGGCCAGGTTGTAATGCGCGTCGGCGTAGGTGGGGGCTAGCTGCAGCGCGGTTTTGTAGGTCTGGATGGCTTCGTGCACGCGGCCGGTTTCGTCGAGGACGTTGCCGAGGTCGAAGTAGGCTAGGGCGTAGCGGGGATCGGCTTCCAGCGCGGAGCGGTAATGTTTTTCCGCGAGATTGAAATCCTGACGGTTGTAGTAGAGCGTACCCAGATTGATGTGGGCGGCGGCGTGAGCGGGTTCGATATCGAGCACGCGCTGGTAGGCGGCGATGGCTTCGGTCTGCGTGTTGGGATCTTCTTCGAGAGCGATGCCGCGGGCGAACCAACCGGCGGCTTCATCCTCGCGCGGCTGCGGATCGGATCTTCTGACGGGCGTGCTGGTGATGATTTTTTCGCGGGTGGAGAAATCCATTACGAACTGGCCGGCGATGGGCTCCAGCAGTTTGCCTTCGTGGCGAAAAGCCACGCGGTGATTGTTGGTGGAAGATGCGCCCGATTCCTGCAGCGGATTCTCCACGCCGGCAACGCGCTTGCGCATGGCCTCGAGCGACTGGCGGATGACGGCGGGGCGCACGCTCATGGCGCAAAGGTCGCGGACTTTCTTGATTTCGAGGAGATCGGAAAATGAATACGCTTCGGAAGACGCTACCAGGCCCGCTCGCTCCCAGTTCGCCAACTGGCGCGGGCTGATGTGAAGAATTCTGAGTAAATCGGTTCGGCTATACACAGTGTCCTGCAACGTCCTTGCGATGCGGCTGCGGAGCGCAGGGACGCTCCGCGTAATTATCCGCAAATCGCGCGGGGAACGCAACCGCGAACCTGTTGGTAAACTGTGGAGAACCTGGTTGATTCACATGCAGCGGGAATGGTGCAGGTCCGCCTGGGTTCGGCAAGGTGCCTTGGCTGGCGCGCCGCGGCTGTAGAGACTGCGATACCTCCGCCGCGATGAAAAACGCGTCGTTCGGGATGACAAAGATGGATCGTCCAGGTTCCATTCGACACACGGTTACACCGTTACGACGGCTTTCTGGTACTCCTCGTAGGTGCCTTTGAAGTCGGTGATCTTGTGGTCGGTTTCGAAGTGCCAGATGCGGGTGGCCACTTCGTCGATCAAATCGTGATCGTGAGTCACAAGAAAAACCGTTCCCTGATAACGCTGCAGCGAAATGTTCAACGCGTTGATGGCTTCGAGATCCAAGTGGTTGGTGGGTTCGTCGAGCACCAGGACGTTGGGCTTTTGCAGCATGAGCTTGCAGAAGAGAATGCGCGCGGCTTCGCCGCCGGAAAGCACGCTGGTGGACTTGGTCGCTTCTTCGCGGGCGAAAAGCATCTGGCCGAGCAAGCCGCGGATTTCTTCGCTGACGGCTTGCGGGGCCCATTGATGCAGCCAGTCGAGTACGGTCATGCCGCCTTCGATGAGGCTGCGGTGGTCCTGGGCGAAATATCCGATGGAGGCTTCGTGACCCCAGATCACTTTGCCGCCGTCGACGAAGGGGCCGGCGTAGCCGCTGACTTTGCGCAACTCGGCTTCAGGAGTGGTGGGAGAATTCGCCAGCAACGCGTTCAACAGCGTCGTCTTCCCTGCTCCGTTGCGGCCCATCAGGGCGATCTTTTCGCCGCGGAGGATGCTGGCGGTGAAGTCGCGAATGACCTTCTTCTGGTCGTAGGCCTTGGCCAGATGCTCGACTTCGAGAATGTGCTTGCCGGAAGGGCGCTTCTGTTCGAACTTGATGAATGGACGCTGAATGTTTGAGCGGGCCAGTTCGGTGACCTGCAGGCGTTCCACTTCCTTGCGGCGCGACTGCACCTGGCTCGAGCGCGTGCCCGCGGCAAATCTCTGGATGAATTCGTTTAGCTGGGCAATCTTTTTTTCCCGCTGCGCGTTCGCTGATTCGATCTGCGAGCGGACCTGCGTTTTGGCGACCACCATGTCGTCATAGCTTCCGGTGTAGGTGATGATGGTTTCGTAATCGATGTCGGCGATGTGGGTGCAAATGCTGTTGAGAAAATGGCGGTCGTGCGAAATGGAGATGACCACGCCGTCGTAGACGTTGAGAAATCCCTGCAGCCAGTGGATGGAATCCAAGTCGAGGTTGTTCGTGGGTTCGTCGAGCAGCAGGGCCTGCGGATGGCCGAACAGGGCCTGTGCCAGCAGTACGCGGACTTTTTGTCCGCCTTGCAGTTCGCTCATTTTGCGGGCGTGAAGCTCGTCGGGAATATCGAGACCTTGCAGAAGAATTGCGGCATCGCTTTCGGCGGTGTAGCCGTCTTCTTCTCCGACAATGCCTTCGAGTTCGCCGAGCTTCATGCCATCTTCATCGGTCATGTCGTGCTTGGCGTAGATGGCGTCGCGTTCCTGGATAGCGTTCCAGAGGCGCTTGTTGCCCATGACTACGGTGTCGATTACGCCGAAGGCGTCGAAGGCGAATTGATCCTGACTCAAGACGCCGAGCTTGCGCGGACGCACGACCGTGCCTTTTTGCGGCTCGAGTTCGCCGCTGAGCAGCTTCATGAACGTGGACTTGCCTGAGCCGTTGGGCCCGGTCAGACCATAGCGTTTGCCCGGCGTAAACGCCGTGGAGACTTCATCAAACAGTATTTTGGCGCCGTAGCGCATGGACACATTGCTGACTGAAAGCATGACTCGTTGTTTCTCTTCTCTAGGGCTTCTTTATTCTGGCTTCTTCACGGAAGCGTCTTCAGGAAGCTGTTCTTCTGGACCTGCGGGGGAATTTCCGCCAAAACGGTACGCAGTTAGTGTTATTAGAATATCATGCTGCGTCTCGACTGACGGGGGCGAGAACGTAACCTTGATCGTCGAAAAGGGGGAGTCAGGAGCTCAGGCGGGCCGGCAGCCGAAATCCCCGGCCTTCGAAAACCGCGAAGACCGGGGCAGCCTCAGTAGTGGTGGTTTTCACGAACGCCCGGAAAAAGCTTGGGCCAGCCTCCGTTCATTTGGACGGTTTCGGATTCGCGCTGGCATCGACCAACTGCTGGATTGGCGCGGCGACCATCAGTAGCAAGCCCGCGGACGGGCCGTGGGCTGCGGTTGATATAACGTGCTGCGCCGTGCGCCACTTTTCGGTCGTAGGTTCCCCCTTGTCGATACCATCGAGAGCGTGCAGGCCAGCATCGCCGAGGCCAGAGAGATACATCGAGATGGGCGCGACCTCCTGAAGGAGAAAAGACTGGACGATCAACGGCTGCAGTCTGGCATGGTTATCGCGCCACATCGTGAGCCAGACGCGAATCTGCGCCTCTCCGTCGTGATCGTTGTAGCCGCTTTGAATAAATCTCTGAACGAGACTCGTGAATTGTCGAGCCGTGTCGCTCTCCGGGTAAACCGCGTCGATCATCTGATTGAGGGGCGCATGGAAATCGATGGGGCCTTTCGCATCGTCCCAGCGGTTGTAGTCCTTGACGGGCTCGACCACATCGGCCAGCACGCGCAAGGCGGAAATGTCTTCCGAACCCGCCAGGCGCTGCAGCATTTCGGCGCGCGCAGATCTGTGAGCCAGGCCTAACCACTCCAAGTGCCGGCTGAGGGCGTTGAGTCTGGTGTACATGGAATCGACTTCTGTGATCTGCTGCGGAGACCACAGCCGCTCGGCGATGACCGCATTACGCGGCCAGATGTGCGAATCGATGTTTTCGGGAGTAACCCACTCGGCCCACTGGCAAGCTTCGCCGCCGAGGATGCGCTTCTGTTCTTCGGCGTTCAGATTCGCGGCCTCTCCACTCAGGGGATCAACGGCGTAGTGGCGCGACGCGGGCCACATCAGGTCGAGATAGTATCCGAACGAAAGCAGGCCGCTGTAGCCTTGTTTCGCGGCCTCGGCCAGCGACTTCTGTCCGCGCCAGGATTGCACGGTGATCGTCTTCGGCAAATCGGGATGCAGGATCTCGTCCCAGCCGATCATTATTTTGTGATTTTTGGCCACGATCTTCTGCAGGCGTTGATTGAAGTAGGCCTGCAGATCCTGATTGTTCTTCATGTTGTGGGCATGGATGAAGGCCTGGATTTTCGGATTGGCGTCCCACTGCTTGCCGTTGACCTCGTCTCCGCCGATGTGAAAATAGGCGTCGGGGAACAGCTTCGCCATTTCCGCAATAAATCTTTCCAGAAACTTATAAGTCGATTCCTGTGTGGGATCCATGACGGGGTCGATGCCGCCGCCCTCCAGCGTGTACGGCCCGGGCCCGCTGGACAACTCGGGATAGCCGAGGAACCAGGAGCGGCTGTGTCCGGGGATGTCGAACTCCGGCATCACGCGGATACCGCGATCGTGGGCGTAGGCGATGAATTCGCGAATTTCGTCCTGCGTGTAATACATGCCGTCGGAGCCCATGCCGGTCAGCTTGGGAAATTTCTTGCTTTCGACGCGGAATCCCTGATCGTCGGAAAGATGCCAGTGCATGACGTTCATTTTCACCGCGGCCATGGCGTCGAGATTGCGCTTGAGCACATCGATTGGCGTGAAGTGGCGGCTGACGTCGATCATCAGACCGCGCCACGGAAAGCGGGGCTGGTCTTTGATGGTGACAGCGGGCACGGCGAATCCGGCGGCGGAGGGTTGGACTAACTGCAGGAAAGTTTCGAGGCCGTGCAGGACGCCTAGCGGAGTTGGGGCGGTGAGCTTCGCACCGGAGTCGCTGACGGTCAGTTCGTAGGATTCGTCTTCCCCGAGCTTTTGCACTGGCTCGCGGCCGTGGTCGGCGTGGATTTGCAGGGTTGGCGTGGCGCCGGATTTGGGGCGGAACGGGATTCCGGTTTGCTTTGAAAGTTGAGCCTGAAACCTGCGCACGCCGCTGTCCACGGAAGCATCGTGAAAGCCTGTGACCGCAACCGAGAACGACTGGTCGATGAGCAACTGCCCGGAGCCTGGCTGCACCGTGGAGGGCATGGGCATGAGGTTGAGCTGAGGTTGGGGTTGAGCAAAGGCGAGCGTGGCAATCAAAACAATTACCGCGACGATAAGTGGGGTTCGCATGGTCGTTGGAAAGAATGTATCAGACTCGCGAACCGAGTAGCTGGTTTTGCGAAGGACTTGAAGCGCCGCAGCCACAGGGGTGGAAAGGGATCCTTCGACTCCGCGGGCCGACTCGCAAACGCGAATCGGTCTGCTGCGCTCGGGATGACAAGTCTCTGGAAACCGCAAGGAACTCAGTGGCCGCCGCCGAGTTCGCGGACGATTGCGCCCACGAACTGTTTGGCGTCACCGAACAGCATCAGGGTGCGGTCGAAGTAGTAGAGCGGGTTGTCGATGCCGGCGAAGCCGGGGCTCATGCCGCGTTTGATGACCATGACGGTGTGGGCTTTGTCGACGTCGAGGATGGGCATGCCGAAGATGGGGCTGGACTGGTCGGTGCGCGCAGCGGGGTTGGTGACGTCGTTGGCGCCGATGACCAGGGCCACGTCGGTTTGCGGGAAGTCGCCGTTGATTTCGTCCATCTCGATGAGGCGGTCGTAGGGAATGTCGGCTTCGGCCAGGAGCACGTTCATGTGGCCGGGCATGCGTCCGGCGACGGGATGGATGGCGAAGCGGACTTCAACGCCTTTTTTGGTGAGCACGTCGTAGAGTTCTCGGACTTTGTGTTGCGCCTGCGCGACGGCCATTCCATAGCCGGGGACGATCACAACTTTATTGGCGGCGGCGAGAATCGCGGCGGCTTCCTCGGGAGTGGCGCTGCGAACGGGCTTGGCTTCTGCTCCTCCGACGGCGGAGGCTTGCACCTGGCCAAAGGCTCCGAAGAGAACGTTGGTGAACGAACGGTTCATCGCCTTCGACATGATGACGGAAAGAATCAGGCCGGAAGAGCCGTCGAGGGCGCCAGCGATGATCAGGAGCTTGTTGTTGAGCACGAATCCCATGGCGGCAGCGGAGAGGCCGGCGTAGGAATTCAGGAGGGAGATGACCGTCGGCATGTCAGCGCCGCCGATGGGGATTACCAGCAACACGCCGAAGACAAGAGACACGCCAACGATGAGCGGGAAAAGCTGTTTGGTCTCCGGATGCAGCACCAGATAGACCGCGCTGCCGATGGCTACGATAAACAGCAGGAGGTTGACCAGGTTCTGTCCCTTGTAAGTGATCGGGCGCTGGGGAAGAATTTCTTGCAACTTTCCGGCGGCCATCAGACTGCCGGTGAAAGTCAGGCCACCGAGGATGACTTCCATGGAGAGCACGGATAATCCGAACTTGGAGGCGTTCTGGGTTCCCAGATAAAACTCTGCGGTGCCGACCAGCGTGACGCACAGCGCGCCAAAAGCGTGACTGAGGGCGGTCCGCTGCGGAACTGCGGTCATCTGCACCATGCCGAGCGGGACGCCGATGCCGCTACCGAGCACGAGCGCGATGACGATCCATTTGTAGTCGACAATGCCGTGGTGAAGAAGCGTGCCGGCAATGGCCAGCACCATGCCAATCTCGCCGGCCCAGATGCCGTGACGGGCTGTGGTGGGCGAACTCATCCACTTCAGCGACAAAATGAAAAGCGCGCTGGCGATGAGGTAGATGACTTCGATTAAGGTTTGGCTTGCGGCTAACTCGGTCATGTTGGCTTTAAATCAGCTTTGCTTTGAATCAGTTTTGTTGAATCGACTATTTCTTTACCGGGCGGCTGCTCTTGAACATTTTGAGCATGCGGTCGGTGATGAAAAATCCGCCGACTACGTTGCTCGTGGCGGCGACGATGGCGATCACTCCCAGGACAGTCGCGAAGGTGCTTTTCTTTTCGCCCACCAGAACAATTGCGCCGACGACGGCTATGGCATCGAGGGCGTTGGTCAGCGACATGAGGGGAGTGTGCAGCAATGGCGACACGTGGCGGATCACTTCGAATCCGATGAAAGCCGCCAGCATGAAGACGAACAGCGCGTCGATCAGATTGGAACCCATGTGCTCCCTCTGGGGCTAAAGCCCTTATCCTCTGCAGACCTGCCGCGGCCCTGAAGGGCCGCTCTTCCACGGCGTTACGCGAGCCGGTGGTGCTTCATCCGACACCATCGACCTTCCTCTTATCTGCCTGCCGGCGCTAACGCCGGCAGCTTGAAGAATTCACGGACGCGGGCGTTCACCACTTCGCCGCCCTGCGTGACCATGGTCTCGCGGATGATTTCATCTTGCGTGTTCAGTTGCAGTTTTCCGTCTTTCACCAGGTACAGCAGAAATGTTGTGACGTTGCGGGCGTACATCTGGCTGGCGTGATAGGGGACGCTGCTGGCGAGATTGATCGCGCCAATGATCGAAACGCCGTACTCTTTCACGGTTTCTCCGGTGCGGGTGAGTTCACAGTTGCCGCCGCGCTCGGAGGCAAGGTCCACGATCACGGAACCGGGAGCCATCCCTTTGACCATGTCTGTCGTGATGAGAACCGGAGACTTCTTGCCTGGAATCACTGCGGCGGTGATGACGACGTCACTCTCGGCGACGACGCGAGTCAGAAGTTCGCGCTGTCGGGCGTAGAAAGTTTCATCCTGGGCAGTGCCGTAACCGCGGGCATCTTGCGCGTTCTGGGCTTCGATGGGGAGTTCGACGAAGCGTCCACCGAGGCTCTGCACCTGTTCTTTGGCGGCGGGGCGCATGTCATAGGCCGACGAGACGGCGCCCAGGCGGCGGGCGGTGGCGATGGCTTGCAGGCCGGCAACTCCGGCGCCAATCACGAAAACGCGCGCCGGCGTGATGGTGCCTCCGGCCGTGGTCATCATGGGGAAGATTCGAAGCGAAGTCTCGGCCGCTAGCAGGACAGCTTTGTAGCCGCAGATTGTGCCCATGGAGGAGAGGACGTCCATGCTCTGGGCCCGGGTGGTGCGGGGCATCAGTTCGACCGAGAAGGAAGTAACCCCGGCTTGCGCGATTTGCTGCACGATATCAGCCGAGCCCATGGGGCGCAGAAAACCGATGAGAGCCTGACCGGGGCGGAGAAGAGGTAGATCAGCCTTACCCGTAAGATCGTTGGAGCCATAGCAGAGGACTTGTACGATTACATCCGCGGTGCTGAACACCGAGGCACGGTCGGGCAAAATCCTGGCGCCTTTTTCGGCATAGAGCGGATCTGGATAACCGGCCGCTTCTCCGGCTCCTGACTCGATCACAACCTCCACGCCAGCTTTGGCGAGATTCGGAATCACCACGGGAACCAGAGCCACACGACGCTCGCCCGGATAGCTTTCTTTGGGTACTCCAACAATCACGCGGGTCTGATCCTTTCGATTGAGAAACAGTAACAGATCAGCATAAACCTGAGAAGGTGGCGGGGAAACCGATTTTGAGCACCGAGGACACTCAGGAGCATGAAGGAACCTTTGCGGGCATTCGTTTTGGAAATGTGGTGCGGGGATGGTAAGTTAACGACTCAGCAGCGACGACTCAGTTTGCTCCAGCGAGTAAAACCACGTGACTTCTGCACTTCGAGAGTGGCTCAATCTCATTATCCGGTGGTTCCACGTGTTCGCCGGAATCATGTGGGTCGGCCAGACTTATTACTTCACTTGGCTCGATGGGCAATTCGGAAAACTGGCGAAGAATGCGGCGGAAAGCGGATCGTTGCCGCAGGTCTGGATGGTGCACAGCGGCGGCTTCTACAGCGTAGAAAAAAAGGGTTCTTTGAGTGTGGGACCCGAGCAGGTGCACTGGTTCCGGTGGGAAGCGCTGATGACATGGGTGAGCGGGATCGCGCTGCTTTTCCTGGTCTATTACTCGAGCAGCGGGCTCATTGACCCGGACGTCGCCGATATTTCTCAGGGACGGGGCATCGCCATTGGACTTGCCGTTTTGATCGGCGGGTGGCTGGTCTACGACCTGGCGTTGAAATCGCCGCTGGGTAAATCGGAAGGTGGATTCGCGGTGTTTGCGGTTCTCATGATCGCTGCCGTCTCCTGGGGATTGTTGCACGTCTTCAGTGGGCGGGCTGCCTATATTCACGTGGGCGCGATGATGGGGACGATCATGACGTTGAACGTGTGGATGCGAATTCTTCCGGCGCAAAGGAAGATGATCGCAGTGGCGGCGGCCGGCGGCAAGTTTGACGCCGCGCTGGGCGCTCAGGCCAAGCTGCGATCGAAGCAAAATACATTCATGGCCGTGCCTGTGGTCTTCATTATGATCAGCAATCATTTTCCAGTGGCGACTTACGGGAACACGCATAATTGGGCGGTGCTGGTCGCGCTGGTTGCGGGCGGGTTCGCGGCTGCAGCGATTATCCGCAAGGCTTGAGTTTCTGGTAGCGACAAACCCGGTTACGACGAACCTGGTTGCGACAAATCTGGTTGCGACAAACACATGGCTGAACTCGACTACGCTGCGATGCTGGCGGTGGCGCTGGCGGAAGCACGGAAGGGATTGGTGGAGGGCGGAATCCCGATTGGCGCCGCGATTTTTGATGCGAGCGCGAAACTGGTTGGCGCCGGGCACAACCGGCGGGTGCAGAACGGCGATCCTTCCCTGCACGGCGAAACCGATGCTTTCCGGAATGCGGGACGGCAACGCAGCTACCGCAAGTTGATCATGGTCACGACTCTGGCGCCATGCTGGTACTGTAGCGGACTGGTGCGGCAGTTTGGCTTTGGCACGCTGGTGGTGGGCGAAAGCCGCAATTTTCTAGGCGGGCTGGATTGGCTGCGATCGCTGGGCGTGCGCGTGATCGATCTTGATTCCGAAGAGTGCGCTACTCTGCTGGCTGGCTACATTCGTGCCAATCCTGAAGTGTGGCACGAGGACATCGGCGAAGAGTAGGTGGATATGAAACTCAACAAACCGTTACTGAAGTCTCTGCCCAAGGTGCTGTTGCACGAGCACCTGGACGGCGTGCTTCGTCCGAAAACGGTTATTCAACTGGCGCGCGAGGCAAAATACGCGGAGCTTCCCACCGAAGATCCGGAGGCGCTGGCGGAATGGTTTTTTCGGGGCGCGAACCAGGGCAGTCTGGCCAAGTATCTGGAGGGTTTTGCTCATACCATCGCGGTGATGCAAACAGAAGATGCATTGGAGCGCGTGGCGTATGAACAGGCGGAGGATCTGAGCCAGGATGGAGTGGTTTACTTTGAGACCCGCTTCGCGCCGGTATTCCACACCCGAAAGGGATTGAGCCACCAGCAGATTGTTTCCGCAGTGTTGAAAGGGTTGGAACGCGGGCGCAAGGATTTTGGAATGCGATCGGGGTTGATTATTTGCGCTATGCGCAACATGAACATATCGCTGGAAATGGCGGAACTCGCGGTTGACTTCCGCGAACGTGGCGTGGTGGGCTTCGATCTTGCGGGAGAAGAAGGCGGCTATCCTCCGAAGAAACATGTGGATGCTTTTCACTACATTCAACGGGAGAATTTCAATATTACGGTGCACGCGGGCGAAGGATACGGAAAGGAATCGATCTGGCAGGCGATTCAATACTGCGGGGCGCATCGCATCGGACACGGGACGCGGTTGATTGATGACATCGCCGTGAAGGACGGCAAGGCGGTGAATTTGGGTGACCTGGCGCAGTACGTTCTTGACAAGCGAATTCCACTGGAGATTTGCCTGTTGAGTAACGTTCACACCGGCGCGACGCCGAGTCTGGCCGAGCATCCATTCAAGATTCTTTACCAGGAAAGATTTCGCGTGACCCTGAATACGGATAACCGTCTGATGAGCCACACCTCGATGACGCAGGAATTCGAAGCGGCCGCAGAGACGTTTGGCCTGACGTTGAATGATTTCGAGAAGATCACGATCAACGCAATGAAGAGCGCGTTTTTACCGTACGATCAGCGGATCGAATTCATCTACTCGATTATTAAGCCGGGTTATGCCGGCATCCGTAGGGCGGCAGGCCTGCCGGGCTAGTCGCAACTGTAGGTCGACATCGAGACTTCATGCGCAATTTCATTTCATGGTTCATTCCCGGATTTATTTTTTCCGTGTGTGTTTCGGGTCTGCTATGGGCGCAGACCTCGACACAGAGTTCGCCGATTCGCGTCAAAGTTGTGGTGGTCACCATGTTCGAGCGCGGGGAAGACACGGGCGACGCACCCGGCGAATATCAGCTTTGGGTGGAACGCGAGCACCTGGACCAGATTCTTCCGCTACCTTCCGGCTATCACCACGTGCGCATGAACAAGGATGGGGTGCTCGGCATGGTGACGGGAGTGGGGACAGCCAAGGCTGCCGCATCGGTGATGGCGCTGGGTCTCGATCCACGGTTCGACTTGTCGAAGGCGTACTGGATCGTGGCCGGCATTGGCGGCGGAGATCCGGCGGATGTGTCGGTTGGATCGGCGGTTTGGGTTGATCATGTGATTGACGGCGACCTGGCGTTTGAGATTGATGCGCGGCAGATTCCCGCGAGTTGGCCGACTGGGTACTTGCCGCTGCGCAAGGGCACGCCTTTCGAGCAACCTGTCAGTGATGAGTATGGCGAAGCTTACACGCTAAATTCGGAACTGGTGGGTTGGGCGTTTCGTCTGACGCAAGATGTGCCGCTCGCGGATTCCGATTCGTTACGCAAATCGCGGGCGCGTTTTGCTGGGTTTCCGAATGCGCTGAGGCCTCCGTTCGTGGCGAGGGGCGATACGCTTTCCGCAAGCACGTTCTGGCATGGCTCGAAGATGGATGAATGGGCAAATGCCTGGACTCGCTACTACACGGGCGACAAAGGCAATTACATGGTCGCAGCGATGGAGGATTCGGGCACGCTGCAGGCGCTGACTTTCTTGAGCCAAGCTGGTCGCGTTGATCTGCGGCGCGTGCTGGTGCTGCGTACGGTGAGCAACTACGATCGAGAAGCGCCGGGCGTGCCGGTGGCAGGGAGTTTGCAGGAGATGGTTTCCGGAAACTACTCGGCTTATATGCCGGCGCTGGAAGCGGCACAGACGATCGGAGACAAGGTAGTGCGGAATCTGGTGGAGCATTGGGCGGAGCGGGAGTCGACGATTCCGCACGCGCCGTAGTCGAAAGCGGCGCGTGATACGTCAAGTCGATAAGGCCGCCAAGGTTTCTGCCAGCACCAGAACTCCGCTCGCGATATCTTCCGGCGAAGCGTACTCGTCGGGACGATGGCTGTAGCCGTTGCGGCATGGAATGAACAGCATGGCGACGGGAGCGATACGCGACATGAACAGCGAATCGTGGTAGGCGCGGCTGACCATGGGAAGAAAACTTAATTGGAGCTTGCGGCAGGAGTCGGAAAGCGCTTCGATGATTTCGGGAGCACAGGCTGCGGGGGCGTCGGCGTTCAGCAACTCGGTGTGGATGGAAACCTGGCGCTCGCTTGAGATGGCGCGGCTGGCTTGCTCCATGGATCGAATCACAGCATCGCGTCGCTGAAGGTCGGTGTCGCGAATATC